>JABAOH010127548.1_pt3 | contig 38126 bp, 31 predicted proteins | sample 7062181 | NCBI WGS metagenome assembly JABAOH01 (sample SAMN14538630, study PRJNA623070) | marine sediment metagenome | biome: marine biome [ENVO:00000428]; feature: marine pelagic biome [ENVO:01000023]; material: deep marine sediment [ENVO:00002113]; isolation source: pool of 5 deep marine... | reverse complement strand
GTCTCGCAATTCGACTCGCAGAATATCTCGATCTTTACGCTGATCGACAATGGCGGCGATGCTGAGATCCGGGGTATCGAAGCCGACCTGATCTGGTCCGCTTCCGACAGGTGGACCCTGTACGCGGGCGCTTCGTTCAATGACACGGAACTCGTGTTTGTCGACCCGGCATTCGACATCGTGGTCGCCGACGCCGGCACCCAGTTGCCGCTGACGCCGGAATTTCAGATGACCGCACGGGCACGCTACGACTGGGTCCTCAGCAACGGCTGGATGGGCTATGGTCAACTGGGCATCAGGTATGCCGGTGAATCCATCAACTCGCTCGTCGACACGCCCGAGGAGCCCAATACGACGCAGGACAGCTGGACAGTCGTTAACGCCTCGCTGGGCTGGGAGCACCCGACCGATGGTTGGGGAGTCGAGTTGTTCGGGGCTAACCTGACCGACGAGCGCGCACAGCTGCACATTAATCGCCAGGACTTTTTCGAGCGCATCACAACGAACCGCCCGAGAACGCTTGGAGTACGCTTCTCGTACCATTTCTGAACCAGGACTGGCCTCGGAGGCTTGGTATGGAAAAAGAAATGAACTGAAAGCTGTCGCGAGACGAAGAAGGGGCGAACTTTACGGTTCGCCCTTTTTTTTCCCTCACCCGGATCATCATGTCAATGCAAAACCAGCCGGCCTCACAGGATCACCCGCAACCGGAAGAAGCCATCGCAACGGCCAAGGCCTTGCTGTCGGCCAGCCGGCCCGAGGACGCATGCCACGTGCTGCGCGACCTGTTGCGCGAGATGCCCGAGCATGAGGACGCGCTGTACGTGTTCGCCGTCAGCCTGCGGTACGCCGGGCGATTCGAGGGAGCTCGCGCCGCACTGAGCAAGTTGCAGCAACTGCGCCCCGCCTATGGCCGTGCCTGGCAGGAACAGGGGCACCTGGAAGCCGCGCTGGGCAATACCGCGGCAGCCAAGACCGCATACAAAAAAGCCGTTGCTCGCAACAATTCCCTGCTCGCGAGCTGGCAGGCGCTCGAAAATATCGCCATCGAAGAAGACAATGAGAGGCTGCTTTCCGAAGTTGTAGAGAATCGCCGGCGCCTCGCCGCGTTGCCACCGGAGCTCCTCAGCGTTCGCAACATGATGAGCGAGAAGCGACTCTTCAAGGCCGAGCGCCTGTGCCGGGCGTTCCTGAAGGAGAATCCGCAGAACATAGAAGGCATGCGCTTGCTGGCGGACCTGGGCGTAAAAACTGGCGTGCTCGACGATGCCGAATTCATTCTCGAGAGTGCGTTGGAGTTCGAGCCGGACAACCGCTTTGCGCGTTTCGATTACATGAATGTCCTGTATCGGCGCCAGAAATACGCCGAGTCCCTGCAGCAAGCGAAACTGCTCCTTGAGGCGCAACCGGGCAACCCTGATTATCTCGCGGCCTACGCCAACCAGTGCGTCGCGATTGGAAATTACGATGAGGCGCTGGAAATATACGAGAGCCTCGCAAAACAAGCTGACAAGAACGCGGGGCTGCACCTGGTGCATGGGCATGCACTCAAAACCATTGGCCGGCTGGACGAGGCCATCGCGTCTTACCGGCTTTCTTACCTGGCGCGGCGCGATTATGGAGACGCATACTGGAGTCTTGCCAACCTCAAAACTTACCGCTTTTCGGATTCTGAAGTAGAGTCGATGCGTTGGGCCGAGTCACTGCCTTCGACTTCGGTCGAAGATCGTATTCACGTCTGCTTCGCCCTCGGCAAGCACTATGAGGACAGCGAAGACTTCGCGGCGGCGGCAGATTTCTACCTGCGCGGCAACGCCTTGAAGAAAGACGAACTGCAGTACAAGTCCGACGCAATAACGGAGCGGCTGCAGATGCAGCGGCAGGTCTGCGACACAGCGTTTTTTGCGCAGCGCGCAGGCAGCGGCTGCAATGCACCGGACCCGATCTTCATTGTGGGCCTGCCGCGAGCGGGCTCGACGCTGCTGGAGCAGATTCTCGCTTCGCACTCACAGGTCGATGGCACGCTGGAGCTGCCGAATATACCGGCCCTTGCGAGTCGGCTCGATGGCCGCCGGTACAAGGACGAGGATCCGCGGTATCCGAAGATACTTGCCGACATACCCGTCGATAAACTGCGCGAATTCGGCGAGGCATTTATCGAAGACACCCGGGTACATCGCCAGGACGCGCCGTTTTTCATCGACAAGATGCCCAACAACTTCCGTCACATCGGCCTGATTCACCTGATCCTGCCGAATGCAACTATCATCGACGCGCGCCGCCACCCCATGGCCTGCTGTTTCAGCGGTTTCAAACAGCTATTCGCAAGCGGCCAGGAGTTCACCTATGGCCTCGACGAGATTGGCAGGTATTACAGGGACTACGTCGAGCTAATGGACCACTGGGACGCGGTCTTGCCCGGCAAGATCCTGCGCGTGCAGTACGAGGATGTCGTGGCCGACCTCGAAACGCAGGTGCGCAGGATACTCGAGCACTGCGGGCTGCCCTTCGAAGAGGCCTGTCTGAAATTTCATCGCACCGAGCGATCGGTACGCACGCCGAGTTCCGAACAGGTCCGGCAACCCATTTACAAGGCCGGGCTGGAGCAGTGGCGCAATTTCGAACCCTACCTTGATCCGCTGAAACATGCGCTGGGACCGGTTTTGCAACGGTATCCGATTGACGACTGACGGAATCAACCTATGAGCGATCTGACATTCACCCTGGACGAAGTCCACGCACTTGCGACAAGCGTACTGAGCCACAATGGCTGCAACGCTGCCAACGCGGCTGCCGTCGCCGATGTGATTACGGCCGCCGAGCGCGACGGTTGTCATTCGCATGGCCTCATGCGCCTCGCCGGCTATGTCGCTTCCCTCAAGAGTGGCAAAGTCAACGGCCACGCCGAACCTACGGTCGACAAGATTGCCGGGGCCGTGGTGCGTGTCGACGGCGACAGTGGTTTCGCGCCGCTTGCGCTGGCATGCGGCCGTGAGCCGTTGATCGATGCTGCGAAAACATCGGGCATTGCCGCATTGGCGCTGACGGACATCCACCATTTCGCCGCGTTGTGGACCGAGATCGAGCCAATCGCCGAGGCGGGCCTGTGCGCGCTGGCCTGTGTGTCATACAAACCCGCGGTCATACCGGCGGGTGGCTCGAAGCCCCTTTATGGCACCAACCCGCTGGCATTCGGCTGGCCGCGGGAAGACAACCCACCCGTGATATTCGACCAGGCCTCATCCGTCATGGCACGTGGCGAGGTCATGCTCGCAGCCCGCGAAGGCAAAGCCCTGCCCGCTGGAGTTGGCGTCGACAAAGACGGTCGGGAAACGACGGACCCAAACGAGGTCCTCGACGGCGCGTTGCTGGCGTTCGGAGGCCACAAAGGCTCGTCGATCGCCATGATGATCGAACTCTTTGCTGGCGCCCTGATCGGCGAGTGTTTCAGCTTCGAGGCGGCCGAGCGCGACAATAACGACGGCGGCCCGCCGAGCGGCGGTGAGTTGATCATTGCGATGGATCCGCAGCTGTTCGGCGACAGCGAAGGCTGGGCCGCGCACGCAGAAAAGCTGTTCGCCCAGATCGAAGCACAACCGGGTTCCCGGCTGCCCAGCGCACGGCGCTACAGTAACCGCCGCGAGACGGCATCGGCCGGCGTCAAGCTATCCGCCAAGGTCCATGATTCAATACTCGCGCTTTGCGAGCCATCCGGCTCGGCGTAAGCTGCTGCCAGGCAAACGGGAAACAAGATGACCGACAACGTATTTTGCAACTACATCGGCGGTGAGTGGACAGAGGGAGGCGACACAGTCACAAATGTGAACCCTTCCGACACCAGCGACATCATTGGCCACTATGCCAGCGCCACGCCGGATGAGGCGCTGCAGGCCGTCGACGCGGCGCGTGATGCGTTTACAGGCTGGTCGCAGAGTGGGCTCGAGGAACGCAAGGCCATACTCGACAGCATCGGCAACGAATTAATCGCGCGTAAGGACGAACTCGGCCGCCTGTTGAGCCGCGAGGAAGGCAAACCGCTCGCTGAGGGGATCGGCGAGGTAGGCCGCGCCGGTCAGTTCTTCCAATATTTCGGCGCCGAAGTGCTGCGCCAGATGGGCGAACACGCGGCGTCGGTGCGTCCCGGCGTGGACGTCGACGTCACGCGCGAGCCGCTCGGCGTGGTCGGCCTCGTCACGCCGTGGAACTTTCCGACGGCCGTTGCCGCCTGGAAGATCGCGCCGGCGCTGGCATTCGGCAACACGGTCGTTCTCAAAGCGGCCGAACTGGTGCCTGCAAGCGCCTGGGCGTTGACCGAGATCATCAGCCGCAGCGGCCTGCCCGCTGGCGCGTTCAACCTCGTGACGGGACCGGGGTCGACCACTGGCGACGCACTGACGCGCGCAGGTGACGTGGACGCCATTTCGTTTACCGGCTCTGTCGCCGTCGGCCGCCAGATCGCTCGCAATGCCATCGACAATATGACCCGCGTACAGCTCGAGATGGGCAGCAAGAATGCACTCGTCGTATTGCAGGATGCCGATCTCGACCTGGCTGTGCAGTGCGCCATCAACGGGGCGTTCTTCGGCACCGGTCAAAAGTGCACCGCGTCGTCGAGGCTCGTGGTCGAGGAAAGCATCCACGACGAGTTCGTCGAACGCATGAAAAAAGCGATGCGGGAGCTCGTTGTCGGTCACGCACTCGAGCCGCAAACCCAGATCGGCCCCGTTGTCGATGCCCGGCAACTCGAGCAAAACCTGGGCTACCTGCAACTCGCGAAGGATGAAGGCGCTGTTCTCGAATGCGGAGGCGACACGCCGACGCTGGACACAGAAGGCTACTTCATGACGCCGGCGTTATTCACCGGCACAACCAACGACATGCGCGTCAACCGGGAGGAGATCTTCGGGCCAATTACCTGTGTGATCAAGGTAGCCGACTACGATGAGGCGCTGGCGGTTTCGAACGATACCGAGTTCGGCCTCACGGCCGGCATCATGACGACGTCCCTGAAGCATGCCAACCACTTCCGGCGGCATTCCAGGTCGGGCTGCGTCATGGTCAACCTGCCCACGGCAGGTACCGACTACCATGTGCCGTTCGGCGGCCGCAAGGCATCGAGCTATGGCCCGCGCGAGCAAGGTCAGTATGCGCAAGAGTTCTATACGGTCGTCAAGACCACTTACAGCCTGCCCTATTGAGCGGACCCGATGATTGTCATCGACGGACTACAGTACGTTAACTGGAATCGAGAGCTTTTCCAGGCAGCCAAAGACGCCGGTATTACGGCAATTCACGTCACCATAGCTTACTGGGAAAATACTCGCGAAACGCTGGCCAACATCGGCGACTGGCAACGGCTGTTTCGCCAGCACGGCGATCTCATCCTGCACGCGCGCAGCGCCGACGATGTGCTTGCCGCAGAGCAGTCAGGGCGCGTCGGCATCGTGTTCGGATTCCAGAACTGCTCGCCCATCGAGGACGACCTGCGCTATGTGCAGATCTTTCACGAGCTCGGCGTACGCATCATGCAGCTGAGCTACAACAACCAGAGCCTGCTCGCCACGGGTTGCTACGAGTCCCGTGACAGCGGAATCACGCGATTTGGCAAGGAAGTCATTCGCGAAATGAACCGCGTCGGCATGGTCATTGACATGTCGCACAGCGCGGAGCGCTCGACGCTCGAGGCCATGGAACTTTCGGAGAGGCCGATCGCCATTACGCACGCCAATCCGTCGTTCTTTCACGATGCGCTGCGCAACAAGTCGACGACGGTGCTGCGCGCACTGGGCGAATCGGGCGGCATGCTCGGGCTCAGCCTGTACCCGTTCCACCTCAAGAATGGCAGCGACTGCACGCTCGACGAGTTCTCGGCCATGGCTGCCGAGACCGCAGAGATTATCGGCATCGACAACCTCGGCATCGGCTCGGACCTGTGCCTGAACTGGGACTATCAGGTTCTCGAATGGATGCGCTCCGGCCGCTGGACAGCCGGCGCCGATTACGGCGAAGGATCGGCGGACAACAAGGACTGGCCGCGCCAGCCCGAATGGTTCGCGAGCTGTAAAGACTTCTCCAACCTTGCGCAGGGCCTTAAAAAGGCCGGCTTTGGTGACGACGACGTGCGCAAGGTAATGGGGCTTAACTGGCTGAGATTTTTCGGCGCCGCGTTCGAGACGCGGCAGGACACCTGAATGCCCGGCCGAGGTAAAACTCCGGCGCATGACCAGGCCACGACGCCGTTGCAGCTGCGCCCTGCGTCCACGGTTCTGGATCTCGAGCGGCTGGGCTCACTGCACCCGTATCGGTTGAGCTTCATGCGCATTCTTCTGCGCCATGTAATGAACGAGCGCTGGCAGATTCACTGCAAGACATGGGACCTGGATGCAGAGGGTTACGGCACGGCGATCTACACGATCGATGCCCCGCACGGCCGTTTCAGTTTCGTCGTGTTCGCCGACTACCTCGAGCCCGCCAGGCGCAGCGACCGCGTCATCGCCGACCAGTGGGACATGACCGTAACGCTCTGTGCGGGCGACGTCGATGACGAACAGATGCAGATGCTGCGGGCCAATGTGCCATTGCAGGAAGCCGGCCGCGTCGACGCACGCTGCATCGTGTTGTCGCGCGCCAACAAGAGTTCCCGCAACTTCGACTACGTAATCGGCGAGCTCGCCGCCGGCCGGCAGCCCGCACTCGAGACCATCGCACGCATCGGCTACCTGTACCGCACGACCGCAGTTTATGGCAGCGGCAAGTTCGGAATGGCCGACTGGCTGAAAGTGCGCTCAACGCACCCTGACTTCGCCCGGCCCTTCGCCGCCGAGATGTTCACCTGCTACATGATTCGCGAGTTCAGTCTCGCCCAGGCCGACCATATCGCACACGCCCGTGCGCCCGGCACGGCCGTCAAAATGGACGCTGCGATCAAACGCTACTTCGGCATCGGTAATGCCACGGGCCTCGGCATGGCGCCCTTCCTGATAAATCACCCGCAGTTGATCAGCCGCTGGGTCGAGGTGCGCGAGACCGCGCTGGCTCGCGTGATCCGGTACGGATCCCCTACCGCCGAGAATCGCGGCTATCTGCAGTGCCTGCTGCAGAAGGCATCGCTGCACCTGCGCCAAATCGCGACGGACAACGAACTGCAAAACAAATGTAATGCCACGGTGATCGGGGAACTCGACGACATCCACGACTGGGCCGGTTCCCGCGAACTTTTGGACTGGGCCGAACTCGTCGAGCATGCATCGCAATGTGTGAGCCCGGAGACCCAGGAACTCATCAACTCGCTGTTGATGGAACTGTATCCCGAGCTGACCGACGAACTCGAAGATGCGCTTTGTGTTGACGAGTCCCTCGAACTGATGCCTGGACAATCGCTGGCAGACACGAAGGCATTGATAGAGAACCACTATGACTGGGCGCTGGACATCGACTTTTCCGAGCCGCACTGTCGCGATGTATTCTGGTATCGGTCGATGGAGAAGTCCGAGCCGAGGCTCGGCCAGCGTGGCGTGGATCCTGGCGAGGATAAGGCAATGCCCCTGGCGGTCGCCTATGATGTACGGCAATGCTACGACCTCATTTGCGCTTCGATCGAAGCAGGCGCCTGCCAATCGGTTGCAGAATTTGCCATCCGTTTCCCGGAACTGCGCAGCACCCTGCGCAGGGTGCAGTCGCTGACCCAATCGGCCTACGGCGATATTCGCACCAACCTTCTCGATGCCGATGTCCTTCCCATTCATCTGCTGCGTTGCAAATTGTCGTTCTTCGGTGTCAGCAAGTTCGACCCGAAATCGCGCTTGTGGGTGCGTAACACGATGTTCCAGGGTGCCCCGCTGGCAGACGACATCGGCGCCGACTTCGCAGACGACTGGTACTTCCCGGTTATGCCGACAATGCAACAAAGGCGGCTCAATTAACGTCTCGATAAATGAGCTGACGTCGTTGCTCAAGCGGGCGTTTGAGGGACTGGGGTATTGCCAGGCAGATTACGAAGATGCCGCCCGAGCCGCTGTATGGCTGGAATCTCACGGCATGCGGGGTCTCGAACTGGTCGAGGAACATTGGCAACGCCTTGGCAAGGTCGCGGGCGGACTGGAGATCACGGCTATCGACAATGACGTCATGACACTGGATGCCAGAGGCAGCAGTATGCTTGCACGCGGCCGTTCTATTGCCGATCTTGCCATGGCGCTGCTGGGCCAGGAGGGCTTTGGCCGGCTCAAAGTACAGCAGTGCTATAGTCGGATGGCGATCGTGCCGGCCCTCGAGTTGTGTGCGCAACGTGGCGCCGGCGCTGTAGCTTACTGGGCCGACAGCAAGTACCAACACATCGCAACAATCGACACAAAGTGCGGTACCCCGGATTATCGACGAATGCAGACAAAGCCCAGACATAGCGCGAGCGAGACGTCACTTGACTTCGCCTGCCACGAGCAGCAACAGCAACTGGAGTCGATCCTGGCGGAATTTGCCGATGGCGACGTGCGTTCCGCATGCGCCTGCCATGTCTCCGCGGCTGACATGAAGACGCATTACCAGGCGGCAATCGAGCATGGTCTTGCGGTCAGCGACGACCTCCTCGCCACGCTGTCTGCGACTGCCGAAACGATTCTCGTCGCTGCAACCGAACAATCTCGTCGCGGCGCAGGGGAAGCGTAATCATGAAAACGACCGAACACCAGCCGGAACATTTTTCCGCACGCGCCATCGACTGGCCCACGTTCATTATCAGCGGCGGATTCCTGGTCGCTTTCGTCGTGGCAGCGATCGTGAATATCGATTACCTGTCCGAGATGGTCAATGCCGCCTATGCGACTTCGACGCGACTGTTCGGCGCATACTGGCAAGCGCTGCTGCTCGCTACGTTTGGAATAGGCCTCGTCGTTGCCATATCCCCGTGGGGCAAGCCGCGGCTCGGAAACCTGGCGCAACCGGAGATCACCTCGTTCAAGTGGTTTGCCATCATCATGTGCACGCTGCTGGCGGGTGGTGGCGTGTTTTTCGCTGCTGCAGAGCCGATGGCCCACTTCGTGGCGCCGCCACCCGTATTCGACGTCGCCGCGTCATCATCGGCCGCTGTCTATCCGGCACTGGCGCAAAGCTACATGCATTGGGGTTTTCTCGCCTGGGGGATTCTCGGCAGCCTCACAACAATCGTTTTCATGCACCTGCATTACAACAAGGGGCTACCATTAAAACCGCGCACTCTGTTGTACCCGGTGTTTGGCGAACGCGTTATACGTGGCTGGTATGGCGGCATCATCGACGCGGCCTGCGTGCTCGCGGTCGTCGCCGGCACGGTCGGGCCGATCGGCTTTCTCGGTCTGCAGGTGAGCTACGGGCTCAACGACCTCTTCGGTATCCCCAACACCTACCTGACCCAGTCGCTGATTATTCTCGGTCTCATCGGTGTGTATACGATCTCGACCGTCACCGGCATCCAGCGCGGCATCCAGTTACTGAGCACGTTCAATGTGTTCCTGGCACTGCTACTGATGACATTCATGCTCATAGCCGGACCGACCGCATTCATTTTCGACAGCTATATCAATGCCTCCGGTTTGTACCTGGCCAAGTTCTTGCCGATGGCCACGTTTCGTGCCGACACCGCGTGGCTGAATCAGTGGACGGTGTTCTTCTGGGGCTGGTTCCTGGGGTACGGGCCGCTGATGGCGATGTTCATCGCCAGGATTTCCAACGGTCGCCGTATCCGCGAGATAGTACTGACGGTATCGGTAGTGGCGCCGATCGTAACGACATTCTGGTTTACGATCGTTGGCGGCTCGGGCGTTGCGTTCGAACTTGCCAACCCGGGCGCCATATCGGTCCCATTCGAGGGGTTCAACATGCCGGCCGCGCTGCTCGCGATTACGCAGCAGTTGCCGCTCGGTTTCCTGGTATCGCTGCTATTCCTGATACTGACAACCATATTCGTCGCCACGACTGGCGACTCCATGACCTATACGATTTCCATGGTGATGACGGGCACCGATGATCCGCCCACCCTGCTGCGCGTCTTCTGGGGCGTTATCATGGGTACCGTGGCCATGATCTTGATTTCCATTGGATCGGGCGGCATCGGCGCTCTACAGTACTTCATTGTCGTAACTGCGGTGCCCGTGTCGCTGATATTGCTGCCGTCGCTCTGGGTGGCACCAAAGATTGCGCGGGAACTTGCGACTGGAGGTCACACTTGAGCGACGAACAGCACAGTGCCCCGCATCAGACCAACATCGATCACGAGGTTGGCGAACACAACATCCAGATCCTCGGGCTGGATATTCATAACCCGGTATTCGTCATTTCTGCGATCCTCGCCGTTGCCCTGGTTATCGGCACCCTGCTATTCCAGGAACAGGCCGCCGTTATGTTCGGCGACATGCGCGTCTGGATTACGTCGACGTTCGACTGGTTTTTCGTCATCAGCGCAAACTTGTTCGTGCTGTTTTGTCTCGCGGTCGCATTCTCGAAACTGGGCCGAATCCGGCTCGGCGGACCCGACGCGAAGCCACGCTATGGCTACCTCGGCTGGCTGGCGATGCTGTTTGCAGCCGGCGTCGGCATCGGCCTCATGTTTTTCGGTGTTCTCGAACCGGTCACGCATTCTCTGACCCCGCCACTCGGGATCGACCCGGCCGACACTGCCAGGGCAAGAGCTGTCGGGATGGCCGCGGCCATCAATCACTGGGGGCTGCATGCCTGGGCGATCTACGCCGTCGTCGGACTGTCGCTGGCATTTTTCTGCTTCAACCGTGGCCTGCCACTGACCTTGCGTTCGGCGTTCTTCCCGTTGATCGGCAACGCGGTATGGGGACCCTTCGGCCATTTCGTCGATACGGTTGCCGTCATGGCCACCCTGTTCGGCCTGGCCGTATCGCTGGGTTTCGGTGCCGAGCAGATCGCCGGAGGGCTCAACTACCTGTTCGACGTGGCGCCCGGAAACACGACCAAGGTGATACTGATCCTCGTCATCATCTCGATCGCGTTGGTGTCGGTCATCGCGGGCCTCGATAAAGGCGTCAAAAGACTGAGCGAACTCAACATGGCAATGGCGGCGGGCCTCTTGCTGTTCGTACTGATCGCCGGCCCGACAGTCGTCGTGATCGCAACGATATTCAAATCTTTTGTCGACTATCTCTATTACCTGCCAGGCCTCAGCAACTGGATCGGCCGCGAGGACACCGACTTCCTGCACGGCTGGTCAACTTTCTACTGGGCGTGGTGGATATCGTGGTCGCCGTTTGTCGGCATGTTCATTGCGAGGGTGAGTTACGGGCGCACGGTGCGCGAGTTCATCACATGGGTATTGATCATTCCTACGGTCATCGGACTCGTGTGGATGTCGACGTTCGGCGGCACGGCGCTCGATCAGCTGTTCACCGATGGCTACCGTGGCGTCGCTGAGTCGGTGCCCGAGCTTGCCTTGTTCAAGATGCTCGAGCAGCTGCCGTTTACGGGTGTCGTATCGACGATCAGTGTTTTCCTGATCGCGATCTTCTTCGTAACTTCTGCCGATTCGGGCTCTCTCGTCATGGACATCATAACGGCCGGCGGCAAGATGAACGCGCCGGTACAGCAGCGCGTATTCTGGTGCCTGCTGGCCGGTCTCGTGGCCGTTGCCTTGATGCTCGGCGGCGGCATGGCGTCACTGCAGGCGCTGACGATTTCAATCGGCCTGCCGTTCGGCGTGGTGTTGTTGATTATGTGCGTGGGGCTCGTGCAGGGCCTGCGTAGTGAGCCGAAATGATGCGCAATCGCTCAATCCCCGTTCTGGCCTGCCTGGGAATACTTCTGAACTGTTACTGGTTCAACTAGAAACGCAGTTGCAACGTGAGCTGAGCCTGCTCCTCGGTCACAGTCGGATCCAGCCTGTAATAGACGTGCGCGCATCGATGCGTCTTGATACTGAGCCATTCGACGCGCAGCGCAAAGCCGTCAGTCATCTGGTAGCGATAGCCCACGGTCCAACCATGGCCTGACTCGGGATTGTTATCCTCGCGCGTCGAGTCATTCTGTGTCATTCCAAAATTGTCGTAGCGAGCCGAGACGCGATGGGAGCCCCATTGTTTCGTCAGCAGCGCGAAGTAGCTGTCATATTCGACATCGACCGGGTGAATGCCGCCGCCCAGGTTCGGCCCCATTACGGTCGACCCGTCCATCCACTGCGCAATAAGCCCGACACCACCAGGCAGGGTTGCCTGTAGCCCGATATGTTCGAACTCGGTATACCAGGCGTATTGCCCGCTATCGTGTGCGGTCGGGTCCGCCTCGTTGTTGTAGGTCATTGCCCGTATCAGCAGGCGGTTGGCAATACGCCACTCGAGATTCACGTAGTAGCCGGCACTGTCATCGATTTCACGAAATGGCTCAACGTAAGGATCCTGCTCCTCAAATACGCCGCCGGGCTGAATCTGCGGTAATGGCGGTAATGGCAGCTTGTCGCTGAATCGGGATTGGCGATCGTGTATCGACCACCCTTTCCAGGCAAGCAGTGATCCGGCTGGGTCATTGCCCCAGAAAACGGCTGCATTGATCCCGAACTCCTGTCTGCCATCGAGACTCGGCGGCTTGCGTGACCACGACAACTCGGTGCCGAACGCGCGAAGTTCCTCTCCCACCCAGGTATTGATCGCCGATGAATTCTGCAGATAGGGATTGGTCCACCCGCTTTCGACGTTCTCGAGAGAGATCCTGGGATAAAATGCCCCGACCTTGACCCGGTAGCGATTAGCGGAGCGCGGCACGGGTCGCCACTCGAGAAAGGCTTCCGTCAGGTCGACCGCGTTGCCGAGATCATCGCCGTAAGCCTCCACGGCAAACGATGCTTTCAATGTGTCGGTCAGTCGGCCGTCAAAGTCGACAAACGCTCGACCGAGGTAGACGCCGTCGTCGCTGAACCGGAGTTTCCCAACCAATCCGTCGGTCCAGGACTCGTACCCGGACACGGCTATTAGCGAAATATCGGCGCCGCCAACCAGATCAGCCCGTTCGCCGACGTCCTGTGCGACGGAGGCGCCGGCAGTCACGAGCGCACCCAGAAACAGTAGCGATCTCAGTACTCGGACCATTGCAGTACCTCTTCGCCGGGATCGTGCGCCGGTCGCAGTTTTTTCTCGAGGGTAAACGTCACTGCCTGCGATGCAGCGCTTACCGCCCTTGAGACCTTTTTGTCCCGTATTCGGGGGCTCCAGATGTGGAGCGTCGCGTCTTTGGCCGTGTCATCGAGATCGATGGCCACCCGCCCGTCCTTGCCCGTCTTGCCATAGGCATCGGAATCGACGACCACGATATATGCCAGCATGTGGTCGTGAATGTTGCAGCCGAGGGTGACGATGCCATCGTGTTGGAAGGTAATGGGATCGTGCGGATCACCCTTGTACAGCGCCAAAGCGAAATTATTGGGCTTTGAAAATGAATAGACGTGGTGGGCAACCACATCGCTGTTGGGAAATTCGACCGACGTACCCTTTTGCACGACCAGCATATGCGGCACGAAACGTGTGTCCTTCTGGTCCATTACGGCGGTGCCCGGCATTGTCTTCGGACCACCGGATGCGTAGGACACGTAGACTGCTACATCCGGGACCGGCTCATCGGCCGGATCCAGCACGGTGACCTCGAGAGTACCGGCAAACGCACAAGCGAGCACCTGAGCCCCCAGGAGGCCTGCCAGAATCGCGCGTCGAAGCTTTTCGTAAAGCCCTATTGGCACCTTGCTCTAACCGCCGGATTGATACCCGACTTCAGTGTATGGGCCGTTCCGGCCGCGCAACCGTGAACTGCCGCACACTCCATTTGACTAAACACGCCTAAAATTCCTAAGGCATTGATTTTTGTGCACTATGCACGGTTGCGTATGGCCTCACGAACAACGTTTCGCACCAAGTTGCTGCTTCTGACGATCGTCCCGCTCGCGGTCGCCCAGATCGTGACTCTGATTGCCGTGATGCGCACGGTGGAAAACGACGTGCAAACCGATGCCCAAGCGTCGCTCATGATCGGTGCAACGGTAGTCGACGAGTTCCTCGCCGCACGCTCGGACCAGTTGCACACGAGCGTCTCGGTGCTGGCTGCAGACTACGGCCTGAAGGAAGCTGCGGCGACTGGCGATGCAGCCACAATTGAGTCTGTACTCGACAATCACAGCCGTCGCGTCGGCGCCGACATCGCCGCACTCGTCGATCTTGACGGTGTCATGATTGCCAGTACGTTCGCAGCATCAATTCGAAGTCGCGTCGATGTCAAACAGCTCATTGCGGATGCAAGTCGCAGCGACGTTGAGTCGACGACACTCTTCGGCGACGCGGCGTATCACATGTTCGCGGTACCGCTTCGTGCGCCAGTCACGATCGGGTGGGTTGTACTGGGGTTCTCGATCGACAACACGCTCACCGAACGCATCGCCGGCTTAACCGGCCTTGAAGTCTCTATCATTCATGACGGTGGCAACTTCAAAACGATCATTGCCAGCCAAAGCGCTGCTCCCGACCAGATCGACCTGAACCACGGATTCAACTCGGTGTACATGGCGAGCAGCGATGACGATCACTCGTTGACCATCCAGACACCGTTCATCAGTAATGAACCATCCATCGTCATCGTACTGCAGCGCTCAATGGAACAGGCGATGCAACCCTATGTTGAAGCCCGCACCGCTCTCGTCGCGTTCGGTGCAGCGTTGGTCGCGCTCGTCGCCATGGCGGGCGCCTGGTTCTCCACGACGATTGCGCAGCCTCTCCGAATACTGGCCGGCGCAGCCAGGCGAATGATATCCGGTAACTATGAAAATGTGGTGGAAGTGAAGGCAGACGACGAATTTGGACAGCTCGCCTCGAGCTTTAACGCCATGCAGACTGCCATCGCCGAACGCGAGCAGCGCATCTCGCACCATGCCTTGCATGACCCGTTGACAGACCTGCCGAACCGCGCACTGATATTGAAACAGCTGACGCAGCTGATCGAAAATGCAGGAAAAACGGGCAGCGAAATCGCGATCCTGTCAGTCCAACTCCTGCGCATGAGCGAGATCTCCTCGACCCTGGGTCATCACGCCACAGACGAGCTGATTCGCCTAACAGCAAAACACTTGCGGAGAAACTTTTCGGATGTCGAATTGCTGGGTCATACCGGAACGAATGAATTCGTACTCGTGCTGCCCGGTCAGGACGTCGAAGATGCGCTCGCATACGTTGATCGAATCGAGAACCTGCTTGGTTCGGGCGTGACGCTGGGTCGCATCAACATCATCCTGCAGACCCAGGTCGGCATAGCCGCCTTCCCACGCCATGGCGCTGCTGCCGCAGACCTGCTGCGCTTTGCGTCCATCGCGAGGAGCGACGCCGAGGCGGCCAATGAACGGGTACGTGTCTACAAGGAGGGTCGCGAGGACGAATTCCTGCGCCGCCTGAAGATTGTCAATGACCTGCCCGCAGCGTTGCGGCGCGGCGAGATCCAGACCTGGTACCAGCCAAAAATGTCTCTGCCCGACGGCAACATATGTGGCGCAGAGGCCCTGGTACGCTGGCAGCACCCCGAGCTCGGTTTTCTCAGTCCCGATGACTTTATCCCGGTAGCCGAGCAATCTGGCACGATTGTTGTGTTGACGAGGCATGTTATCGCCGAGGCAGTTCGCCAATGCCGCGAATGCGACACGAAAGGACATTCGCTGCAGGTCTCGGTAAACCTGTCGGTGCGCGACCTGCTGGACGAGTATCTGCCTTACCACATCATCCAGATACTCAAGGAGTATTCATTCCGAGCCGATAAACTGACACTCGAAGTGACCGAGAACTCCATCATGGAAGATTTGCGACGCTCCGTCGCAGTACTGGAGGCGTTGCGCGATCTCGGCGTCAGAATATCAATGGACGACTTCGGGACCGGGCACTCATCGCTCGCGCAGCTGCGAAACATCCCGCTGCACGAACTCAAGATCGACAAATCCTTCGTGCAAGGAATTTGCGACGACGACCTCAATGACTCCATCGTGCGTACCACGGTCGAGCTCGCCCATGGCATGGGTCTCGAGGTCGTCGCCGAGGGAGTCGAAGACGGGAAAACCCTGCGGCGAATTGCCACCCATGGCTGCCAGCAGGCCCAGGGCTACTATCTGAGTAAAGCGATGCAAGCGCCTGATTTAGCAGCCTGGTTGGAAAGCTATGAGCCGAAACCGGTGATCGAACGCCGGCTTTCCGGACGCGCCTTTGCGTCCTGACGGCGCTGCTACTATTCTCGGCGCCATGGTGCAAAGCATGTCGCCTCCCGTATCCAGCAAACTACCTGACGTCGGCACGACGATCTTCACGGTGATGAGTCAGCTCGCAGCGGATTGCGGCGCGATCAACCTGTCGCAGGGCTTTCCGAGCTTCGACCCTCCCGAAGCGTTGACCGACCGTATCGCCTGGCACCTCAAACATGGCGGTAACCAGTACGCGCCGATGTCCGGCATTCCCGAACTGCGAGAGGCGATCGCCGCCAAGACGGCTCGCCTGCAGGGCCGGGCAGTCGATCCGGCCACCGAAGTCACGGTCTGCACCGGCGCAACCGAAGGACTATTCAGCACGATACAGGCCCTGGTCAGACCCGGCGACGACGTCATCGTCTTCGACCCTGCCTACGACTCCTACGAACCGGCGGTAACGCTGGCGGGTGGGACGACACAGCATGTGCCATTGCGCATCGCCGGTAATGGCAGCGATTTCGAGATCGACTGGCAGCGGCTCGCAGATGCTCTGTCGGACCGGACGCGCCTCGTCATCGTCAATTTCCCGCACAATCCGACCGGCGCAGTCCTTGAACCTGCCGACCTCGATCGACTTGCCGAAACGCTTCGCGGATCCGGGGCCTACGTGCTATCGGACGAAGTCTATGAGCACATTGTTTTCGACGGTCAACACCATCACAGTATTGCGAGTCATGACGAACTCTGGGAGCGCTGCGTGGTCACCTGCTCGTTCGGCAAGACATTTCACGCGACGGGATGGAAAGTCGGCTATTGCCTCGCGAAGCCGGAACTCACCAGCGAGTTTCGGAAAGTCCACCAGTTCGCGACCTTCGCTGTCAGCACACCTATGCAGCACGGGCTGGCCGATTACCTCACCAGCGACCCGCACTTTTACGAGCACCTGTCGGCGTTCTACCAGGAAAAACGGGATTTCTTTTGCAGCTTGCTCGAGCAAACCCGGCTGCGACTTCAGCCGGCACGCAGCACGTTTTTCCAGATTGTCGACTATGGCGACATCAGCGACGAACTCGACGTCGAGGTTGCGCAGCGCTGGACGCGTGAAATCGGCGTCGCTTCGATTCCGCTCTCGGTCTTTTGTGAGCAGCCGTTCACGGGAACGCGGTTGCGTTTCTGTTTTGCAAAAGACGACGACATGCTTGCCGATGCCGTCGAGAAACTGGCTCGTCTATAAGAGCTGGAACGCGAGCAATGCGCCCACGTAGCCAATCGTGGTCATGTAGGCCCATGCAAACACGGGCCACCGCCAGGTATTGGTTTCTCGTCGTATAACGGCCAGCGTCGCAGCGCACTGCAGGCAGCAGGCATAGAAAATCAGCAGGCCGATGACCATCGGCAACGTGAAGATCGGCCTGCCATCGGGCCATGTTGCGGATCGTAGTCGCTCGGACAGCGTCGCCTCGTCGGCATCGTCGCCGACGGCATACACCGTGCCGAGCACGGCGACAACAACTTCGCGAGCCGGAAATCCGGCGATAACCGCGGACGACACGCGCCAATCCCAGCCGAGCGGCTCGAAGGCTGGCTCGACGAACTTGCCCGCCCTGCCGAGCCAGCTTTGTTCGAGCTGCGTCGCGGCGGCTTCGTTCTCGGTCATCAACGGGTCGATGTCGTCGGCGCGCGGGAAATACGCCAGCGCCCAGACGACGACAGCCACCGCGAAGATGACCGTGCCCGCTCGATAGAGGAACACACGCGCCCGGCCAAGCAACTGAATCGCGACGGTGCGGATGTTGGGCCGCCTGAATTCGGGAAGCATCAGCGCAAACGGCTGCTTCGGGCCACGCAGAGCAGTCTTGCGAATCAGGAGCGCGGTCAGGATTCCGCCCGTTATACCGAACATGTAGAGACCGAACAGTACGAGTCCCTGCAGGTTCAGGAACCCGACATCGCGTTGCGGGACGAATGCGGCGATCAGCAATGCGTAGACTGGCAGTCGTGCCGAGCACGTCATGAATGGCGCGGCCAGGATCGTTGCAATGCGATCGCGCCGGTTCGGAATGACACGCGTCGCCATGATGCCCGGTACGGCGCAGGCAAAACTCGAGATCATCGGGATAATCGACTGGCCCGAAAGTCCGACAGACCGCATGGCACGGTCCATTAGGTACGCCGCCCTTGCCAGGTAACCCGAGTCTTCGAGCAGGATTATGAATACGAACAGGATCAGGATCTGCGGCAGGAAGATGACGACGCTGCCCACGCCCGCGATGACACCGTCTGCTACAAGGCTGGCGAGCGCACCATCGCCGAGTTGCGCTGTGACGGCAATACCGAGGCTGACTGTCACATCGTCGATCATATCCATGATCGGCGTCGCCCAGGCGAACACGGCCTGGAATACGACCGCCATGACCAGGAAAAGGCCGATCGTGCCCGGGATTGGCCTGTTGAGAAATGCCCCGAGCCTCGTTCGCCAGGAGTAGAAAGGTGGAGCGCTCTGCTGCACTTCCTGCAGCACGTCACGAACCCAGGCATAGCGAACGCGTGCCTCGCGCGCGAGCGGCGGATCGTAACCGAATAATTCTTCGCGATACTTGTCGACTTTCGCCGGGCCGTCAGGGCCGAGACATTCGAGTACGTGCTCGTTGGCGCCGGTATTGCCATCGATGATCAGGCGCTCGATTTCGGCGACGGACAATGGGACACCCGCCCCATCCGCAAGATCGCGAGCCGCCTCGGTCAACTCCGGCCAGGCGGGCGTTGGCGCGACTGCCCCCTGCCCGGGTAACTCGACGAGCGCGTCACGCAATTCGGCAATGCCCTGCCCGGTCGTCGCGACAACGCGGCAGACTTTCGTGCCGCCCAGCCGTGCCTCGAGCGCGCCTACGTCGATGGTGACGCCGGCTGTCTCGGCAGCGTCCGACATCGTCAATGCGACGACGACGGGGCGCTCGAGATCGAGCAGTTGCTGCACGAGGTATAAACCCTGGTAGAGGTTGGTCGCGTCGACAACGGCCAGGATTGCGTCGGGCGGCTGCGTGCCTTCCATACGACCGAAAATGACATCGATCGCGATCTGCTCCTCATACGAATGCGCGCTGAGCCCATGCGTGCCCGGAAGATCGACCAGCTCAATGGTCTGGTCGTCGGTCTTTAGCGTGCCAATGTGTTTTTCGACCGTTACGCCCGGGTAGTTGCCAATGCGCTGCCTGAGACCCGTCAGGCGATTGAATAGCGTGCTCTTGCCGGAATTGGGGCTACCGACAACCGCGATGCTGGCAGAAGGCTGCCGGTTTACGGAGATGTCGGTTACTGGTATGCGGGTAACGGGTGTCTTAGCCACCGGAGTCGAGCGAGGCGACCTTGAACCGGCGAGCTTGCTCCTGGCGCAGGGAAATGCCGCAACCGAAGAGCCTGAATTCCATCGGGTCGCCACCGAGTGCGGCGCCGGCAAGCTCGACTTCGGTGCCCTCGACCAGGCCGAGCGTCATCAGCCGCTGCACTTGCGGATCCGTCGCATCCACTGCAGCGATAATCCCTTTCTGGCCACGTTTCAGGGACGCGAGCGACTTGCCATTGATTTCCATAACCGCCTGTTTTTGTAGCAATTCCCTCAGGATGCTGAAAATGATAATGATTCGCATTTGTGATTGCAATAGTGGATTGTACCTAATGCAATGCTTGTGCAATCGGCGCGTCAGATGCAGGCGGGCTTGCCGAACTCGGGTGGCAACTCGGCTTCGATGCGTTCCATCACATCCAGTCGGTGCAACAGGTCGTGTATGTAGTCGAGCTGGTCGGTCTCGAGCACCAGGACGTCGCTCATGTCGTAAGACTCGATCCATGCATCATAGAGCCGCTCGAGCCGCTTCAGGTAAGACAGGGGCACGTCCTGCTCCATCTTGCGGCCGCGCAGCGCAATTCGCTGGCGTAAGGTTCGCATTGAACACCGCAGGTAGATCATCAGGTCAGGCGGCTGGATAGCATCGAGGATCGCCCCGTAGAATCCCTGGTACGTCGCCCAGTCGCGCTTCGAGATCTTGCGCATCTGGTGCAATGCGGTCGCAAAGATCTCGGCGTCCTCAAAGATGGTCCGGTCGAGGGCGACGACGCCGGGTTGCCTGTCCAGTTCCTGGTGCAAACGAAACTTGCTGCTCAGGAAATAGAGCTGTGATTGGAACGCCCAGGCCTTCATGTCCTTGTAAAAATCAGCGAGGTACGGATTCTCGTCATTAGGCTCGTAAAACGGCGTCACGCCATAGGTACGGGACAGGAATTCGACGAGGGTCGACTTGCCCGAACCCATGTTGCCCGCAATGGCGATAGAGCGCTTCATCCGTGATACCTTACCGCAATAAGCTGCCGAGGAGTGCCATGTGAGCGACACCCAGCCCCCTGTCATGATCGCCGAATCGGATATCCGAGAACGCGTTGCCGAACTGGCCGGCAAGATCTCTGCGGATTATGCCGACAAAGGCGAACTCGTCCTGATCGGCGTCCTCAAGGGTGCGTTCATCTTCCTGGCCGATCTGGCACGCAACCTGACGATACCGCGCGCGATCGAGTTCATCGCCGTATCGAGTTATGGCACCGGCAGCAAGAGTGGCGCCGTGCGGCTCGTCATGGACGTACGCGGGAGCATCGAAGGGCGGCATGTCCTGATTGTCGAGGACATCGTCGACACCGGTAACACCCTCGGTTACCTCATCGGCATTCTCGAATCCCACAATCCCGCATCGATCAGGACCTGCACCCTCCTCCACAAGGCGAACCACACCAAGGTCGATATCGACATCGACTATATCGGCTTCGAAATCGGCGACGAGTGGGTGGTCGGTTACGGACTCGACTACGCCGAGCAGAATCGCACGCTTCCATATATTGGGAATGTAACGCCCACCGACTGATTCACAGCACCCGCGCTCCGGTAAGTACTCAGCTTCATGGCTCGCTGCGCTGCGCTTTACTTCCGCTGAGCACTTCCCCTCGCACGGGTGCTAGTGGTCAGCACAATCGCTCGTCTCCAACTCAATGGTGGAGTGGCCGATGCCATATTCTTCTCGTAGTAACGCTTTGACTTGACGAATGACGTCGGTCGGATTTCCAAGCTCGGATTTGCAGCAAACGTGCATCGTCAGCATGAGCTGCTGGGGGGTCATTCCCCAGACGTGCACGTGGTGAATGCTCGCGACCTCAGGAATCCGCTTCACGAGGTTCCCCTGCATCGCGTCAATATCCAGCCAATCGGGAGCGCCTTCGAGCAGCACGTGCGCGCTGTGGCGTACGAGCGCCCAAGCGCTCTTGAGAATCAGGATTGCAACCGCGACCGAGAGTATCGGGTCGATCTGCATCCAGCCCGTGTAGATGATGACGATGGCGGCGACAATCGCGGCAACGGACCCGAGGAGATCACCCGCAACGTGCAATGCCGCGCCGCGGATGTTCAGGTTTTCCCTGTCGCCGCCGTGCAGCACCGTGAAGGAAATGACATTGACGATGAGACCCGCCGTCGCCACGATCAGCATCGTGCGCCCCATGACCTCCTGTGGCGCGATGTAGCGATTGACAGCCTCATAGAGTATCCACCCGACGATGAACAGCAGGCTGAGCCCATTGACGAACGCCGCGAGGATCTGGAAGCGCTGGTAACCATAGGTCAGCTTCGTGTCGGCCGGGCGCTTGCTGACGTGAAAAGCCACGGCGGCGAGCGCCAGGGCCATGGTGTCGGTCAACATGTGGCCCGCGTCGGCAAGCAGTGCGAGGGAGCCGGACAGGATGCCGCCGATGACCTCGACGATCATGAACACACCGGTCATGACCAGCGCGATCGTGACGCGGCGCATGTTGCTTGTGTCGTGGGCGTGACTCATTGCACGTTTACTGTACTACGGTTGCCCTTCTATAGAGAGGCGGTGGATCAGGATCGCGGCGCGTTTGATCGCCAGCGGCATCGTTGTCAGGTCCAGTGACTCATTGGGCGAATGCCCGCCTTTGCCGATTGCGCCGAGACCGGCCAGCGAATCGGCGTAAGGTGCCACGAACGAAATATCAGCGGCGCCACGCAGGGATGGGTCAAGTGCCGGCATCGGCCCGCGCCCCAATGCCTCGTTGATGTCAGAGAAGGCTAACTGCAGTCGCTCATTACCCGCCGTCGGCTTCATCGGTGGATAACTGTCTCGAAAGCTGATCGTCGCCGACGTGAGGGGATGGCTCCGTGCAACGACGGCCTGCATCTTTTGCTTGGCGTGCGCCAGTTGATCCGCAGAGATCGTCCGTATCCCGCCATGGACGATGACCTTGCGCGGAACGACGTTGGTCTTGCCGAAGGTGCGGCCGCGGTTGACCGATGCATCGTACTCGACATCGGTGCCACCCTGGATATTGCCGGCGTTGAACGTCAGGTGCTCTTCGCCGCGCACCTCGTCGTAGAACGCATTGAGGATTCGAGCTGCCTCGAATATCGCACCCGCGCCGACGTCTTCGGAAAAAATCCCCGATGAGTGCGCCTGTTTCCCTTCGACCTCCAGCGTCCAGCTGCTCGAACTGCGGCGGGCGATCGTCGCCCAGTCCTGGCCGTCATAGTGAATTGCGCCCTCGAAGCCGAGTGCGACGTCAGCCCATTTGCCTGCCTCGATAAGGTCCCTGCGCGCGATCTCTAGCGGCGAACCGGTCTTCTCCTCGTCGCCGGTATAAGCGACGACGATCGGAATATCATCGAGCGCGCCGATTTCTTTCAGGGCCTTCAGCGCGTAGACGATGACGACATTACCTGACTTCATGTCGTCCACACCGGGCCCCATGGCCGTGTCGCCGTCCCGGACGAATGACTGAAATGCGTCATCGGCCTCGAAGACCGTGTCGAGGTGACCGATCATCAGGATCTTCTTGCCGTTGCCGTCCTTGCGGCCAAACAGGTGCCCTGCCCGGTTCATGTCGGGCGGCATTTCGATCCACTCGGTTTCGAGGCCGAGCGCGTCGAGCTCGCGCCGCATGACGACGCCGACAGCGCGAACGCCCTCATGATTCATCGTACCGCTGCCGATATTCACCGTTTCCTCAAGCAGCGCTATCGCGTCCTCGGCATGTGCATCTATCCATTCCGCCATGCGCCGTTCTTCGTCTGACAGACCGTCGGCGGCCAAACTGTGGCTCCACAAGGTGACAGCGGTTAGAAGTGCACAGAACAGTTTCGACGTCATAAGTGTTCCTCGTCCAATTCACGCGGCACGCGAATGTTTTCGACCATGTGCTGAATTCGCTCCGGCGGCGGCGTCGTCAAATGGCTGACCGTCAACGCCACGATAAAGTTCAGGGTCATGCCGACAACACCAATGCCCTCGGGCGAAATTCCGAAGAGCCAGTGTTCGGCTGTATTCGTGCCCCACGGTGATCCGGCCCACTTCAGGAACAGGCCCTTGTAGAACTCGATGTAACCATAGGTAAACAGCAACCCGGTGAGCATGCCTGCAATCGCGCCCTGCTTGTTGACGCGTTTGAAGAAGATACCCAACAGGATAGCCGGAAACAGGGAAGCCGCTGCCAGCCCGAAGGCAAAGGCAACCACCTGTGCGACCCAGCCGGGCGGATCAAAGCCGAGGTAGCCGGCCACCATGATGGCGAACGCCGCGGCGATGCGCCCGGCGAGCAACTCCTTCTTCTCGGAGATATGCGGCGCCACGATGCCCTTGATCAGGTCGTGAGAAACGGCTGCGGATATGACGAGCAGCAACCCGGCAGCTGTCGACAATGCGGCCGCAATGCCACCCGCCGCAACCAGGGCGATGACCCAGTTCGGCAGCCCGGCGATCTCCGGGTTGGCCAGCACCATGATGTCGCGATCGACACTGAGTTCATTGCCCTGCCAGCCGAATTCCTCGGCACGGGCAGCAAACTCGGGATTGGCATCGTTGTAATACTGGATGCGGCCATCGCCATTCCTGTCATCGAACCGGACAAGCCCCGTGTTTTCCCAGGTCTCGAACCACCCGGGACGCTCGTCGTAGGCCAGGCTGCCATCGACCGCACCGATCTCGCCGGGTTGTATCGTCTCGAGCAGGTTGTAGCGCGCCATCGAGCCCACGGCCGGCGCCGTCGTATAGAGGATGGCAATGAACAATAGCGCCCAGCCCGCTGAAACGCGCGCATCACGAACCCTGGGCACGGTAAAGAAGCGAACGATGACGTGCGGCAATCCCGCTGTGCCGACCATCAGCGCCATCGTGATGCAGAACACGTCGATCCGGCTCTTGGTTCCGGACGTGTATTCGTTGAATCCAAGCGACGTAACGATATCGTTGAGCTTGTCCAGCAACGGCGTTCCGCTGTTCGCGACCTCGCCGCCGAAAGCCAGCTGCGGGATCGGATTGCCGGTCAGCTGGATCGCGATGAAGACGGCCGGCACCGTGTACGCGAAGATCAGCACACAGTATTGCGCTACCTGCGTGTAGGTAATCCCTTTCATGCCGCCGAGGACGGCATAGACGAAAACGACGCCCATGCCGATGAGCAGCCCGACCGTCACGTCAACTTCGAGGAACCTCGAGAAAACGATTCCGACACCGCGCATTTGGCCAGCGACGTAGGTAAAAGAAATGAATATCAGGCAAATGACCGCGACGATGCGTGCTGTCCTGGAGTAGTAACGCTCGGCAATAAATTCAGGCACGGTAAATTTGCCGAACTTTCTCAAGTACGGGGCAAGCAATAATGCCAACAGCACATATCCACCTGTCCAACCCATCAGGTAGACAGAGCCGTCGTAACCGAGAAATGCGATGAGCCCGGCCATCGAGATAAACGACGCCGCGCTCATCCAGTCCGCTGCCGTCGCCATTCCGTTGGCGACAGGCGATACTCCCTTGCCGGCTATGTAGAAGTCACCCGTGTTATGCGCACGGCTCCAGATCGCGATGCCGATATAGAGCGCAAAGCTCAATCCGACAACGAGATAGGTTAGCGCCTGGAGACTCATCGGGTTTGCTCAGTCTTCGTGCACATCGAACTTGCGGTCGATGCGGTTCATGCGCCAGGCATAGAAGAAGATCAATGCCACAAAAACGTAGATGGACCCCTGCTGGGCAAACCAGAAGCCGAGCTGGAAACCGCCGATGCGAATGCGGTTCAGCTCTTCGACGAGCAACACACCGAAGCCGTAGGAGCAGACGAACCAGATAATGAGACAGAGCGCGACGAGGCGCAGGTTGGCTCGCCAGTACGCGAGGCGTTTATCGCGATTCATAATGCCCCCTATTGTAGGAGCCCGCCCGAGCAGGCGAAAACCCCGGGCACAAAAAAAGCGGCTTCTTGCGAAGCCGCTTTTTGACCAACGTTAGCACGTGGTTCCTGGCCCCCTGAGTCCCCCGCCAAGCCGTACCTGAAGGTGTCTTGCTATTCGTAGCGAGCCTTTGTTGTTGCTGAAAGGCTACGCTTTCGAGAGCTGAAATTCGCAGAAAAGCCACCATTTGTCAATTCTTTAGACACTTTCCAGACTGATTTCGAGGCCTCTGGCAATTTTTGTTGCAAATGCACCACATATTCATCGGTGGCTCCAGTTGTCCGGATCGCTCGAATCGCCCGGCGACAGGCCGATGATGTCGCCATCGGTCGCAATCCCGAGTCCCAGGACCGTGCGATTCGCATACGCAAAGTACGCCGTCACCTGGTTGAGCTCGAGGATTTCGCCGTCATCGAATCCCGCGTCGCGCAATGCCTCGACGGCGCCCTCATCGAGCGTGCCTGCCGCGGTCGTCAATCGGGCTGCATACTCGAGCCCGGCCAGCTCACGCCCGGTAAAGGCAGCGGCGGGATCGCCCGCCTCGAGCGATCGTCGTATCTCTGCAGCTCTTTCGTCATCCCCGAGCAATCGCGCCAGCCCGGCGAAGTGATGCTCCACGCAATAGTCGCACTCGTTGAGCAGGCTGACGTAAACACCGACGGTTTCCAGGTAGGATTTGGGAAGCGTATTGCGCGGATGGTGCAACACGTACTTGTAAAGAGTCATGTGCCCGGTCATCGTGTGCGGCCGCAAGCTGTGAGCCAGCATAATGTTGTCGACGTTGTCGTTCGGGCCTTTGATCCTGTCGTAAAGTTCCTTCAACGCGCCCTCGGCATCGTCATATGAGATAGTTGAAATCCAGGTCATTGCTATGGCCACCTCTTCTTGGGTTTCGGGGAACTTGCCTCAGCATGGACCTGGCTCGCCGCCAACGAATTTTCAGCCTGGCCCTGCCGATTATCGGTGGCATGGTATCGCAGAATCTCCTGAACATTGTCGATACCGCGATGGTCGGCTTTCTCGGCGACGCTGCCTTAGCTGCAGTTGGCCTCGGCGGGTTCATCGTCTTCATGTGCCAGGCGCTGATTCTCGGCATCTCGACCGGCGTACAATCCAGCGCTGCACGCCGGCAGGGTGAGGGCAGCCCGGAACGGGCTGCGGCAATCCTCAACTCCGCACTGTTACTCGTCCTCGTGGTCGCTCCAATCTTCTCGCTGGTACTGATCCAAGTCGCGGAGCCCGCCTACCCCTACCTCAATGCGGATCCTGCTGTCATCGAGCGCGGCGTGCCGTACATCGAGTGGCGTCTCGGGGCGATCGTCTTCGTCGGCATGAACTTCGCTTTCCGCGGCTACTGGAATGCGCTGGACCTGTCACGTATTTACATGAAGACGCTGATCTTCATGCATGTAACAAACATTGTTTTGAATTATGTGCTGATCTTCGGCAATTTCGGCGCGCCCGCATTCGGCGTTACCGGCGCCGGGATGGCAAGCGCAATCTCGATGGCCGTCGGCACGATTGTCTACGTCTTCCTGGCAACAAAACACGTTCCCAAAGGTTGTTTCCTGCAGTGCGCCGCAACCGGCAAGGAGACGAAAGCGCTTATCAAGGTGTCGATTGCCTCCGGGCTGCAGCAGCTCTTTTTCGCGGCCGGCCTCGTAGCGATGTTCTGGATCATCGGGCGCATCGGCACGCCATCACTGGCGGCTGCCAACGTTCTCGTCACGGTATTGCTGTTCGCCATCCTGCCCGGCCTCGGCCTCGGGCTCGCCTGCGCAACGCTGGTCGGCCAGGCGCTCGGCAAGCGCGACCCGGACGATGCCTACCAGTGGGCGTTTGACGTCGCAAAGGTGACGGTGGTCTTGCTGACCTTCCTGGGCATCCCGATGTGGCTCGTGCCCGACCTCGTTTCGTCGATCTTCATTCACGAAGAGTCGACGCGCGAACTCGCGCGATGGCCGATGCGCATCATGGGTCTTACGATGCCGATCGAGGCGATCGGCTTCGCTTTCATGCACGGCATGCTCGGCGCCGGCGACGCGCGGCGCGTCATGTTTGTCAGCGTCGGCACCCAGTGGTTGTTGTTCCTGCCGCTCGCGTTTGTGATCGGCCCGATACTGGGCTATGGCCTGCTGGGAGTCTGGCTCTGGCAGGGCGTCACGCGCGCCTTGCAGACCTCGCTGTTCCTGTCGATGTGGCGCGGCCGAAAATGGCAGCAGGTCGAGGTCTGATCCCGACCTGCCGCCAATCCGAAACCTACATGAACACGTCGTCGGCCGATACGACCTCGACGGAATCGAAACCGATCGGGATATTGTCGATCAGCTTGTCCTCGTCGAGTACCTCCTGCGGCAGCTCCGCGTCATACGTCATCGGCGACTGCTGGTCCGACTCGAGCCGCTGCTGCAGATCCGCGCCGTCCCGCGTGATGAACACATACTGCACGTTGTTCATGTCCAGGTTCTCGCGAATGACGCGGTTGACATCGTCGAGCGTCAGGTCGGCGAGTCCGTCTCGCACGTAACTCGCAAAGTCGTCGATGCCGTAGTACTGGCTGTCCATGGTGTAGCCGAGCTGACGCGACTGCCCGTCGGTCAGCAGGCTCACATACTTCGAAAGATACGCTCGCGTCGCCTCGAAATCCGATTCCGTCATGCCGTCGTTGATCAGGTTCTCGAGCTCGAACATCGCCACACGCGTCGCGAACTGCGCGTCATTGTTGCTGCGCACCGGGCGGATCCAGACCTGGAAGATCTGCTGCTGGCGACCGAGATTCGTGTCGGGACGAAACTGGAACATGCCCCCCGGGAAGTACTCGATATACGCATAGTCGCCGTAGTTCATGCCGCGCGTCTTGCGAATGCGTTGGTACAGGTGGCTGTTGGAACTGCGATGCTCGCCCAGGTACGAGCGGGCGAGCCACAGCGCGACCCAGTCCGGGTCACCACGCTTGACCTCGATCGGAAAGCCGAATGACACGGCGACACCGGGCGTCTCTTTCTCGATGATCGTCGCGTGACGGCCTTCGATCAGCGGCGCAGCCCCGGCATCGAGCAGCGCCTTGACGCCGGCATCGAGCTTTTGCAGGTCGTTGCTGAGGCGCGCTGCAAACCTGTCGGGATAGCCGCCTGACAGCCCGACCGTCATGTTGGAGATCGTGTAGTACTCCTTGTAGAACATCCTGACGTCATCGAGCGTGATCGACTCGATGTCGCCAACCGCGCCGAGGTTCAATGAGCCGTAGGGGTGCCCGTCTGAGTAGATGGCTGTATACAAGGCCTCCTTACCCAGCTCCTCGTCGTTGTTGGCCACGAGGTCCGTCCGGATCGCGTTGGTCACCTGGGTCTTGATGCGTTCGAAGTCCTGCTCCGACCAGGCCGGGAACAACAGCTGGCCGCGCACGAGTTCGTACCAGGCATCGAGATTGTCCTTGTGAACCTGGCCCGACAGGCGGGTCATTTCCTTGTCGACCTGGGCATTGAAGCCCGAGGCCATCGGGAACATGGCCTTGTTGATCTCGTCGATCGACTTCGCCTCGGAGCCACCGTCGGTGACCATCGCGGCCGTCAGCGTCGCAAGACCCTTCTTGCCCTCGGGATCGAATCCCGCCCCGGCGTGAACGATGAACGACACGTCGACGAGCGGCGACGAGGTCGACGGCCTGGCGACGTACGAGACCGGCGTGGCGTCCTCGGGAGCGACTTCCGGCGCCGGAAGCTGGATCGACTCTCCGGCGGCGGCCGCCGCCGGCGCCGCTTCGGCCATTCCGCGGGCGGCCACGAGTTCGTCGAGCGACGTCATGCCGTCGATGCCCTCCATCGACTCGTCGCTCGACAGCGTGAACGTGACGCGCGAGTCGTCGACGAAATAGCGGTTCGCGATTTCGCGAACGTCTGCAGAAGTGAGCGCGTCGTAGCTGCGATAGACGTCGTTGATGATTTCGGGCGTACGATCGTAGTGCACGAAGCTGGCGAGCATCGACCCGATGTTACCCGAGCTGCCGAGACCCGAGGTAAAGCTGTAGCGCAAGCGGGACTTCGTTTCTTCGACTTTGACAGGATCCACGAATTGGGTCCTCGCTGTTGTCAGCGTCTCGTTGATCGCATCCCGCACGTCGGGGCCGTGCGCCGCATCCGTCAAACGGGCTGCGATGAGCAACATGCCCGGATCCTTCTGGTTCGGGAAATAGCCGAACAGCTGGTCGACCGACTGGTCCTCGATCACGAGCTTGCGGTACAGGTCGGACGATTCTGAGAAGTAGATCTCCGATACCAGGTCCAGCGCCGGCATGTCCTTCTCGGTCGCGACAAAGGCCGGACCCCTGAACGCCAATACGAACCAGGGCTGGGTCGGGCTCTCCCACTGGTAGTGCTCGTATTTCGGACCGCCGAGCGGCGGCTCGACCGGCACTTCCATCTCGTAGCTGCCACGCTCCCAGTCACCCCAGTACTTCTTGACGAGTTCGAACGTCGACTCCGGATCGACGTCGCCGACGAGTATCACCGCCGACTTCTCGGGCCGGTACCAGCGGTCAAAGAACGTATGGGAGTACTCGATCTGGTCGGGCATCGCCTCGATGTCTTCGAGCAGGCCCATCGTCGTGTGCTTGTACGTGTGCTTCTCGAACATCAGGTCGCTGATGCGTTCTAGCATCATAAGGATCGGGTTCGAGATGTTCTTGAGGTACTCGCCTTTGACCGCAAGGGCCTCGGTGCGAAAAACATCCTCGGTATAACTCAGGTTCTGAAAACGGTCGGCCTCGATCTCGATGACTTTCTCGAGGTCATCCTTCGTGAACATGATGTGGTAGTTCGTATAGTCATCGGTCGTGTAGGCGTTCTGGTCGGCGCCCGCCTTCTTGAGGATGTCCCCGTAGATATCAGCGGGGTAGTTCTCGGTGCCACGGAACATCATGTGCTCGAAGAAGTGCGCAAAACCCGTTTTGCCGGGCTCGATCTCGTTACGCGAACCGGTCTGCACCGGGATCTGGATCGTAACGATATCGGGGTAGTCGGTCTGTACCACAATGACGCGCAGACCATTGTCGAGGTCGCGCATCAGGTACGGCATATCGAAGATCTTGTCCGATGTTGCCGCATCGGCGGGCCCCGGGGCCTCCGTCGACTTTCCGCAGGCGCCGAGTGCCAGCGTGACCACCAGGGTGGCTATCAATTTTTTCATCCTTAGCTCCGTTCTGATTAGAATGCGGCCATGCGCACGCTTGTTTTGATGCTGCTGGCCGGCTCATCGTTTGCCGGCGAGACCGCCATTCACAATGTCTCCGGGTATACATCGACCACGGAAGGCATCCGGGAATTCAGTGTTTTGGTCTTCGCGGATGACGGCCGGGTCGTTGCGACAGGGGGCGAATCATTACTCAAAGCGCGCCCGGATGCCATACGTATTGACGGCAATGGCCGCACGCTGTTGCCCGGGCTCACCGACGGCCACGCGCACCTCTACAACTACGGCTTCCTGCAGCAGAACCTGGACCTCGCCGGGACGCCATCCCTGACCGAGTCGCTGCTCAAGATAAACGCCTACGCCAAGGAGAACCCGCACTCGCGATGGATCCAGGGCCGCGGCTGGAACCAGGTCCTCTGGCCCATCAAGGAATTCCCGACCGCAGCGGATATCGACGCGGTCGTATCCGACCGGCCGGTCTTGCTGGATCGTATCGACGGCCATGCCGTATGGGCCAACAGCAGGGCCATGGAGATCGCGGGCATCACTGACGACACGCCGGACCCGGTGGGCGGCAGAATCGTCCGTGACACAAGCGGCAAGGCAACCGGGGTCTTCATCGACAAGGCCGAGGACCTGTTGAAGGCGCAAATCCCCCAACCCGACTGGGACGAGATTCGCGAAGTCTACCGTACGGCGTTTGCCGGGCTCGCACCTTACGGCATAACCGGGGTGCACGATGCCGGCGTCACCATCAGAGAAGTCGAGGTCCTGATCTCGATGGCCGACGACAGAGAACTCGGCCTGCGCGTCTACGCGATGCTGGACGGTGCTGACGAGGTCCTCGACCAGATGGAGAAGCCACTCAAGCGTTATGCCGAGGATATGCTCGATATTCGCGCGGTGAAACTCTACTCCGATGGCGCGCTCGGCAGCCGCGGCGCCGCGATGATCGAGCCTTACTCCGACGACCCCGAGAACCGCGGTTTGCCGTTTTTCACGACGGAGGATTTGACAGGGCTTGCGCACAAGGCCAACTACATGGGCTTCCAGGTCGGCATTCACGCTATTGGCGACTTGGGCAACCGGATGGCGCTCGACGCATTCGACGCTATCCAGGGCGGCAAGCCGTCGATGCTCAGGAACCGCATCGAGCACGCGCAGGTCATCGACCTGCCTGATATCCCGCGATTTGCCGAACTCGGTGTAATCGCCGCCATGCAGGCAACACATGCGACCTCCGACATGAACATGGCCGAGGACCGGGTCGGCCCGATCCGCATCAGGGGTGCCTATGCCTGGCGACGGCTGCTCGATTCAGGCGCCATGCTCGCAAACGGCTCCGACTTCCCGGTCGAACTCGCCAATCCCTGGCACGGGCTTTATGCCTCGGTGACGCGCAAGAGCCGCGAGGGCCTGCCCGAAGGCGGCTGGTATGCCGACCAGGGGCTGACGCGCGCCGAAGCGCTGCACTCCTTCACGCTGGCAAACGCCTATGCCGCCCACCAGGAGGATTACCTGGGGAGCCTCGAGCCCGGCAAATGGGCGGATTTCATCATGATCGATCGTGATTATTTCGAAGTACCCGAGTCGGAGATCGACGATATCCAGGTGCTCGAGACCTGGATTGCAGGGGAACGAGTCTATTCTGCGGAGGAAGCACAATGATCGTCGAACAGGTGTGGACCGGAAACGCCTACCGCAATTTCAACTACCTCGTAGCATGCCCCGAAACCGGCGACGCGCTAGCGATCGACCCGCTCGACTTCAACAAGTGCCTGGCGGCCGCCGAGAAGCACGGCTGGACGATAACGCAGATCCTGAACACCCATGAGCACGGCGACCATACCGGGGGTAACAAGGGCATGGTCAAGGCCACGGGCGCGAAGATCGTCGCGCACGCCAATGCGAAGAACCGAATCCCGAACATGGACCGCGGCGTAGGCGCTGGTGACATCATCAAGGTCGGCGAGACCGTCGACCTCGAATGTCTCGACACGCCCGGCCACACGATGAGCCATATCTGCCTGCTGTCGAAGACCGACCAGCCGGCCCTTTTCTCGGGCGACACCCTGTTCAATGCCGGCGCCGGCAATTGCCACAACGGCGGCCACCCGAACGAACTCTACGAGACCTTTGCCAACCAGCTCGAGAAGCTGCCCGAGGACACGCTGATTTATCCGGGCCACGACTACCTGATCAACAATTTGCGATTTACGCTCGATCGTGAGCCAGACAATTCAGTCGCACGGCAGATGATCGACCAGTACGAGAGCCAGGACCCCGCCAATGCACTGGTCACTACGCTGGCCCGGGAACGCGAGATGAACACGTTCTTCCGGCTCGACAGTCCATCGGTAATCGCCCGATTGCAGGAGGACTTTCCGGAGATCGGCGACAGTCCGGATGCGAAAACCGTATTCCTCAAGCTGCGCGAGCTACGAAACAAATGGTGAAAGCGGCAGCGCCCGTCGCGAGCGCGATTCGCGATTTTCTCAAGCTCGAGTCGGCCGGCGGCATCCTGCTGCTGATAACGGCTGCAGCGGCGATGATCGTCGCCAATACGCCACTCTTGCCGCGCTACGATGACTTTCTCGAAACGATCGTCGCGGTACAGGTTGGCGACTGGTCGATCAGCAAACCGCTACTACTCTGGATCAACGATGGTCTCATGGCCGTGTTCTTCTTCCTGATCGGGCTCGAACTCAAGCGCGAGGTCATGGAAGGCGAACTGTCGTCGGCCAAGCAGATCGCGTTACCGGCGGTCGCCGCGCTCGGCGGCATGATCGTGCCCATGGGCATCTACGCCTGGTTCAACTGGAATGACCCGATAGCACTTGATGGCTGGGCGATCCCGGCGGCGACGGACATTGCCTTCGCCCTGGCGGTACTTAGCGTATTCGGCAGCCGGGTCCCTATCGCGCTCAAGGTGTTCCTGCTCACGCTCGCCATCTTCGACGATCTCGGTGCGATCATTATCATCGCGCTGTTCTATTCCGAGGACATTTCCCTTCAGCTCGTTATCGTGGCCGCCGTTGCTTTTGCGATTGCCGTGACGATGAATCGTGCCGGGGTGACGCGAACATCGACCTACGTGTTGCTCGGCATCGCGCTGTGGATCGCACTGCTAAAGTCAGGTGTGCATGCCACGTTGGCCGGCGTACTGATCGCGCTGTGCATCCCGATGCGAGACGACGCGGGTCATTCGCCCCTGCGCGAACTCGAACACAACCTGCACGGGCCCGTGGTCTACGCGATATTGCCGATTTTCGCCTTCGCGAACGCGGGTCTGCCGCTGGCAGGGTTTACATTCGAGTCCCTGGAACACCCTGTAACCCTCGGCATCATTCTCGGGCTGTTCGCCGGCAAGCCAATCGGCATTCTCGCGTTCGTCGCCGTTGGCGTGTTACTTCGCCTCGTCGAACTGCCGAAAAACGTGTCCTGGGGCCAGGTCATGGGAGTCGGGTTTGCCAGCGGCATCGGCTTTACGATGAGCCTGTTCATCGCGGGCCTCGCGTTCGAGCACGGCAGCGGCGACTATTTCGAAGGCGACCGGCTGGGCGTGCTCGTCGGGTCGATACTCGCGGCTGTCGCTGCTATCGTTACTCTCAAATTTGCACTCCGGCATCCTCCGGTTCCCGAAGCCTCCTCGACATGACTATCCGAACGCCTTTTCTTCTCCTGGCACTGCTGGCCACGCTGTCCTTCTCAGGCGCTGCATTCTCGCAGCAAGAACAAACCGACCAAGTCGAGGATGAGGGACCCGAGATACCGATCGACGACTTCGACCGCGGTACGCCACGGCGGAGCGCAGACGGGTTCCTTATCGCCGTCGACAAGGGAGATTATGCGACTGCGACAGAGTATCTCGACCTGCGCAACCTTCGTGGCGAAGCCAGGGACGAAGACCCCGAGGAACTGGCCAGGGCATTCGCCGTTATCGTCAACCGTGCGAAATGGGTCGACGTTGCGGAACTGATCGACCACCCGGACGGGCGCCTCAATGACGGCCTGCCCGATTACCGCGACCTGATCGGCATCGTGTCGGTCGATGGCACCAATCAGCAGCTGTGGATGCAGAAGGTCCCGCGCGGCGACGGCGTCTTCATCTGGAAAGTCTCCAACGCCACGGTCTCGCTGATACCGGAACTCTACGAAACGTATGGCTACCCCGAGTACATCGAGGAATTCCGTATTGTCATGCCGGACGTGAACTTCCTTGGTTTCGAACTGTTCAAGTGGGTACTCGTGCTGGCCACCGCACTGGTCACTTACCTGTTCGTGTTGGTAACTGCCCTGGCTTCCCGGCGCACTTTGACCCGTAAAGGCTCCTCGGGTGCGCGGCGCCTGTTTCGATTTCTCATCATTCCGGTCGGCATCTGGGCCGTCGTGATCATGACGAATTACGTCGCCTCAGTGCTGGGCAAGGGCGTTACAGCCGAGGCGATACAGCGGTACACGCCCATACCGATGCTGCTGACCGTCTGGGTACTGTTTGCCGGTATCAATCTGTTGCGCGATGTCTACTCATCGCGACGGATCAGGGATGGCCACCCCGGTGCCGCGGTCCTCGCGAGACCGGTCGGCAATGCACTCAAGCTTCTCGTCGCCATTGCGGCGGCGCTGGTCTACCTCGACAAGCTCGGCATCAACATCACTGCGGTGATCGCCGGCCTCGGCGTTGGCGGTGTCGCGGTAGCGCTTGCCCTGCAAAAACCGATGGAGGACATCCTGGGCGCTATCACCTTATACACGCAGCAGCCGGTTCGCGTGGGCGACTTCTGCAAGATCGGAACCGAGACGGGGACCATTGAGGAAATTGGCTTGAGAACCACGCGAGTTCGCACTCTTGCCGATACGGTCATCGCCGTTCCGAACTCCCAGCTCGCCAATTCGCCGATCGACAATTACTCGGCGCGCAACAAGATTCTCTACAGACCTAACCTGCGGATTCGTCTCGAAACGACACCCGAGCAACTGGATGCGATTCTCAACAATATTCGTACGCTTTTCGCGGATCACGAGCGTGTGCTCGACAATGGTCAGCGCGTGCGATTCCTGGAGATCGGCGAAGAGTCACTGGTTATCGAAGCCTTCGCCTACGTCGACACCGTCGTCTGGGCGGATTATCTCGAAATTGCCGAAGAGCTGAACATGGCGGTTCTGAGAATCATCAACGAGGCCGGCACTTCACTCCTCGAGAAACCGCTACATATCGAGGGATTGCGCGCCTAGTCGCGACACGCCGCTTCCCAGAGCCACAGCAGCGCATCGTAAACGTCCGCCTGCCGGTTGAGCTGCTCGCGCCATTGCTCGCCTTTGCCGTCGAAGTAGGCATCCAGCAGCGTGCCGACCTGCACGGGCGTCATACCATGATGCGCAGCAACGGTGGCGAGGTCGAAAAACGGGTCGTTGTCGCAGGCGTACTCCCAGTCCAGGAAGCGGGTCTCGGGAACATTGATGATGTTGGCGACGACGAGGTCGTTGTGACAGAAACACAGGTTCGGTGGCAACGGTGACGCGGCGATCCTGGCGAGGCAATCGCTGATCTTTGCCTGATCACGGTCTTCAATCTTGCGCGCATAGTCTTTTGCGGCACCCACCGCATCGAACGTCCGGCCTGTCAGTGGCAGTGAATGCAGGCGGCGCAATGCGCGTGCCAGTTGTTCGAGGTTCGCGTCCACCTCGAGGCAGTCGAGCGACCAGACGACGCCTTCCACGTACTCGGTCATATAGACCGTGTCGGTCGCGAGCAATACGCGGTTGGCCAGCCCTTCTTCGGCTGCCCGCATCTGGATCTGCGCCTCGGTGCGGCGCTCGTTATACGGCAGTTGCCGCGGCGTCTCGTCGATCTTGAGCACGGCCTTCCTGTCGCCAGCGTCTACCAGCCACGTGCGATTGGTGAGCCCGCCGTCGAGATCGCTGATTGTCGCGTTGGCCCACTCGGGTAGGCCGGCGAGCACGGTTGCAGGCGTCAGCCTCATGCGCTCGCCTCGCGATAAGAGCGTGTCCAAAGGATCAGGCCGAACGGGATCATGATCACGTAAACCACGAACAGCAGAGACGTGAGTTGCAGGTCACGCGACCAGTAGATGAACACCGACGCAATGTCGATGACCAACCAGTACCACCAGTTCTCCAGCACCTTGCGCGCAACGAGGAACGTTGCCCAGATCGCCGACCAGGTCGTCAGTGAGTCGATATAGGGAAACGCCGCGTCGGTCTGCGTATCCAGCAGGTAACCGCTGACGAGGCTGGCCAGCAGGATGGCGCCGATGGCGACGCCGTGCGCCCTCCCCGGCCACACGGTGACCGGCAATTCCCGGTCCGGCGTGCGCCCCCGGTACCAGACAGTGAAGCCATACACGGCCATGACGAAGTAGAACACGTTGAGCGCCGACTCCATGTAGAGCCGCGCGACGACGAACAGGTAAACGTAGATTGCGGTGCTGATGCCGGCAAACAGCCAACACCAGATGTTCTCGCGGATAGCGAGTAGCAGGTAGAGGATCGCCGCGACTACGGCCGCTACCTCGAGCGGACTCCAGCCGAGCAACTGCCCGAGCAAATCGCCCATCTAGTCCGCGATCGGGTTGTTGAGCATCTTGATGACGAACACGGCCTTTGGCAGCAGTTCGAACGTCGTCCTGAGCTCGCTGGTTAGCACCGCCATCACGTCGTCATACTCGCCGCGTATCTGGGTGCTCATCGAGTTGGTTTCGACATAAAGATTCTCGTGCGACTTGAGTCGCTCGATAACGTTGCGAATCGGCGGGATCAGGTCTTCCTGCAGCGGGTACAGGCTGATATCGACTGCGACTTTCATGGTCAGAACTCCTTGCTGAACGTGACGCCCACCTGGCGGGGATCGCCGGCACGCGTGTACAGGGCATTGGGGAAATCGGGTGGCTCGTTGCCGAAATAGAAACCGCGGACGGCGTAGTCTTCGTCGAACAGGTTGCGCGCCCAGAGCGTGGCGGTCCAGGTCTCGGCGCGGTAGCCCGCGCGCGCGTTGACCAGTTCGTATGACTCTGACTGCTGATCGTGGGCCACGTCGAAATAGAACGCATCGCGCGCCGAGACGTCGAGCCGGGCGAAAAAGCCGCTCGGGTGCTCGTAACTGCCGCCGAAGGCCAGGGTGTACTCGGGCGCATGCGCCTTGGCGCGTCCATCCAGGTTCGCAAGTGACGGCGCGGAGACGTCGTTGAACTCGGTATCGATCAGGCCGAGCGTCGCGTACAGCATCCAGTTGTCGGATGGCAGCCAGCGGACGTCGGCCTCCAGGCCGAGCGCCCGGCTCTCCTCGACGTTGATCGTGACGAAGCCGAAGGACGTCGGGTCGCCCGGGTTGAGCTGGAACGACGTGCGCACCTGCGCGTCTTCGTGGCGGCTGGCGAATACCGAGGCGTTGAACTGCAGGGTCCGCTCGAGCAGCGACGTCTTTATGCCGGCCTCGAGGTTGTACAGCGTCTCGGA
>JABAOH010011777.1_pt1 | contig 38240 bp, 42 predicted proteins | sample 7062181 | NCBI WGS metagenome assembly JABAOH01 (sample SAMN14538630, study PRJNA623070) | marine sediment metagenome | biome: marine biome [ENVO:00000428]; feature: marine pelagic biome [ENVO:01000023]; material: deep marine sediment [ENVO:00002113]; isolation source: pool of 5 deep marine... | reverse complement strand
TACCCCTTCTTATTTTTCAAAATGTTGGACTAGTGAAAGATTTATATTATAGATGAAAATTGCTGTAGATAGAACAAAATATCTGTTAGTTAGAGGGATTGTATATGGCGTATTTAACCACACAAAAAGGACAGCCAGTGCTCATTCTAAAGGAAGGAACCGCTCGCAGACGAGGCAGAGGCGCTCAAAGAAACAACATCATGGCAGCTAGAATCATCTCTGAAGTGTTAAGATCAACACTGGGTCCTCGCGGCATGGATAAGATGTTAATTGACAGCCTAGGAGACATCACCATAACCAACGATGGAGCAACAATTCTAGACGAAGTAGATGTTGAACATCCAGCTGCGAAGATGATGGTGGAAGTTGCCAAAACACAGGACGACATGGTTGGCGACGGAACCACAACCGCAGTGATATTAGCTGGAGAACTACTGAGGAAAGCAGAGGAACTGCTGGAACAAAACATCCATCCAACCGTAATTGTGAGCGGATACAAAAAAGCTTCCCAAAAGGCAATTGATATTCTGGATAAAATTGGAACACCAGTAGATGTTAAAGATCGTGAAACCTTGAAAAGAGTCGCTGTCACTTCAATGGCTAGCAAGGCAGTGGGCAGTGCACGAACTCACCTAGCTGATATTGCTATTGACGCTGTGAAACAAATTGCTGAACAGAGAGGCGAGAGGAAAGTCGCAGACATCGACAACATTCAAATCACTAAGAAAGTGGGAGAAAGCCTCTTCGACACTCAGCTGGTCAAAGGCATCATCATCGACAAAGAAGTCGTGCATCCGGGAATGCCAAAACGGATCGAAAATGCGAAGATAGCTCTGCTTGACTGCCCCTTAGAGGTGGAGAAGGGAGAATTTAACGCGGAGATCAGAATAAAAGATCCAACGCAAATAAAGGCGTTTCTTGATAAAGAAACCAGTATGCTCAAAGAAATGGTTAAAAAAATCAAAACTTCGGGTGCCAATGTGTTGTTCTGCCAGAAGGGCATTGACGATATGACTCAACACTTTTTGGCAAAGGAAGGAATCATAGCTGCTCGAAGAGTTAAACAGTCTGACATGGAGAAGCTTGCTAAAGCTACTGGAGGAAGAATTATCACAAAACTCGACGATTTAAAGCGTCAAGACCTAGGAAAAGCAGGGCTAGTGGAAGAACGAAAAGTCGGCGAAGACAAAATGATCTTTGTAGAAGGATGCAAAAACCCACGTTCAGTCGCGATTTTAATTCGAGCTGGCCTCGACAGAATGCTAGACGAAGCGGAGAGAGCCATGCATGATGCACTTTCGGTTGTCGCTGACGTAATTGAACATAACAAGATCGTTGCAGGCGGAGGAGCCGTTGAATCAGAAATGGCTAGAGGACTTCGCAATTACGCGAAAAAGATTGGTGGAAGAGAACAACTTGCCATCGAGGCATTCGCTGATTCCATAGAGATTGTGCCAAAAACATTGGCTGAAAACGCGGGTCTTGAACCCATCGATATACTTGTGGCTCTTAGGTCAGCTCATGAAAAAACAAAGGGATACTTGATGGGAGTCGACGTTTTCACGGGAAAAATCGTTGATATGCAAGGAAAGGGAGTAATTGAACCCTCACGTGTGAAGGAGCAAGCGGTGAAGTCAGCGGCTGAAGCAGCGTCCATGATCATTAGAATCGATGATGTGATCGCGTCGACAAAGCCTAAAGAAGGAAAGTATGGACCGGGAGCAGGCCCTGAAGCGGGCATGGAAGAATACTAAAAACATTTTTCCCTTTTTTTTGGGAGTTTTCTCTCGAAGAACAACATGAATTAAAGCTCGATTTCCCTCTCACTTTTTAAAGTGACAAACCATCCACCTAGGACATTGTTGTGATGTTCAATGATTTGGTTTGCTTTGAGAAGTGAAGAGTCCCAAGTGCTGTGAGCATCCTTCACTAGTGTTACTTCATAGCCAAGAGTGAAAGCACGACGGCAAGTCGTATCTATACAATACTCGGTCTGCAATCCTGCGATGAACAGCTTTTTGATTCGTCTGGAACTCAGTTCATGGTGTAAGCTTGTTTCGTGAAAGGCGTCCGGCGTCTGCTTTTGAATCACCATATCTGCCTCTGTAGGCCGAATTATAGGATGGATTTTCCATCCTGGAGTGCCATACTCGTCGGGTTCACCTTTACCACCGTTATTTTTAACGTAGATAATTGGTCTTTGTGCAGAGCGTGCCTTGGCGATTAGGTTCTTGACTTTTCTGAGGAGTTCACTCCCTTTATATATGGGGTCAGGTTCTGAGAAATTTCCAGCTTGCATATCTATTATTAGTAAAGCAGTTTCACTCATACTCTCTCAACTCATAATACCTATTAGTGTGAGGAGGTTTATTTATCAACTCCATTCCACAAGTGCGGGAGATGAGATTTGAACAGGCTACATATGGCGATGTCTTACGTAACCCTCCCTTCTTTGTGTGCGCGTGGTAAAAGCAGTTCTACAGCCAAAGTTCTAGGTATTACCTTTTTGCTTTTACAAACTTCTTTTTCTTCCTTCGATAGATGCTAGCGTGTTTCTTGTAGATTTGTACTAATCCTTGTTTTTCAGGTTGGCAATTGCTTCAACCATTCTTCGGTCAGGCATATTCTTAGGTTGGATTTCTCCAGCCTCTTTTATTAATTTGTAGGTTTTTCTTTCTATTTTAGTTAAATCTTTGAGTTTCAACTGTTGCACCAGTTAGATTTTCGCGTGCAAACATAATCAGGAAGAGTCTTCGTCTTCGGGAATAAAATATTTTCGATTCTGATGAAAAATAGTAACCCTTATATCGCACTTCTTAACATGCTTATTAGGGCGCTAAGAACTCGTTCGTCATTTTCTAAGCCTTTCCGACAATTATCGCTCTCAGACGTGCGGGTTCTACCCCAATTCGCTTGTATTCGCGAACAAAGAGGTTAGAAACATGAAAATTAAAGTTTACGTTGAATGTGAAATCAAAGGGTGTAGAAAAAAAGCTACCCACAAGTGGATTAACGATAGAGACAACTTTTACTATGTTTGTAATGTCCACGGAGAAATTTTGGAGAAAATGTCTGATGATGGCGAGCTTTATTCCATTAAAGAACCCCAGCCAAGCGTGGCGAAGACACATGCAAACTGTTGATAATAGCGTAGGCTATGGTAGGAAATATATTCAGAATTTATCTTTATGTGCACATTTTTCATCAGAAAATGTCCAACAAATAAGGTTTTGACTTTTCAAAAATTTTTACTTCTTCTTCAATTTTCTTTTCCGCTTTCATGGTATCTAACTCTAACGTTTCCCTTATAAAAACGGCAACTTTTCCAATCCAAAGTATTCTTAAGGCATCCAGCAGCTTTTCTCTTTCAAGCTGTTCCCTGTTTCTGAAGTTGGCGACAAATGAATAAACTATTTTCGCCCAAGTTTCCGGCGAAAAACAGTGTTCTATATCATTCATCTTTTTGAGTTTTTCGACTTCTTTGATCAACTCATTGCTCAAAACCGCTCGGTAGATTTGTTTATTTTCGTCAAAACCGCTTTTGTATGTTTTTATGAAGTTTTGAAGATCTACATGGATCACTTCTGGTTTTCCTGAGTATATTTCTTCATCAACGATTTCCACCTTATGGTAGCCACGGATTTCTTTCCAAACTTTTTCATAACTTTCAATGCAGGTAAACATTGATCCTATCACTTGTCTAAACATTGGCGCTAAATGTTTTGACGGGTCTTTTGCTTCATGAACTTTAGATCCTAAAAATGCTTGTTTCACCTCGAACTTCTTAGCTAGCGCGGTATGTGTCTCGAATATGTCTATTCCAAAACGGCGTATGTAACGCGTTTGCCATAGTGGCGATTCTAGAAGTTCTTTCACAAGTTTTATGGACATTCCAAAATCGCCTCCTATCGGCTGTCTAATTTTTTTCCCGTAAAGACTAGAAGTAACGGGATAGCAAAGGAAATTGGTAATTGTACCGTCATACTTGTATCTAATATAATAAGGTGTTACAAGCTCTGTTTTCATTAGGATTGGTGAAACTAATTGCTTAATCCATTCTGGGGATATACTCCGCAAATCCGAATCAACAAGAGCGACTGCTTTGACTTCCAAGTATCGTGCAGCTTCGAAGATAGCTTTTACAGCCGAGCCTTTCCCTGAGACACCAACATAGGTGGCAGGAATAATGTTAACTTGGAAGGGAACGCGCATGGCACTGATAGTTGCCAAAGTTCCATCAGTTGAATTCCCGTCGGAAACAAAAATCACTGATTTCCGGTTTGGAAAATATGTTTCCAACCCTTTTGCAGCTTGATATACGACATAGTTGATTGTGTGAGCATTGTTGTAAGATGGAATTCCTACGATTAAGTCAGCTCTTTTGATGTTTTTTAGATATTTCCAAGCACGCGGTGACAGAGCAGAATTACTATATTTTTTCATAGCAGAGCTCCATGTAGGAACTGTTGTAACAAGGTTTTTACATGTTATCTGTTAAATATTTTTTTAGTAATATTTACATTTAACCAATGCAAATCCTTAAGCTGGAATTTAGGGTGTTGTTTGAATGTCTAAGGTAGGAATTGTACATTACACTGCACCACCTAGGAAAATTGCTGGAGTGGAAGTCGTTATAGACTACCATACAAGGATTCTAACGGAACAAGGCTACAATATTCGTCTTATCTTTGGAAAAGGAGGAGGATTGGACTATAAAAACCTAGAGGAACATGAAATCCCGCTACTTTCGCCAGAGAATTCAAGAGTTCAAAGAGTGCAGAAAGAGATACTTAAAAAACACAAGAAAACTGAAGAATTTGAAAAACTGAAAAACGACATAAAGCAAGAATTAAGAAAACTTTTTTCTGATCTTAACTCTTGCATAGTTCACAATATTCCTTCTATGCCCTTCAACTTTGCAGCCACCGCTGCCATTAATGAACTCATGGAGGATATTAAGACGCGTTTTATTTTTTGGCTACACGATACAATTCTTGTGAGAGAAGAATGGAAAGACTCTATTGGTAAGTTCCCTCTGACGTTGCTCCATCATAAAAATCGAAGCATTACTTTTGTCACACCTACATATTTCAGGGCGAGGCAGTTTGCTTCGCTGAAAAAACCCTACGAGATTTCTAGGATGATAGTGATTCCTAACGGTGTTAACGTTGAGGATTATTTGAAGATAGATGAGACCACTAAAATGTTGATGAAGCGTCTCGGTCTTTCATTTAATGATTTCATTATTGTGACTCCTGTAAGAGTGTTGCCTCGAAAGAACATTGAATTGGCGCTTGATGTAGTTCACGAGTTGGCTCACATTTCTGGAAAGAGAAGAATAAAGCTTCTGATTACTGGACCTCCTGGTGCTGATCCCGAATCAATTGCTTATGAGGCTAAGCTTAGAGGAATCATAAAAATGCGGAGAATGCAAGACTCTGTCATATTCTGCCACGATTTAATCAGCTTCAAAAGACAAATCTCTAACAACAAAATAGTCAAATGGAGCGTTGCAGATGTTTATAACATAGCTGACCTCGTTTTTATTCCAAGCAAAGAGGAAGGTTTTGGGCTTCCGGTAATAGAAGCAGGCGCAGCTAGGAAGCCCGTGTTTTGTTCAAGAATTCCACCTTTTCAAGAACTGATCAGAGAAGACATCGAAGGATACATGTTCGACTTGAACAATCCACCTGAAGATATTGCTTTTAGGATATATCGGATGCTACTGGAGAGCACCGTTGACAACAACTTCGACAAAGTGGTGGAGAAATACGATTGGAAATCAATTGTTATCAAGAAGGTAATCCCATTGCTTTTACGATAATATTGAACGTATGAGGCAGTTTAGTGAAAATTTCTGTAGTTATACCGACATATTGGACTTCAACCAGTACTGAAATCCAACATCAAACCCCCAACGCTATCTATGACCATCCTACGCCACTGGAATCACAAAGTACTCTGCCACGATTGCTGAGAAGCCTGAAAAGCACAGACATCCCCAAAAATTCAACAACGATCGCTGTGATAGTTGCAGTGACACACCAAGCACTGGAGGAAAAGGCAAAAGAAAAAACCAAAAAAATCCTTAGCAGCTACAAAGACTACTTTGACATCAAACAATTCTCAGTATCCACTCTGAGAAAAATGACTTCTAAAGACCAAAAATTAGCTCAGCTTCTCCGTCTCTACGGTTACTCAAATGTACGCAACATAGGTTCAATAATTGCCCAAATTCTGGAATCAGATGTACTTGTTTTCCTGGATGATGACGTTGTTGTGAATGACTCAAGATACTTCCATAAAGCACAAGAATATGTTGGAAGTGAGGTAGGTGGAAAACTACTTGGAGGCGTTGCTGGTTACTACGTAAATGAAGACGGTAATTATTACTTAAATGTTGATTTAATGGCATGGTGGAAATCATGTTGGCCTAAAGAGAGAAAAATGAACGAAGCCTTCAAGATCATAGAGAGCAAACAGCGGCTATCAGAAACCACTTTTGCTTTCGGTGGCAACATGATTCTTCACTGGAAAATGTTTGAAAGGGTTCCTTTTGATCCTTACATAACTCGTGGAGAAGATATGGATCTGCTTGTGAACGCTAGGATGTTTGGTTTCAAGTTTATGCTGGATATCGAGTTAAGGGTATTGCATAGTCCAGGAGAAATGAAGAATCGATGGTCTGAGATGAGACAAGACTTGTACAGGTTTCTTTACATGAGAGAGAAACTGCTCCGTCAGGAAGGTATGAAGAACGTAGAAAAAGTCTTAATCAAATCCCTCAAACCATACCCAGGCTATTTCTTGACTCCAGAAATTCCATTCAAATTTGCGATATCTAATTGTCTAAATAGCTTCCATTCGCTTTCTAAAAGAAAGCTGAAAAGCTTCAGGGAGTTCACACAAAACACACGTCATATCCCATCTGCACTTAGCTTCGCCAGAAAACATTGCTTAGATTACTTTGGGTTTCAGAAAAAATGGTCGACTTACGTGCCCAAGATTAGAGCTGATAGAAACCTAAGAAATATTCTTAAGAGCTCATTGTAAATCTGTTCAGTTTCTATCTGCTTAAAAGGCCACATTCCTTTAATCGTGACCATGTACTTTGATTGCTTCTCCGTCTAAGCATCTCTTTTAGAATGAAGTAGTTACCAGTTCTTTTATTTATTCTTCTCCAAGAAGGAAAATTGAAATAACGGCGTCTTTTTTCTTTTGACTTCCCCTCTAAAACATCATAGATAACTTTTTTCAAGAGCCGTGTTTTCTCTATGTCATTCTCTCGAGAATAAACTATGTCTTCTTCTGTCTTCTTAAGAAGAGAAGCTGTTTTTTCATACTCGTCTATGAGATGATCGATGTTGTCTTGATATGAAACAATCAGCTGCTCTTTTTCTTCGTTTGTTAACGGCCTACCTAGTTTTTCATCAGCCACCCGGAGAACCGAATCTACTATCTGATAAGTCATTGGTTCGAGATTCTTGAATTGATGTCCAATGTGTCGATAAATGTCTAGGTTTAGTTGAGCTATCGATGAGGGACCAATCAAATCATATGTTTGAAACAATAAAGAAGTCTCTACCGCATAAGTATTAGGAAAACTCAATTGTTCCATTACGTCACGGGAAACAGCGAACTCCCCTGCCAAAGGGTATTTCATACTTTCTAGACCAACATATAGATTAAAAGTCTCAGCAATAGATTTCAAGAGTGGAACAGCCAGCAGACGACAGATACGGCCTCCGAAAATAGTAGCTTGAGGGTCTGCTTTAGTGACCGTTACCCTCTTATAATATGCCTTAACGAATTTTGTTGCTGCTTCCTGAACATTCCAAGAGTAAATAATCGGGTGACAAAGTCCAGTGACGAATTCTTTTTTGAAGCCAATGATGTCTGCGTCTACAAAACATATTATATCTCCTTGCGTAATGGGGACCGAAAGCCAGATTCCGGAGCCTTTACCTGGAAGTATGCCGAAATAGCCAGTGGCGCCAAATACACCGTATTTTGCAAGCAATTTTTGTAAATTTTCGTCAAATTGGTGAACCACTTTCAGGAAGAAATCTATAAGGCCTCTCTTCGCTTTTTCGTTTTGGCTTTTGTACTTGTTAAGCAAGTCGATTTGTTCCTTGAAAAGTCCGAGTTCTTCATAAGCAATTTCCACGACCTTTTGGAGGACACTGAAATCGGGTTCTCCTCTTTCTTTTCGTGTGGCACCCATAACGATTATTTCATCCAAGTAACCGGCATCAACCAGCTCGCTGCATTGCGCCAAAATTCGGTGCAGCGTATCTTCTTCTATTTCTAGAATCGCTTCAGGTTCAAATTTTGTGGGAATAACAAGAGAGATAGACAAAGGAGAAGATAACCCGCCTTCATCCAATACAGAAGTGTTAAATTTCTCTTTTATACAATCTCCAAATTCGAACCTTCGATAATCACCCAAATCTAATACTTTACTTCCTTTCGAAAACATTCTTTATCGTTCAAACTATTTGTTCAGCCTATCTAAAAAGTCTTTCAACTGCTTCATTAAGTTATGAAAATCTGTGTGAACAACCAAGTCCGCCGCTTTTACTATCGAATTATCTTTGGGTCTAAAAGCAACTCCTACTCGGGCTTTCTGAATTATGCAGAAGTCGTTGTGGGAGTCGCCTACAGCCAGGGTGTTATTGTCTTGTATTGAATATTCTCTGATGAGATCATTCATTGCATGCAGTTTGCAAACGGCTTTTCTCCCACAGTTTTCTTGGTTCTCTTCTTTCCATCCAAGTGGCATACTAACTTTGCCCGTTACAATTCCATTAATGATCTCTAACTTGTTGCCTCTCACCGCGTCTATGCCCAGTTTCCGAGCAAGCCTAGACGCTAGAAACACATAAGAATCCGTTACTATGGCGGTCACAAATTTCTTTGACTTGAGAAAGTCAACAAATTCTCTTGCGCCCTCTACAAGGGCTATGGTGTCAAAGATTTCTTCCATTTTAATAGCGTTAATACCAGAAAACAACTCTGCAATTTTTGCACTAACTTCATAGGCTTCCATATATTTGGATTTTCTATCGATTTCCATCAGTCTCTCAGTGAGGCTCAACTTTTCACATAAAACATCAACTGTACGGCGCTCCAAAATGGTTCCATCCATATCTAAAACTGCTAACCATCTCATGAGAGGACCTCGCGATAAACTTGCATTGTTTGTTCCGCAGCTTTATCCCAAGAAAAAAGCCTTAACACTCTCTCCCTCGCTTTTAATCCCATATGGAAGCGGCGTTCTTCGTTATGTAACAGAGAAACTACTGCTTTCGCAAGTGCTTTAACGTTTCTTCGTTCAACCAGCAAACCAGTCTGACCATTTTTCACAATCTCAGGTATGGCGCAAGTGTTGAAGGCGATTACTGGCTTTCCACAAGCTTGTGCTTCCGTTGGTGTTAATCCAAACCCTTCCCAGAGACTAGGATAACAAAAAACGTCACAGGCAGCGTAAAGATAAGGAACTTCTCGATCGGAAACGTATCCGGTGAAAACAACCGAGTTTTCTACCTTTAAACTCTTCAGCAGTCGTTCTAGATCTGCTATGTCATGACGCATGGCGCCACTTATCAAAAACTTAGTCTCAGGCAATTCTCTTAGTATCTTTGGAATCGCCTTAATCAAGAACTGTACACCCTTGTAAGGGGCCAACCTGCCAAGATACAGAACAACCGGGTCGCTTCCTAACTTGTAAAATCTTCTAATGCTATTTCCATTTACGTTGGGATTAAATCGTTTTGTATCTACACCATTGTAGATAACCTGAATCCTTTCTTTTTTGACAAAGTATCTTCTCATCAACTCTTCTTTCAAGAAGTTACTCACAGTGATTATTTTATGTATTTTTGAACGAAAAGCTAAAAAAGTTCCGACTCTGTGATCTATCATCTTCAGTCTTTGCTTATAGATTCGCCAAGCTCTTATTGGAGCAAAACCATGATAGGTAAACACGTGTGGTTTTTTCAAAAACTTGTTTGCGGTGTTGCCTACAAAAATGTCTGGATGATACTGAGTATGTATTAAGTCAAACTTCTCTAATACTTCTAGACTTCTGAAAGGAAAAATGAGATTTCGTAAGAAGGGTATACTGTCACCTCCAAACTTCAATTCATGAATTGGAAGATCTTTCGACTTAATTTCAGTTTCGCGACAAATAATGGCAACCTCATTCCCAGCACGCTTCATTCTCTTCGCAATTTCCATTATATGACCAACTAGTCCAGAACCAGTATGCAAAGAGGAACGAACATATACTATCCGCAAAATTCTCTACCCTATTTTTGATTAAAGTTATTACTATCTTATTACATGACCACTTCAAGTTCCTTGAGCAATAGATTTATACGTTTTTATTAAAGAAACACGTGCACCCGAAAAAATGAAAACTGGATATAACCGCAAAGGTTTCCAGAATGCATAAAAATATCGTTGAGTGTGCCGCAGTGAATAGAGTTACTACTATATGAATTAGATGACTACAGTTAATGATGATCGCCATTGAATGTCACATTCGTCATAATAACTAAAAACCGCTCTAAAGAGATAAAACAACTAATCAATTCAATTCTTAAGGCAAAATTAGACGACTTCTCTCTCATCTTAATAGACGACAGCAACCGTAGCAATTTTCTCCAAACTAAACAGTTTCTCCAATCCCTTTCAATACAATTTAAACAACTTAGCTCTCTTGAAGCAGGAAAGACTGTTGAAAAAACTCTGGCAAAAACAAATTTGACTTCCGATGAGAAGTATTTCATAAGGAATTGTACGGGGTTATGTTCCCCATTTGATGGTTATGTGGAACGATTCTTTAAACGGCACGAATTAAAACATGGATCGCCCAACATCGGTCTATGGTTTGCGCCCTATTCTCCAGCAAGGAATCTAGGTATCTACTGTGCAGTGAAATTTTTCAATCCAGACAGCATTTTTTTCTTAGATGACGATTGCTTAATTCTTCAACCAGAAAAATTGAGAAGCCAAATTCAACTAACACAAACAAAATTAGACCAAAGAAGGATTGTTGCCGTATCTGGGCTTTACAAGAATCTCTTAGCATATAAAAAGCCAAAAACTTCTGAACAAAGGATTTCAAAGAAAGCCCTTGAAATTCTTCGGGGAATGGATGCGTTTCTCAGGAAATGTTTCGTGGTCGGAAAAGAACGATTCGAAATAATGCCCCCTCACATGTTAGGGGGTGCGCTTATTTTGAGCAAGAAAGTATTTTACATTCTTCCCTTCGATCCTTATGTTCCGAGGGGGGAAGACCACGCGTATGCGTTGGATCTAAAAAGTTTTCTTGATCGAAACGAGGTTGTAATTCGAGATAACGACTTCATAGTCGGTCATCAAAGAAAAAGTTTCTCAAAACACGAATACATTAATGTTCTACGAGATATTTTTCGTTTTGTCTACTCTCACGCCAAAACTGGATGTTTATTTATACCACTTCTCATGGTGAGATGGACAGTCACGTCTCTAATCAAGTTGGTTCTTAATCCTTCGAACTATAAGCAATACAAGAGTGAATTGTGGGCTTTATTATTCATTGCACCGGAATTTGCCAGAGAAAATGCCCACAAGTTTAGGCAAAACATTAGAATTTGGAAAAGTTTCTTAGATCAGTCAATGGCACCTTTAGGGAACCTTTAGCTAAGCGTATAGTGTTAAATAAGAAAGTAAGTATAAGAAGATAAACAACACTCCCGATATCTTATCGACTTTCTTTCGAAGAGCAAGCGTTAACATAACTCCGATAGAAACAAGTATTACATATGAGCCAGTTACCCCAGCAAACCTCCCGAACACCACAATCGAGAAGATTAAAGGTCCAATCCGATGTTGCTGAACACAAAAACTGAAGAGTTTCAATCAACAGCTGCATGAGCAACAACAGATTATATGCTTTAAAGTTCTGTTAAGGGAAATCGTGTCCGTCGTAAATACTTCCTAGCGAATTCCGGATCGTATTCAAGTTCTTGACTCCTTAGAATTTGTCTCTCAAGCCGATCTAAAGCTGTGCGAAAGGTTTGTTCTACTCCAAAACCTTCGCTGGAGCTGAAGAAGGAGCCTTTTCTCGTTCTCAGTTGAAGGCGACAGTGAACAAGTTGATCACCCTTGTAGTTTGTGCCATGAGTTTTCATGTAAACGAAGAGTGTGCCAGCTTCTAGCGATTCTTTGTACCTGCGTGCGAAGGATTCGAAATCGCCCATTATAAAACCTCGTTGAATTTCATCCATTTCTACATCTTTGATGGAAAACTGTACAGTAATCCTTTGTTTCATCCTTTCCATCTGAGCTATTGGCTCAAGAAAATCTCGTTTTGTCAAAATGCCCACGGGTCTTCTTTTTTTCACGACAACCAATGATGAAGTGTCGAATTTGTGCATTTTCTTCACAGCATCCCTAAGCTTGGTTTCAGGTAAAACGGTAATGACAGGTTTTGTCATTATACCCTTCGCTCGAATGCTTAGAACCGGAATTTTCTCACCAACTATCTCGCCAACTGTTTGGCGTTGTCTCGGTTGAAAAATGTGTTCAATAACGTCGTGGATGCTTATCATTCCTACAAGCTTTCCGTTGCTAACGACGGGGGCGTGCGAAATGCTGTGGTCCCTAAAGAGGCTCAGAACAGCTCCTACAGATTTATCTTCTTCAACGACAAAGGTTTTCTTGGTCATAACTTCTTCGACTTTAGTTTTCCCCCATTTCTCTATTACAGCTCCATGAACAACATCCTCATCAGTAACAAAGCCTAAGAGTTTCTCTCCGCTGTAAACTGGAAGTTGCCTGATCTCAGTCTCTATCATTAACCTAGCTACCTTACTTAGAGAATCATCTAACGTAATTGTGGGAGCTGAACGCATTAAAGTCTCTACTTTAGTAGTAGATGGATCAAGCCTCGATCTAACTATCCATCGTCGTGCAATTACACCCTTATATTCACCTTTACTATCCAAAACAACCAAAACTGGCGGCATCTTCTCTTTAAAGAGTAAAAGACAACTGGAAAGCGTGTCGTCTTCACGGACGCTCTCAAAACCCTTTGAAAAACATCTTTCACTGTACTTGAAATCATACTACGACTCCTCTGTACGTTCTATTCTGTTAAACACAATTTAAACAAATTGTCCATTCTCCCTTTTCCAAGCAATTTGTCGTAACCAAGACGATTTAGATAAACCCTTATTCCATCCGTGCGCGAAGAGATAAAGAATCATCCTATTCATCTTTTTTCTTCTTGTTTTGAATCTTAATTTTGGCAGATTCTTCGGACAGAATTTTGAACGCAACGGATAGTTTTTCCGCTCTTTCATTTTTTCCACATTTTTTTTGCCTTTAAGGTTTCAGTAGCCAAATATGAAAGCACGTCATGAAAATTTTCAAGTAACTTTTCTTCCATCAAGCTTTCCCTAGTTTCCATACGTAAGCGGCTTATTAAGCCATATAGCCTCAACTCATATCGTAAAGGCTTTTGCACACAGTGGATACTTTGCTAAACCATGCATCCTTTTTTGTTGCGCGCTTATGTATACAGCCATTCCAGTATTTTTTGGGATAAAGTGAGTAGGATTCTTAGTGTAAGGAAGAAAATCCAAATCAACAACAATATTAAAACAATCCCGTTGATGGAGGGATGAAAGTTTGTTAGAAATGGAAAATACAGCAAGTAAAGAATCACTGCGGCAAATATATACGCGATATATCGAAATAAAACTGAGGAATCTTCAGAGCTCAATCCCTTTTTTACGCCATATTTTCTAGCGGGAAAAATAGAAAATGTGTCAATCAGTTTGTTTAGGCCCGGAAGAGCCTTCACAACGAGGATTGTAAAAGCTATGAAGAATATTAAAGAACAAAAGACTTTAGTTTGCCAGTTTAGTGAGCTGGCTAGGGGGATGAAGACTAAGTTGCCGAAGAGCCATATTAGAAAAGCTGCTAAGAGATCGTGAACAGTTTTTGCACCATGCTTTCTTAAACATTCTTTAAGATTTTCTATTTCTTCATTAATTGTACTTTTCACTTCTTTTACGTCCTTGTTGAAGTTATACTTTATTTAAAAAAGTGGGATGTTTTGGGGCTATGCTTTTTTGACTCGTTTCTCTAGTTCATCAGCCCATTTCGAGGTGTACTTACCAATTATTTTAGCGATTGCTCTAGTGCTTCTCCATAAAGCAAAGATTGCCCATATCACTATCAATATTAAAAGTATTGCCGGGATAGCTGCGTGGATTCTGGCAAGGTAGTTTGCGAACAACAGATACACCAAAGATACTACCATTACATATAAAATACCGTCTAGCGCAGTTCTGTAGTTATTGTAGGCTTCTACATTCACCTCGCCACTTGCCTTTCCAAAATGATAAGCCAAAACCCCGCCTAAGCCACCAGTAAGTCGGCGAATGTCAATAAAGACTGTAAGAATTATAATTGCCAAAGCGATCACAATTATGAAGCTGATAATCGAGTGCACCGGATACCCCAGAAATACTTGTGTCATTCCTTCCGCGATTGGTAGAAAAATTAATTCTCCAAAAGCCCATATCAGTATCGCTGCTAGGAGCGCAAGAACCACTCTTGCACCAACTTGCCTTACGGCCTTCGCAGATTCAAGATACATTTCTGTTCCAAATTCTTCTATCTTTTTCTCTTCAGGTTTTGCACTAGCAGGTCCTATCTTTCTCACTGGTTCTTCCTTTTCTGGGATTTCTTCCTTTTTCGAACTCATTATGTCTCACCTCCTATCATTCATAAAGATAAACTGTATATTACTGATACAATAGAATGTATCATTCATCTATTCGGGGTTAATTATATTCCCGATAAGACGTTACTTATATATATCTACTGAATATAAATAGTTTACTATATAACAAGCAATCGTGATGAAGATTATGAGAAAAGTTGTCAGAGTGATCTACGAACCCACAAAAATCAAAGTATTGTCTGATCCCGTACGTAGAGAAATATTGCGTGAACTGCGAAGTGAGCCACAAACTCAAACTCAACTCGCTGGAAAACTGATGCTCGCCAAACCCTCAATAAGGCATCATCTACAAAAGTTGCTTAAAGCAAGATTGATAAAGATCACACGCACTCAGGTAGGATCCCATGGTATACTCCAAAAATATTATGAACCAACCGCGAACCTTTTCATAGTGGATTTTGAAAGAACTCCTCCTGAACTGCAAAAGTATTTTTTGCAGTCTCACATTGAAAGACTACGGGGTATGCTAAGCGTTTTCCAGCTTTTTGGGAAAACCAAGGAGCAAAGCATTCAAATAACTCCCTCTAAACTTAAAGCATTGGCGGAGGAAGTCGCTAGACATATGAGTTCCGTTGGAAAAAAATATGAGAAAAAAGGAGCAACCGTGAACAGGGAAACGCTACTCATTACAATTTATAGCGAAGCACTAAAAGAGGTTATCACAGGAGATGAATGGAAAGATTTTTTCGCTAACACTAGCTCAATTCCTGCATAGCGTTGGATGAAGCCATGTTTTCAGATTTCCTAACAACAGAAAATCTTCTGCTTATTGCGACAGCTCTAATTATCGTAATTGTGGTGATTGTGACTGACAGACTGGTTCGTAGGGCAATCGCTAGATACTCAAAACGGTTAGAGTTAGAACCACACGTCGAGAACATTTTCAAATTAATCGCTCGAATTATTATTGTTGCCGCTGGTGCAGTTGCTCTTCTATCCCTTTTCGGACTGCCTACTGAGTGGTTTGTTGGCGTTTCCGCTTTGACTGGAGCAGCCATCGGTTTCGCTTCTACGCAGACTGTGGGAAACTTCTTGGCTGGTCTCTACATCATGATATCGAGGCCGTTTATGGTCAGGGATTATGTGAAGATAGGAGACGTAGAAGGAGTGGTGCGGGAGATAACCATAAACTACACGAAAATATATACACCTACCTATGACATCACGGAGATACCAAATAGGAAAGTCTTAGACAGCACAATCCGTAACTTTTCTGGCAAAAGGAATGTAATAGACTATTCCTTTCAAATAGGCTTTCCTCATGTGGAAAACATAACGAATAAAGGGCTAATGGAGGAATGCATTATGCCCACTCTTGAAAAGTTTTACGAAAAATACAAAGACATTCTTCCCAAGAAACCAGAAGTGAGCATGTCTAAATTTGACAGACTTGAAAGAGCATTCCTTATTAGAATGTTCTTCCCAGAGGGAAAGATCGATACATTCTACGACATTCAACCAGAACTAATGCAAAAAATAGCGAACAGCTGGGATATTTACAAGACGAAAAAAGTTTAAACTTATAATTTTGTCTATGTCATTTACCGTTAGTATTAAAAAGAAGAAAAGAAACAGAAGACGAAGCTAGATTCAGAGGGCACTTAGAAAATATACATTAAAAACTGGACGGCCAATTAATTCTTTCAATTCATAAATTTTAAACTACAACTTAACTCCTTACCACATGAGGGAATATGTCTGAGTTTAAATATCTAAGAGTGATAGAAAAGAAGCCTAAGAAGAAAATACGCGCTAAGAAAGGAACAAAATCCACTTCAAGAGAAATAGTGGAAGAGTTTAACGATAGCGGTTTGAAGTATGCTCTAGTAAGAATTCCACAGGGGAAAACAGTAAAGGGTATGGTAAGAGGCCTAGGTAAAGTGATGAAGAATATGAAATTGAACAATATCGAAGTTTATATCACTACTGATGATGAAATAGCATTATACAGAAAATAGTTTTGCTGTAAAAAACATATAATTCCATAGTTGTTTTGATGTGGGAAGATTCTATTTAGTCATTTTATTTCTTCAATCCGTCTTGAAGCATTCTGAAGAAATTACATTCTTCTGTGATAGATTCCCGTGAGTGGATGTTACTAAGTCTTGCGCGTGAGCAAACCATAACTTAATGTCCTTCGCAACATATGTGCATTTCTAGATGTAATATCGGTGGTCTTGTGTCTTCTTTATCTTGCCAAGGAAAGCTCCAGCAAAATAATTTAACCATTTTTGTTCTCGCGAGTCTAATTGAGCCTCTTCAATTGTCACGGCTTTATCTTTTGAAGTGGCTCCAACCTTCTTAAGTTTAGAAACAATTTTGTGGCGCATTTTAAATTGAAGTCCAGAAAGAGACAAATCAAAAATCCCTCTTATTGACTTGTATTTGAATGGGGTTAAGTTCAAATTGGAATTCGTCTTTCAGGAAACTTTCAAACTCTTGGAAGACTTTACTGCTTGTCTTATTCAGTTTTTCTGCCGTTCCCTTTGTGGAAATTTTACTCAGGTCGTAGACGGCATTCCTATTTAGCAATTTAGGGTTCTTGGCAATCATCTGCTTTAGTGAAGCAGGTAGTGGCGTAGCACTTATCCATGCGTTGTATGACACGTCAATTGGGCGGTATGATACGCCTTCCTGAATTATGGTTGTTTTATCCGCGGCCACACTGTTGAAGGTAGAAGGATGAATCTTTCGAGTCCACATAATGTTATGGAACCTCTCATTTCTTTTAATTACGTCCTCGCGTTCAATAACTCGCCAGCCTTTTAATTGGCATCGACGTTTAAAACGTGTAACTACTTCCCGAATCTTTCTAATAGTTTTCATCAGACTCCAGCACTTCCATTAACCACATTTTTGTTATTCACGAAATCCCATATCTAGTCAAGCTTAACTAGCCGTTATGCAACAAATCTCCTTAATCCTTCTGAGACGAAACGACATAGAGTTGAAGCGACTAATCAGTCTCAAGTCTTAAACTCTTGTCTAGCCCGTTGAGACCACTTTATCGCTTACCGCTCTTTTTCACCGTTTTGATATGTTCGCTCGTTGTTTTATCACAATTTGTTTTAAGCATGCTCGACGGCTAACTACGTATATATCGTCAGCATATCTTATAAACTTTGTATTATGACATCTTAATGCGCGTTCGCAAGTTCTGTACGTACCAGAAACTTTAGAGCGTCCTCTTCGCTCATCTCAGGGGTCTGTGCTTGTACACGTTTTATCTTTGATTCAAGTTCTTCTATTCCAAGCGACCGTACAAACTCTCTGATGACCACAAGTTTGTCGAGTTTTGTCCTGCTCAAATTGCACAGTAAATACTTCCGTTCCACTTCATTGATGTTATATTTTTTGTCTGGTACAGGATGCCCCATCAAGAAAAGTTTTGTATCTCGGTCGATTTGTGAACGATCTAATTCAGCTTCGAAGGCCTTTCTTAGACAACCAGGCCAGACATTTTCTTTTTTTAACCCTGTCTTCTCAGCTGAGTTTTTGATGATGCGCCAAATGCTTGAGATCGCCATTCTGCCTCCAAAAGGTACGTTTCTGCCTTCAGATGCAAACAATGGGCTGCTTGGCGTCAATCTTTTAACTTTCTTACCTTGTTCTCTTATCTTTTTGATTTTTCTCTTCCTTTCGTTCAGATAGGTGTTCAAGGCTTCGCATGCCTCAGCGCCGAAAAAAGCGTAGTAGGCTTTAGGTAAGGGCTTTTCGGCAATTTCTGAAGTAACATGAACTCTAATGGGGATCTTGTTCTTATTGATCTGTTCCTTGATGTGTTCATAGTTAAGATTTCTCAAAGGTGTAATTCCAAGTCCACTTTGATACATACACAGGATTATAGCCCTGTCTCTTAGTGAGTTGGTGTAGTCAGCCATGGCGTAGACTTGTTCTTTGGTGGGAATAGCTTTAGTTTTCTTTGTAAACTTCGGAATAGGATCTAAATGCAGTGAGACGCCATTTGCTTTAAAAAAGGATGTTAAGCAAGCTCTCGTGTATCTTGCACTTTCACGCTTGTTAGAATTTAACATTTCATCCACAAACTTCTTTGCAATTTCTCGGATTTCTAAACTAGCAGGAATTAATTCTTCCGAGCTTTCTGCTATTTGTTCTTTAAGTGCTGATTCAACTAACTTACTCGGACTTTTGTCGCAATATTTGCTAAACTTATACAAAGTTCTAAGGAAGCCGGGCATGGTTGACCTCCATCCCACATTCTCTTTCAATTTCGATATCCATTTTTGAACACTTTCATCTTTTAACGTGGACTCGAAAACCTTAGGAGCACTAACAAAATAGCCTTGTTCACTTCTCTTGCGCCAGTTTTTTTTCATTTTAACATTCATAGATAAACTGCCTTCTCGACAAGAATATAAATTTTTTTCGATACCAATAAAAACCAATAATTTATGTTAGAAAACATTTAGGAAAAATGCATCTGTAAAACCAAGCGGTAAAAGCTGCCTCCAAGCCATATTTCGGGCAGAATTCAAATTTAATCTTTTAGTCTTCTACTCTTGTTACAGGCTGATCACGATCAACAACTTTCGCATCATCTCCTTGTATCTGTTTCTCACTGTAACCTCCGTTATGTCCATGACTTCAGCGACTTCTCTTTGGGTTCTGCAGTCCCCAGCGACTCTAGAAGCTAGGTAACCGGCTGCGGCTGCAAGGCCTTTGCCTCCTCTGCCCGAGGTTAGTCTGAGCTTCCTAGCCATTTTAAGAATTTTGTAGGCGACTCCTTCCACCTTTCCGTGTAGTGTGAGTTCGTTGCACAACTTTGACACATAATCTTCCGCCTTAATATGCGGCACAGAATAGCCGAGCTTTTTGACCAAGACTCGGTAGTGACGTCCTACATCCTTCTTGTTGATGCCTGAGACTTGAGCCAACTCCTCCAAGGTTCTCGTGAGCCCGCATCGTCTGCATGCCAAGTATATGGCGGCGACAGCCATTTCCTTAATTGGCCTGCCACGGATTAGGTGTTTCTTGATTGCTTTTCTATAGACGACGGATGCTGTCTCTAAAATGTTCTTCTGCAGATTGAGGGCGTCAGCTATCCTATGCATCTCGGATAAGGCAGCGGCGAGGTTTCTTTCTATGGAGTTGGAAACACGGCTTCGTCTCTGCCATCTGCGGAGGCGATATAGTTGCGCTTTTTTTCCAGGAGGAAAACCACTTATGTCACGCCAGTCTATTTTTGTGGAAAGCCCTTTATCGTGTATTGTAAACGTGTAGGGAGCTCCAACCCGAACTCTTTTTGTTCGTTGTTCGGGGGTGAAGGCTCGCCATTCAGGGCCTCTATCCGCTAGCTTTGTGTCGACAACAAAACCGCAATTTGTACAAACCACCTCCGCGCTCTCTTGATCATGCATGAGCGTTGAAGCCCCACATTCAGGGCACTCTTCCGCTGAGATTGATTTTGAGCTGGTTCTTTGCATACTCATCTAACCTTTTCAATCATTTTTCCCGTTTTACCTCTCCTAACTTTAGGTAAAAGCATTTTTTCATTGTCTACACATATTTTCGGTGTTTGGCACAGGATACACAGTAATAGATGATGCTATTTCTGCCACTGATGTAAGCGCCTTGCTTCTTGAGAAGTGCCTTAAGCCTGCGATCTAGACGTAGTGCCGATTTACGTTTCTCCACGGCCTTATCCCGCGGTACCATCTTTCCACACTGGATACACTGCACCACTTTGGCTCTGCCTGACTGCCCTTTTTTGCGAGTTATCTTAGAGCTCAAATTCGCTATTCCTCTTATTTCTTTGTTTTAGTCATTTGTTTGGAAATATTCTCCACCATGTCTCGTGCATCAAACAACCTTTCACTCATTTGATTCTGATTCAACTTTCATTGTTTGTTGCATTTGTCAGCCCGGAGTGACATATCTGTAGGAAACATATTCTCCTGCTGTCAAGCTTTTCCTAGTGATCTTGAGGATGTCGCTGGGTTTAGCCCCGATTGCAATTGCCGCGGTATCTGAGGCTCTGATATGAGGCAATTGATACGGTTTCACTCGGTATTTCTCCAATAGCTCCTTTGACTCCTCAGGCGAGAGGATTTCGTGTTTTGGTACCAATTCATGTTTAAAAATGTTGAAGGAGGGAAACCTCTTCGGTATTAGTTCTATCCCATATTTCTTTGAATTTCTTTTGGCCGCATAAGTATATCTAGTATTGGCAACTATCATTCCCTTTTCCACACTCGCTGCTTTCATGGCTTTTTCCATTTTATTAACGTATGCCACTCCTACTACTCGAGCTGCTATACACCAAATGAGTAAATGCTTTTTCTCTTTGGGAACTCTAGCCAAAAGGCTGATAATGTTTTCTTTTTCCTCGCGTTTCATCAACTTGTAGCGCCTAAGCTTTAAAAGAATTTGAGCCTTCCTTTCTTCTATCGTTTCAGTTTTCAAAACTCAACCTCATCCCAAGAATCTCTATCCTTCTATAAAATCTCTTAAAGGAGCCTTACATTTCGCGCAGACCAGCTTTCTCAACCCGTAATCGTAGTAGATAGCCATGTTCCCGCACCTAGGACACCTGCATACCTCACCCATCACCTTCTCCGTCTCCTTCGATGTTTGCGTTGGTTGGGTTTATATTGACCGCCTTGAGTTCCTTGATGGGCGTTTCTGTCCAAGATGACGCGATTGTTATATTTACTCCTGTTTTTAACCCTTGGATTGAGTTTAGCCTTCGATCTGTCTTTCTTCGAACCACTAAGCAATCTCACCTTTCCTGCCTTCGAAAGCGCTCCGTGTGACGGCATATCTCATTTACATCCTAATTAACGTGTCATTACATATCGTCGCGATAAAAATCGGGAGTCCTAGGTTTTTAGAATTCAAAGAAAGCTCTTATGCTACTTCAACTGTTGCCTGAGAACTTCAGCCACAACTTCTGAGGGTGTTTTGTTTGCTGCATCCGCTTTTGTCTTCAACTTTGATAACAAATCAGCATCAAGTTGAACTTCAATTTTCTGTGGCGGTTTCGCTATTGTCACGATTTTCACCTCACAACTTTGTCTGCTAATTATTTCGACGCAATATAAGTGTTACTAATTTTCATTATAATCGAAAATAACGCTTATATTGCAATACTGCAAAATATTAACTAATAATGTTGTGGCTAAGATGCAACCCAAGTTTCCGCGCGCTCGAAGATCGCCTAGAATTATGATTGCCCCAAAGAGCTACCTAATAATTACTAAAGAAGGAATAGACTTTGTCAGAGAAAAATACTCTTGCTCATCGGTATTACGTAGAGAAGAAATAAAACTATACGAATTCCTTATGCGATTGCTTTCTTTTGGCGGAAATTTGCCTCTAACTTCGACAAAGAAGTGGAGAAAAAGCGAGATTTTAAAGAGCGCGCTGGAAAACCGTTATGTAACTATTACTGCTTTTAGACGAGAATTGCCAAAAGAGAGGATTCAAAAAGTCGTTAAAGAAATCTGGGGAAAAATTCCTAATGGCATCTATGTATGATTATTTACTGGTGTGAAAATATGCTGCTATCAGAAAAAATGTATGTTTGGGGAGAAAGAGCGAAATACATTCCTGAAGAACCTGGAGTCTACGCTCTCTACAACGAAGACAAAGTTCCAATTTACATCGGCGAAAGCACCAATATTCGAGAGACATTCACCCATTATCTGGAAACAAACTTTTCCGACGACCCTCGCAAACGTGAAACCAGATACTATAAAAGAGAACTCACTCCAAACAAAAAAGATAGAGTGAAGGAACTTTTGGATGAGTGCAGACAAAGCTATGGTGAGTTTCCAATTTGTAACCTTCCTACAGAACCTCCTAAGAAAGAATATGTCAACAAATATGGATTCTACTTCTACGAAGATATCAACAAACCACTCAATCAAGTGGCTTTCGATCTACAAGAATTAAAGGAGAAAATGAGGCAAGTTCCAGTTGCTTCACTCGAATTTCATCAAAAAAGAGGAGACTTCGCTAGGTGGATTCGCAATGTTTTCAGAGATATACAACTCGCTGAAACTGTAGATAAGATCAACAAGACTGGTGACGATCTCAAGAGAGAACTTCTAAAATTATTTGGCAACTCAAAAAAAGCAACATGCCCTAAATGCCAAACCGAAATAAATCCGGTTAAGACTTGGAAAATGGCTGGAAGACCAAGTAAGACTGGCGAAAAACTACAGCTTACTATAGGGCACTACAAATGTCCCAAATGCAATAAGACATTCCGACGAGCGATAGCAAAAGAGAAAATAAAAGTCTCACATCTCTAAAGCAACGATACAGAAAGTCCCCAATATCATCAGAAAATTCATACATTTACTTTAAATTATTCTCCAACCCTACTTTATAATCGCCAAGTATGCGTCACCCACCCCAAATGGAACGAAAAACTTGGTCGAAGCGGAAAACCGAACTCGTTTACAATGCGTAAAAGCTTCATGAAACAACGAAACAAACTGCCAAACCCTTCAGAATCCACATTAAAACACATACACTTTCACACGCTACGCCATTGGAAAGCTACCATGAAATATCACCGAACTAAAGACATCCTACACGGCAAGCAGCTGTTGGGGCACAAGAAACCTGAAAACACCGAGATACACATACCTCATAAACTTCGAAAGTGGCAAGTGGCTTACGCCAAAAACCTCGAAGAAGAAACCAAGCTTACAGAAGCTGGATTTGAATATGTCCGCTACAGCGAGAAAGACGGTGTTGCTATATATCGGAAAACGCAAATGAAAAAATAGTATAACTCGCTCCGGTAGTATAGTCCGGTTAAGTATAGCGGCCTCTCGTCTTTTCTAAGAGGGAAAGCCGCCGACCCGGGTTCAAATCCCGGCCGGAGCACCATTGAACCCTAGCCAAGCGCAGTTTAAACTCTCAACTTCACAGTGAAGATATACGCGCGCAATTGAATATGTCAGAAAGCTTACTTCTTAACGTACATTTGCGGACTAGACGAATGTTAATGTGCGCGAAGGTTTTAATGATAGCTAAGAAGGGATCACAAAAATTTCGGAATTTAGAGAAAAAGAAGGAAGGCTAGAGTTCGAAGTAATAGCACGTGTATTCTGTAAACATTTACTCTTCCTTTATCAGAGTCTTGATTCTTGCAATCTCTTCGGGCGAAAATTTTGTTAAGTCCATGTTATGCACCTTTTTGAGATGTTCGGCCCCAACCTTCATTAGTTCTTCCTCCGTTTCGCCCCGTGCTACAAAATTACAGTCAATTCCAGAATCTCTACAAGCAAGTGTCTTCAACACATATCACCTCCTTAATTTTTAATTCCAGATACGCGTGCGCTCATCTTGGCGCCTTGTTTATCTCAATGTAGCCGTAACAGTAGGCACAATTGGACCATGTGTAATTTTAGTCAGTTCTTCCATGATATCAAACTGCTTGATTGTTACATCGAATATGGGACTAACCACCCGCTTTCCATCTCCGAACTTGCCTTCTTTTCTCTGAGTCATGAGTGGTCCCTTAAGGTAAGCCTTTAAGGAAGCCTCATCTTCGAATAGATAAATGCCCCCTACTTCACCCTTTTCTGGGTTCTGCAAATAGATTTTCCAGCGTAGACCTGGAACCGCCGCAATATGTTTGGCGCCTTCGACAGCCATTTCCATGAGTTTATTCATCTGTTCCTTAGGGATATCTTCAAAGGGTTTTGGAAACCTATAATTGACCTGCAAAATTTTTGGCATGATTTTACCTCCTCAATTCTACATTACATTTAGATATTAGAGCAATGCTCAGATTAAGTATTTCCCGAAGATGTTCGGGTGTCCCGTNNGTTCGGGTGTCCCGTATGGAACAGTCACAGCGTGCACCTTATCATATAACTTTCGAAATAGTGAACAAAGGATGTAAAGGACTGCGAACACTTAGAGACCTAGGCATTCAACAATACACACTAGACGACATCAGAGGCCTATCCAGAGGCTCAACCAGACATTTAATTAGGATGTCCTCAAAACAAATCACCAAAATACCCAAAGGAACATTTGCTGAAATTCGTGATGGCGACAAAATAGGCGGGGAAGCATCCGCCTTATTTGACAGTAATGGTTGTGATGTCTGTCGAGCGATATTATCTCATGATTCATTATTGGTATCGGGAAGACATGTAGATGATTACACAATCGTGTACAGTTTCGTGGCGCCTAATTTTGACGCTTTTAAGAACGTGGTGTCAAAATTAGAAGCGAATGGCTTGAAGCCTAAGATATTAGAAGTAGCGAAATTCAAGCCGAAAGGGAAAATTTTGACTGAAAAACAAGAAAGAGTGTTGTAGTTAGCCTTAAAGATGGGTTTCTTTGAATTTCCAAGAAAAATTACTATGTTAGAGCTTTCGCGTAGGTTGAGAATTGGATTATAGACGCTGTCAGAAACCCTTAGAAGAGGAATACATAGATTAATGGAACATCATTTCGAAACTTAATTTTCATCGAATAGAACAGTCTAGAACTTAAACTCCAAAATTAAATTTGCATTTGAACCTAGGACCTAGCTCTTCCAAAGAAGTTTGCACTTATATTTCTGGCCAATTCAAAACAAGGATTTACACCAAGGTTTGGGTCTGAGCTGGAAAACCACATGAAAATTCTTATCACCCACAAAGGAGCAAGACAAGATGGGTGAAACAAGTTTAAGCGAGCAATCTTAATCACAGGCACGCCCGGAGTGGGAAAAACCGCTGTCTCTCAATTCTTAGCCTCTAAACTAAACGCTATCCACATTGATTTAACGAAGCTCGTTAAACAAGAAAAACTGACCAGCGGAGTAGACAAAGCTAGAAAAACCTTAATCGCTGACATGAAGAAGGTTTCAGAACGAGTGCAAGACATCATAAAAAGTTATGAACAAGATATTATAATCGATGGCCATTACTCAATGAACGTTTTACCAGCTAAAAACGTTTACTTAGCTTTTGTTTTGAGACGGGATCCCGAAGAGCTGAAAAAGACAATGGAAACCCGCGGGTTTAATGAAAGAAAACTCTGGGAAAACCTCGCCGCCGAAATCTTAGACGTTTGTCTATGGGACGCTGTACGAGTCTGCGGCGCTGACAAAGTGTGCGAGATCAACGTCACTAGTAAAACAATAGAAGAAGTGGTGGAGGAAATAGTCGCGGTTTTGGAAGAGAAAAGAAAATGTAGAGTAGGCGTAGTGGACTGGTTGGGAAAACTGGAAAAAGAGGGACGATTAAACGAATTTCTAAGAGACTTTTAGTTTATCCAAGTCTCCGCAATATCTGGCGTCTTGTGAGCAATGTAACACCTCGGCGATTGGCGTATGCCTTGGCGTGTCCACTAAACTTTTCAGAAACCATTATGGGATTTGGAAAGCCAACGTCCTCTGAAGCCTTATCCATGTTTATCACCATGTTAACGCCAACTGTTCGTTTCCAATCCCTAACCCAAACCAAGTGTCTTTTTTCACCTTTGCGAATAACAAGGTCAAAACTGTGGGGGAGTCCGGAAAATCCCTCTAAAACTGCATTCTTCTCTATCTTGTAGCCATTCCGTCTGAAAAACTTGATTGTAAGATCGATGAGAGAGACACGACTCATTTATTAGCATCCTCTTACAGCAGATAAACGAACCATGGAGGAAAAGCTTTTCGCTTAAGCGAGGCACTCAAATGTACATAGTGATCGTTTGCTACAGGTGTGGACAACTACTGCTGGCCAAAACTACCCAGAAAACTAGAAGATGCCCCCACTGTGAAGCCCGACTGGTTTTGGAGAAAGTGAAGAAGGTTGCCCATGCAAAATCTGCCTCGGAAGCGTCAAGTTTGATTCGTGCCTTAAAAAGGAGAGAAGCTTTTTCTATTAATCCTTAGCCACCATTTTCAACAACCGTTGGCCCTCGTTCAACAATCGCTGCACCATTTCGTCATTGGCTGCCTCTGCGTAGATTCTCATGATGGGCTCTGTCTCTGAAGCCCTTATCAACAGCCAACTTCTCTTGTCAGCAAAATGGAACTTAATTCCGTTAACAACCTTAACTCCCCGATATGTGCTAATCTTCTCCACGTTCAAACCGCACACCTGCTGTGGCGGTTGGGACTGCAGGCTAGGAACCAGATCCATACGATCAGGTTTTTCGTATTGAAGGTCAATTCGATCATAGTGCACCTTGCCAAACTCGTTGGTTAATTCCATCAGAAGTTCATCAAAGCTTTTTTTCTTCATCGCCATCATTTCCAAAATAAAGAGAGCCGCTAAGATTCCATCTCTCTCTGGCACATGATTTTTGAAGCCTGCCCCCCCGCTTTCCTCGATGCCAATTAGGATGTCCTCCTTAAGTATGAGTTCACATATGTTTTTGAAACCCACCGCTGTTTCGTAAACTGGTAAACCCAGCTTATCCGCTACATTGGACACGATGTTGCATACGGACGCGGTTTTTACTACTCCGCCATTCCAGCCTTTATTCTGATGCAGATGCAAAATGAGCAACGCAAAAACTTCGTGAGGCGAAATGAATTGTCCCTTCGAGTTGACAACTCCAACTCTATCTGCATCTCCATCTGTGGCTAGTCCAATGTCTGCGCTCTGTCTAACTATCGTATCAATTAGGGATTGCAGGTTTTGAAGAATGGGTTCGGGTTTTACTCCACCAAACGTTGGATTCGGTTTAAAACGAATAGTTTCCACCTGACATTTTGTACCTGACAGCAACCTTTCAATAATTCTGTCTCCAGCACCATGCATAGCATCAATTACAATTTTGAAACCTGCCTCTCCAATGAGCTTCAAGTCTACTAAGCTTTTTATTTTGGCGAAGTATTCAGTTTCAAAATCCACTTCTCTAATGTATCTTTTTGCTTTTTTCTCGTCCTGCTTAACTGGACTTTGATATAGAAGGTTTTCAATTTCTTTTGTAATGTGAGTGAGGGCTGATCCGCCATATTCTGGTTTAAATTTAATTCCGTTATATTCTGGTGGGTTGTGGCTGGCTGTGATGACCACTCCTCCCCCCGCATTGCGGTTCTTTACGGTGAAGGATACCATAGGTGTGGGGGCTGGCTTAGAGGCTAAAAGAACAGGGATGTCGTTGCTGGCCACTACTTCAGCTAAACTTTTGGCAAATTTGTTTGACAGAAATCGGGTGTCGTAGCCAACAACAAAACCTCTCTGGCTTAAACCTTTGGCTTTCAGGTAGTCGGCTAGGGCTTGGGCAACCACTTTAACGTTGTCGAATGTGAAATCTTGGGCGATTACTCCGCGCCAACCGTCTGTTCCAAAGGTTATTTTTTTCATTTGTCTGCCTCTTCACAGTTTCAATGGGGCTGTTTAGTTTGTAGCTCAATTAATGAGTTTACATATTTAAAAGAAACTCTGATAATTTGGTTGGTGAGCAGAGATAGTTAGAGGGAATATAGTTTAGTGATACATAAGTTTTAATATGTCTATCCATCCTTCCCTATTTTTACACATGGAGGTTTCGTTCTATGGTAAGTAAGTTTGAAGTTCCAAGGTATGCTATTCTAGTCGTAGGTGTAATTTTGTTAGGCTTCACATTCCTTAACGCTTACTGGTTCTTACAACAAGATTTCAGCATCATCTCTACATCTGGGATTGTGGACCTTTTCGGTGAAGCTTTAGGTCCACTGATCGAAGCATGCATTCGAATTATGTACCTAGGCATAATGGGATGGATCGGCTCCATAATAACAATAAGAGGAGTGCAACTTCTAACCTCACCCAAATGGAAAGCCCCACCAGAAGTCAAGGCAGAACGTGTGCCAGAGGTTAAGTCAGTGACTAAAAAATCCGGTGTTGCTAGGCAGCCTTCTACGAAGGTGAAAGGAAAGAAGAACAAATGAAACAGGCCATAAGGGCGCTGGCCATAGCGATACTCATACTTTGGATACTTATAATTGCTTTTGCGATTACAGCTGTTTATTCGGTTATGAATTTAGGCATAGACTTTGGAGAAACTCAATTTTTTCCATCAAATGGAGATGTAGTGTTGTCGTTGCCTTTCTTCATCAACAACAGTGGATATTATGATATATCTGAACTAAATGTTACGACGCGTGTAACAGATTATAACGGAACATTGCTAGCGCTGTCTGAAACTTTTGTTCCTTTAATAGCGAGTGGGAGCAACATTGAGACAGCGCACAACATCTCTATCGACCTAAACGACTTGTTTATGGGGTATACTGAATTTTTATTTAACGACAGCTCTTTTGAATTAGATGCATTTATTGCATTAAATTTCGCGTATGCAATTCCCGTTCAAATTTCCATGAATCTGACAATTCCTTGGGGTGCACCCTTATCCAACGTTTCTACCGGAGAAATTTCAGTTCTGCCCTACAACATCACTCATAGCCAAGTAGTTATACCAGTAAGCTTCGAAAACCACTCTTATTTTGATATCGTAGGAACGCTGCAACTGGAGGTATACAATGATGTGGATGAACTAGTAACTTCTGGACAAACCAGTCTAGATGTGCCCTCCAATTATGGATATGTTGGACAGGTTGAAATGTACCTCAGTGTTGGAGACCTCTCGAAACTAACGGAAAGCGGGAATTTGCATTTAGTTTTTGAGTCTCCTATGTTTACGGTGGAGCGGTGGGTACCCTATGGTTAAAGAAAGCAGCGAGAAATCGCTTATGAGGAAAATGATTCCGAATGTTTTCAAGGCTACAGTATGGGGTATAATTACGTATATTCTCATTGGCTATTTGCCAACACTTATTTTTCCCATCGACTTTCTTCCTTTCGGATACAACCAACTTTTTGATTTATTTGTTGGAATAGCTGTTTTCTTCGCGGTCATCACTAATCTGTTTTCTGGAACTATCCTTGGATACGCGTTTAGCATAGCGAGGGCGTTGGTTATGATAATTTATTTCATCATTGTTTTTAATGGCGGCATTATCAGTTTGACAATGCCCATGCAGGAGTTCGCAGTGAGTCTTGTGGTTGATGTTAAAGCATTTTTGAGTATTCTTGTTTTGGTTAATCTTTTGGGGATCGGAAAAAGTCTGCTTCAGGTAACGAATTTCTTAGCGAAAAAAGTTGAAGCTGAACAGCTTAATCAACGAAATCTTTAACTTATTTAGCAGAGAGACCACGAGATTTTTCGCTTTATTTGTACCAGTCTAAGCTTTCTTCTATGTAAGTGATTAGGGAGGCAAAGAACCTTTTTGTTTCACTGCTTAAACTTGTCTTAGCAATCAGTTGCTTCGCTTTCTCGGCGTGTTCCTTCGACTTCTTCTTTGCAGCGTCTAGACCACCGCTTTCACTAATAGTCTGTCGAACCAACTCAAGACTCTCTATGCTGATTTGTTTCTTAGCGGTTAGCTTCTTCAACGTGTTCACTCCCTTTTTATCTGCAAGCTTCAAAGCATAGATAATGTGCAACGGTTTCTTTCCAAGTAACAAGTCTCCGCCTGGCGGTCTGCCATACTGCTCCAAGGAGGCAAAAGTGTCTATGATGTCGTCTTGGATGTCAAACGAGTAACCCATGTGCATTGCAGCTTTCTCCAAGACTTGAAGATCAGTTTCTGGAGCGTTGCCCAGAATCGCTCCTATGAGAATTGTTGTTTTAAACAAAGAAGCAGCTCTTTTTGAAGCCATAACGTACCATTCATTAACATCTGGTTCCTTATACTCAAAAAGCAGGTCTAGTATTTGACTCTCGTTCACGTTACGGTAACTTTCTGAAAGCAGCAATGCAACTTTACCTAACTTTTCTTGACTGAAACCTGAGTTTAGCATGAACTGAAGTGCCAGGGCATACATCGCGTCGCCGGTGAAAACTGTTGTTCCATTTCCCAGTCTTTCATCATGGTTTTCTGCGAGTAGTAGATGAAAGGTTTTTCTTCCTCTCCTGAAATTATCTTTATCAACCAGATCGTCGTGAACCAAAATGCAGTGGCGATACAACTCGATGCCAACGCAGACCTTTAAGATTTGATCGTCAACATTACCAGTATAGCCTTTGTAAGTTAGTAGGGTGCTGCATGATGCAATTCTCTTCCCTTTTCTAAGCATGAACTCTTCCATGTTAGAGTAAACCTTGCCTATGAAGGGATGGTAAGCTTGCGCTACACTTTTAGCTTCAGTGAAAAAATCTTTCAATTTTTCCTCAACAAGTTTACTATAACGATTTAACGTCTCTTTCCAACTCATTTTATTTTCACCAATTTTTCCTTTAACGAATTTAAACTGATAAGTTTCATTTAATAGAATTGGTAAAACCTATAGTGTGTGGTGAGAAAAAATGGAGCTTCAAGTAGTGAAGATAGAAGTGCCCAAAGAATGTAACGTGGTGCTGGGGATGGCACATTTCATCAAAACCGTTGAAGACCTTTACGAAGCACTGGTGAACTCTGTTCCAAACATCAAGTTTGGCATTGGCTTTTGCGAGAGTTCAGGACCCTGCCTAGTGAGATGTGAAGGCAACGATGAGGAACTGAAGAAGTTAGCGTCACAACACGCGTTTAAGTTGGGATGCGGACACTGTTTCATCATCTTCATAAAAAACGCGTATCCCATTAACGTTTTGCAGAAAATTAAACAGGTTCCCGAAGTCTGCAATATCTACGCTGCGACAGCAAACCCGTTGGAGGTCATTGTGACAGAAACAGAGCAAGGTAGAGGAATTCTAGGCGTTGTTGATGGCTTAAAGAGTAAGGGAATTGAGACAGAACAGGATGTTAAGGCAAGGAAGGAGTTTCTGAGGAAAATTGGCTACAAACTGTAACTGTTAACTATCTCCTAATTGGTGGAGAAGGAAAACCTACAGCACTAAATGAAGGCTTATGCGCGCATAATTGTATGTAACATTAAACAATGTTAAACTGTATCAAAAGCTGTATCAAAACTATAACAATTCACTTTTTTCAAGGGAGCGCAGATCAGGTTTTGATTCCGATGTGGATTCTGGATTCATAACTCTTTTTAGTTGTTCCGTCAAATTGCTAAACTGAAGGTAAAAGAAAATGTCTGTTGAATCCATTTTTAGAAAAATAACGCGTTCAAAATTGTCCATGATAATTTCTGTTTGCTTGTTGCTTACAACAACCTTGTCAATAGTTACTGTTAGGGCAGCTCCCATCACTGTAACGGTCACGCCGACCAGTGGACCCGTTGGAAGCACCATAATAGTTTCTGGAGGAGATGCTTCGCCCAACGGTGAAGTAGGAGTATACCTGAATAGCTTCATCTTCATGGCGACAACAACAGCAAATACTACCGGAGAATTCTCCGTCAAAATTACCGTGCCTGCCATTTCCGCAGACATCTATGACATAATGGTTGTTGACGTAGAGACTGGAGACATGGATTCAGCCAGCTTCACAGTTCAGCCTAAGATCGTCCTGACGCCTGAAGAGGGGTCACACGAGGAACCAGTAATCGTGAACGGCTACGGCTTCAGAGTCTTCACCTTGATAACCATACTTTTCAATGAGACGGATGTGACTCCTGTTCCACAACCGCGAACAGACAACCTGGGAAATTTTGAAGCCAACTTCACCGTTCCCATGATGCCGAATGGAACATACCCTGTCAAGGTAGATGATGGAACAAACAATGCTTCAGCGTTATTCATCGTTGTTCCGAAGATTACATTATCCCCGAAAACAAGCGGTCCTCCAGGAACCTTAGTCACGGTATTCGGTACAGGATTTGCGGCGTCAGCGAACATCACAGTCAAATTTGACACGATAGACGTAACTAGCTACGGTGGATTGGTTACAGGGCCTCAGGGAGCATTCATGCTCCCGGGCTTCTTCGTTCCAGACACCGCTAACGGCACTCACCTAGTCAATGCCACTGATGAAACTGGAATTTCAACTGTTGCCCAATTCATAGTGCCATCTCCTTTCATGATCTTGACACCAAATTCAACTTTTGGATCCTCCACAGTCAATGCCATTGGAGCAGGTTTTCCGCCGTACACTCCTATACTGCTATACTTGGAGGACATCCTTCTGGTCGACCTGATGGATCTAATGATGACAGGTCAAACAATGTTCGCAGACGAGCATGGATCTTACCAGTATTCCTTCGTCGTTCCCATTGGGATTCCAGGAGTCTACACTGTTACGGCTTATAGCGTGCGGTCGGGAGGTGTAAGCCTGATGATCGATGAGGAAGTGGCTTCAGCCGCGCTCACAATAGTTGAGGACCCTCTATTAGCAGAGATTGAAGATAACATAGAGACAATGGAAGCCAACATAACTGATATCAACGCTAGACTGGTTGGCATCGAAGGAACAGTGGCAATAATAGAGACGGACCTGGGAACAATAGAAGCCGATTTATCTGACATACAACTGAACGTCACAGAGATCAATGGAGATGTTGCCACAATAGAGACGACGCTGGGAACAATCGAGGGAAGAATAACATCAATTGAGGGAGACACAGCAACAATCGAAACAGAATTGGGCACAGTTAAGGCTGACATATCCCACCTTAAAGGAGTCCAGGAAACCTTCACTGTTCCGTTATATGCCGCCGTAGCTCTAGCAGCAATAGCAGCTGCTGGAACAGTCCTCATGATGATTTTGACACGACGAAAAAGCAGTGCACCCTCGCAAAGTAACATTGAAAGCGTACAACCGCGCACGCCACTTACGAGAAAACGCGCTTCCTCAAGAAAAGAATAGACAATGTCCGTCTAATGCCTTTTCTATGCGCGCGTAGAGAATTCGCGTTTCTTCAAGGTTTTGATGGCGCTTATCGCCCAGTCTGGATCTTTTAGAAGTGCTCTGCCAACAGCTGCTAGGTCGATGCGTCTTTCCCGTATTAAGCTATCTGCGTATTCTGGTTCTGTGATTCCTCCTACTCCGATGACGGGTATGTTTACCCTTTTTTTGATTTTTTGGGCTTGAGAAATGAAGTAGCCTCGAGTGCTCTGGAAGTTGGCAGGGCGGCTGCCACACATACCTCCAGAAACGTCGATGATGTCTACCCCAGCTTTTTCCAGCTTCGAAGCGAATTTCTCCGAGTCTTCGATTTGGACTCCCGCAGGGTCCAGATCGCATGAGCCTAAACGGTATAGAAGAAGTCTTCCTCCAACTTTTTCCTTAACTCTTTCAACAACCTGTAGAGGAAAAAGCATTCTGTTTTCCAAAGAACCCCCATATTTATCGCTGCGTCGATTAGTTAGAGGTGACCAGAATTGGTTGAGGAGAAAACCGTGGGCTCCGTGAACTTCGACTCCGTCGAAACCTGCTTTCATTGCTCTCTCAGCAGCCTTGGTGAAGGCTTCGGTTAAGGCTTCAATCTCTTCAACTTTGAGTTCTCTGGCGTTTCCACTGGCTGTAGGCGCAACGGGTTTTTTTCCCGTGACTTCTTTGCTGGCGGTTCTTCCCGCATGATTGATCTGAACAACGAGAGGGGTACCCGTAGCGTGTACGCTACTTGAAAGTTTCTCCAGGCCAGAGAGCAAGCGGTCATTGTATATTCCTAGCTGTCTTTCGCTGACCTTTCCGTCAAGGGATAAATAACTATGCTCAACAATCAACAGACCCAGCGCCTTTGAACGTCTAGTATAATGCTGAACGAGCTTGTCAGTTACAGCTCCTTCAATGGTGGCTAAACTGGTTTGCATGGGAGGCATAACAATGCGGTTCTTAAGTGTTAATCCCTTCACTTCCGAATGGTCCAAGAGACCTGCCAAAATAAACATCCCTTCACATGTTCTAGGCGAACACATTCAAAAAGCTTTCAATGCGCACGTATGTGGAAGAATGAACCAGACACCAGTTATAGAAGAATATATCGGGTTCTGAAACGTGTAGAACGTTGAAACAGCCCTTAATAACAATTGTATGAATATTAGTTTTGTGTAAGAAAATGTTAGAACACTTAGCCATGTTTGGTGTCCAAGCACTAATCTGTCTTTTTTGGGCAACTCTATTTGGAGTAGTAGTTGTCGGTGTGACTTACACAAAAATGGACACCTGAAACTCGCGTGTGCGTGTGGAAATCCCTCCTTCACCTCCCATATCCGTCTCACGCGCACACGTTCTTCTGGACGACCCAAAAGTTGTGTGGCTTGGCTTATGGCAAACCTGGGAACAGCCACTCAACGCCCGACAAAAATTGTGCGCAGTTAATTTTTCCTCTTGTTGTTTGGCAAAAAATCATACGCTATGGCTGTACGCTCTATATATAGGACGTAAGTTAGGCCCTAGATCCATGACGTGCGCGCAGACTGCTTTTAAATAAACATTGCCAACAACAACTTCTAAAATTGTGGCTCTAAGTGAGCTTGCGCTTACTGGGCTAAAGCTCTCGTTTATTGACCCTACTTTTTGTTGCAGTTGTTGTTTTCTTCCTACGTTTTGTACCAACAACAACTCCCAATCGCCTCAGTTTTATGTATTAAGTGATCACGGAAACGTGGTTAAAGGTAGTAGTGCGTGAGTTCTCAGATTTTCGAACCATTACTTCCAAGCTTGACCTGTGGTTGTCGTCGTCCAACAAAAAACTGCGTGCGCATTAGAGAAAGGATAAATAACGAAGAAACTGTCTTATTTTTTTAGGGTTCAGGTAGAGATCATTTTATCAAGAGTTGTTATTGTTAAAGGGAGTAGAAGTCATGAACCCGTTTTGCGAGCCTTTGACCTCATTGAATAGAGGGCACTAATGACGGGTTGGGATATGGTACTTGTCAAAGTTAACTGCATCACCCCAAGATTTGGGACACTGGCGCAACTACAGATTCAATCGTCGTTGAAGTCATAATCTTGAAGCTAAAGAATCTTGCTGTCGATTTTATTTAACTCTACAGACAACAGCTTTATCATATCTTATTAAGAGGAAGTTTTCATATGAAGTTTCTCCTGAATTTCTGAATCCATGCGAAAACCGAGGTTTGAATCAACTGTGGGTTACCTCCTTAAATCACTTAGGGGTTAATTCAGGAGTTGGTGCTTCACCATCAGATATTGTGTTCATGCAATAGAAGCGCTGAGAACGTTGCTGTTAACAGGTGTTAACGGCAACATTACTGCAACAAGAGTCCTCAAATTCTCATTCTGTAGTATCATAGATAATCAAATAATGCAACTCTTTTCACTTCAACGTCAAATTATTAGTTCTTCGAGTATGGAGAAAGTGCTTTCCTTTCGTGATCGCCTTTTAAGGTCTTTCATGTTGACTTCAGTGTACCTTAATATTGCCTTTACGTCATCCTTATCTTTAAGAGCTCTCTCTTTTGGGATTGTTGCTTTTATCATACGGAGCTTTGATATAATTAATCCTTCAGGAGTTTGATAGAAGGTTGGCAAACCTAAAATTGTCCCAGGTTTCTTCTCAAGTTTTTTATCTGAGAGTATTATGTCAAGAGTGAAGGGTGTTTTCTTGTCCTTAAGGGTGATGATTCTAAAGCCAGATTTAGTTGCATCGTCAATTTTTCGCTCATCAACTTGTATTTCAGCCTTCCTTAATGGCGCGACAAGATGGGTTTGCAGTTCTTTTTGAGCGCTTTTAACCACGATGTCTATGTCCATGGTGGTTCGAGGCGTGCCATAATAGCTTGCTGCTAAAGCGCCAGTAAACATGTAGTCGATTCCAGCGGTGTTAAAATTTTTGACTATTCTTCTGATTAAATCTTCAAATCTATCCACTTTCTAAACCTCATGATGACGCCGCTTTTTATACGTGATTCTTGCCCTAACCTTTTCTAGGAGCTCTTTTTCTTTGATTGTCTCATCTTGATCCTTAAGCGCATCAGCACAAATACAGATACATGCATCAATCATGCTTATTGAGAGATTCACCTTTTCTTCAGGCTTCAAAGTTTCAAGAGTCAACTACACCACTAATATTCTAAGTGATGTTTTAGCCTTAAGAAGTTTAAGTGAGCCTCCAAGATCGTTAGTTGTACATTTACTAACCCAACGCAAATGGCGTATAACTTGTTTCACGTAGAAGAAAACGCACAACTCGACGAGCCCGAGAATAAATAAAGCATTTGAACTCTGCTTTGTCTGATTTAGAATTGTGAAGAAAAACTGAGAGTGTTTTTTGTTACATACGAAAGTATGAATTTTCCGAAATCTAGGAGGTGGTTTGGAAAAGTTTTCGGTGCATGTGCAACGCAGCTTCACCTTTGTCTAAGCAGGTTAGTCAAGTAGTCAATTGATATGTTTGCTCCGCTGACTATTACCGCAATTTTCTTTTTGATTTGCGGGTGATATTTGAATAGAAGGGCTGCAGAGGAAGTTGCTCCGGAAGGTTCCGTTAGTATGTGAGCCTCTTGTAAGAGTGCCAATACGGCTTGGCCGATTTCACGTTCAGTTACTAACAAAAAGTCATCTACATATTTCCGAATTATTCTAAAGGTTAGGTCAAGCGGTTTCTTTGCAGCTAAACCATCTGCGGCTGTGTTGACAGAGTCTACTTCCACGATTTTTCCCGCCTTCCAAGACTTGTAGACGGCGGGTGATCCTTCAGGTTGAACTCCAACGATTTTAATATTTGGATTAAACGTTTTTGCGGCAACACATATTCCGGATATGAGGCCGCCGCCACCTACGGGCACGATGATTGTGTCTAGGTCTGGCACATCTTCGAGTAATTCTAGGCCAATGGTTCCTTGTCCAGCGATCACGAAGTTGTCGTTGAAAGGGTGCACAAAAGTTGCGCTAGTTTCCTTCTGTATCCTCACAGCTTCTGAGTGCGCTTCATCGTAGCTTTCTCCGTATTTCACAACTTTGGCTCCATAGCTTTTTATGGCTTTCACCTTTTCTTTGACTGCGTTTTTGGGCACAACAACTACTGCTTTAACTCCGAAAATCTTGGCTGCGTAGGCGACTGATAATCCATGGTTTCCAGAAGAAGATGTAACTAGTCCCTTTTTCAGTTCAGACTGGGAGAGGCTACATATCTTATTGATTGCTCCTCTTATCTTGAAAACCCCTACAGACTGAAAACATTCAAGTTTCAAGTATACTTCTGCGCCTGTTCGCTGGCTGAAAATCGCTGAACGGCAAGTTGGAGTTCGAATAACGAAGTTTCTTATTCTCCTACGGGCTTCCAGTATGTTGCGGATATCCAAATCTTCTTTCATCAGCTAAGTCTTCACTCCTCTTCAATTCCGTGCTAGATGGCGTATCATTTCGCATGCATGCAAGAAGAAGGTTGAAATTTAAGTTTTGTGTGTGTTGGGGGTTAAAATTTAATCCAACCAACCAACCAAAACGGACGACGGGAGAAACGGCGACCAACGGCTAACGGACGACCTGTAACCTGTATACTGGATTTAGGTACTAGTGTGTTTTCGTGATAGAGGTGCCTCTAACCCTAAATCTCACGTCTCGCTTTGTGAGGCTAGAAGACACACATGGTGAAAACTTGACACCACAAGCTTCTTATGTTCCTTTGGCGATTCAAAACAAAATATTGTTGGGGGATGTAGCTTGGTCGAATCTTTG
>JABAOH010073551.1_pt2 | contig 38301 bp, 32 predicted proteins | sample 7062181 | NCBI WGS metagenome assembly JABAOH01 (sample SAMN14538630, study PRJNA623070) | marine sediment metagenome | biome: marine biome [ENVO:00000428]; feature: marine pelagic biome [ENVO:01000023]; material: deep marine sediment [ENVO:00002113]; isolation source: pool of 5 deep marine... | reverse complement strand
GCTCCGCCGGCTCATGGGAACGCTTTTTATAAAAACCGCCCCTGGACCCCGCAAAAATTTTTTATACATAGTCAACCTGTGTTACGTAGCTTCAGTCATCCTACCCCATTGATTTCGTCTTACTTCTTTATTTCTTCTCTTCCTTTGTGTTCCTTCGTGTCCTTCGTGGCTTCGTGGTGCCTTTCTTATTTCTTGAAAAAAACACCGCAGTCCACACACATGTAATTCCGTTCCACATCTTCCATAGCCTTCTGCTGCTTCTCCCGCCGATTGAGCATTCGCGTGGTGATAATAATAGAAAGAAATACCACCGCCGGGAAAAATATATATGAAGAGATCATAAAAATCAAATACCCGGTGATTGATAAAAAAGCAGATAAAAAAACAATGAAAGAAATAGGTGCCGGGTAAATAATCCACATGATCCAATGATCCCATGCACCCATGCATCCATGCCAACACTGTAATATATGACCTTTATTCCAACCCAACCCTCCATAAAATTAGAATTGCTGAAAAGATATGTATACTTTGAAAACAAATGCATTATCTGGTAAAATAGCTTCCTTTGATTATATACAAATGCACGTGGATAAAATAAATTTTTCAACTGGGATAAACAAGGTTCAGCCTGGCACGATGGTAATTGTCGGCATTCCTTTTGACCGGTATTCATCTTTTTTAAAGGGGTCTTCTTTGGCACCTCGATACATCCGGGATGCGTTTCATTCGCAGTCATCCAACACGTGTACAGAGGGTGTAATGGATTTGAACCGGGAACCGCGGCTCCTGGACCTGGGGGATTTGGAGATAAACGATTATATCAACGATATCCGGTTGCCGGTTTTTGATGGGCCTGTTTACCTATCCCTGGACATGGATGTACTGGACCCCGCGTTCGCTCCCGGACTTTCGCATTATGAAGCGGGTGGACTTTCTACCCGCGATGTGCTTCGCATCATCCAGGGCCTGGAAGCGCCGGTGGTGGGAGCGGATATCGTGGAACTCAATCCCAAACGAGACCTTCATAATATGACGGCAATGGCGGCAGCCAAATTCCTTAAAGAGATCGTTGAAAAACTGCTGAAATAGTTGGAAAAGAAGGGAGAGTAGAATATTTCCTGGGGACTTTTTTCCCAGCCGGTTTCGGCGCGTCTTTTTAGCATAAAAAAGGTTGGTTTGTCAGTTTGTGGATATCGGGGTGTGGACAGGAAAAATATTTGAATTGGAAACGGGCAAAAATTTTTTCCTATTGACTTTATTCGATATTTCCTGTATTATATTTTTTCAGTACCTGATTGATTGTTTTTCTGGTTGCGGAGTGATCAGTTATAGTCATATTACGTATAGGGGCATGTGGAGGAAATTCAAAAGGAGCAATAGCATGAGAAATCAACATTAAGCCCCTAAAAAATCTCTTAATTTTGTTTATACAAAAAGGAGGTGAAAAGATGAGTAACGGAAAGTGGTGGAAAGATAATATCATCCCATTATTGACCCTATTAACAGTAATTGGGGGTTTTATTTGGACATATTTCCAACTCTGTACCATGAAAAAAAGCCTATATATTAATTCAATACTGAAATTTCAAGAATATTGGACAAACCCACGCTTAGAGGAATCAAGAGCCATAGTAGAATTTATGGATAAGGTTGAAATGGGAGATTTCTTGCATAAGGATAAAAAGATAACAGACCAATGCAGAGCTTTAAGAAGGATTTGTACCTTCTATGAGTTTATGGGCTGGAGTGTATTAAAAAAATATATTGTATTTGAAGATATAAAAAGTTTGTATGGTTTGTCTCTCGAATATTATTGGAAAAAATGTGAAAAAGCGATAAGAGAATTTAGAAAAAAATATAAAGAGCCAGCAATATATGAGCACTTTGAAGATTTTGCCAAACTTTATAAAAGAAGCAAAAGTAAAAAAGAGGAAGGGGGAAAAATAGGAATAAAAGAGGCATTTAAAGAGGGATTGAAAGAGGGAAAAATCGAAACCGCCAGGGAATTGATTAAATTAGGAGTTGATATAAATATCATTGCAAAGGCCACGGGGTTTTCCAAAGAAGAGATTGAAAAGCTGTGTTCAGATTCTCATTAAATGGTTATTCTTTGGGGATGGGGAAAAAGTCGCCAGGCAAAAAAGCCAGTGTCCAACGCAAACTCTTTCTTAAAGAAAAAATAGAAATAGATGCTGAAAAGCGAAAAAGACAAAGAAAGATTCTCATTTCTTCTTCTGATACCCAATCGCTGACAGCATATCCCGGTTCACTTGCCAATACCCGTTTTTATCCGAACCTAAGCGCTTGATAATATTCAATTCCACCATCTTTTTTATATTCCTGTATACAGTCGTTCTCCCTTTCTTTAAACGTTCTGCCAGTTGTTCATAGGTAAGCGACCTCGTTTTTCCGATATCATCCAGTATTTTCCTTTGAGTTGCATTTACAGTTCCATCCTCTTCAATGTTCTTATCCTGCCCAATAAAATCGGGATGAGAATACAAAACAGTAAGAAAATAGGTAAGATGTTCATCTGTTTGAAAAAGAGGGACCGGAGAACCTTTTTGTTTCAACTTCCTTCTTATTTTTGGAAAGCCGGTACTCCTTCCTTCGGTTAGGTCCAGTTCCTTGAGGAAATCCCCGATTCGTCTATTGCGATAATCCCTGACAATTACTTTTTCCTTTTTGAGTTCTTCATTGTTTACAGGAGGCATGAGCCCGGGAAAGAAAAAAGAGGACAGGCAAGAATTACTCCCGTGGTAGCCCATAATGAAACCATGAAGGCACTGAAGGCACGAAGAAAAGAAAGAAGAGGTTGGAAAAGAAGAAGAAGAAAGGCAAAAATATTCTCCTCAAATTTTAGGTATGCCATTATTTGGCATACATGGGAGAGTATAATATAAGAAGAAAAGGAAAAACTTGTTGCAAATCAGAGGTATTTGGTATAAAATATCTTTATGTTAGGAAAGATATTTGCTTGTGCACTTGATTTTTTGACACATACCTTGTATTGCTGTTCTTTAATATTACTTAGAAAAGATAATTAAGATGAAAAAGAAGAAGATTCTGAAACCTGTTCACATCATTCATTTGCTTTTGTACTCTCCAACAGCAACGGATAATAGCCCGGTCCCAATTTTTGGAAGAGCAAGATTGATGAAGATGACTTTCATCTTTGAAAAGGAAATATCAAAATATTTTCAGGATGAAAACAACCCGATAGAGTTTGATTTTGAAGCCCATAATTTCGGTCCCTTCAGCAAAAAAGTTTACGAAGCTGTTGACTTTCTTGAAACCAGGGAGATTATCAAATTAATCCCCGTTCCCCCCCACCGCATGAGCAGCGATGAAATGGATATTGACAGAAAATTAATGGCTTCGGAAATAGAAGTTTTGACGTTTCAAAATGAAGATACATACTCCAGCGAAGGCTTTCAACTGACCGGGTATGGAATAAAGATGATGAAGAACAAAGATATATGGTTTTCCTGGGCTAAATTATCCGAAGAAAAGAAGCAAGTTTTAATAGACTTTAAAACGACTATGGTAAATACATCACTAAAAGACATTTTGAAATATGTGTACTCAAAATACCCGGAATATGCGGAAAAATCTGTTATCTACGAAAAAATTCGTAATGATGGAGTTCGCAGAAAATGATGAGTGAAGCATTACTACACCAAAAAGTACTCAATTACTATAAGGAAAGAGATAAAAGTATTTTTTCCGAAGTACCGTTTATGTCCCGGATTATTGATTTAGTGATCCTGGAAGGCGAAGAGATAACATCGTACGAATTAAAAGTCAGGAAATGGAAGCATGCCATCGAACAAATGAAAGAGCACCGGATCGCCTCAAGTTACTGTTACTTATGCATGCCAAAAAAATCCGTTAGCCAAAGATTGTCAGAAAAGATAGTTGAAGAATTGAACTTCTATGGATTCGGCTTTGCTTTATGGAATGAAAACTCCGGTGAAATCGAGAATGTGTTACCGGCCAGAAAGTCGGAATTCCTAATCAAGCCGGGAATCGATAGATTAAGAGAAAATATCAGGACTCTGTTATGCAGCCAATAAATCACTACATCAGGTTTGGCTCAAACAAGGAAGCCAAGATATTGAGGAATAGGTCTATAAGAGGAAAAACTTCAGGCCTGACAATGAATGCAAATGTGATTGCCCACACTCCTGCTTCCATATATGGAATGCTTTTTGCCAGTTTCCCGGATATCGACTTTTTTATTGATCCCCAAACATATATTGTGCAGTTTGATCCCATCAAGTATTATTCTTCGGAAAAAATAAAAAACGGTACAAAAGTAACCCTGCTTAAGAATTCTGTTCATACGCTTCTATCAGAATATGGTGAACCCGTATCAACTATAATAAATGATATGGAACGTTTATACCCTCCTGATCTCAAGAATAGCATTGATGAATTAACAAGAAACGTTATCAATTTCCAGAAGTACTTTCTGGTTAATAGTTATGAGTCAAAGAAGACAGAAGACGGTTACGACGATTACAGTGACCATGAAGAGTATGAAGAAAAGATAATCGAACCCAAATATCTCATCCCTCCATATTTTTTTCTTTCTTTGGACGAAGAAGATTGGCTTCAGTTGAATATACGTTCCATACGAAAAGCGTTAAAACTTGAAAAACCTGAGAAGATAGCACCCGAAATTGTAATGGAAAAACAGATTTTTTTCTCAGAATCCCATATGAATGATATTGCCAAAGCATACAATTCTATCGATGGAATCGAAACACTTTTTATCTGGATAGACGACTTTGATGAAACGGGAGTCAGTGCAGGTTATTTAAAAAAACTTATTCGATTCCTTGAGAAGTTTGAAAACAAAAAAATCATCAATTTGTACGGTGGTTATTTTTCTTTGATTTTATGTAAAGAAGGTATCTTGAAAGGTTTTTGCCATGGCCCCGGCTATGGAGAGCATCGAGGCGTTAAACCTGTTGGCGGTGGGATACCCAAAGCTCAATACTACCTCCCACATCTTTCAAAAAGAATAAAATTTGAGGGTTTTTTAAAATCTCTCTTCGGGAGAGATTGGTTGCCCGGGAACAGTTCTCTTGAGGATATTTATACCATCGTAGATACTGCGATTTTACGGCAGCGAAATATCGGGATTTTCGATCCGTCGGCGTTATTTAGAATAAGAGAATCGTTAGATCGATTAATCTTATACATTGTCAATAAAGACATTTTGCCTGAAGACATCGAACAATATGGAAAAAAAGTTTCTAAACTTATCGGTGGGCGAAATGTGTGGAATACTGAATTTATTAGTTTGAATTGGGATTATCTTGTCGAACGCATTTTGATCGATCTCGGTTACTGGATTGATTACGGAATTCCACTTGAACGCACCTATACACATAATAAACGCGGTCCCACAATATTGGTTTTAAAACCCCATGGCTCCTTAAATTGGAAACTGTGTCCCATTTGTGAAAAAATATATGCTTTTATGGAGCATGAGAATATTTTCCAATGCGCCAACTGCCAGGCGATCTATGAAACCAAAAAAGAAATAATAGAGGTGCTTCAAACACTGGATGTTAATTTTAATTCAGGATTACTGCCGCTCCTGGTATCCCCAACATTTTTGAAGGTTCAATCTGTACCTCAGTTGAATATAATAATGCAAGAGATTTATTTCCATCTATCCAACGCGGATGAGTTGATTTTCATCGGCTATTCGCTCCCTATTTCAGACCACGATATTAGAGAGCTTCTAATTAAAGCGTATTCAATAAAACCAAAAATCAAGGTAAATGTTATTTTGAAATCTTCTTCTGATACAGAGAAAACAGAATTAACGCATCATTATAGCAGCATCTTCGATGATTCTGTTTTGAATTTTCATTGGGATGGTTTCTGATTGCATTTTACCAAAGGGTTTTTGATGCCTGTCTCGATTTTTTGATAAATCCTCTCTTGAGAGGGATGGCTGCGCAGCAGCCGGGGTGTGCTATCTTCGTTTACCTTCGTGCTTTTTACCGCATTGTAAATGCCTTCGTGGTGCCTTTCTTATTTTTTGAAAAAAACACCGCAGTCCACACACATGTAATTTCGTTCCACGTCTTCCATTGCCTTCCGCTCCTTCTCCCGCCGATTGATCATCCGCGTGGTGATTATAATAGATAGAAATACCACCGCCGGAAAAAATATATAAGAAGAAATCATAAATATCAAATACCCGGTGATCAATAAAAAAGCAGATAAAAACACAATGAAAAGAGTTGCATCACTCTTGTGAGCTTCTTCATCCTCGAATGGAAGTACATTGCCGGAACCACATTGAGGACAGGGCGGTTTAGGGAGGGCACTCATTATCACGACTCACTGTTTTCGCCTTTGGGGGGCACATACAACCGCCGGTCCAACACGTGTATATAATCGGAAAAAAGCCCCTTGGTCTCTGTATTAGCTGCTACTTCTTCAAAAATCTTTAACCGGGAATCCAATAAGTCCAGGATATGAAGCACATAAGCTTCAGGGATTTTAGGCACCTCAGGCGACCCGAACTCCTTCTCACCATGATGCGAAATAATTAAATGCTGAATCTTACAACTTAATTCCCCAGGAAAACCGGGAATTTTACCGGCCAACTCCAGGAATTTAGCATTACCCACAGCAATATGACCCAGAAGCCCCCCCTCCATCGTGGTGGACACAGTAGGAGAAATATCGAACTCAAACATCTTACCGATATCATGAAATAGCACACCCATGAGCAGCAGCTCTTTGTCCAGGGAGTAGTGATGAGCACAATAAATAGCCAATTTAACCATGGAATGGGTGTGCTGCAAAAGACCACCCACATAGGCATGATGAATCTTTTGCGCACCGTAATGGGTCTTGAACGTTTCGCCGTACTGCGTTGAAAAAAGATCAACCAACTGGAGCAAATAAGGGTTGGTGAGGTTTGATTTGATGGTCTCTATCATGTCCCGGAACAATTTCTCCGTATCAAAAGCAGGCTTTTCAATAAAATCATTTTGATCAAAATCCCTATCCGAGGAAGAAATCGCCCTCAAACCATCCACTTTGATCTCTTTCCGGTTCATATATTCATTCACATAGCCGTTAATCCTGTAAATCTCTCCCTCCCGGATGATGCTGAAATAATGCTCGGCATTATCCCAGATTTTAGCAGGGATTCTGCCGGTCTTATCCATTAACTCCAAAGCCAGGAAAGCACTGCCATCCCGTTTATTTTTCTTGCTAATATTCAATACTTTGTAATACCCCTGGGTTTTTTCTCCCACTTGCAGGTCTTTAATGAATTTCTTTTGCGGCGCGAAATCCAGCTTTTTACTTTCAAAAAGACTCATAAGGCACCTCTACTTTTCCTTCAATAACTTATTTTCTATTTTATAGGATGAACGGATTTCTACCAACCATTGGGCAAGCTTTTGCTGAGTTCTTACTTTCCGGAGATGGTTCTCAATCCGGGGAAACATTTCAATCAGGGAAAGCGGCTTCAAGTCCAACCGTTTCTGCTGAGGAAGGTACTCATTATTGTAAAAAGTCTCAATTTCTTTAAAATTAATGGTAATGTTGACCTGGAGACGTTTTTTTAACACTTTTTCATAGACCACCTTCTCCCGGATATATGCCTTAAAATCCGGCCAGTCCATATCAAAGGTATTCAAACGGATCATTAATTTATCCAAAGAACCGAACTTCTCGATGACGGCGGTTTGCACCTGGGCGTAATCCTCCTCTTGAAGCTCGAAATCATTTTTGTATTCCAGGTAAACCACTTTGTAATTGATCAAATCTTGCAATACCCTGGCATAAAATTCCTCTTCGGATTCTTGTTTCTTATTGAAACCGGGACAAAACTGGACGGCTTTATCAATGTCGGTGAGGGTGATGATTTCGTCATTGACCACAGCAGCGATCCGGTCAATGAGAATGGTGTTTTTATCCGGTTGGGTTTCCGGCTCCACGGCTGTTATGGACGCGGCCGTGAGATTTAATATAATTAACCACAGGACACACAATCTCTGTGTCCTCTGTGGCAAAAATTTACGTTTCTTAGAATACATTTCCGATACCGATATGAAATTCCGGCTCGCCGGTTCTTAGATTCCAGGCCACATCGACTCGCAGCGGGCCCATATGGGTTTTGTATTTCAGGCTGAAACCAACGGCAGACTCCAAGTGCTTTAAACTGATATCTTTCACCTTGCCATATACATTGCCTACATCGGCAAATATGGAATAATAAAGATCACTAATAGGAAGGATCAAAATGGGAAAGGTGGTTTCAAAATTAAAAAGAATAAAGGCATTACCTCCCCTGGGTTTACCGGTTTCCGGGTCCCTGGGGCCCAACCGGTCCCTGCCGGTCCCCCTGAAGGTATTGAATCCCCCGGCAAAAAAACGTTCCGTAATGGACATGTCACCGGAGGCAAGACCATTACGCACCGAAGCAGCAAAGGTGCCGTTACTTAATATCTTAAAATTCTTCTGATAGCGCCACAAAAATTTAATAAAAGAGTAATTTTTCTCAAATACCGGCAGCCCCAGCTTCAGGCTGGAGGAAAAAAAGCTGCCCTCTGTAGGATTAAACGAATCATCCCGTCCTTCCCTTACAAAGGAAAGGTTAAGGGCCGTGGTGTCAAAGGGGTCATCTAATTCATCCACACCATACGGAGAAATCTCAAGTTCGGTTAACTCTGTCCTGTACCAACTCAGAGCCCCCAACAGGTAGGAGTTAGGGGTGAGTTTTTTAATAAGGGTTTCTCCCACCCCATAACGGTTGAATTCATAACTGGGATATATTTCGTTGTCTACCCATATTTTAAACGAAGAATTTAACGGACCTCTAAAGAAATACGGCGTATCATAAGAGAGCACACCCCGTTTTTCCTTGAGTCCATATTGGGCCATGAAGGACAGCGTAGAATAAGAATTAAATATATTTCTCTCCTGGTACTCAACAGTGACCCGGAAGTCTTTTCGCTCCTCCCAGCCAATACCAAAACCGTAATACTTACTGGAATCCGGGTTAACATTGATCAATACGTCAATGATGTCAGGTGCTTTCTCTATTTTTACGATTTTAAACCGGTTGAATATGGCTTTGTTTTCAATATCGGTTTTGAAGGATTCGATTTTAATGTCATCAAAAGGATCACCTTTTTTCAAAGGAAAGAGTGTTTCAAGCAATTTGCGCTGCGAGAAGGATGCGCCGACAACAATCAGGCTTCCCACACGATACTGTTTACCTTCTTTGATATGAACTAAAATCGATTTTTCGGTTCCGGGTGATATATCCACGGTGATTTCAATGTTGTCAAAGCCGTAAGAGTGGTAAATGGTTTTTAACTTTTCGATATCTTCGGTCAGTTTTTGCTGTACAAAGGGACGGTTGGTCCGGGTTTGAATAAAGGAGTAAAGGGCATGGGAATTAAAAAAACGATTGCCTTCAAAAAGAATGGACTCCACGGTGAATTGTTTACCTTCATCGATAACAAAACGGATATCCGCTTTATGGGTATGAAAATCCGGTTGGAGACGTACTTGCGGTGACGGGAACCCTTGTAAAATATAATAAAACCGCACAACTGCCTGGTCAACGATGAGAGGATCCAGCCGCAGGTGAAATACTTTGTCAAACACTAAATCGTCGGTTTTGATAATTTTGCGTAATCGTTTTTCAGGTACGGATGTGTTACCCTGGAAGTAAACCTTTCCCAATGCGTATTTTTGTTTTTTGTTGACAAAAAACGTGATGGTTTTTACGTTGTCGTTTTTCTCTATTTTGGAGGTCACCTCTGCGTTCAGGTACCCTTTGTTTTTTAAGTAATAAAGAATCCGGGCTTTGCTTTCCCCTTCTGCCCACTTCTCAAAGACTTTTTTTTGCCATATGGAGGATATCAAATCCGTTTTCTTTTTCATGCCGGCAAATTTAAACACATACCGCTCCCCGTAATTCACCCGGATATCCAGGTTGACCCGCGAGCGGGAAGGGTCCAGGAATTGCTCCTTGACCGTGATCTCAGGGAAGTAATAACCCTGCCGTTTTAGGAATCGTTTTGCTTCTTCGATTTTTTCATTGAGCTGGAAGGGAACATAGATGCCGGGATTGGGACTGGTAATAAAATAACGGCTGATTTTTTTCCGCAGTTCCGGCGGCGTGACGGTAAAATCGAGCCTGTTTACCACTGTTTGCTGGCCGGTTTCGATCAATATTTTAACCGCTGCGGTAAAATCCCGGGTGTTTTTGGAGACGCTGGGGGTTACTTTCGGGTTGAAATAGCCGCGGGAATTTAAAAACCCGTTGACTTCCCTGACGGCATCGTCCAGTTTATCTTCTTCAAAATAGGTGTCTTTTCGCAGGGAAAAAATGGCCTTTTTCACGTCCCGTTTGCTGAAGCCGGTGATGGGGATGGGGTACTCGACAGCATTGGAGGTGTGTTTTATTGCCACTTTAATGTCCCGGACAAGATATTTATTGGAGATATTAAAATAAATATCCACTTTGCTGCCGGGTTTTTTTTGCACGAAGACTTCGACATTATCGAAAGACCCCACTTTATATATATTGTCCATGCTTTTGCGGATATGCCGGTAATTGAAGGCATCCCCCCGTTTTAAATGGAGCAGGGGTTTGTACATGGATACCAGGGCGTTTTCCACACTGCGGGGAAATTTAAAATAGATATGGTCAATGGTGTAATTTTTCAGGGAATCGGCACTGTAGAGGTAGATAGGAAGGCATGCCATCATCAACGTCACGGTCAACGCCGACAGCAGAAAAATAACCGCTGTTATTTTACCGCCGTTTCCTGAATCGTAGATCGATGCTGAGTCGTCCTTCTTCATTGCGCATTCCTACCAATGATATTGAGGGAGTTAACTGATAATGCACATACACCACCTGCTGCCTCTGGGTAGAGAAATTGGTGGAGTAAACCACTAAAAAATCCTTGACTATCTCCTTGCCCACGATGACCCGGGAGGTATCTTCCAGGGACGCCCCGGTAAGCCCGCTGATATTGGGATCGATGCGCAGCAGGTAATCGCCAAAGATTTTTTTGGTTCGTTTTTTGATCTGCTCGGTTAACTCCGAGGCAATGAGATCAGTGGTGCCGGTGCCGATCTGGGAACTGAGCTCCGTAGAGGTGGGGCGCCGGAACAATTCCCCTACAGCGATCAATGTTAAGATGTCACGGGGGGGAAGAGGGGGTGATGATTGAAACTCGGGTTTCAGTTTTGAAGAAAGCCCGGTGACATTGAATCGAATCCGGTAATTCTTAATAAACGCTTCGGCTTCGATATTCACCAACGGATCAAGGGTGAATTTGTTATTGAAAATAACTTTTCCTTTTACCAGGTCAAATTTCTTGCCGGAAAAAAGAAGATGTCCGCCGCGGCTCTCAATCACACCCGTAAGTAAAGGAAAATCAACATTGCCGGTGAGATGCAGGTTAAAACTTCCACTGAGTTCAACCAGGGAATTGCGTACCAGCATGTTGTCCTTGCCCACCAATTTCAAATCATACTCCAACATATCCAACAGCGTGGTACCGCTCTCCGACAGATCGGGATTGGTATAAAATGAAACCTCCTCATCCACTTCTCTTTCCCAGATACCGGCCAGGGCGTTTAGCTCACCGGAGAGCAGCAGTTTTTCATTGACGAGGCGCAGGGTTAAATCCGCATCCATGGTAAAACCAGTGCGGTCGATGAGGTAAACATTCATGCTTTTGCCGGTCAGACTGAGAAAAAGTTGGTCCACGCGATTGTTTTTGATGTTTAAAGATCCCCTGGCTTCCACCGGTCCATCACCGATGGTGCCCTTAAGGGAACGGAGCTTAAAATCCAGGTCTTTGAATATCAGGTCACCGCTAAAATTATCCAGGGTATGGGGGAAATTGGGGAAAGACAAATATTCTCCCTTAAAATCAGCATGACCTTCTGCCCCAAAGGCCCCATCACTGTGGGTGGTAATCTGTCCGTCCAGGTTTATCTTCCCTTTGTTATCCCCCCAGGGGATCAACAGGTTGATATCGGTGATATCCGCATGAAAGTCGCCGCTGTAGCGGCTGTCGGACTGGTTCAACCGGACAGTAAACGGAGAAGATGTCGGTCCATTGCGAATAAAACCCCGGGTTTCCAGCCGGTAGTCGGAAAAATCCGTTAAAATGTCTCCTTTTCCATCGACGGTAAAGGACTGGTCCGGGTAGAAGTAGATATCACCGGATTGGTATGTCAGGGTAATGGGGTCCCGGTTAAATGCCCCCTGCCCGGAAAAAAAGAGATTCCATTTGCCGGTAAATTGATTATTCATCCGCTGGAGATCGATGTTTAAAATTTTACCATTGACCTTGAATTGTTCAGTACTATAGTTAATATAAACGTCAGCGTTACCAATGCCGGACATGTATTGGGCCTTCACATTTTTTAATGTTACCGCCTCGGAATTTTCCCGGTATTCAAGGTCTGTACTGAAGTTTTCCAAATCAAAATCGTAAAAATTGATTTTATCCGCCTGGAATTTGCCTTGCAGGAACGGGGCGGTGTCAGCAAAGTCACTGGTGTAGACAAAATCTCCTTTCATTCGACCTCTCAGCTCCAGGTCCAATTCCAGGATGTTTATAAGCTTTTTCGCTTCTCCTTTAAGGTTGGTGAATTTAATTCTATAATCTTCTTTTTGGGAATCAATGAAGAGGTCTGCTTCTCCTTCCAGGTCCTTATCCACGGCGGTGAATGTTCCCCGGGTGATATTCCTTTTGGTGCTGATATGTCCCTTTAATGTATCGAGTTTTTCACCGCAGGTATAAAAATTCCGCAGCAAGAGGTCCCCTTCAACAAAGTAATCGTCATTTATTTTCTGCACATGTGCGTCAATGGTTCCATTTCCCTTTCTCAATTTCCAGTCTTTTAAGGGCAAATTGATGTAAAACGTGGTGTATTTATCCAGGAAGGCGCACTCATTAATAGAGCCTTTAAAATAGAGGTCTAATTGGGTTTTCTCTTTGGGAGTGTGGCTGCCTTTCAATACGGTTAATTTTCCGAACTCTGTTTGCAGTCCGGGGGTGGAGAAAAGAACGGATTTCTTTTTTGAATTGTAGGTGAAATCCACCTGGCCAGCGCCGTTGAATTCAGCCGGGTTGAGATCAGCAGACATGTCAGGATCTTTCTCCAGGTGAACCGTTCCTTTTACTATATTGCGTCTTATTGAGACCCGGCCTTCTTTTAGAAGCCCGCCGATGGGCACTGATTCATTAATTTTGAGCATTCGTGTCAACCGGGCAGCAGATGCGTTCCTGGCGGAAATATTTACCAATTTTCTCTTTGCTTCGACCCTGAGCCTGGTCTGGTAGCGATCATCATAAAAAGAGGAGTTTAAAATTATCCGGTTGCTGCGATTGTCCCAGCGTATGGTTCCGTTTAAGTTCTTAAAAGGTTCCCCGGCACAGGTAAAGTGGTTGGAATAGATTTCTCCATTAATGGAAACCAGGCCTTTTTCGCTTCTTTTTAATTTGGCATTGCCGTACATAAAATCCCGGATACTGAATTGGTTTACCAGGGGGTCCAATATTTGCCTGACACTGCCCTGGATGTAGGCATTTAGAGCAATTCTGCCTTTTTTGTAAATCCTGCCATTGAGATTCACCCTGGCATACCGGGTTTCCCAATAGAATTTGCTAATTTTCCAACTATTGGTCTGCTCTTTGAATTCCCCCTGCACCGCGCCTTCTATCTTCACTTGCTTTCTGCTGACGGGAAATACAATCTTTAAATGGGGAGAAGTGAAGCGGTAGATGGTACCCTTTTCCTGGGGAAAGGATTTTAAATTGAACCTGAGCAAATTGAAATACCGTTTGGGTGTATCATAAATCAACTCCCCATCGATAATATTGATCCTGTCAATTTTAAATTTCGGGGTCTTACTGGAAAAGAGGGGTTTGCCTTTTTTAAATAACGTATTATCAAAGACAATTTTGGGTTCAAGAACGTAGAGGTTGACGGTTTTAACTTTTGAAAGCAGCGATGTGAGTGGAATCTCTGCATTAATCTCTCTAAAAGAGACAATATTTTTATTCTTTATGATGAAGTCTTTTAAATTGCGGACATTGACAGCCAGGGGAAAGACGCGGAGTTCCACGTCCTTAAATTTGATTTTGCCTGGCAGTGCTTGGTTAATTTTGCCGTAGACATAGAGTTTCAACGAGTAGTAACCGGCAATCAGGAATAAAAGTATAAAAAAAAACCCAGAAGAACTTTTAATCTCTTTGAAACTCTTTTCTTTCTTACCATTTTACCTGCCGGCCCTTAGACGATTTTTCTTTTTAATAATCCTCTCTTATTATTATAAGTATATATGTTTATTTCTTGACTTTTTCCCAGTCTTTGAGGAATCGTTCCATGCCGATGTCGGTGAGCGGGTGCTTGAGTAGTTTTTCCAGGGTTGAGAAAGGAACGGTAGCCACATCTGCTCCCATCATTGCGGCCTGGACAAAGTGAACCGGGTGTCTGATGGAAGCCACGATAATTTCGGTTTCAATGGCATAGTTATAGAACACCTGTACGATTTCTTCCACCAATCCCATACCGCTGCCGGAGATATCGTCGATGCGGCCCACAAAGGGAGACACGTACGTGGCACCGGCTTTGGCTGCCAGCAGTGCCTGGGGCGATGAAAAGATTAACGTGACATTGGTCTTTATTTCCAGGTCTGTCAGGGTTTTGACCACCCTCAATCCTTCCAGGTTGATGGGCACCTTGATGACCACATTATGGGAAAGTTCAGCGTATTTTTTAGCTTGTTCGATCATCTCTTCCGCATCTGTGGCAGTTACTTCCACGGAAACCGGACCCGGGACAATGGCGAGAATCTCCTTAATCAGTGGCATAAATTCCTGGTTTTCCTTGGAAATTAGTGATGGATTTGTGGTAACGCCGTCGAGAATCCCGTAGTCTACTGCTTGCTTGATCTGATCAAGATTTGCTGTATCCAGGAAAATTTTCATTTGAACCTCCGTATTCGCGTATTCGCTGCGTTGTCGTTTCATTATTTTCAATTTGAAATTACATTATAACAAAACCGTCAAGATAAATAAAGGTTTTTTTATTAATACTCTGTAAAATGCCCAAAAAGAAGCAACGTTTTTCCGGTTGGTACTTTTCAAACGTCGTGAACGAAGCCTATAGGGTGGGGACGCCGTCCCCGCTGCTCTTGGGGGCGTTCCCGGTCCTGGTTGACTTTGGCTTTGTTTTCGACGTTTTTGACGGTGCGTTTCCTGTTTTTGCCTTTACTTTTGCTTTTTTTACTTTTGTTTTTGCCCTGGTTTTTCTACTCTTAACCGTAATGACCACCTCGTCATTTTCAATATGTGCAACCGCTGTTCCTCCGTCAACCAGATCACCGAACAATACCTTATCCACAAACCAGGTTTTGACCTTCTCCTGGATCAACCGGGCTACTTCCCTGGCACCAAAGAGCTTAGAAAATCCCTTTTGGGCTAACCATTTATAACATGTATCCGTGACTTCTAAGGTGACATCCTTTTCTGTCAACTGGGCTTGAAACAGCCGGATGTTCTTTTTGACGATCTGCTCGACAATCACTTCATTGAGGCCGTTAAATTTAACAATGCCGTCGAGACGGTTCCTGAATTCCGGTGCGAAATGTTTTTTGACTGCTTCATCAATGGCACCGGTATTGATGGCTCGATCTTCAAACCCAATGAGGGCCCTGCCCAATTGCCGGGCACCAGCATTGGAGGTCATGATAATAATGACATTCCTGAAATCGGCTTTCTTACCGGTATTATCCGTTAACGTGGCATAATCCATGATCTGCAGCAGGGTATTGAAAATATCCTGGTGGGCTTTTTCGATTTCATCCAACAGCAAGACCGAGTGTGGGGTTTTGCGGATGGCATCGGTAAGCAGGCCGCCTTGTTCGAATCCCACATATCCGGGGGGTGAACCGATCAACCTCGCTACCGTGTGCTTCTCCTGGTACTCACTCATGTCAAAACGATGAAGCGGAATTCCCAGGATCAATGCCAATTGCCGGGATAATTCGGTTTTTCCTACGCCGGTGGGTCCGACAAAGAGGAGTGAGGCCACGGGTTTGTCAGGTTCCCGGAACCCGGCACGGGCACGTTTAATAGCCTGGGCTACGGCTTCAATTGCCCCATCCTGGCCGAAAATCTGCTCTTTTAATTCTTCTTCGAGGCGTAGCAATTTTGATGTTTCGTTTTCGGATACGGTTTTTTCAGGAATCTTAGCAATTTTGGAGACCACCTCTTCAATGCCTTTCTCCCCAATAGTGACCCGTTTGGTGTCTGCTTCCATTTTATTCATGGCGATCCAGGCACCGGCTTCATCGATAACATCGATGGCTTTGTCAGGCAAATACCGGTCATTGATGTATTTTGCCGATAGGTCCACGGCTGTTCGTAAAGCATCATCGGTATACTTAACATTGTGATAGTCTTCATAGCGGTCCCGTATTCCCACCAGGATTTCATAGGTTTCGTCCGGGGTAGGTTCGGGGATTTCGATTTTCTGGAAGCGCCGGGACAGGGCACGGTCCTTTTCAAAATACTTTTTGTACTCTTCATAGGTGGTGGTACCGATACACTGGAGTTTCCCAACAGAAAGTGCGGGTTTTAATATATTTGATGCATCCATGGACCCGCCGGACACAGCACCGGCTCCCACCACGTTGTGGATTTCATCGATAAACAGGATGGCTTTTTCTTCTTGCAGCAGTTCATTAATGACTCGCTTCATCCGTTCTTCAAAGTCCCCCCTGTATTTTGTGCCGGCCAGCAATCCACCCATGTCCAGCATGAAAATCTTGGAACCTTTAATAATATGGGGGACTTTGTCCTCGGCAACCAATCGTGCCAATCCTTCGGTAATAGCTGTTTTACCTACACCCGGTTCACCCACATGAACCGGGTTGTTTTTTATCCTGCGGCACAATACCTGGATTGTCCTGGAAATGATATCTTCGCGTCCGATGATGGGATCGATTTCATCTCTGGCCGCCTTGGCAGTCAATTCAGTGGTAAAGGACTCAAGGAATTTTCGTTTTTTCTTTTTTCGTTTCCCTTCGTCCCTTTCGACTTCTTCCTCTCCTTCTATGTCTGATTCTGATGCGTCTACTATATCGTCAGCATCGGTGTCACCAAGTCCGGAATCCGGTATCACAGAAATACCGTGGGAGATATAGTTCAGTATATTTAGACGGGAAATTCCTTCTTGTTCCAGGAAGGCAACGGCAAAGGAATCTTTTTCAAAATAGAATGCTGCATACATATCACCGATATCCAGGGTTTCTTTCCCGGATGATACCACATGGAGCATGGCCCGTTCCACCACATTCTGGAATCCTTCGGATTGAACCGGCTCCCTTCCTTCTTTTACCGGGATATATCCGGATTTGAAGAAATTTTCCAATTCCTTTTTTAACCGGTTTACATCACCTCCGCAAGCGGTAATGATTCGATTGCCGCTGTTGAAGAACAATGATGCATACAGGATATGCTCTGGTGTTACGTATTCGTGTGCCCTGGCTTTGGCTTCCGAATACGCCGCAGTTATTATATTGTTTAATTCTTCTGTTACTCGCATTGGTCTTTCTCTTTATTTAGGCTTCCTCATACCCACATCGCAGTGGGAACCCTTCTTTTTGGGCTTCGAAATGAACTTGTTTAATTTTGGTGACGGCAATATCATAGGTATAGACGCCGCATATGCCCCGCCCGTTATTGTGAACATCCAACATGATCTTGGTGGCTTCTGCAGCGGGTTTATCAAAAATTACTATCAGGATACTCACCACAAATTCCATAGAGGTATAATCGTCATTGTAAAGAATAACCCGATACATCCTGGGTTTTTTTACTTTGATGTCTGGAGCAACTTTAACGCTGCCGGGCAGAACCTCACTTGCATCGGCTCCTTTACCCATACGTACCTCCATTTTTACCGAAAGAATTATATCACTTCCGCAAGCTCATGTCAAAATGAAATGGTCAAAAATTTTTACTAAAATAATGTTAATGTTTTTTTCTTGACAAAACCTTTAATTCGTATTATAGTCAATCCTTCCTGGAAAAATCCTTAGAGAAAGATAAGGCTTCTTTCTACTTCCTGGGATAGCCAGGGCTTTCAAACTAAAAAATCAAAAATTTATCCGGTTTAAAGGGAGCGCCACATGAAGGCTAAAGCAGACAGAGGAACGTTAATCTCAAACGCAGCAGATGCCATTGCCAATTCCGATGCGTTGTTGGTGTGCGCAGGCTCTGGCATTGGCGTAGACTCCGGGCTCCCGGATTTTCGCGGCAACAAAGGATTCTGGGAAGCCTATCCCCCTTTTGCCAAATTGGGACTACGTTTTATCGACCTGGCTAATCCTGCCTGGTTCGACCAGGACCCTGAACTGGCGTGGGGATTCTATGGCCACCGCCTGAACCTCTACAGGAAAACAATTCCCCATAAAGGTTTTGATCTCCTGTTGAAATGGGGAGAGTCAAAACCCGGCGGTTATTTTGTCTTCACTTCTAATGTGGATGGACAATTCCAAAAGGCGGATTTTGATGAATCGCACATTTTGGAATGTCACGGTTCCATCCACCACCTGCAATGTACTCGCGCTGGCGGATGCAATACTACCATATGGAGGGCAGATAAGGTGATTGTTACCGTGGACGAAACCACGATGAAAGCAAAAGAACCTTTGCCTCAATGTCCCATATGCCAGGAACTGGCCCGGCCTAATATCCTCATGTTCGGAGACTGGAGCTGGCTGCCGTATCGAACAGAAAGTCAACAATCCCGGTTCCGGCAGTGGCTGCAAGAGAATGCCAAGACCCGAATCGCTGTTGTCGAAATCGGTGCTGGTACCGGTGTTCCTACCGTGCGCATGACATCGGAAAGTATTGCATCCACTTACGGTGCTACCCTGATCCGCATTAATACCAGGGAACCCAATGTGCCTCCCGGACAAATCAGTATCCCCACAGGGGCCCTTGAGGCACTAGAAAAAATCAATACCCAATTGACCAGGTAGGTAAGGTAAGAAATTAAAAACGAAAAATGATAAATTAAAAATTAAAAATGAAAATGGTCCTCACGCTCCTCCTTGCGCATCCATATCCTGGAACCAACCAGTGGAGAATCCCAATTCAAGCGCGTAGTCCTTTACTTCTTGGTATTCCTCCGGGTAGAGACACCGGTTGATTTCCGGTTCCTGGGCAGCTTTATAAGCAGGAAAATATTGACTCATCAGGCTTAAATGCGAATCTCTAAAAGGACTTTCAGAGATAATCTTTAATACTTTTTTGGAATTTTCAATATTCTGGGGTAAAATCAGGTGGCGAAGGATAAGACCTTTGCGGGCAATGCCCTCCTCATCCATTTGCAGCAGCCCCACCTGCTTAAACATTTCCTCTATGGCAGGATAGGCATATTCCAGGTAATTACTTACCCCGGTATATTTAAGGGAAACTTCACTGTCCGCGTATTTTAAATCAGGCATGTATACATCGATGGAGTCATTCAAAGCGGTTACAATTTCCGGCCGCTCATAACCGCTGGTGTTATAAACAATGGGAATGTTCAGTCCTTTTTGAGAGGCCAGGGAAAGGGCATGAACAATGTGATAAAGGTAAGGGGTGGCGGTAACCAGGTTGATGTTGTGAGCACCCCTGGTTTGGAGATGCAAAAATATGTCTGAGAGTTCTTCAATGGAATAAAATTCCCCGTTCAAGAGATGAGAAATAGGGTAATTCTGGCAATATATGCATTTTAACGTACAGCCGGAGAAAAAAACGGTCCCGGAGCCGCGGGTGCCTGACACCGGCGGTTCTTCGCCACTGTGTATATTGTAAGAGGCAACTTTTACATCCTTTCTGGCCCCACATACTCCAGCTTTATTCTTTTCCCTTTCTGCACCGCACTGCCGGGGGCACAGACAACAGGGGCTGTATTTATCATGGAAAAAACGAATCTTTTCCTTCATTGCCAACTGCCAACTGCCAACTGGGTTTCTCTCACCGGGCTGCGGTAAATAGAGAGTTGAACATGATTTTATAGGTGCCTTCACTCTGGGCGCGGTACATCATATCCGGCCCCATAAGGATAATCCGTCCTCCACCAGTAAAAAAATCCACCACAAGGGCTTTTCTTATAAGTTGGTTTTCACCTTCAAGCGCACCGGATAAGAGTAAATCCCGCCTGCCAAAGGTCACCGGGGTACGCCGTTTCTGGGCAGAACTCCTGGGCAAAGAGGTACTGAATACAGGGTCTTCATAGTAATAAACTGCAGCCCTGGGGCCCATTCCCATCGTGAGTTCCGATTCCTTGATCTCCACTTCCAAATAAGAACCCGGGCAGACGATTTTTGAATTATCTTTGGCAATGTTACTTATGGGAAGCTTAAAGGTATCCAGGGCATATTCACAGGAGCTTTCCACGAATATAAGGGTTTTTCCGGCTTTAAGAAATTCTTCTAAAGCGGTTTTGCCTTTTTTTTCAATACCACCGGTGTACTCCGGCGGCAGGGGAGTGGTCCATCTTTCCCATTTCTTGGGCGGTTTGCCGGATTCGATCTCAGTCTTGGAGGCCCCCACAAACACCACCACATCATACTTCTTTAAAACGTTTTTCTTTTGAAAATCTTTGGGGTGAACCGTATCGTAATTGATTTTGAACTCATCGAATACATACCGGGTCCATCCTTCTTTCATATTGTGGCCCCAATTCTGGTACAGTGCTACTTTAAAGGGTTTTAGTTTTTTAAATTTTTCCAGCGGCAATTCGTTGTGACTGCTAATCAGCAAAGGCATGGTGCGGTTGATTTCTTTCAGTGTGTCAAGGGATGCGGATTTTTTTACAATAAAAGCACCTTTTGCAACCTCCGGGCTGTCATAGTTCCTCCACACATTGACCCCTTTTTTCAGCAGCGCCGATGCAGCAAGAAAGGAGTTGTTATATCGGGCATCAAGTACAACATACTCCTGGATGGTTTCCGGGAGGGGTTGTTTGTATACCTCGTCCAGTTGTACCGGTACCATTTCAGCTTTGAAGGGATATTTAACTTCTTTTGCCTTCACGCCCATTCCCAGGTGAAGGGTCCAACCGGCACCGTCGTATGGTAAAACGCGGGAATCTTTGGAACTTCTTCGTACATCCGGGTAACGCTGCCGTTCCAGGATATTTTTAGCAAAACCACGATAGGGTTGGGCCAGGGGAATCACATACGAACCCGCAGCAAAATAGTGATTGCCGGTTTGAAGAGGAGATGTCAGTTTGTACACCTTGATGTTGGATTTACGCAGCGTTTTGATATATTTTTCAGCAGTCATGGGGTCCCATTGGTTTTTAGGAACCACATAAGCAAAAGGCGGTTCGGTTTTGCCTTTTTTTATATTATCTGCGGCCATTTTATAGGAATTGAATAGTAATTCTTCGCTGTGTGTGGCTGCAGTGTCCAGGACCGAAAGGGTGGCATAGTAATCATAGTTAACAATATCGCCCAATCGCCACCAACCTCCTTTCCAGGGATTAGGACTGAACATCCGCTCTTCATTGAGCCGGTTGGTACCGCTGCGAACTTCTTCAGGTTCAACATAGATAGGGGAAGCAATACGCACAGAAGCGGCTTCAAAAAGAATGCCAGGTACATTATGAAACCATGCAGAGTCATCCAATGCCCCGATCCACCAGCCCATAAAGAATCCGCGGGAGGCTACACCGGCGTAATCCCGTTTCTCCAGGTCAAAGGCAATCCCGGAACCGAACAAATTAATGGACCGCCACACCAGAGGATGCAACCCCGGGCTGGGGGGGTCGGCTAAGGGAGGAATATAAAACCGGTCACCGGAACTCCCCATCTGGTGCTCATCTACCAATACCTGGGGGAACCAATTAAAATAAAGTTCCCTGGTAACATTCCAGGTCTCTTTCAAATTGATTTTAAACCAGTCCCGGTTGTTGTCATGACCGGCATACCAATGATAGAGATAAGGCAGGTAAGTCCCTTCATATTTGCTGCCTTTGTACTTATAGTACCATTCTACGGTCATGATCTGACCGTCAGGATTGACAGAAGGAATTAGCACAAAGATAATATTATTCAATATCTTCATAGTTTCGTCAGAATTATCCACAGCCATCCGGTAGAGTATTTCCATGGCCATCTGGGAAGAACCGATTTCATTGGAATGCAGATTACAGGTAATAAATACAATAGGTTTGCCCCGGGCTGCCAATTCCCGGGCTTCCTTCTCATCCACTTCTGCTAACGACAATTTGCGGCTGATTTCTTTATATCTGTCAAGGTTTTTCATATTTTCAGCAGATGATATCACTGCCATTATCATATCGTTTTTTAACGTGGTTTTCCCGATTACATAGGTGTTGACCCGCGGCGACTCCTGGGCAACTTTCATAAAATACTCTTTAATTTTGTTGTAGTGGGCGAGTTCTTTATCGGTTCCCGGTTTAAAACCCAGGAATTTTTCTGGTGTTTCAATATCACTGCCTATTCCCACCACCAATGTGGCAATGACAAGTGTAATCAAAATAGCAGTCAGGTGTTTCTTAATCATTTTACCTCCTGGATGTTTTCAGCCACGGACAAGGAGTAAATTCGAAATTCTAATATCGAAATTCGAAACAAATTCGAATTACCAAAATCCAAATGACCAAAACAATAAAGCTTATTACCAATTCAAATTTTTCTAAACACTTTACGCAGCATCTGTAAACGTGTTACAGCCATTGGGAAAGGCTGACAAAGGCCTTTAATTTCGCATCTGTCTCTCTCAAGCGTAAAGACAATGTCCTGGACAATTTGAGGAGTATTTTAACGCCGTTTTCACAATTTTTCAGGACATAATTTAAAAAATCGTCACGGCTGATTTCAAGGGTAATGACATTGGTATGGGCAATTGGGGTAGCCGACCTGGGTAAATCATCCAACAACCCCATTTCGCCAAACACATCACCTTTTTTCAATATCACCAGTGCTTCTTCGGTTTTGGGGTCGGGTATCTGGGAGATGCGGACCTCACCGGAAGCGATGACCATCATGGAGTTTCCTATACTGCCTTCCTCAAATATGACTTCTTTCTGGTCATATATACGTTCTTTGAACAGATGACCCAACTCCGTCAGGGCCTGTTCATCCAGGTCTGAAAATATATCCAACCCTTTTAAGATTGACAGAACAAAATTTTTTTTCAATTCCATGAGGCATAATTATAGCACATTTATTTTTTCTAAAAAACTAGCAAATCATCTAAAATTCATTGTTTATTTTTTGCCACTAAGACACCAAGACACGAAGGAGGAGATCGGAAGGTCAGACGGTCAGTATGTCAGTGAGTCAGTGAATCAGTGGGTCAGTAAGTCAGAGGAGCAGAGAGTGATGATCCCAATGGGGTAATATGTTGAGAAGCGGGGCACAATGGCTGTCCGCATATGAAAAGTTTTGCGGGGGTCCAGGGGGCGGTTTTACAAAAGAGCCCCCTGGTCTCTAATCCATTAAAATAACTGCGGCAAAGGTTTCGATGGCCTGCCATAGGTGCCCGATGCGGAGGTTTTCATTGGGCTGGTGCTGGTTGTTGTCATAGTTTACAACAGGAATACCAATAAAAGGCACCTTCAAGATGTCTTCGAAAATATAGATAGGCAGCGAACCGCCCAATGAAGGGATCAACACCGTTTTCCTGTCAGAGTATTCGCTTAATGCTTTGATGACACTTTTTGAAATGGGCAAGTCCATGGAGGTACGGGAAGCACGGTATCCTTTTTCCGATTTTACTACTTTAGCAATAAACGGGTATTTCATTCGTGTTTCCCGGTCCGGTTCCGTGGAAACGACATGGTATCCTTGCGCTTTGATGTGATCGATGACCTTTTGCACCATGTCTGCCGGGTCATTACCTTTGACCAACCGGATATCAATGGATGCTGTGGCAGTGGAAGGCACAATGGTGCGGGCTTGTTTACCCACCCAACCGCTGCGGATACCATTGACATTCAGAGACGGATAGAGAATCGATTCCATTAAAGGCTTTTCCTTGTTTTCCGGGACAGCGAAACCGTACAGTTTTTTCAACTCTTCATCATATGGGGGGATGGCGTTTAACGCTTTCTTTTCCAGCGGACTCAGTGGGACCATGGTATCGTAGAATCCGTTGACTGTAACCTTGCCGTTTTTGTTTTTCATGGACGCCAGCAACCGGGCCAGCCGCACGGCTGGATTGGGAGTCCAGTTGCCGTAATGACCGCTGTGGAGATGAGTATCTGCGCCGTAGACCGTAATTGAAATGGACGTGATGCCCCGAACCCCGTAAATCAGGGTGGGGTCACCGGAAAAATAACCCGGACCGTCGCACATAAATAAAATATCGGATTTGAGCAGGTGTTTGTAATTTTTCAGGAAATATGGCAGGTTGGGTGAACCTGCTTCCTCTTCTCCATCCAGGATGAATTTGATATTATTTTTTAGAAAGATACTGTTGGCCTTAAGGGCATCGAGGGCTGTTAATAATGCAATGATCGGTGCTTTGTCATCGCTGGCGCTGCGGGCATAAATGCGCCAGTCTTCGGGAAACGGGTTTTTTTCTGAAGGCAAGGGAATGGGTTTAGGGGTGGTTGTCCCGGCTTTAAGTTTACCGGGTCTTATAATTGGTGTAAAGGGTTTGCTGTCGATCCATTTGGAAGGGTCTACAGGTTGGCCGTCGTAATGAACATAGAATAGCAATGTGCGAGCTGCGCCTTTAACTTTTAATTCACCGAAAACCACCGGGTTTCCCGGTGTGTCGATCACCTGTGTTGTGATGCCCCGTTTTTCCATTTGTTTTTTAATAAATGCCGCGTTTTTCCGGATATTTTCGTGATCGTGGGATACGTTAGGAATGGAAAGTAGTTGGAAAAATTCTTTGATAATAGCGTGTTCATGGGTTTGCCTGTAATTGCGGACGTTGTCAAGCAATTGTTTTTTAGGCAATTCCTTACCCAGGAGGCTGTCCGAGAATAGCAAAAACCATTGAAATGCAGGATAAGGGCGAATACAAATCCCGACCGAGCCCCTACAAAGGCTTCCGGGGTGCATGTAGGGGTGAACCTTGTGTTCACCCGGCGTTTTCGGATAGCCTCCTGAGATAACCAGCGGTATAAAGAAGAGCCATACCATTGCGAATATGGTCATTCGTTTCATTTGCTTTTCCTCATTTTTTTTAGCCACCAACTTTTAGCCACAAAGGCATTTACAATGCGGTAAAAAGCGCGAAAAAACGCGAAGGTATGTATTATTCTACCACAGAGAAGAGAGGAAGAGAAGAAGCGAGGAAGTGAGGAAGAATTTTTTTGCCTGGCGGCTTTTTTTCCGTAGGGTATGTAAAATCGATTCCTTTGAATGTTGAAAAAGTAGTGAAATCATAATATAATTGAGCCATGGACGATATTAAAATTATTGAAGAATTTAAAAAGCAAGCCAAGGAAGTGTACCCGGAAGTGGAAATTTATTTCTACGGTTCCAGGGCAACCGGAACACATCACGATGATTCGGATTACGATATACTGGTTGTTCTTAACGAAGTCAACCCGGTGGTACGAGATACTGTTTATGATATCGCCTGGGAAATCGGTTTTAAATACGATGCTCTTATATCACCTGTTTTAGCTGAGAAAAATGAATTTATCAGTATGTCTGCTTCGCCCTTTTTTAACAGTATAAAAAAGAACGGGGTTGTCATTTGAACGAAAATATAAAAGCAATCGTTAAATATAGAATTGAACAAGCAGAGGAATCGTTAAGAGACGCTCAACTGCTGGTCGATTCCGGGGGAAGTTTTAGAAGTATTATCAATCGTTCATATTATGTCATGTTTTATGCAACTTTGGCGTTAATTGCAGCAAAAGGAACGGGAAGTTCAAAACATTCAGGGGCTATTTCTATTTTTGACAGGGAATATGTAAAAACAAATATATTTCCTAAAGAAATGAGTAAGGTGCTTCATAAAGCGTTTAATCTGAGGCAGGAATCTGACTATAAAGAGTTTATTATAATTACAAAAGAAGAAGCCGAGAAAATAAAGAAAGGAGCAGAAGACTTTTTAAACAAGATTAAAAGTCACCTGAAATCTTATTCCGACCCACCTACAAGTGTCGAAGAAGACAGTAAATAAATATCTTCGCGTTTCTTCGCGTTTTTTTACCGCATTGTAAAATTTTTTTTGCCTGGCGACTTTTTTGACATTCTCGATGGTATAGTTCCTTCAATGCAAGACCACTGAGAATTGAATTCCCAGGTACTTTTTTCAGCTTCTTAAAGTGGATTTCGGGTATAATAATGGGTTATCTCTTAGCCATATAGAAACAATATTCGTATAATCAAAAAATGCCATCTCTTCGATAGTCAATCTTAATTCTTCACATACACCTGGTAGTTTTAGATTAAATAAACGGTAACGCTCTAATATTTCTGTACCTCCCGGGATTGTCTTTCTTCCTGAGAGATAGCGCAGCCAATCTGTTACAACCTTGAGTGCTTTAGAATCATTGTTCTCATGGGATTTAATGTCCTGGCCTGCGATATCAGAAATAAAAGCATGGTAACGATACCTTTCTCTGTCTAACACTAAACAGACTTTGGTTTTTTGTTCACTCTTTCCGAATCGTTTTGCACCTAAAAACATTCCCAGTTCAAACGGCATATTAAAGCGGGGAAGATTTGTTTCTCTATCCAATTCGGTTCGCGATATATCGTGAATACCATATTTGCACTCTGAAATGATTTTTACAATTTTATCAATTCTAACCTCACTGCTGTCACTCATCTCATTGGCGCAGCGAACAATGAAACCACAATCAATTACAGCAAATGTGATGGCTCGAAAAATGGATAAATACTCTTCATCAAACGGGCAATTAATAAATACACTTTTTGAATATTCAGGTTTCATTTGAGACAGGCTGATTTGCCATGACCTTCCTTATAGCTTTTCTTATAGCTGATTCACTAACCGTTCCTTTCCTGATAGGCATTATTATTTTTCTTTTCCGACGTGAGGTGGGTCTTTCCTCGTCTGCTTTATAGATTTGTTTAGGAGACTTTATACTGTCTGCCTGGCCTTTATCTTTGTTATCTATTATATGTTTTGTCATGACTCATACCATCCTATGCCGTTACTATAATACAAACCCTCCTATTTGTCAACTGCTGTTCGGAAATTTTCTGGGGGAAAAGAAGTTATTTTCTTTGTGTATCTTCGTGCTTTTTACCGCATTGTAAATGCCTTCGCGGCTAAAAAATTAAAATGAGAATTGCTGCTCTTTCGTGGTTTCTCTTTACTTTATGATGGAATTCTTGTAAACTATTCCCTGGAGGATGGTAACATGACCACGGTGGAAACGATATTGGCAGGGTTGGCAATTAATTTTTTAACCGCTGTGACAAAAGGCACAGTCAAAGGCCTTAAAAAAAATGAAATGAAGGCCCTTCTAAAGGGGGCCTATGGGGAATTTGAACATAGCTTGAAGGATAAGGGCAAAACGGATGAAGAAACCCTTTTGCAGGTATTTGAGAAATTTTTTACCGATAATCGCCTTACCTACGAATTCCAATTGATTTTTGCCGGTAAGGGAAACCAGGTGGATTTCAACGTCCTGGAAGAGATTTTTGTGGGTATTTGCATCGATAAAAAGATTGAAATCAAAGATTTCAATTTCTTCCAGGCCATGTCCCATGTGATCAAGGAAATCGAGACATTGGTTCAAAAAAAGGAACCATTTTGGCAGGCCTTTCAATTGGTTCACCTGGACAAAATTTATAAGCAGTTGGAAAAGCCGGGCATGGTTACTAATAAGACGTATGCCCGGCAAACATACCTGCGTCAATTAATTACCCATAACCAACACTTGCAATTCACCGGCATCCCTGACCCGAAAGAAAAGAAGGATATTGCTTTACCCTCGGTTTTCGTGATGCAGCGGGTGAAGGAAAGTGTCCCGGTCAGCGATTACGAGCGAATGATGCGGGAGAGAGCAGAAATCGCGGATAAGGATTTCTCCGGTGATGAAATCCAGTTGAGACAGATGATGGCCGGTCAAAAAGAAGAGAAAAAGGAACCGGTAAAGTTTGATAAGGTGTTTGCAGAGGGTGAAAACCGGCGTTTCGTGGTGCTGGGGAAACCCGGTTCCGGTAAATCCACGCTGTTAAAATACCTCATGCTCAGGTCCGCCCTGAAAATCCTGGACAATCCCCGTGCAAGTCATCAACTGTTATTTCCCATCCTGGTAGAAATCCGCAAGTTTGAGAATTCCTTAAGCAAAACCAATAAAACGGATTACAACTTACTTCATTATCTCTACGATTCCATGAGCAGGTATTACAATGTCACGTTACCGCCTGGTTTTTTTGAAGAATACCTGGACAACGGCAGAGCATTGTTGATGTTTGACGGGTTGGACGAAGTGGCGGCCGAGGCCCGGCGGGCAGAGGTGCGGCAGATGATCAGTACCTTTGTCACCAGCCGCAGCAAAGAAAATACCGTGATTGTTACCTCCCGCATTGCCGGGTACAGCCGGGCACAGTTTTCCACAACAGATTACCGCCACTTTACGTTGGAGGATTTTAATGAGGATGAAGTAGAAAAATTCATCCACAAATGGTACCAAAGCCAGTTGACCAACCCTGAAGAAGCCAAAACCAGGGCGGATGATCTGAAAGAAGCCCTGGAAAGGAAACCCCGTATCAGGGAGTTAGCAAAAAACCCACTGCTGTTAACTATTATCGGCATTATTCACCGGTACGAAGCCCAATTGCCGGAAGACCGGTTGATACTATACGACAAAGCCACTGAATCCCTGCTTTACACCTGGGACAATGTCAAAGAGATCATCGATGAGAAATTCAAGCTGGAAGACAGGTGGCGGTTTCTTGAGAAAGTGGCGTTTCATTTGCAGTCACTGGAAAAAGGTGATGAAGCCGGGACCGTGATCGATGGCGATGAATTATATAAAATCTTATTCCCTGATTTTTGTCGAATTTTTGATGTGGACCGGCGGCAGGCTAAAGCATTGGTGGATGAATTTTTGGATAAAATTCGGACACGGGCTGGTCTGTTGGTGGAACAGGCTCCGGATCAATATGGATTTGTTCATAAAACGTTCCAGGAATATTTTGCTGCAAAATGGATGGCCAATGAGGTTATTGTAAACCTGGATTTGCAGCCCATGATCGATTATGTGGACAAGTACATCGACAATGCTTTCTGGCAGGAGACGCTGCTGTTGGCTTTGCGGGCGCTGCCCAACAAGCAGGCCAAAAAGGTATTGGAACATATTTTAAATCGAGACCCTAAAGGAATTGAAGAATATCTTTATCACAACCACTATTTTGTCATGAAATTTATTGCCGAGCAGGGGCGGTGGTTGGATAACAAGGATTTTGTTGAGAACCAGATTGATGATTTTTTTGACTTCTCATGGAATGATAGCGAATGGAGAAGCTATGGTGGTCATAGAACTTGGGAAAGATTCAACAAATGGATATCAACTGTCACCGATTCATTCAGTCGTTCAATTCTTACAGAAAAACTTTTGTCCTTAGCCGAAGATGAGACGCAGTCAGGATGGCTTCGGCGATCTTGCGCGGCAGCCGTTGGAGAGTTGGGATTGAAAGAGAAAGCAGTGGAAATATTGTTGAAACTAGCCGAAAATGAGACGGAGGATGAATGGATTCGGCGAGGCTGCGCAGCAACCGTTGGAGAGCTGGGGTTGAAAGAAAAAGCAGTGGAAATATTGTTAAAACTGGCCGAAGATGGAATGCAGTCAGGAAGGCTTCGTCGATCCTGCGCAGAAGCCGTGGGGAACCTGGGATTGAAAGAAAAAGCCGTGGCAAGTCGATTGTTGAAACTTGCTGAAGATGAGACGCAGGATGAATGGCTTCGGCGAGCCAGTGCAGTAGCCGTTGGAAAACTGGGATTGAAAGAGAAAGTAGTGGAAATATTGGTGAAACTAGCCGAAGATGAAACGCAGTCAGGAAAGCTTCGTCAATCCTGCGCAGAAGCTGTGGGGAACCTGGGATTGAAAAAGAAAGCGGTTGAAATATTGGTGAAACTGGTCGAAGATGAGATGCAGTCAGGAAGACTTCGGCGAAACTGCGCGGAAGCCGCAGGGAACCTGGGATTGAAAGAAAAAACCGTGGCAAGTCGATTGCTGAAACTTGCTGAAGATGAGACGCAGTTAGGAAGGCTTCGGCGAGGCTGCGCGGAAGCCGCAGGGAACCTGGGATTGAAAGAGAAAACCGTGGCAGATCAATTGCTGAAACTTGCTGAAGATGAGACGCAGGATGTAGGGCTTCGGCGAGTCTGCGCCGAAGGCGTTGGAAACCTGGGATTGAAAGAGAGACGCGTGGCGTATAAATTACTCTTGTTGGCCGAAGATGATGCGCAGGATGGTTGGCTTCGGAGAAGCTGCGCAGAAGCCGTGGGGAATATGGGATTGAAAGAGAAAGCAGTGGAAATATTGCTGAAACTGGCCGAAGATGGAATGCAGTCAGGAGGGCTTCGGCGATCTTGTGCGGCAACCATAGAGAATCTGAGATTTAAAGGTAAACGCGTGGCGGATCGATTACTGGAATTGGCTCAAGATGAGACGCAGCCAGGAGGGCTTCGGAGAGGATGCGCTGCAGTTGTGGGGAATATGGGATTGAAAGAGAAAGCAGTGGAAATATTGCTGAAACTGGCCGGAGATGAGACCCACTCAGAAAGGTTTCGGAAAAGCTGCGCCCAAGCCGCCTGGAATATCGGCTTAAAAGAGAGAGCCGTGGATATATTTAGTAAACTCTACCTCGCCAAGCCTGATAAATACGAAAAAGAAACTCGCAAAATCTATAATTCTCTGTGGGACTTGACAGCAGTATAAGAGCAGGGGGCAGGGGGCAGGGGGCAGGGAGCAGTTGGCAGTTGGCAGTTGGCAAGTAGGAAGCGAAGAAGCGAGGAATTATTAGGTTGGATGTTGAATATGATTCATTTCCAATCCTGGGATTTTTTTCTACCACTAGATAATAATTTTTCTACACCTAGAAAAATATTTTTCTCCGGTAGAAAAGAATTTCTTTAGTGTGGACATGAAAAATTTCACCCTGAACCTGCTGGAATTTATCCCTGGAGCCTGATTTTTCCTTGAAGCCAGGGCTGGACAAGGATAAAAAATATTGACTCAATGATTATATAAATTAAACTTAGTGTCTATGTAAAGATCAGGTTTTAATTTTTTCCCCGTGCTGCCTTTCTTCTGCTTTAATTTCCCCATTTAACCGTTAGCCAGTTGTGTTTTGAAATACTTCTTCATTAATTCCAGGTCAATGACCCCTTTGAGGGGAGCTTGTTTCCAGGGAGGTTCTTCATGGCTCATGCATCTCAATTTCCATGCTGAAAACTGCCCATACACCTCGAAAACTTCGTTTAAGAGTTCTTTTTGTTCATCAGAAAATATCGAAGTATCCACAAATCCAGGAACAGGAATTGCATTGGGACCGTATTTTTTATATTCATGATATAAGGACTCGACAACCGGACCGTGTTCCCATTTTACAATAGGTTCATCAAATAGGGGGTTATCGTAAATAGCAAGGTGAAAACCCTGGGCATAATAAACCAGCTTTTGGAGTTTTAAATTAGAGATTATATCACCATATTCAGGTTCGCTTAGTCCAAGCAGATATTCAGCCACTTGCTTACTCTTAATCATATTCACCTCAGGTTTATATATAACATATTTTTCTACAAAAGCAAACACTATTCAATGTTTTTTTACATTTTTTTTAACAAAATACCAAAACACTTTTCTTCTTTATCTTCAATAGGACTTTTTTGGCCTGGCTCTTTTTCCTTGGCTTAATTGGGTCAGGGCGGATAAATTACCTGGACAAATTACATGGCACCTTATTCTCGTTTTAAACGGCTTATGTCGTCGCAATTTGCGACCACCTCTAGTGTCGTGTCAATGCTGAAATGACGGATAAGAATAATAAATCCGAAATTCGAATATCGAAATTCGAAACAAATCCGAAATTCAAATGTTCAAATGTCCAAAACATCTTTAAAGACCTCTAAAAGATGAACTGATGCTCCTTAAGCTTTTGTTTTGAATTTTGGAATTTTGGTCATTTGAATTTGTTTCGGATTTCGTGCTTCGTGCTTCGAATTTAAATCTTTTCTTGCGATGGTATGATATATTGATGTATTTTTACACATCTTGTGCGTCATTTGAGGCTTGACGTGACACTAGTTTCTCACTTTCAGTCAGCTTAAACATAAAATCCGATGCGGAGATAAAGGGGCCATGGGCGTACCAGAATGTTTCCTGCAGCCGGGGGAGACCGGCATTCACTTAAAACAAACCCTGAGGTCCCGAAAAAAAATCCAAATGTTTCTCTTAACAAGAGAAATGTCTCTACTGAAAATCCAAATGTTCCTCCAAAGAATAGAGATGTAACAGCAAAAAATCCGGATGCACCTCCTGAAAATAGAGATGTCTCTACTAAAAATCCAAATGTCTCTCTTAACAAGAGAGATGTCTCTACTGAAAATCCAAATGTTTCTCCAGAGAATAGGGATGTAACAGCAAAAAATTGAGATGTTCCTGGAAAAAATCTATATGTATCAGCAAAAAATGTAATGATGAAAGATCATACCCGATGGATTTTCCCTTCTTCATGGAATTATTTACCCGGCACTTTATTTATTCGCGTTTCTTCGCGCTTTTAACCGCACTGTAAGTGTCTTCGCGGCTAAAACCTACCTGCACTGGAAATTATCCTTGCAAATATAACAAAACAATGTTATATTATGCGCAAATATAACATCATTTTGTTAATGAGGTTGAGCACATGTATTTTGAACGATTGATAAAATTGGACAACATCGAAACGTCGGCATTTTTATTTGGCCCCAGGATGACAGGGAAAACAACAATTTTGAAAAAATTGAAAGCACAAGCCTTCTTTGATCTGCTGGACCCGGAATTGGAATTAGAATATAAGGCACATCCGGGGATTTTTTGGGAGCAAATCAATGCATTGCCCGAAAATTCGACGATTATCATCGATGAAATCCAGAAAGTCCCGATTCTTTTAAACTATATTCAAATGGGAATTGACAGACACCGACATATTTTTATTATATCAGGTTCAAGTGCAAGAAAGTTAAAAAGAGGAGGAGCGAACCTCCTTGGCGGAAGGTCCGTGGATTTGAAGCTGCACCCCTTAACATATGATGAACTTAGAGACCATTTTTCAATTGATATGGCAATTCAATTCGGGACGATCCCGAAGATATATGATTTAATTATTGAGAAGAAATTTGATCTGGTAAAAAGCCATTTAAAAAGTTATTTTACAACTTATATTAAAGAAGAGATCCAGGCTGAAGCTCTAACCCGTAATATAGGTGCGTTTCAAAGGTTTATAAATATTGCGGCACAAAGCAATGGACAGGTTATCGAATTTGCGAATATTTCCAGGGAGTGTTCTGTTCCGGCAAGTACCGTTAAAGAGTATTATCAAATATTGGAGGATACGTTACTTGGATTTTTCTTGTGGCCTTATGATAAAAGTGAGAGAAAAAAAGCACGTCCGAAATTCTATTTCTTCGATTGTGGAGTCGTACGTGCAATACAGAATCGTCTGAATGACCCCCCCCCTTACCGGGGAGCAGGGCTTTCTTTTTGAAAACTGGTTTATTGCTGAACTCATCAGGCTGAGAGACTATTATAATAAAGAACATCAATTCTCATTCTGGAGATACAGGAATAATGAAATAGATGTAATCGTCTCCGATGGGAAAGGGCCTATCTTCTCTATGGAATGTAAGGCCGGAAGAACCGATATAAGACCCTCGACAATAAGCGCATTTAAAGATAGATTTTCCGGTGTACCCCTTATTATCGTTTCTCTTAAAGACAAAATGGCAAGAAAGGCGGGGGATATCGAAATCCTACCCTGGAAACAGGCTCTCGAGGTCTACCTTTCTTCCAGGAACCATTGATCTTCCTGCGGATCAAAAAGCAGGGAAAACGTTTCATTGGTGGCGCATAACACCCGGAACCGGTAAACCGTGTCCCGGTCTGCGAAGGATTCCTCTACTGAGCGGTCCAGGATTTTTTTTATGTTGAATTCCCGGTTTTTATAGGTGAACGTTAATGGTTTTTCCTCAGCCCGGTAACCGGCATAACAAACCACATCAATGGGTTCTAACATATGTTAGCTCCTCAATCCCGGCAGCCTCATTCTGTTTTCGCTTTCTGCCACAATTCTTCCATTTCATCCATGCCGGTTTCATTGATGTCTTTGCCCTGTTCTTTGAGCTGTTCCTCGATGTAACGGAACCGGTTGACAAATTTTTTATTGGTGCTTTTTAAAGCAAATTCCGGGTTGACAAAGGCCAATCGCGCCACATTAGCCACGGCAAACAAAAGGTCCCCGATTTCTTCTTCCACTTTGTGACGGTCTCCGGCCCGGATTTCTTTTTTTAACTCTGCCACCTCTTCTTCCACTTTTTCCAACGCCCCCAGGGGGTCGTCCCAATCGAACCCCACACTGGAAGCTTGCTCGGCGATGCGTTTGGCATGGGATAACGCCGGCATCTGGTCCGGGTAATCGGAGAGGATACTGGTTTTCTTTTTGGTTTTCTTTTTTATTTTTTCCCAGTTCTGTCTTACCTCTTCGGCGGTATGAACCGTGGTATTACCGAAAATATGGGGATGCCTCTGGATTAATTTTTGATTGATGGTGGCTACCACATCGCGGATGGAAAAATTCCCTTTTTCCCTGTGGAGCTGGGACAGGAAGACGATTTGTAACAGGAGATCGCCCAACTCCTCTTTTTGTTTTTCAACGGAATCTGCCCCGATGGCTTCCACCAGTTCGTGCGCCTCTTCAAGCACGTACTCCCGCAGCGAATAGGTGGTTTGTTTCCGGTCCCAGGGGCACCCGTTGACGGGATTTCTTAACCGCTTCATAATTTTTATCAGTTTATTGAATTCTTTCATCTTGTTTTTTATAATCAGACATGTTATAACTATAGGAATTAATGATAATACTTTTTGGAATCGAGTGCAAGCTGGAAAACAAAATGGAGATAGACATCAAATCGATTATCGTTCTATTAGCCACGCAAGCCATGATCAATATGGGAGAAATACAAGACCCCCTTACCCAGGAAGCGAAAAATGATCTTGAAGGTGCCTCAGTGTTTATGCAACTGTTGGACGTGCTGGAATTGAAGACCAAAGGAAATCTCACACCCCAGGAGGAAGCCTTTTTAGTCGAAGTCAAAGATAACCTGGATCAGGTTTATAATAAAAAATTAAACGCGGGAAATTAAAATGAAAAATAAGGCGTTGGTTTTTGTAATTTTGTTTCTATGTTGCACGATTTGGGTTCTCCCCAAAGAGGATCCCTGGGGGAATCTGAAAAAAATCTATTTCTACGATTCCTTCAGCAAGTATGACCAGGTATTGGAGCACTTGAGATTGGTGGAGCTTGAAGGATTAAAACGGGCCGATCAAAAGGAAATTGCCTCCCGGTTAATCGCATTCGGGGACTCTTATTTCAAAAAAGGTAAATACCAGTATGCTGAAGAATTCTATAAGAAAGTATTGAAGTTATCACCGGATTACTGGTACCTGTACAATAAACTGGAAAAAATTGACCGGATTAAGGGCCGGTTCATCATCAATTTTAAGCATCTATTCAGCCAACTGTTCATGATGTTAAAAAGTTTCAAAGCCTCCTTCCTGCTGGTGAATCAATTTTTCAACCTTTTATTTTTCGCGGCGCTGCTGGTTTTTTTCCTGTTTTCGCTAATCTTGCTTTTCAGGTATTTTAGACTGGCGGGTAATGACCTGGTAATCGATGAACAGGGTACGGTTTCCCGTAAAAAAGCTCTCATCTTCCTGGCGATTATTCTCTGGCCAATGGTTTTTCTAACCGGTTGGATGGTTTATCCGTTTATTATCACCGGGTTTTTTTGGGCTTACTTAAGTGGAAACGAAAAGAAAGCGGTTAAGACGATGCTGATTGTGGTTGCCGCTGCAGCGGTTCTTTACAGCCTGAACCTGATGCTGGAAAAAAACATCCGCACCGCCGATTTTAAAAAGGTTCAAAAGGTCTATGAAGGACACCTGTTCGATAAAGAAGATTATCAGGCGTTTGATGACCAATTAAAAGTTGCCCAGGCGTTTTCGTATTATGAGAAGGGTGATATAAATGGTTTAAATAGGGCCATGGATATATTGGTATCCACGGGTGAAGATTTTAAGGTTCCCTCAAAATACGATTTAATGGGAAATATTTACTTCCGCTTCGGGGAGCTTACCCAGAGTATTGATTATTATAGAGAATCCTTACTGCTGAACGATAAAAATAAAGTCGCATTGAACAATTTTGCCCTTGCCCTTTTGAAAGAGAATGAACCCGAGGTATTTAAATCCTATGCCCAGAGATACCCTGAGATCGACAGCTATCGAACGAAAACCCTGGATATCAAAGACATAAAAATAAACCAGGGTGAATTGTGGGAACGGTTGTTTAATTTCTCAGAGCAGAACTTCAATATGGGTAAGTTTTTAACAAGCATACTGGGGGAACTGTTCAAGTTACCTGTTTTGTATTATATCCTGTTTTTCATTCTTTATGTGATGATGCTGCCAAAATTTGTACCTGAGAGGGGTGAAAGCAGTTATTGCTCCAAGTGTTCAAAAATAATAAAAGAAGGTTCTCTCCACAAGTCCTATAAATTGTGCAATGAGTGTCATCAATTGTTTTCCATTAAAGATGTCATATTTCTTGAAGCAAAAATTTTAAAAGAAAAAGAGCTAAAGAGAAAGTCCAGGAAGAAATATGTTTTCCGGCTTATATTCTCGCTTTTCATCCCGGGCTTAAATCTTCACCACAGGGAAAATAACCGGCTGTACCTGGTTTTTTCCGTGGTGTTTTATTTCTTATTGGGAGTTGCTGTGGCGGGTACGGTTAATTTTAATCGTATCTATTTGGCATCACCCCTGGCATTGAATTTTATAGGGGCGACAGCGGCTATTTTATATTTGATTATAAATCTTATTTCCGTGATAGGAGAAGAAAATGGCATTTAAAGGTACACTCAAAGAATTTAAGGTTCCTGATATATTGCAGTTAATATCACTTCAGAAAAAGACCGGTATACTAACCTTTACCACTGGCGATGCGTTTATTACCCTGATTTTTCAAAATGGTATGATTGTTGGGGTGGATTCCTTCCCCAAGAAGTTGGAGATGCGGGTGGGGAATGTGCTGGTAAAGCAGGATTATATCAGTGAAGAGATGCTGCAGCGAGCACTTGATATTCAAAAAAGAACCAATCAAAAAATCGGGGAAATCCTGGTAGCCATGGGACTGATAGAAAGAGAGACCATCATTGAGTCATTAAAAACTCAGGCTGTTGAGATTGTGTTGTCCCTCTTTAAGTGGAAAGGAGGCGAATACAATTTTAAAATCATGGAGTACCTGGATGAAACCATGAAAATGGTGGACCCCATTCCCACGGATAATATTATAATGGAAGGGGTGCAAATGCTGGATGAGTGGCCTCAAATCAGGGAACTCATCCCGGATGACACCACGATTTTTGAACCTGCCCCGGTGGATTCTACTAATATTGAGATTGTGGGGGAATATGAAGAGGTGCCTGAAGAAGAAGAAGAGGGTAAAATCTTCCTGACAGAAACAGAGACCAATTTATTAAAATATATCAATGGCCGAAATACTGTCCGGGACCTGGTGGAATTGGGGATTTTTACCGAGTATAAAGTATACAAAGGCCTCTATAACCTGCTGCGAAAGACAATCATCAGGGCCAAGACCAGTACCAGGGTTCATGAACCCAAGGAAGTGGCACTTCTTGAAGAAACAAAATTAGCTGCCAAACATAGGATAAATTTCCTGTTTGCGCTGTTGGTGATCATCTTGCTGGCGATGCTGCTCATTCGTTTTTTTAATCCCTTGAGTCCTTTTAACGGTGAAAATATTTTATTGAAGGATGCGCTGTATGAAACGGTGTTTTCTGCTCCCCCTGGAAAATAAGACATTGATCCATTGAGTTTAATGTGTTTAAAAAGTAAAATGAGTATTGGTGAAACGATTCAGACAGTTCCAAAAGATAGTCTTAGGCGGGGAAGTGCGGTCGCTATTGGGAATTTTGACGGATTTCACCTGGGGCATCGAAAAATCAT
>JABAOH010000715.1_pt2 | contig 38303 bp, 31 predicted proteins | sample 7062181 | NCBI WGS metagenome assembly JABAOH01 (sample SAMN14538630, study PRJNA623070) | marine sediment metagenome | biome: marine biome [ENVO:00000428]; feature: marine pelagic biome [ENVO:01000023]; material: deep marine sediment [ENVO:00002113]; isolation source: pool of 5 deep marine... | reverse complement strand
GGCTCCCAGTCTTGGTCGCAGCAGTAGTCGTCGCAGCCGGGATCTTGTATCAGGGGCAAGCTAGCGGCCAGAGCGGACCTGGCGAGTTCCTTGATATTGGTGACCCGCTCTGCGCCACCTTGCCCGGTGACAGCGTACCGGGCACCTTCCCGGGCGGCGCCCTGAACGGTGACGTATGCCTGGAAGATCCTACCCGTCTCGATGATCAGGAACATTGCGACCAGTACCGTGGGCAGAATAATGGCAAACTCCGTCAAGGCCTGGCCTCTTGACCGTTTCCTCAGCATGGGCCTCTCTCCTGAAGGTTCACCCGGCATGGTCTCTTGGTGTACATCATTCACTGATATGCGATCTGGCTTGAGTTCTCGGTCTGCGACCAAGTGGTCAGGAGCTGTGCTCCGGAGCAATTCAGTCTCTCATCTGATACCTGAGTCGAGTCCTTGGCGCTCCAAGCACGCTGACGGCTTCAGGTGCTGACACCGCCGTCGCACCACTGTCGGCCGCGTGGCGCCTGCGTGGGGCACACAGCAGTATCCGCCACTCCTACTCCATCGCCCGCTCCGCAATGGTATCTCAGTTCTCCTTCCAGCTCGATCGTCGGCGTGGAAGCCTATCTGAGCCTTCTCACTGCGCCAATGTGACTTTCGCTGCATAGCCTGGACAAGGGTGCAACTTGCGTTGCACTCCAGTCAATTACACATAGACGTCGGGGGTAGCAGGCTGCGTAGGCTCGTTTGGAGGGTAGGGACTTACGCCGGTAGCCCGTGCTCCCGATGCTCAAACAAATAGTACAGTATCACTGCTGAAATCGCAATAGGAAGATAGTACCACGGAGCCGGCGCGCACCAATGCAGAGTCTCAGCGAAGGCGCGTGCGGGCGTTGAGTGTCGGGATTGCCGAGTTACTGGGCCCCTGGTGGAAAGAGACGGGCAAGTAATTAGGAGAGCCCTACTCAGGTAGGGCTCTCTTGTAACACGGCTGGTATGATCCGGATCTTAGTACGGGTTCAGAGCGCTGGTGATCCGGCTGAAGATGTTGCCGATCTGCGGACCAAGGAGCAGCAGGATCGCAATGACGACGATGGCCACCAGGACTAGAATCAACGCATACTCGACCATACCCTGCCCTTCCTCTTGCGGCAAGTACAGCATCCTTTCTCACCTCCCTCCTTATTGTAGCACTACAGAGTGAGTGACAAACAACCACTCGTTGCCTCCATTATATCGAGAATCCCATTGGAAGGCAATAGCCCTTTGGTACTATTGGGACTCTATCCATTCTACATTTGCCCCAAAGCGCACACCTGAGCGCTAGGCGCTGGGGATTCGCACGGTGACCTTGGTGCCCCTGCCCAGGCTGGTGTCGTATTGCATATCCCCTCCGAGCATTTCTAGCCTCTGTTGCATGGTGACGATCCCCAAGGTCTTGCGTTCCTTCGCCAGGGACATGGCCTCGTCCAGATCAAAGCCACTCCCATCGTCTTCTACGCTGATTCTGACGGCGGCCGCTTGCAGGTCCACGTTCACCTGCACGTGGCTGGCGTGCGCGTGTTGCCACACATTGTGGAGCAGCTCTTGCACCAAGCGGAAGATCGTGACCTCGACGTAGGGAGCCAGCCTGCGCTGCTCCCCTACCACGTCCAGGGCAACGCTGAGTCCGCTCTTCTCTTGGAAATCCTCTATGTAACGCCGCAGCGTCGGTACCGCCCCGAGGTCGTCTAGCATCATGGGGCTCAACTCGAAGATAAAGTCCATGGTCTTGCGAAATGTCGCCTTCACGGCGTCCTTTAGATTGGCCAGTTCGAGGCGAACCTGGTCGTCATCAACGTCGAAGGACTTCTCAACGATCTCAGCTTGCAGGATCAGATTGGTGAGCGACTGTGCAGGGCCATCATGCATCTGCCTAGCCAAGCGCTGGCGTTCGCCCTCTTGAGCTTCGATGATGCGCATGGCCACGTTGTCTCCACCGATCGGCGCCGTGGCAAACGCTTCTGCGGGTCCTCTTAGTCCTGGGATCTCATCAACGATCTCCAAGAACTTGCGCAGGTGATCGGCCTGGGGTTCCAAGCTCTCTTTCTTGGCCTGCAGCTGCTCTACTTGCGATCTGAGCATGAGTAGACGGAGCTGCGAGGCTACAGAGGCCGAGTACGCCTCCTTGATGTCCTCCCGGGGATAGCTGTTCAGGTTTGACTCAATGTGGCGCAGTTTGTTGGTGACCTGCGCAGTACGATGGTCAAGTTTCTGAACCTCGCTGCTAGTCTGACCAATCAGGACCTCGATCTCTTCCAGCTGGTTCTGGATCTCCGTGTAGCCTCTCTTGCTTTCGTCGACCAGGTCAGCCAGGCTTTCGACGGGATCCTGTCTCTCTTCGTTGTCTTCCATGGCTCGTTCCAGTTCTATCCCACAGGGAGTGCAACTGCGGCGGGAACAGCTCCTGTGAGGGCCCTATTCGTCTGGTCTGGTATCCTCTAGCCTAATCCAACCGTGACGCACTGCGTACATTGCCGCTTCGGTGCGATCGCTGACATCGAGCTTGCGAAGTATGGAAGAGATATGATTCTTTACCGTTTGCTGGCTTATCTGCAGGGTGTGCGCAATCTCCTTGTTGCTACTTCCCCTGGCCACGTGGCGAAGGATTTCCATCTCCCGTGCCGACAGAGGCACGAAGCCCGTATCACCTGGGAATCCCGGTGGCGCCAACCGCGCGGACTCCTCGATCAGCCAAGCGTCTATCTCACTCGCATCGAGCACCTTATCATCGATGACGTATTGCCGCTGAGTAACCTGCCTCACCGCGAATATCAGCTTGTCAGGCATCACTTCTTTGGGATAGTAGGCCTGAGCCCCTGCGTTGATAGCGCGAAGTATCTGCTCCTCGTCGTGATAGGCAGTGAGGTTGATGACCGCTGTATCCGGTAACCTGGAAGCGATTTCTCGCGTCACCTGAAGGCCGTTCATGGATGGCAGATTGATATCCAGTAGCACTACATCGGGCTGGATCTCACGCGCCAGGACGATGGCCTGCTCACCGTCGGCCACCTCTGCCTCCACTTGAAGATCTTCCTCTTCCTCCAGAACGCGGCGCAGACCTTCGCGGAACAGTGGGTGGTCGTCGACGATCATGATTCTGATCTTGTCCACCATGTGCCTCCGCCCCTCGCGAGCATACCAGTGCTTGCCAGCCACGCCACGCAAGTATACCACCACACGTGTATGCGTGCAAGCTCTGCTCAAGCGACTTTGAACAAGCAATTGGAATTCGCCGAGCCACATAGCCCTGAGGGGCGTGTATCAGTCGTTCCACGCCGTCTCGTAGACCACGACGTTGTCTCCCCCGGCTTCCACCACCCAGGGCGAGTCAGAACGGTAGATGGCGCGCAAGCTTGGACTCTCGGACATCTCGGGATACCACGAAGGGAAGATCACGATGTAGTCCACCTCCTTGTCTTCCAGAAAGGCCAGCATCCTCGCCTCGTCTCTTATGAAGGGCACTACTTCAGGGGTGATGAGGCCCGCTGTGTCGACGAGAACGCGCCCCGAGAAGTATCCGATGGCGCCGATGTCGTGGGCGCCGATTACGGCCTGCGGCGGAGTGTTGGCCTTGATCCACTGCCCCGTCTCCCGCAGTTCGCTCTCTATGATCCTCACGTCGATGGCGTATTGCTCGGCCCCGCGCACCCAGAAGATGACCAGCAGCACTGGGATAGAGATGAAAAGGACCCGCCTCACGATGCGCGGCAGGCCGGGCAGGTTCTTCGTTCCCCAGACACCATATAATACGAGGATGGGAATGGCAGGGATCAAGTACCTGCCGTGCTGGTAGGTGACGGGGAGCCTCATCGCGTAGGCGCTCAGGAGAGCGAACCACCACGCCAGAGGCAGCATCGCTTGCCACTGTCCGAGCCTGACGGTCTTGAAGACAGCGTAGATGTAGCCAGGGATGAGGAGCACCTGGGCCCCGACTACGGTCACCGCCGCCATCTGCGCCCAGCGAGTCCATAGGGGCACTTCCGCTATTAGATCGCCGTATTCGCCCTGCTTGGCGTAGAAGGTGTTCGGGAACAGGTTTCCCGTCACGGTCAGGTTCAGGATGAGGTAGGGGGTGACAAGTACCAGGAACCCTAGCAGCAGAAACCCGGCAGAAGTGACCGCCTGCGCCCAGCTGAGGGTTTCTCTCGTCCGCTTGCGTCTCAATAAGGTGTCCAAGATGAGAAGCGCCAACAGCAAAACGCCTTCCGGTCGCGTGAGGGTGAGCAGACCGATGATGACGCCGATAAGGAACGGCCGGCCGCCTGCCACGTACCGTTCAATGGCCAGCATAGAGACAAAAGCGAAGAGGACGGTTTCCATACCCGAGAATGCTGACCACGCCAGATGCCATTCCAGCGCGCAGAACGCGCCAACCAATATCGGCGTGAGAGAGTCGTCGGGAAACAGTGCACTGGCCAAGCGGTAGGTAATCCAGCCTGTGAGAGCCAGCAGGATGGCGCCCAGGAGATAGGTCCAGAATCTGTGCTCGAGAGGGAGAACATAGGCTGGGGTGACGAGCACGCTCCATAGCGGCGAGGTGGAGCCAACGCTCGGCTGCCCGGGGTTGTAGGCGAGTTGGTGATGGAGTGCTAGGTTCCGAGCGTAGGTCTGGTGGATCCAGGCGTCGTCGAGTGGGAACCCCACGAACCCGAAGCGCAAGGAGTAGCCGAGATACAGCAGTGCCCCGAGGAACGCCAGAAGAACCGGGAGGATGAATGACCGGGGCGGCCGCTTCATCTGCTCATTATCTCCGTATCCTGTAGATTTGAATGGCGCTGCCGCCATAGGCCTCGAAAGCGTGCTGGAGGTCTAGTAGGTGGTGCGTGGCGTCGCCGTGATACAGTGGGTCCAGAAACGCGACGTGATCGTACTCAAGGATCAGGTAGTCGGCGCCATAGCGGTCAGCCACTTCGATGATGCCTTCTATGTCATCGTTGGGAATGACGATGGCTGGGCGATGAGTGAAGTAGTAGTAGGCGGGAGGGTCCACGACCATCACGGGCGCGTCTCCGGCGCTGTTGCCGTCCAGCCAGGCTTGCACCGTCAAGTAGCTTGTATTCGCTCTGTTCCAGAGGGGTTCGATGGCTACAGGATTGAGGGACAGGAATACGGCTCGGGAGTATTCGAACAGGCTAATCGTGACCAGGACCACCGTGAGACCGACGCGGAAGAACCTCTTTGCGGTGCGAGGATGCCAAGTGCGTCGTCTAGCCGCTATCCAGCCCACCACGGCATCAATGCCTGGGACCGCGGCGACGAACAGGAAGGGCAGCAGGGCTCCTGTGGAATGCAGCATGCTCGCGTGAGTACTCGGGAAGGTGAAAACCAACGTCATCGCCAGGTACAGCGTGGCCGCATAGACGTAGAAAGGCACATGCTCCTTTCGCCGCCGCAGTTGCCACAGACCGACGAAAGCGACTGGGGCCAGGTGAAACTGCAGCGCACCCAGAATGACGGCGAGGTTGTGCACGGCAGCTGAGAACTTGGACCTAAGGATGGCGCCCCAACCCCAGGCCAGGTAGTTCTGGAGACTCAGTTCCTTGGAGTAGCTGAAAATGTCAGCGTAGTCACGCAGGAAGATGGTCTTGGTGCCAGCGCCTGACAGGGGAGCGCCGATCAGTTGCCAGTTGCGATAGAACCAGGGTCCCATGATCGCTAGGTAACCGACCACTGCAAGGAGGAGCCAGAAGAGGCACGTCCTGAATGGAATCTCCTGGTGCGTGTGGGCATTGGATGTGGTCCGCGTTCGCAGCCAGATGATTACCAGCGTGGCCAAGAGGGCGGCCCACAGCAGGATGCCGTCTGCCCGGGCCAGATGGCTCAGACCGAAGAGGAGACCCGTGAAGAGGAAGTATCGAGCAGCTCGCTTGCTCCAACCCAGGTATATGGTTATGAGGCTGAGTCCCGCTGCCACGGCGAAGGGAGTGAAGTTGTCTGGGCTTGCCCAGTACCTCAGATAGAAGGGTGCGAACGCGGTGAGGGTGGCTGAGAGGAGTGCATAGTCGCGCCTACCATAGATACGGTAGGACAGGTAGTAGGCAATGACCGGCAGCAGGGCGGAGAGCAGGACAAAGGGTATCTGGGCGGCCCGGTAGGAAGCTCCCAGAATGGCGAGGAAGGGCCAGGCGATGATGGACGTCAAGGGCATCCAGTACAGGTTGCTGGCGTGGGTGACCGTGTCAGGTGACTGCAGATAGTTCCAGATGAAATCCACGACGAAGCCACGACCCAAGGACAGGTTCTCCGCGACGTTGTAGTAGTAGTACGCATCGAAGTAGTGTGGCTGCTGTTGGGGCAGTGCAACAAGCGTTCGCATCGCCAGACCCAAGAGGAAAACTGCCAGCAGGTCTCGCACTCTGTGGTCATGATAGTCGCGGTGATTCGATGCATCTGGCGCACAACCTGTCATCGCTCAGACTCTTGGACGCGATAGATAGTTACCAGTTCATTTGCGAAGCTCGGTGAGAGGTAGGTGCTATTGGAGGGGTCGAAACCGCCCAGCCTGCCCTCGCGCGGGCCGTAGAACATGTAGGCGATGCTGTGCTTCTCTAGAAGTTGCATTCTCCATGAGTCCGGCGTGTCTTGTTGAAAGAAGCGATCCACCATAGCGATCTTTGCCATACACCGGGCCGTCTCATACCTATACCCCACGAATACCCGATGGTTGATGCGGGAAGGGATGTAGCTTCCCGTCCCGTAGGCGGTGAGGATGGTATCCGTAGGCTCTGTCTCCCTCCCGAGCCAGCCTATGGCCTCGTTCTCCGCCCGTTCGTGGAAGAACGGGTGGGGGTGCAAATAGGCTGTGAGCCCGAGGCTGGCCAAGATATAGAGATTGGACGGAATGGTGACCACGAGCACTAGAAAGATGATGAATCTTCGCATTCTCTGAGGGGAGTAGGATCTATGGCGGAGGGTCACCAACCTCCTGAGAGTCCGTGATCTCTCCCAACGGGGAAGATAGTAGCCGAAGAGGCCGACCGTGGCCAGGAGACTCAGGGGAATGTGTACGCCCTCTACCATGCGCCGCTGTTGCTTCAAGGGAGCATAGATGAGTACGGCCACGACGAGTACCCACAGGAACGGCAAGGTCCGTTCTCTGTCTGTTCTCCGGGCTATTGGAACCATGGCAGGCACGGCCAGTAGGAGAAAGGGGCCATATCCGATCAGGTAGTGGAGGGGATGGGGAGAGCGACTACCAGATTGGGCCGCCCAGGCACTGAACGCCGGATTGGTGGAGAAAACGTAGAGATAGTAGACGAAAGGAGGCAGGGCCATCAGTCCCATCAGGATCGTGCCCAGAGTTTCGTACGCTGGGAAGCGTCGTTCATCCCAGAGCTTCACCAGCAACCAGCCACCCAGCGTACCAGCCACGATCAGCATGTTGTAGGGGTGGACGATCCCCATCATGAAGCCCGCCAGGCCAGCCAGCACGGAGTATCTGAACCGTCGAGTCTCGTAGAAGAGCAGTGCGAGCATGGAGATTGCCAGTAGCAGGGTGGCTCCCAGGGCAAAGTGGGGGAAGGTGAGGATGGTGAAGAAGACGTGCGCTTCAGGCATCTTGAAGTCTATAAGGTCGAAGCCGAGGATGGAGAATCGACCGGTGAGAAGGATTATCCAGCCGAACCCCGCCGAGATAGAGACCAGCAGGAAGCATACCAGTCGATGGGTGCGATCCTTGAGGAAGAAGGCTATGAAGAGATAGGATGTCAGCAGCAGCAGGAAGCCGAAGACAATCCTTGACAGGTGCCACATCCACGTCACCGGCAGACCGGTGAGAGCGCATACCCAGCCCAACGCGAGGAAGAAGCCTCCCACGAAGGCTCCCTCGTGGTCCTCGGAGGTGAAGGGTATCTGATAAAAAAGCCTGCCTTCAGACCCTTGTCGCATCTTGGCGAGATAGCCGTGGGAATCGTCGAAGTTCATCACCACGCCACTAAACTCCATGTCAGGCGGAGCAAGAGCGTAGCAGAGAGCGTAGGGCACCAGGGCTATAGCCAGAACGGCGCAGGCTAATAGCGAGACAAGGGCTAGTTCTCTCCTGGTGACATCGGGCATGGCAAACGACTCCTCAATCTGAATTAGCAGGGCACTGCTGGAAAGACGGACGCTCGGCGGTGTCTGAGAAGCATGTAGGCGATGGTGAGCCAGAGAATTATCATTCCGTACATCGGCATGCTGAGTAGCCAAGCTGGCGCGGGGCTCTTTCCGCCGGGTAGCACCATGTAGACTTCTACGAGACGTTGCGAATTAGTCGCGAGATAGGATAGGAGGGTCGCAATTGACAGGAGGCGCACATTCTTACGGGATCCGTCTAGAAGTTGTCTGGTGGCGGCAGCATAGGCNNAGCATAGGCAATTATCATGAGGGTCAAGGTGCCTACCCAGGACGCTGTAGATACCAGCAACAAACCAACGACAATTAGGGAGATCTCGAGGTCAAGGGCTTCCCTGCCCTTTCCACCCGGAGGGATAAGCAATACCGTCATGAGTACTAGGAGCGCGGAAGCCGACAGGCTTAGGAGCCGCCACAAGAGCAGGGCGTTGGGCTGATCTATGGGCAGGATGCGAGCGATGAACGCCCACAAGGATTGGTTGAGAGGATGAAGCTTGACGAATTGAGTGGGCAGCACCGACTTCACATATGTCAGATGCGGGTCGAGACCCACAGCGGCGACGCTAATGCCGATCAGAACGATGAGGGCAGCCACAGTACCCAGGAAGATCCGGTACTTGCCCTTCCACAAGAAATAGAGGGCAACACCGAACGGGAAGATCTTGATCAATGAGGCGACGGCGATCATGACCCCAGCAAGGACCTCATTCCCTCGCTTTGCGAGATACCAGGCCAGCACTAGGAGAGTCAGGAGCAAGACATTCGCCTGTCCCACGTAGATGGAGCAGATGGCTGGGTAGAACACAAGAACTCCGATGAGGAATGCGACAGCGTAGATCTTGTTTCTGTGTAGCTCTAGCGTCCTGACAATCAACGTGGTGGACAGGATGAGAAGGGCCACATTTGTCCAAAACCATATCAATGTCGCGGGTTGAGGGGGTAGCAGTGCCAAAGGGATAATCATGATCGACAAGGGGGGAAGATAGATGTACGGTCTGTCTTCTCGAAGGCCTAAGGACCGCGCTAGCAGCACTCGGGCAGTTGGGTCAAAGGGACTCTGCCCATTCCTGATTAACCTTGCTCCGAGGTAGTAGGCCGTGAAGTCCGCGCCTCCCCACCCCTTGTTGGAGACATCATCCAGCACTGAGAAGGAGAGGTTGAGGTATAGCACTGGAATGAGGCCAAGCAGGATCACGAACAGGCAGATTTCGAGCAGCTTGGCTGGTGAGATTCGTCTGCCACGCTCAGGCCCTTGACCCATCTTTAATCTCTTTCCTTGATGTCTGCCCCAGCAAGACTGCCAGCGTCAGCCACACTATGACTAGTCCGTAGAAGGGCAGGCTGAAGAACAGAGGATTGCGCAGCAGGCGGCCTTGCCATCCAGCTTGGCTGGCCAACAGGTCGAGGAAGCGAGGTGAACTCACCAGCAGTATGCTTGAGATCCCTCCCGCTGCTATGACCGTCAATGCCCCCGACTCGATCGATGCGTACCCTTGGTCCGCGACAAGACGCCCTTCCTCTCGCGAGATCAGGAACCATTTGAGCAGCACGGCGTAAGGGAAGATTAGGAGAACGAACATATCCACCCAGGCGATGTTGGCAATGAGTGGCATCGTAGTGATGACCAGAGCCAGCTCCAACTCGATGCGTAACGGACTGACCGACTGTCTGGAGCAGAGTACAGCGATGCCCGCCCCGGCCGCTACGGAGAACATTAGCGTGAGGATGTTCCACGAGGTCGGACTGTGGATCAGATGATTGGCATATTCGTTCTCTATCAAAAGCAGGCTGAAGAAGCCGCCCAGCGACTGGTTGGAGGGGTTGGGCCGTGGCTCAGCCAGAGACGGTATAACGTCGATGAGATAGGTTGCATGCGGTCCGACCCCCACGATCAAGAGGCCAAGTACCCCGATCACGATGATGGTGGCGACGGTGGCCAGAATCAGGAGGCTCTTTCTCTTCCAGACGAAGTAGAGTAGCAGGAGTACGGGGATTACTTTGATCATCACGGCCAATCCGAGTGCCAACCCAGCCGCAGCATCCATTCCCTTGCGGTATAGCCAGTAGGTGAGCGCCAGCAGCAGCAATACTACGATGTTCACCTGACCCTTGTGAAGGTTGAAGAGAACTGGCGGGAACAGGAAAGCCAGGACGCAGAGAAGAGGGAGCATGCGCGTGAAACGACTCAGCTCTAGCGACTGGCAGATCAATACGAGCGCGATTCCGAACAGCACTAGATTGACAAAGAACCACATCTGCGCAGCTGTCTGCATCGAGAGAGCTGTGAGAGGAAGTAAGGCCATGGCGAGGAGAGGGGGATAGATGTAGTAGCTCTCGTTGAGGGGCAGTCCCCGGGCCAGCACCTCCTCGGTCTGTTGTTCAACGTCATAGAAGTCTCTTCCTTTCCGCAACATGTCTGCAGCGATGTAGTAGGCCTTGAAGTCTATCCCACCCACCGTCCCGGTGCCGGCGGCATGATCCATGGAGGCATTGAACCCCTTGTCCACATACAGTGGTACGACCAGCAGGACAAAGACCAGAATCAGACTGATATTGAATACTCTCTTGGGAGTAACTCGTTTCACCTGGCAGCTCTCTCTAGGCCACCCAACCCCACATGGCGAACTGGCCACTTAGATATAGCAGCGTAGCCACGGAGGGGTAGAGGATATATCGGTGCAGCCTCCGGTCTCTTCCCAATATCCCCAGATACATGAAGATGGGGAATATGGCCAGGACATACCTCGACATGCTATTCAAAGGTTGTGTTTCCACCAATCTAGTGGTTAGAAGGATCAAAGTACCTATCGTATAGAAGTGATAGGAAAGAGGGAATCTCCTCCAAGACAAGATGAGCAGGGCGACAAAGAGAAGCGTGAACGCTAGGTTGAAGAGGTCCGCTTGATGAAAGCTGCCCGACGCCAACGTTCGTATAGCATAGGTGACATTCTCCCAGGGTGGAGCCAAGCGGGCGAAGAGCTTCGGTTCTGAGGCGGGAAGTACGGGCGTGCCGCCGACAAGGTAGCGAAGACACAGATACAAAGCTGCGCCAAGAGGTATGAGCAGGAGACCTGTCAAATCTCGCCAGAACCAACGTATGCGGTAGTCTCCTTGACGTAGATATTCGTATAATAGGGGCGGGAAAAGGGCCAGGGCCGGCAGCCTAGTCAGGACGGCCAGGAAACCCAGGAACCCTACGAGTAGCCACCGCTTTCGTGCCAGGTAATAGAACGCCGCGACCGCAAGGAGGAGGAAAAGGGATTCGCTGTATGGCGCGATGAGAAAGAAGGAAGTGGGAAAGACGCTCAGATACAGCGCACCCCTCCTAGCTGTCCTGGTGCCGAACATCTCCGCCGTCAACTTGTAGAGGTAGATTAACGCGAGAACATAAGCTATGTTGGAGATGGCGATAGCTGCGACCAGATAGTTGTTCAGAAAGATCGTGCCAAGAACTTTGATAAGGAGAGGGTACAGGGGAGGGAAATGTATGTCACTCACGGCTGCTGAGTAGCCATGCGTAGCTGTGCGCAAATACCAGAGGGTATCGAAACGTTGCCAAACCCCCACGAAGAGCTCTCCCGCTCCGCCGGTAATCGGCTCCACACCTTGATACGGACGCAGGATGTCATCAGGCGTCGTAGGTGGACGCGTCACAGCCAGTACGAGGGCCATCCAAAGGGAGATGACAACTCTCATCACCAAGAAGACAACGACTGCGCACCTGAAGGCCGGGTCAGACTTGACCTTCTTTGCCCACCCTCTCAAGAAGCCACCAATTTGGGTCGTCATCGTCCTCGCCACACATCAAGGCCGAGTTCCTGCGGCTTCACCGATAGAAGCTAGCCGACAGATGGTTGGACTCCGTCACCGGATACTCCGTGTCTGAGTCATCGAGTTCTCCCGGGGGGTCCGTCTCTGGCGACCATGGAAGACATACCTCACGACCTATTCGGTGAGCAAATCATGTCGGGATGCGTCATGTGGGGCCTCCTGAAAGAATGTCCCCGTGAGATGCTGTCTCGCTCCACCTTCACGGTCAAGTGGCAGTGCCCCGTTAAGGCCCTGTTCTCTGATCGGCTCGTCATGTAGCGATCTGTCCTGCATCGTGGCTTATCAAGTCTCCTGTAGTTGTTCTTCATGGTGATTCGTAGAGATAGATGTTGAGGTCGCCGAACGTCTGCGTAGCCGCCAAGCGATAGTTGCTATCCAACCAGGTCTTGCTCGGGTTCGCCGTTCCTAGTTCCTGGGCCTCGTCGAGCGCGCGCTGGAAGGCTACGAACCACACCCTTAGCCCTCCGTGTGCTGCGTGAGCTATATCCGGTTGAGCCAGGAGCCCCAGAGCTTCCTGAGTGGGCAGGGCGAGCGTGTCTGTGGGCGATCCCGGAGCATCCCCAACGTATTGCTGATCCAGGTCACGGTCATAGTAGTGGCTCGGGAAAAAGGAGAGCTTGTTGTCGTGAACGATAACGTCTCCAGTGCCGTGGTGCTCCCGCAAGTACGCATTGGCCTCTCGAAAGGGAGAGCGTGGAAACTCGGAGTAATTGTATTGGTACCAGAGCGAAGCGACCAGCAGGAGAGGCACGGGCACCAGGGAAGCGATCACGATGCGCGGAAGCCGACTCCTGAGGATTGCCTGTGCAATGGTGAGGTAGTACGCCAGGGCGCAAACGAGCATGGCGCGTTCGATGTAGACCGCCTTGATCTGCGATATCAGAAACATCGCTATCACAGGCACGAAGGCCACGCTCACGGTGAGGTACCTCGCCCGGTTGTCTCCCTCCTTCCGTACAGCGCGTGGGCGGAAGGTGCAATACAGAGTCAGGAACAAGATTAGCAGGCTGAAGAACAGGGCAAATGGCAGCAGCCAATCCGGGACGGGAAGGTTGAAGGTGAACACTAAGAGTGTGCGCACCAGTTCGGCGGGGCCGGGCTTGGGTATCCAATAGGCCTGTCGCACTTTGGCGAACTGACCGGGCACCAACAGAAGCCACGGCAGGAATAACAACGCAATCGCCAGGTGAGAAACCAACAAGGGTCTCAGGAATCTCCATCTTCTCTGCAGCACCACGAAGAGGTCCAGGGCCAGCAGTATCAAAAAGGCCAAGTTGTGGACGTAGAGCGAAAGAGCAGTGAAGATAGTGAAGCTGAGCCAGTATACCGATTTGTCTCGCTTCCAGGCCAGGACGAAGAAATAGATGGACAGAACACTGGCCAGGCAAAGAAGGCTATACATCCTGGCCTCCTCGGAGTACCAGATATGGAATGGGGACACGGCTGTCAGCACGGCGGCTGTGAGCCCGGCCTCAGCGCTGAATAGCTCCTGTCCCAGGCGGAAGACCAGGCAAATGGTCAGGAGGCCAAAGATGAGCGAAGGGAAGCGCACGACAAAGGGGTTCTGACCAAGGCTCATCCAACGATGCAGGAAGAAGTAATACAATAGAGGGTGAATATCTGCCGCTGCGCCCTGCACCGGGGTCACAGTACCATAGATGATGGCTGCGATGTCCTTTTCGGCGTAAAGGACGGCGAAGGCTTCGTCGTACCACATCTCCCTATCTTCCAGGCGGACGAGGCGAAGGGCGAAGCCTAAGAGCAGTATTAAGATCAGCAGACCGCGTTTGCGGGCTGGGTTGGACATCGGAACGTCCTCTGCGACTGATCTGAGACGAATGACGCTAGACCGAACAACAAACTACCCTGGGTTCTCAGCTTTGCTTGCACCTCTATGCCTGCCGGCCAGTGTCGTGGGATAGACAACCCAACGCAAGAGCGCTCACGATGGTGCCGAGGTAGAACATACTGAAGAAGCGGGAGAAGAAGGTGAAGGTCAGGAGGAGGAGTCCGTATCCCAACCAACATCGCTTCACGGTATTGTCAGACAATTGTGTTCTGAGAAGAAACGCCAACAGAGGTAGACAAAAAGCAGCCTGGAACAAGATGAACGGGAAGGAGGCGGTCTCGTCTCCTATGAGCCCGAACGCCAGAAGCAGGCCGCCGAAGCCGGGACCTTTGATCGGGTAGCTCGATTCCGAATGACCCGCAAGGTATAAGTAGGTGTCATCGAGAAAAGAGGCCGCGTCCCAGAGGAGAAATGGCAAGATCAGTAGCAGCGGCACTATGAACAAGGGACAGGCTCTTCGCAAGGAGGAAAATCCTCTAGGATGTGAACCCTTGCCCCATGCGTAGACGAGGAAGAAGGGGACAAAGAGCCAAGCGGTCTGTTTGCTGGCACAAGCGAGACCAAGGCTCACTGCAGCAGCAGGAATCCGATCTCTCTGCAGGAGATATGTGCTCATCAGCAGCCAGAACATCACGAAGCCGTCGTTTCCTCCCCATATGATGTAAGAGACCGCAAAGAAGTTCAGGCCGAAAACGATCAGCAGGCCTAGCTTCCTGGTTTGATCGGTAGCGTGCTGCATCAAGGGCCACAAGGTGCACACGAATAACAGTAGATAGACGAGTCGTTGGTCATACCATCCTGTCACGTGCTTGGCGACAATGTAGAAGGGAGTGGAGAAGAGAAAGATGAAAGGCAGATAGGCGTTATGGTACAGGGCGGGGTTCTCTGTCGTCCCCTCTTCAACATATTCCCATTCAGCCAAGGGGGTTCCTAGGTAGTTCTCGGTGTAGGGATTCTTTCCCTGTAGCAGATATTTGATGGACTCTTCGATCTGTATGGCCCCATCGTGGATGTACTGCCAGGGCGCCGTCATTTGCCTCATGAACATCCAGGATACCGTCGGGAGCACGACGACCAGGAATATAGCCAGCAGGACCAAAGTGAGCTTCAGGTCGAAGAGTCTTCGCAATGATATGCTGAGGGTATTTGTCCAGGCCAACGAGTCGAGAATGGCGTAAGCACCTATCGTCAGGACCAACAACGCACCCGTAACTCCGCTGAAGTCGACGACGTAGAGTGTACCGACGGCCACCAGGAATACTGTGTCCATAGACAGCCGCTTTGTCTGGTTCATTCCGGTGTCCGTCGGGCGAGGTATCTGGCGTACGGGCCGGGGTCGGGCAAGCCAAGGAAGGCCCTCGGAACATGTGCCGATGCCCACCTTAAGCGGATGGGCACTGGCACAGAGGAACGGCCCCAGGGCCTAGTCAAGCGCGTCGAATTGTCCCGGACCTGCGCTAGGGTGAAACCTATGTGCACAAAGGAGTGGTAGCCGCCCTTACACACCCGACTGATGCAAGAGAGGTAGAAGCGATCTGTGTGGTTGGCGACGAAACCGCCAGGAGGGCGGCCAACGGTGGCCCTCGCCCGAAACGAGGTGAATAGTGCTAGAACAGACGGGGAGTCAGAATGGGCTTCCAGCCTGGATCTCATCTGCGTCCCTCCCGGGGGCCAGGTTCCGAGAAGTAGGCCAAGGCGAGAGCGCCAACAATTATGCCCAGGTGGCTCTCGTTGAAATAGCGGGAGAAGAAGAGAACGGCCAAGAGGAGAAGTCCATATCCCAGCCAGCTCTGCTCGATCGTATTGCTGGACAACTGGCGCCTCAATAGGTAGATCAGTAGTGGCACGCAAAACGCAATTTGGCAAAGCGCGAAGGGAAAATAGCGGTTCTCATCTCGTATCAGCCCCAGCGCGACGAGGAGACCTCCAAAGCCGACACCGCTGATTGGGTAGGACGACGCTGCCCGGCCGGCCCAATACGAATAGGTGTCACCCACGAATGCAGCCGCGTCCCACAGCAGGAAAGGCACAATGAAGAGCAGCGGCACGACCAGCAGCGGATAGGCCTTTCGTAGGTAGGCCCATCTGTCTGGAGAGGGAGCTCTGAACCATACATAGGTGAGGAAGAAGGGGACAAAGACCCAAGCCGTCTGCTTGCTAGCGCAAGCCAGCCCGAGGCTCAGCGCGGACAGGGTTATCCTGTCCTTTTTGAGGAGGTACGTGCTCATGATTAGCCAGAACATCACAAAGCTGTCGTTCACTCCCCAAACCGAGTAAAAGGCGGTGAAGAAGTTCAAGCCGAAAACGATCAGCAGGCTTAGCTTCCTGAACGGTGCTGCCGCGTGCTTCATCAAGGGCCACAAGGTGCACACGAATAGGAATAGATAGATCAGCCGTTGGTCATACCATCCGGTCATATGTTTGATGACCAAGTAGAAGGGAATGGAGAAAAGGGAGATGAAAGGTAGATAAACGTTATGGTACAGGGCGGGGTTTCCTTCATCTCCCTGAAAGGCATACTCCCATTGGGCCAAGGGGGTCCCCAGGTAGTCTTCAGTATAGGGGTTCTTGCCCTGCAGTAGGTACTTGATTGATTCCTCGATCTGTATCGCTCCATCGTGGGTGTATTGCCATGGTTCGGCGCCTCGTCTCATTATCATGCCGGACACGGTGGGAAGTACGACTGCCAGGAATATCGCCAGCAGGGCGAGCATGAGCTTGAGGTTGAAAACCGTTCGCGCCGATCCAAGACGGGCACTCGAGCGCGCCACTGCGTCGAGGACTGCGTAGGAACCGAGGACTAGGATCAGCAGCGCACCGACGCCTGGGTCCACCAGCGGCACAAGGGGCGCACCCAGCGCCAGGAGCAGGATCGTGTCAACAGATACCGGCATTGTTTAGTCCCTGCAACTGCGGGGTAACTGGAAGGGTTCCGATCGGGTCGTCGGGAAGTGGCGAAGACCCACTTAGTCTAACACAGTGATTCGTGAACATCAATCTTGATTTGAGCCGAACTACATGCTAACATTGTGACACGGCATTCTCTATCTGCGCCGAAGCATCGGAGATCAGCGAACCGTGGTCAGAAGATCCCTAGTACGTGCCTTCGTCGTCGTTCTCTGCATGTCCGCCCTTTACCTCTTGAACTCCTACTTTGAGCCTCATTTCGATTTCAACTCCTTCTGGGGGGCGGGCAGGGCTCTTCTTGAGAGGAGAAACCCCTATGACTACTCTGTAATCCAGGAGATCCTCGCCCCCAGACCGACCGCGAACTTCAATTATCCTCTGTTCATAGCAGTGCTGGTTGTACCCCTCGGGCTCTTCGATCTGGAGACAGCCAAGAACATCTGGCTGACGCTGTCAGAGATAGCGTTGATCCTGTCGATATACTTGATCATCGGTCCTAGGCCCAAGGCCAAGGACTTTGTTCTCTCGACTCTTGGTTGCGCGGCTTTCGTGCCCAGCCTGCTCACTTTCTTCGATCAACAGACCTCCATGTTTGCTCTCTTCCTGCTTTCCCTCGTCTACCACGGCCTGAAGAGAGACCGGCCCGTTCTAGCCGGGGCTGCCCTTGCCGCAGGTTTGATAAAGCCACAGACCATGGCGTTGGTGCTACCCGTCACACTGTTCCGGCTGAGCCGGAAAGGACTTCTCGCTTTCGCGGTAACGTTTGGCTGCCTTCTTATTGTCGCATTCGGCTTGATGCCCGACTGGCCTCTCCATTGGTGGGCCAGTGCGAGCTGGATCACTCGCGAAGCCGGCAGGGCGATCCCCACAGTCTGGGGTCTCTCTTGGGCGCTTACCTCCCAGTATTGGTTGGGCGGTCTTCTCTCCCTGGGCCTGTTGGCCACATTGCTCCTGGATACCAGGTTCGACTTCGTGCTCACGGCGGGCCTGTTCCTGCCTGTGTACATGAAGCCGTACGATCTGGTTCTGCTCTGCATCCCTGCTCTTTCTACACCGGGAAGAAGGCTGCTTGGGGTTCTGGTGATCGTATCATATCTACTGCTGTTCTGGGCCGCGGTGTCAGGAAGATCAGGGGACATATTCGTACTGTTGACGGTGATAACCCTCGGCTGGCTATTCTATCGGGACCGAGCTCTGGTGCACGAACGTATCGAGGGCTACCGCATGTTCCTCAACCGCCGCGGGAGATCATGACCCCTCACTCCTGCGAGAGTCGCGTCTCCTCGTATCGTCGGAGGTCGATGCCCCCAAAGTCATAGCTCTCAATCCTTTGGCGGTGTTGGTCGAACCAGTTCGCCAATTCCATCTGGAACTCAATGCTATTGTCCAAAGCGACTACTACCCAGAAACGGGAAGCCGGCACTTCCTCCTTGGCGATGATCTCAGCGCCGAACAATCGGTAGACATCCACCGGTATCCCAGGGTCGGGATCACCTTCCAGCAGGTAGCCATTCCGGTCTTGGGAGTAGTGCGCAAAAATGAGGAAGCCGCCGTCGCTAGTGTGTAGAACTGGCTCGCCATGCTCGGCCCTGTCTCGCAGAAACTGGGCCGCAGTGCGGAAGGGAGGCTTGGCAAAGTCGGCATCGAAGTACCAGTTGTATAGCCCGTCCACGGCGAAAAGAGCCACCAGAAGCGCCAGGCTTATGTTGACATAACGCTCCCTTGTTCGCGTCATTCCCCAACCAAGCAGAAGATACAGCGCCGGGACCGCCACTATCAAAGTGCGCTCTAGGTAGACAGAGCGCCACTGCGATATGAGGAACGCAAGCAACAAGGGGCTCCAGAAGGCGTACAAGGCTAGAGTGAGTGCGGCGCTGTCACTTCCGCGACTCGCGAGTTCGCGCGCGATCTGCAAGTGCGTCACTATGAAGAGGAAGAGAACGAAGGCGAAGGCCACGGGCAACAGCCTTTCGCTGACCTGCTGACTGAGAGTGAAGGCATGCGGCGCTGAGAAGAGCTGCGCCAAGTCCGGCCTTGGGATCCAGAAATCGCCAGTCACTCGCCGTGCCTGGGCCACGAAGATGCTGAATCTGGGCACGAATGCGAGAATGACGACTGCATCGCTGATAGCGAGTCGGCGCCATGGTCTTGGCGCGGACGAGCCGTGCGCAAAGAAGTGAAGATGAAGGCTCAATAGGAGGAGCCCACTGAATAAGTGCGTGTTGAGGCTGAGAGCTGCCAGTGCAGTGTACGCGGCCCACCAGCGTCGTGAGTCGGTCTTCAACATGCGGGCGTAGCTCACCACGAGCATGCTGCTCATCAGGAAGAGTAGAGCGTACATGCGGGCTTCCTGGGAATAGAAGACGTGATAGGGAGCGATAGCGGTTATGGTCGCAGCGACTAGGCCGACGGCGTCATCGCACAGGGCCTTGCCCAGGGCGAACATGCCCGCGATGCCTGCCACTCCCAGCATGGCGGAGAGCAGGCGGATGGCGAAATCGCTTTGGTCAATGGCGAGCCAATAGTGGAGCGCCAGGAAGTACAGCGGAGGGTGAGGTGAATAGAAATCGTTCCTGAGGATCTGGGTTACAGTCCCCCTCCCGATCCCTGCACTCATCGCTTCATCGTACCAGAAGCTCTGGCCGTCCAAGTGAAAAAGCCGCAGGGCAAAACCCAATGCAATGACTGCCAGCACAAGGGTCGCTGGGCGGATCAGACGCTCTTTCATCTCAGTGGCTTGCTGAACCAGGCGATCGCTCCCATTACGCCTCCGAATACGTTGAACACCAACAGGATCAGGAGCGAATAGCTGACAGCTGACTCGGCTGTGATTCCCAGGGGCAGTAGAAGGGCCAGGAACGTGGCGTCGCGGACGCCAAGACCAGAGATGGATATCGGCAGCAGGGCTACAAGGCTCGCGACCGAGACAGAGAATGCCGTGTAGAAGTAGGACAACGGCAGGCGCAGGGCACCAGCTATCAGATAGCATTGCAGGTAGAAAACGCCGTACGCGGCCACCGTGACCAGCAGGGGAAGCAGAAGGCGTAGGTTGAGCAGTGATTCCATCCCTCTCTGGAAACTGTCCAGAGTGCGTTCGATATCTCTCTGATACTGCTGTGTCCCCAGCCAGGTCAGTGCGCCAGTGAGAAGGACTGCTACCCTGCGAGTCGCAGCAGGGACTAGCGCCACTAGTGGTGCAAGCGCAATGAGGAACAGGATGACCTTCGGGACTAGGGACAGCTGTTCCGGTAGCGAGATTGTGAGCATTCCCGCACACGCTATGATGACCAGGAGATAGAGGTCAAACAGCCTATCCATCACCACGCTGGAGAAGCCTTGTCCAAGGGGGACGCCCTTGTCTTGGCGAAGGTAGAGCGCCTTCACAAACTCCCCTAGCCTTCCCGGGGTGACGTAGCCGAGGCCGAGGCCGCTGTTATAGACCACAAATGCTGGTACCAGACCGTACTCGGTCTGTTGTTGACGCAAGAGTATGAGCCAGCGCCACGTCTTGAGCATTATCAAGCCAGGGTAAAGCAGTAGGGCTCCCAGGAGGAAGTCAGCCCTTGCCGAAGCGATAGTCTCCAATACATCTCTCACGTCGATCCTGGAGAGAATGAGCACGAACAGCAACGGACCCAGCAGCCGGATCAGCTTTCGGGCTAGTTTCACACTCTCTTCAAACGCGTACTTGACTTGACGCCCTGTCGACCCAAGGACGACAGCCTGCCCAGCCACGTCGAAGGCAGCCGCTGCGCCAGGCGCCTTACAATGTTGTTGCTCAGAAGGAGTATCAGTGCCAGCAGCAGTGACTGCTGTATCCAAAGGCTCGTGCCTAGTGTCGGCCGCTTTACTTCATAGCTCAAAGGAATGCTCAGCCAGCCCTGGCGAACGAAGTATCCCTGCTTCTTGTATGCGAAAAGATGGGCATGCGAACGGAGGATATCTTCGCGACTGATCTCCTCCAATGTGATCGCTCCACTGAGAGCCGCTTTCTGGAGGACATTCAACCCGCTAGGGCTACGAGCGATGACCGTGGACCAACCGCCGGCATACTCCTTGAGCCACATATCTCCGACTGAGATGTCAGCCAACTCGTTGGTCAGATCCGGGCACGCCAGGCATCGGCGGGGCGCGTACATCAAGTTGACATAACCATACGAATCCTTGGGCATGAAAGCTTGTTTTCCGTCATGCGTGCGGATGAGGAAGCCGCCGGGCCAGTCTCCTCCTCGATACTGGAGGTGAACTACTTCTTCCTTGGCGAAGCCGAGCTTGGAGATAAGGTGCTCTGTCGCAGCGGGTCGGAGATTGAAGCCACAGAACAGCCCAACCGCCAAGGTGAACTTCCGTCGGAAGGACCCCAACCGTTGCAGGCGTCGCAGTCCATGCACATGGCAGGGGAGTCCCACAACTGCGAAGGGGCCCTCCTCCTGCCGAGCCATCCTCAGCAGCGCATCCAGGCCAACTAGGCTGTACTTCGATTGAGCCGCGCCCCTCACCTCCTCCCCGGTGGTGAGCAGACTGGCTTGGCACTGCCAAGGTCTTTCCTCGCTCATGGTCACAGCTAAGGCACCCTTGATGCTCCCTTGCTCAAGTAGGTGGGTCAAGAGGGCTGTGACCACTCCTCCGGATGCAGCGCCTCTTCTTGTGATCTCATCAGTGGCCTGCGCGACTCCCAGAGAACGGTAGACGCCAAGAAGAGCATCCTGCGGATGAGCACCCAAGTGGGCCTTGCTCAGAGCATCGAAGTCCATCTCCCTGCCCGGGCAGAACCGGTAGCAGAGGCCGCAGCTGATGCACTCGCCAGTCAGGAAGACACTGTCTCCTTGCACGGCTATGACGCCGGCCGGGCAGATGCTGGCGCAAGCACCACAGCGAGTACATACTCTGGAGTCTATATCATCGAAACGGTGCCTGGCTTTCAAGGCTCGTAGAACCGCGTCTATACTTTGTTTTTCTTCTGGATCATGTCCGCAATCATAGCCACGACGGTGATCTGAATAGCGGCCATGGTGAGGACAATGACGGTGATGTCCATGACGCGACCCTGCGTCAAGAGGCTGTAGATCCCGATGATCACCGCCAGCAGAAACAGAGCACAGCTGATCGGAAGTAAGACCTTCAAGGGCCTGAAGTACATGATGGTGCGCAATATGAGTTGCACAAAGTTCAAGGTATCCTGTATGGGGCTGACCTTCGACTTGCCATGCCGCTTCTGATATGGGATTGGGATGAACTTGACCAAGTAGTGATCGCTCAAGAACGCGATGGTGATAGTAATAGTGAATGAGAACCGCGATGGAAGAATATTGAAATAGCTCAGGGCAATATCCTTCCTGAAAACTCGAAGACCAGAGTTCAGATCCGGTATGTTGGTCTCGGAGAGATACTCCGCCAGCTTGGCGATGAACCACTTGGCAGGCCTTCTGATGAGGGGGAAATCTCGCTCCGACCTGGCTCCCACGATCATGTCGTACCGATCCGTTTCTGCTACGAGGGACGGTATTGCCGCGGCTGGGTACGTGCCATCGGCGTCAATAATGGCTATCCACTCGTGGTCTGCCTGACGGATACCAGTTTTGATTGCAGCTCCGTAGCCTCTGTTGGTATGGTGCCGCACCAGGCGCACACCTTGATGCTGCCGAACCAGATCAGCGGTCCTGTCGGTGGAACCATCGTCCACCACGATGATCTCGTACTCCACATCCTGACGATTCGTCACCGCCTCGAGTTGTACCAGGATACTCTCGATACCCTGCTCTTCATTGTACGCAGGGATGACGATGCTCACCGACGACATCCTGCACCTCCGACTGTCTCATTGCAACATTCATACTCTTGCCAAGTGATAGTCTCACTCTCCACCCGCCCGGCCCAGCGCTGCCACCGCCAGTGCTGCCGGCGCTGAGACCCAAAGGAACAAACCCTTGCAGTGAACTTGCTGGATTCGAATCGAAGGCCCGACGCGGGGTTCGGCACTTGTCTCACCGATCTACCTCAACCGATAGACCACATAGGAATCCGATATGGCTGTTAGCGGGTCCACATACTCATCCAGCAGAGTGTCCAACACTGCGACATCACTTGGCAGAATGGGATCGAACTGAGCCGCGAGTATGTGCTCGAAGCCGGCCTTGTGAAAGAGGACATGGCTTACGCTCTGGGCACGGACGTATTCTGCGATGCCTTCGGCATCCCCATGCTCGTAGCTAAGATGTTTGAACCTGTCGAGAATGGCGTCGGGCCAGCAGTCCTTCTCACAGTAGTAGCTACGAGGTTCCCACAGGAATAGCACTCTTGCAGAAGGTGGCAGCTCCTTATTGATGTAGGAGACAGCCAGGTAGTAGTCGCCTAGATGTCTTTGCAGATACTGTTCGCGTGTTTCCAGGCCCACGATATATGGCAGAGGCGAGTCGGCTACGAACGAGAGGATGAAGGAGAAAGCATTGAGGCCGAGAGCGAGTACCAGGACCATCATGAGGAGTCGCCGTGGGGAAAAGCCTTTTGCATCCCAGGCGCCGAGTTCTTGCACCGCGATGCTGGCCAGAATGGCCAGGAGAGGGAAGATGGGGAATAGGAGGCGGGTTTGCCTGAGAAGGCCCGATTGAGCAACGCCGTACAGCCACAGGAGGTAGTTGGCGCCGCAGATAAGGAGGGAGTAGGTCACGATGCAGGCACGAAGTCTCTCGCTGTTCCGTCGGATCAGCACAAGCATCAGGAGAGGCAGGCAGATCAGGAAGACGGGACCGATGTTGGCTCCGTATCCGGCTTTTCCCTCAACGCCCATAATGGTCATCTCCCAAGGGGCGAGGAACAGGCGTACGGGCTCATTACTCAGTCCAGTGCCAAAGCGACTGAACCACCAAGCGCGGAACTCGTCCCAAAAGGGACCACCGAAGAGAAAGGGGTAGAACGGATTGCGCCAGAAGGCCAGGTTCCTCAGATACCAAGGGCAGGCGAAGAAGATTGTTGCAGCGCAGAAAAGCAGCGGGTTTCGCACTACGCCAGCGATGCGCCGCGACCAGCTTTCCCAAATCACTATGACGACCAATATCAGCGGCGTGACGACAGCGGTGTACTTCACGCCCAATGACAGACCCGCAAACGCGCCACTGAGCATCAACCAGGTCCGCTCCCTCGACTCTGTCCAGACCATCAGGCTATGGAATGCCGCAAGGACATAGAAGGCCAGTCCCAAATCCACGTAGGCCCAGGTAGAGATCAGCACCAAGGTTGGAGCGGACAGATAGATCGCTGGCGCCAGCAACTGGGTCTTGGGGTGAAGGAATCTGCGCGCGAAGCAATAGAGCAGCCCGACTGTGAGGAGACCGTAGCCGAGATGCATCAGCTTGGGCACGATGTCGCTTTTCAGCAGCATGCCTGCGAGAAAGAGCATCTGTAGCAAAGACGGGAAACCCAGGTACGGGAGATCTATGCCTCCTATGATTCTGCCGCGCTCGATGTAGAGTTTGGGGCCGGTGAGATGATAGACTTGACTATCCCATGCTATGGGGGGGGTGAGGCTTGCGAGAACGGTCAGGCAAGAGACGACGACCAAGTATGCGGCTAGCAAGCGGTCGGAGAGCGATGTCAGAGGGGGAGTCCCGCAGGTGCGAAGGCGCCGGAGGATGGTCTTGATCTCTCCGAACAGCGCCACGTAGCCCACCAAAGCAAGCCCGAAAAAGAGCCAGCGAGACAACAGCCCCGCAAGGCCCAGGCCCAGAGTGAGGAAAGAGATCAAGCCCAGACCCAGACCAGCGGACAAGCTCAACTCCTCGAGCAGCGAGTCGTAGGCCAATCCGCGCAGTACGCGATGTCCGAGACCAGTGGCCAGCAGCACCACGCCCGCCCACAACGTCAGGTCAGCCAACCGATCGAGAGTTGCCATGAGGACAGGCGCGGTGAAGGGCTTATGGACTGTGTAGTAACCCAGATAGACGACAAAGACCCAGACCACGGACGTGACTGCAACGAGTGCCCACGTTGTTCGACGGCGGCTTCCGGGGCTTGGTTCAAAGGGTTCTGCCATAGGTATTCCAGTCTCGGTCGGTATGCTTACCCGGGAAGCGGGCGACGGCGCCCCTTCACATTACAGGAGTCACCACGTGCCTCAGCGACCTCTAGAGGAGCTCCGAAAGTCTCTATCACTTCGGCGGACTTGCAGTTCTCATGGACTTCGCAGATTGTCGCTGGCGATCGGGTTCGCCACTTCTCCAGAAAAGAACCGCCATAGCGACAAGCGGAAGAGGAAGACCCATCAAGGGGTGCTCAGTGTCGCCTTGCACGGTCAACAAGAATAGCAGCCACGGGACTATCAGAAGGATTCCAGACGCTGCAGTGGCGATCCAGGGTCTGTGGCGTTCGCGGAATAGCCAGGCGATCAAAGGGAGAATCACTAGCACCTGATTGGTTGTACCTGTCTCGGCGGGTACGAGGAGCGTTACGATGAGGGTGAGAAAAACGGCTTGAGATGTGTCGCCATCTGCCACGACGGCCTTTGTCCACACGTAGGCAAGGTAGCCTATCAGTGCCAGTGAGACAAGAACCGTGAACCAGAAAGCCACTTGGGATGGAGCGAGATAGCTGATGAGATATCCGAGGGGCGATTTGCCTTCCCTGTAGATACTGGTGTAGACCTGATAGCGCCTCAGGCCCGCGACGAAGGAATGCAGCCAAGTGGGGAGCACAAGGAAACTCATCAGCAGCAGTATGGTCGACATTGCCAGGAATGCTGTCACCACTCTGTAGTCCCTTCGTCTCAAGGCTATCAGGAGCAGGAGCGGAATGACTAGGAAGACCATCTGGGGCTTGACGGTGGATAGGGCTAGGCAGAATCCAGCCAGGATGGGGTGTCCGCGCTGCAAGGCCCACAGGGCCAGGGCCAGCAGGCCCAGCACGACGAGACTGAGCTGGCCGAGAAGTAGGCTGCGAGCGGTCGGGTAGAAGAACACGCACCATAGCGACAGCGTAGTGAAACCGGCCAGCGAGAGCCTCCAATCGAGGGTTTGCAGGATGACGATCACGGTACCCAGCGTGAGCAGAATCAGGGCGCTCATCCAGAGAGCTTGGGCCTGTGGGTAAGGGAAGACTGAGAACGGAAGGACGAGAAGTGAAACGTAGAGGGGGTAGGCAAAGGCCACTTGATCCTCATGCTCTCCGGCCGGGTGCCCGAACATGCCTTTCTGTATCTCCAGGGTGACTTCGTCAGAGTAGGGGTCTCTTCCCTCCAGTATCAGAGCTCTTGTGCCCTTCCATCGAGGGTAGAAATCGTTCCCGCTGGGGATCCGAGAAGTGAAGACTGAATAGGCTGCGTAGGCGAGTAGGAGATAGACGATGACGATGACAGGTATGACCAGAAGCGCTACTCCGCGTGGGCCAACACGCCTATCTGAGAAAGCCTGACGCATGTTGATTTCCTGGCTCCCTGATGGTCTCTGCTAGCGACAGTCTACCGTCTCGACGAGCAGCCTGTGGGAGTCTGTGTAGGCGCCACCTCTCAATGCGATGCCCTTGGACAAAGTGGGTGCAGAAAGGCAGCTGCCGTTCGCTGCCCGGACTGCGTCAGCTCGTGTGATCAGGACAGGGCCACCCATCGCTATCCTTGTCATACTGGTCCCGCAGAACGCTGGATTCATAGAACTCCCTCAGCCAGATGCACAAGTCATCGGCTTCCTGGGACTGGCCGGTTTGGCGGTATGCGCTGGCAAAGTGCAGGTACTCCGGCACGAGGCGGTCGTAGGGCAGGCATACGATCATATCGGGCCAGAAATCCGCTTTCAGGTCTGAACGGTGGTATACGTGGGATGCATAGTCGTAGCCGGCTGACGGTCGATGGCACGTCGGTATGCTGGCTTGGTACAGGCTGATCGCTTTCTGCAGGTCGCCATTCTGGTAGGCGATCTCACCGAACGCGATGCCAGCCTCACTCAGACCGAGTAGGCTGGCGATTCTGAGGTCGTGACGCGCGTTGGCCTCATCGCCCGACTGGAGATATAGCTTTCCCCGTGCAAGGAAGACAGCGGGATGCTGCCCCGTCTTGGCGAGGGCTGTGTTGAGATGCTCAAGGGCCTCAGAGTATTCTCCGCGTGCAGTCTCTATCTGCCCTCGAAGAATGTCGGCGCTGACGGACGACGATCGGTGATCCAGGACTCGGAGCGCTGTGTCATAGTCGTGCAGCGAGTATGCGAGACTCGCGGTTGTCAAGGCAGGGAGTGTCGCGTCTGCAAGCGAATTGGCCTTGAAGCTCTGACGTGAGGCGTTGGCATGCCAAAAGCCGCTGTCAGCAAGGGAAGGGGTGCCTTTGATGGCGGCCGCATAGGCCTCGACCGCGGCCTCGGGTTGGCCAGCCTCTTCCAGGAGATAGCCGAGGCCCAGCCTGTGGTAGCCGTCCGTGGGCGCCAAGCGTGCTGCTCGTTGCATATGATCTATAGCGCTTTCGCCATTGCCCGCACTCCACTCCAGCCAGGCGAGATTGGCGTTGTTGATGGCGGTGTCTCCTCCGCGGGAGATCTCGTCCTCGAATGCCTCAATTGCATCATATAGCATTGTGTGGTCGCCAGTCTCGAGGCCCTGATGCCCCTTTGCTATCCCCAGCTGAAAACCATAGATGGACAAGAACGGATCTATGACCGTTGCTCTCTGCAGATTGTTGATGACGCCGGGCAGATCGTCCCTCTGCAGGGCGATAATGGCTCGATGTTGGAAAAAGTGTGCGGTGTCGCTCCACAGGAGTACGACTGTGGCCGCTCCCACCACCGTGATGGGCAACCAGCGGACCGGCCGTGCTGCTGACTGGCGTGGCAGAGAATGCGGCGTCACTATGATGGCCGCCAGCAGTGCCACGTACAGGGTCATCACGGGAAAGACCCAAGGGACGTCGAACAGCATGGCAGTCAGCAAACCGGTGATGCCTGCCAGACACGCATGATTGGTGATCCGAGGATAGGCGGAGGAAGCTTTGGGCTCTTGACTCGCCCTCAGACTTGCTCTCACGAGCAGTGCCGCAAGCCAGAGTGCCACTAGAATGCTGGGAAGACCACTCTCAGCGCCGACGTTGATATAGCCGTTATGCGCGTTGTTGTAGAATGTATCCGGGAGTGAGGGATTGAAATCGGGAATCTGGTGCAACAGGTACCCAAAAGTTCCTGGCCCTCCCCCCAAGAGGGGGTATCTAGTTATGATCTCGGCAGCGACGCGCCACAGTTCAAGTCTCACTTCGACAGTATGCAGCCTCGTAGACATGAGTCTTACAGCAAGAGCGCCAAGCGCAATGACCGCTAGAGCCGTCAGCACGATACCTACCATGACCGTAGGCCTGCGCACAAGGGAGCGGGCCCTCCCGTCGGTCCGTCGGAGGCGAGAGATCGTGATCAGCACCCCATATGTGGCAAGAGCGGCGGCCATTCCCATTAGTCCGCTGCGAGACAGAGTTGAAGCAAACACCAGCGAGCCGCCTGCGATCCAGGCTCCTAGGTTCACCCTCGCCTTGAGGGAACTCGCGGTCATCAGCTGGGAGAGGGCCAGAGGCATGAGCAGCACGAGGTACCAGGCCAAGACATTAGCTGGGCCCATGATGATCCGCCTTCGGTAGTCACCGAGGGTCAGGAGGGGAGACACCTCACCCGTGCCCACAAACCAGATCCCCAACCACAGCGCCAACTCTAGGAGCTCAGCTAGAATGATCACACTCCCGATGACAAGCATCGGCCTGATGAGAGTAGAGACTGTCCAACCGGCGAGCAGTAGGTCTACGACCAAGTAGTAGATCAAGACGAAAAGCGTGAGATGAATGAAGTTTTCGAGGCTGAGGCGTGGTTCCGCCGAGAAGAGGGTGGAAGTCAGGCTGAGCAAGTAGAAGACAATCAGCGGTAGGTCGAGTGGCGTCTTGGGTAGCCACCGCCCTTGGCGAAGTCTATACACCACCCACGCAAGCAGGACTCCTATGGCTAGCAGGTGAGAGAAGAGCACCAGAGGGAAATGGAAGGTTCCTGCGCGAGTACCGCCGATGGGCGTGAAGTAGACCAACGCCAGCAGGATGGCTATCTCTCCCCAGGAAACCCCGTGCCGGGTCCAGATGACCGCCAACCTAGCTGGCACTGATTCAAGCGTGACTTGCATTATGCTCTATTATACAGTTGTGAGTTTTCTCAGTCAATAGTACCTAATTCCCACGCGCGAATTCCTGACTAGGTTCCAGCTGTCAACCGGTGTCGTACAAGGACAGATGGATGCCATTGTACACTCTTGCTTCCAGCAGTTGGTGGTTCTGAAGCAGCCATGCCCTCACCCTGTCCTCTTCCACCTTTCCCATCAGTCGTTGGCGAGCTCCCGGTACAAAGCGGTGCGCACCTGCGTTCTCGCACACTATCATGGTCCATACTCTTCCACTTTGCCCTAGCCTACTAGAGAGATCCGTGTCCAAGAAGGTCTCGTAGTCTTGGGCGGACTCCAGGTAGGGCACAGTGTACCAGGGTAACTCCTGTAGATCGTAGTAGTACAGCGGCACATAATGATGAGGGCGAACAAGTAGGATGTCACCGCCTTGCGCATTCTCCTTGATGGCGCTTATCGCTTGGCGCCATTGATCCCGGTGGTACTCTGAGTTGAGATACAGGGAGCCGCTGGATACACCCAAGGGTAGCAACAAGGCAACAATGGTTAGCACTCCAAGTAGTCTCTTCCTCCCAAAGACCTGTGTTACCCCATAGCCCGTCAGGATTACAAGGGCGGGCAGTAGGGGCGTGAGAAAGCGGTCCACGTAGATTGACCTCTTTTGAGGCAAGGGCCAGTCTAACGATATCAGGAAAACCAACATGAGAGGCAACATCAGCCATAACCAGACGAACCATAGCTTATTACGGTGCTGTACCACGATCTTTCCTAGGAGCAATCGCACTGAGACGTATGCCAGGATTCCTGTCAGCAGCAGCCCAGCGAGGATGTTGAAGGGATTGCTGGGATTTGAAGTAAAGCCCAACCCGAAGCTGTAGATTGTCCAGAATAGGTCCTCCGGAGCGACCGGCTGAATCCAGGATATGCTAGCCTGATAGAAACCGCCACTCAGGAAGATGGCGATGAACCAGGGTGTACATAGCAGCCCTACGATCAGCATGCAGAGCAGCCATTCGCGCAGCAATGTTCGGTGTCGCTGTCGCGTCAGAGTCAGGTACGTCATTTGCGCCAGTATGACAAAGAGAGTCAGATAGTGAGTGTACATCGCCAGCAGCATGGAGATGCCGTATCCCAACCAGTTGGTCAGCCTACGATCTCGTAGAAGCCGCAGAAAGAAGTAGTTGGCCATCAAAGTGAGAAAGATACTCAGTGAGTACATCCTCACCTCCTGAGAGTACCAGATGTGCAAGGGACAGATGGCCAGAGCAAGAGCGCTCATCACTCCCAGCCGCCTATCACCTACCACGCTAGCCATGGGAAACATGCAGGCCACCGCCAAGACACCAGTGACGGCGGAAAGGGCGCGTAGAACGAACTCGCTTTGACCCAGGCTCAACCAGAAGCGCAAGACTAGGTAGTACAGTGGCGGGTGGACACGGTCGTCAAGCGCAGCATCCAGCAAGGAGGACAAGTCCATACTGCTGATCGTGACCGAGAAGGCCTCATCCCACCACAGGCTTTGTGCATCCAAGTACGCTACTCGCAGGAGAAAAGCGAGAAGCAATATGGGCAGCATCAGGCGATGGTGCTCAGGCCAGGGACGAGTCTTCACCACTCGTCTTCTTCCTCTCTAACGAAGATAGCAGCTTTCTCGTCGGCATAGCGTCGTTCCCATTCGGGGCTTGCATTCAGCACCGTGCTGAGGGAACTACCTCTGTCGATAATCACCAGCTTCACGCCATACGCATCCAGGGGTTCCTCCCAGCCTTCCCGTAGCTGGTATACTTGCAGGTACTGATCTATGAGGGCCTCCCCGTAGACGTCAGCACGGCCATCGATGAATACTTTCTGGTCCGGGTATAGCCTCCAGATCAGGTATCCTCCCCAGCGGTACAGGTTGTACATGCTACTCGCGATCTCATGTTCTTCAACGAAGTCTACAGCGTCCACCGGGAAGGCTTCTTTCTGAGCCTTCTCATTAGCTCGGAGAGTCACCCCCACTTTGACGGCTCCGCCAAAGATGACCAGGGCAAGCAACAGCCAATTGAGCAGCAGGTACGTTGTGCCTCTCCGTGCTGTTCCCACTGCGAATCGCCCGGACCATCTCGAGCCCTTCCATCCGTGGAGGAGTTGAGCTGCAAGGATCGGAGTAGTTACTAGAGCGAAGTAGGGGATGAGTCGGGCCGAACGAAGCGCGGCATAGCCGAACCCCACCAAGAACAGGAACTCAGTAGCGCTGGGAGTACGTCGTGATAGACCCAGAGCTACGACAAGGAGAAGGATGAACAGCGCAAGAGGTTGGTACTGGATCTGATGGAAGTCCGGCGAGAACCATTCCATGATATATGCCTGCATGGCAGGACTTCCCAAGGTACCGAAAGGATAGACCAAGAGCTGGATACCATTGGGGTTGACCAGGGCAGCAAGCGCCGTGACCAAGGTCGCTATGACCAGACGACGTATGTCCGACCAGGCCTCCTTCTGCTCGTCGTCAGATGCGAAGAGGTTGCTGATCGTGGCCCCCACAATGTAGACGCTCGCTAGAACCAGGCCCAACAGGAAACTGCCGTGCAGATTGGCCCACAGTGCCATCAGAGGGGGCATGAGCCAGATGTACTTTCTACGTCCTGCTCTGAAGGCGTAGAGAATGTACAGGAAGACGGCGCACATAAGTAGAGAGAGCATCTGTGGGCGCACGCCCCAGGTGATCGCCGAAGTGAGGGCAGCGAGGATTACCGCGAAGGCTGCGAGGTAAGGACGGCCCGGACACTGCAGGTAGAGGAGGGCAAACGCACCGGTGATGATCGCTGCGAAGGCGAGGATCAGACCTTCTTGTCCTGAAATCGAATAGATGCCGTAGATCAGAACTTCCGTCAGCCACTCGTGAGTGATCCAGGGCTGATCGGGCAGCGTGTAGGAAAAGACATCTTGTCGAGGAATGCTTCTGGTGTCGACTATGTACTGGCCCGTACGGAGATGCCACCAGAAATCGGGATCCACGATCTCTCGGCTGGCCATGATGAAGATGCAGAAAAGGAGGATGGCGACCATCAGCCGCCGTGTGTCCAGCGCTTGGAAGAGACTTCTTGGTTTCATCTACGATTCACCGGCGACAGTGTCATGGGCGCAAGAACACGGCAACTGGGCCCGAGAATGCAGCTGAATCCCCCCTCGGCGTAGGTCACCGGGCGCTATCGAGTTCCCCGATCTCATACACTTGCTCACCCACCTTTCTGATGGCATACCCGTCAGCCACGATGAGTGGATCGACAACTCTTCTCCTAGGCCTGGGGTAGGTCACCACTGCGAAGGTGTGAGTGTCATTCTCTAGCAAGGTCTGCGTCAATTCCTCGTACTGGGCCTGATCCCGAACAAAGAAGAACTGCTTCTCGTAGAACAGGGGAGCCACGTACTCAGCATAGCCCCATTCGTCGCTGAGGATGTGGATGGGATCGATCTGAGCCGTGTCGCGGATGAGCTGTTGGTCTGTGGTCTTGATGATGTGCAACGTCCGGAGCCCCGATAGCTGTACAAAGAAACTGAGAGCAACCACGGATACGAAACATGCCCCAAGTAGACCGCTTGTAGACCGTCCTCTGAGGGTCCTGAGGGCGCCGAAGTTGTTTGTCGCGAGCACGGCTAGAGGCGGCAAGACGGGCAGCAGGAAACGGGCACCCCACTGCAATCCTGGGTCCACAGGTGTCAGCAGGCTGACCAGCGCTATGTATGCTATGCTGAGGGCTAGGAGAAAAGCATTGCAGCGCCTGACGGATGAGTCTAACAGGGTGGCAAAACCGAATACCAGGAAAGGGGCCGTGGTTATCAAGCCGCCAAGAGGCCGACCACGGCTGGCCTCGATGAGGTTGGGGATAGTGGCCAACACCAGGGTGGCAAAGGCGATGATGATCAGTAGACGGCTGGTGCGAATTCTGGGCGCCCGGACGAGCAGGGCTGAAGCTGCGAAAGCCATAATGTAGAGAAAGCTCATAGCCGGACTGGAGTTGCCTTCCAGCAGGGTATGATAGACAATGGCCACTCGATCAGTGGTGGCGGGAAGCTGTTCTGACAGCCAGGAGACATGGCTGACGTGCGGGCCGATGAAGTCACCGTAGACGACGAACTGGAATAGCCAGAGAGGCACCAGAGCGCCGAGGATTCCGAGGCAAAGCCAAACGAGACGCGTCAGGCGCCCGGTCCCGAGGAGCAGAAGCGCCAGGGGCATGGCGATGGCCATCACGTACAGCTCTGATCGCACCCATATACCCAGGCCGATTACCACCCCTCCCAGGAGAAGGAACAGCCGCCTTGGCCGCTGGAGGCTGCTAACGACTAGCAAGAGGGCCAAGGTGGCAAGAAGCGTTCCCAACGTGTGGTCCCAGAAGACAAGGCTGTAGAAGATGAGCGGGCTGCAAAGCCCAAGGACGACAATGGATGACGGCCCGCCTCCGCCTGCAAGACGGGCGATCTGATAAGTGATTACCAGAGTTAGGAGGCCTGCGGTAAGAGGTATTACGTACAGGCCAGCATAGCCGAGGAGCCGGTAGAGCGGCGTAGCGACTAGCGGGAAGAAGACTGGGTAGACTGCATAGATTCTTCCGTCCTGTATGAGAGGAGGAGGGTTGTTTATGGGGACGTGGCGAAGATCGGGATCGAGTCCTCGACCTGGGTAGTCTAGGGTGAAGTCTCGCCACCCTTTCCTTACGAAGTTCTGGAGTTGGATGAACTTCAGGCCCTCGTCGCTGCTGAAAAAGGCATCCCTGGGAAGCACCAGAAAGGCCAAGACGACGTACGCCACGGCTACGCAAGCCAGCGCGAGTCTGGGACTCCTCATTTGGTAGCAATTGTAGCCTTGTTCGTAAGGTGCTGCAAGGGCCTATGGGTCGCGTTAATGCCTTACGTGAAGCTCCACACAGCTGCCGGTACTGTTACAATCTTGTCGGATGCCTGAGGTTGTAGTACAATTGCGGCCGAAGCCGGGGTGCCCGTGAGTTAGGCGAGAGCTCTCATGATCCAAGGGTGAGGCAGCATGATGGTCGGCAGGGTTGAAGCGCTCTACAGATTGCAGGTACTTGAGACGGAGATCGATGAGACGAGAGCGGCCCTCGACACCATTCAGAGCGGATTGGAGGCGAACGAAGAACTCGCGTCGGCCCGGCAAGTGTTGCACGAGAGAGAAGAAGCCCTGCGGGTGTCGCGAGGCAGACTGCGTGAGCTAGAGTTGGATCTGGAACAGATATTGAGCAAGATTGCCTCGACCGAGGAGATGCTGTATGGCGGGCAAGTTACCAACCCCAAGGAGTTGGCGGGCTTGAATCAGGAGTTGCATTACTTGAGGAGACGACGGTCAGAGGTCGAAGACGAGACGTTGGTGAGCATGGACGAGGTGGAGGAAAGGGAGGCTCAGTTCGAGGGCGCGAGAAGGCAGTTCGAGGTCGCGGAGCGGCGCTGGCAGACGACACAAAGCGAGCTACGCCAGGAGGCTGAAGAGTTGCGTTCCTCCTTGACCGCCCTGGAGGCCGAGAGGAAGACTAGCCTCTCGAGCGTCTCTAAAGAGGATCTGTCCATCTACGAGAATGCTCACCGCCAGACGGCAGGACCGGCTGTGGTTCTCCTTGAGGGCGGCATTTGCCAAGGTTGTAGGGTTGCTTTGCCAACGAGCCTCATTCAGCAAGTGCGCCGTGGTCAGGATCCGGTCTCTTGCGGGAGTTGCCACCGCATCCTATACTCTCAGTCCTAGGTGCGGGTGGGTGAGACCAGGGCGTCCCTCTCAGGAGCAAATGTGGAGAACGGACGAGAATCAACCAATCCCTATGTGATAGATGCCCCCGCTGTCGATGAGGGTCGGTTCTTCGGTCGTGAGAAGGTGCTGGCATGGCTTGCGGAAACACTGGGGGCTAGGGGCACGAAACGGGTTGGCGTCCTGCGAGGCAGCTACCGGATAGGTAAGACCTCGCTCCTTCATCAACTCCAGCGGTGGCTTCCACAAACGGTCTTCCTCGTCGATCTTTCCATGGCAGAGGAGGATGACTCACTGGGCTCCCTTCTGTGGCGCGTTGCAGCCAGCATGGCGACAACCCTCACCGAGGAGATGGGGCGTTCTTTCCGCAAGCCCGAACTTAACGAATTCCTGACCGATGCAGACTACTTCCACGCGGTATTCCTTCCCAAGGTATACAAGGCCCTAAGGCGAAGGCGATTGGTGCTGGCTTTCGACGAGGTAGAGTCACTGTGGGACGGGGAAGGCTCGTTGAGGGAGAGTTTCTACAGCTACGTGTCAGTGCTGATGAGTGGGGGCTTGAATCTCAGCCTCGTCCTGGCGTTGGAGGAGTGGCCCGAAAGGCCGCCGGCAGTCTTGGACGAGGCCTTTCGTTGGAGACTGACCTATCTGGATGACGCCGAGGCGACGGAATTGATAACCGAACCCGCCAGCGGCATCTTGGAGTATGACTATCATGCTGTGAGGCAGATTCTGGACTTGACGTCCGGACACCCTTACTTCACCCAGCTTCTCTGTTGTCTGATCTACAAACGCCGTACGGCCGACGGACGGGTATCTGCCAAGGACGTGGAGGGCGTCGTTGAAGAGGCGACGGAACTCTCTTCGCCGTACATGGAGCGACTGTGGGACAGGATTTCGTTGGAGGCGAGGTTGGTGCTAACCGCTGCCGCGCACCTGCGCGGCGCTCGTGGCATCCTGCTGGAGCAGGACTTGCGCTACGTGTTGGGCAGGAGCGGAGCAGGGCTTTCCTCCTCCGAAATTGCGAAGGGATGCCAGGAGTTGGTGGACAAGGATGTGCTGGAGGGCCTGGGCGCCACAAGCTACCGTTTTAGGGTAGAGCTTGTCAGGATGTGGCTCGCCCTGCGCCGGAAGCTAGACTCCGTTCTGGCCGTAGGGCGTACCAAGCAAGTGGCAGTCACGGCGGGTGACTGGATGGGCAGGTTCCTGTGGCCTCTGATCGGGCTGCTGATAGTGACAGCCTTCATTCTTTGGTGCCTAGCGTCGTCGCAGCCCATCAGAGACATGGGTCACGCGCGTGTGACACCGGTCGAAACTCAGGCTGGTTCTTCACTGTCCTATGTCATGGTAACCCCCAGTCCGGACCTGCGCTCCACGCCCGCGCCCGTTCCCACGCCGCGTCCGGCCACACTCGACATCGCGTACATGCTGTGGGACGAGGAATCTGGTAGCTGGGAGATATACGCCCGATCCCGGGACGGCTCGCTGGTGGAGCGTTTGACGGACAACGATGTTGACGATACCTCACCTGTCTGGTCACACGATCATACCTGGCTGGTTTTTGTATCTGAGCGCGATGGCAACCAAGAGATCTACAGGATGGACGCGGATGGTTCTGAGCCGGTCAACCTGACCGGGAACCGGGCTTCGGACTGGACGCCATCGGTCTCTCCTGATGACACCAAGGTGGTATTCTCTTCTTTGCGGGACGGCAACTGGGAACTGTACATGATGAATGCCGACGGGTCGCAGCCAGCCAGGATGACTTTCAATGAGCAACCGGACTACGGTCCGGTCTGGTCGCCTGATGGCTCCAGGATAGCCTTCGTGTCCGAGCGGGACGGCAACCTAGAGATATACGTGATGAAGGCTGACGGCACAGGGGAAACCCGACTGACCCGCAACAGTGCCCTGGATCTGTCGCCAGCGTGGTCTCCCGACGGATCCTCAATGGCCTTTGAGTCCCGTCGCGATGGCAACATGGAGATCTATGTGATGAAGGCTGATGGGACTGACCAGAGAAATCTCACGAACTACCCGACGGCTGGCGATCACGGGCCGACGTGGACCGAGGATGGCTTTGGGATAGTGTTCTATTCGAATCGGGATGGCAACTGGGACTTGTACCTGATGAACGCACAAGGAAGCGACGTCAGGAATCTGACAAACAGCCCTTCGCTAGAGCAGGAGCCTTTCTGGAGTTCCTAGCCTCTCGAAGGCGGATCTCGCCCCTCATTGGTCGTGGATTCTTTGCAGTACTGCGCTCTTGCGCAGCCCCTCTACCCTCACCACCTTTCGGCGAGCTGTATGTCCGGAGAGTATCTCGACCTGATTCTTTCTGACGCCCAGCACCTTGGCCAGTAGCTTCACTAGTGCGTGGTTCGCTTCTCCCTTCTTGGGGGAAGCGGTCACCTTGACCTTCAGCATCTCCCCATCCATACCGACGATTACGTTGCTGGAAGCCCTGGGTACTACGCGAACTGTGAAGACAGCGGCGTCTTCTTCGGCGCCGCTGGGGTCTCTTTCTCTGTCATGAAAAGAGATGCTATCACCAGGCTTGGACTCCATCTCACAGACCGCGGATGGCGTAAAACAAGAGCTGCTGGATGATCCCCAGCACGATGAGGGCAACAATGGGACTGATATCGATCATGCCTATGGGGGGGATGATGCCCCGGAAGATCCCCAGAATGGGTTCCGTCACCCGATACAGGAAGACAGACACGGGGTGATAGGGATCGAACCTGAACCAGGACAGTATGATCCTGGCCATAATGGCCAGGTAGAGCAGGGTAAAAAGGAGATCTATCGTCTGGATCAATACGGTCGCCATGCTCATCGCTTGTCCTCCTACCGATGTTTCCTTTCACCGAAGATGGCTCGGCCGACTCGAATCATGGTCGCACCTTCTTCTATGGCCACCTCGAAGTCATCCGTCATGCCCATGGATAGATGACGCCATTTCAGCTCAGGGAAGTCTTCTTTCAGCTTCTCGAAGAGAGTCCTTAGGCTGCGGAAGCACGAGCGCAGCACTTCTTCGGGTGCGTCAAGGGGAGCCATGGTCATCAGGCCCTGCACGTCAAGGTGGGGCAACTCAGCCATCTGTTCTACTGCGTCAAGGAACTGGTCTTCTTGCTCGCTGTTGGCCTCCTGCACCCGAAAGCCATACTTGCTGGATTCGCCTGAGACATTGACCTCCAAGAGCATGGGCATGCTAGTCCCCTTGGCTCTGCACCGGCGGCTTATCTCACGCGCCAAGCGTACGCTGTCCACCGACTGGATGATGTCAAAGAGGCCGATGGCTTTCTTTACCTTGTTGCGCTGCAAGTGACCCACCATGTGCCAGTTCAAGTCTAGGCCTTTCTCCCGCAACAGAGTTATCTTCGGTTCGGCTTCCTGCAGTCTGTTCTCACCGAACTCCCGCAGCCCAGCATTCCAAGCTCCCTGGATGATTTCCGGCGCGAAGGTCTTCGTTACCGCAACCAGAGTGATCTCGTCAGGATCCCTTCCGACGCGAGTTGCTGCGGCTGCGATCCTGCCCTTTACGTGCGCCAGGTTCGTCTGGAGATCGATCACTCGGTGTCCCTGATTCCCATCACCGCTGCGAACCTTCCAGTAGCCCCTCTTTCCGCTCGGTGAGAGTAGAATTCATCAGTATGGCAAGCGGTGCACATGCGGCTCGCCTCTATCTGTCGGATGCCTGCCTCCCATAGCTGTTCGCGATTGG
>JABAOH010001862.1_pt1 | contig 38316 bp, 41 predicted proteins | sample 7062181 | NCBI WGS metagenome assembly JABAOH01 (sample SAMN14538630, study PRJNA623070) | marine sediment metagenome | biome: marine biome [ENVO:00000428]; feature: marine pelagic biome [ENVO:01000023]; material: deep marine sediment [ENVO:00002113]; isolation source: pool of 5 deep marine... | reverse complement strand
AGCGCTCTGATAGTCCTCCATCCCGAAGTAGCGGTCGTCGGTCAGCCAACAGCTCAACAGCGAGCATCCGTAGCGCGTCATGCCATCACCCCAATCCCCAATCGCTGCCGGATTGCGTTCAAGATTTCTGCTGGGCGAAGTGGCTGGCCGGGCACCCGGCTCCAGCAATTGACATCGACCAACGTCCGCGCGCGGAGCAACCAGGCGAGCTGGCTGTATCGCCGGTTCTCCCGGGTTATATACGGGTCCTCCGGCTCGTCGCTGTAGTTGATCTCAACGGTCACTACCCGGTCGAAATGACTGAAGATCTCCTGGAGGCCCGGCTGCAGCGGGGACAGGAAGGAAAGGTGGATCGAGGATACGGACAGTCCCTCGGCACGCGCTCGATCGACTGCTTCCTCGATGGCTCCCTTGGTGCTGCCCCAGCCGACGACCAGCAAATCGCCCCAATCAGCGCCGTAGACCTCGGGCGGGTTGAGCGTCTGTTGTAGTACGGCCAACTTGCGGCTCCGCATCTGGCAGCCTCGCTGATGGCTCTCTGGGTCGTAAGCGACTTTGCTCCATTTGGTGTGGGACAGGCCCGTAGCGGCGAACAATCCGTCGGGTTGGCCAGGGATGACGCGCTGCGAGAGCCCGGTTCGCTCGTCCCAATCATAGGGTGGTTTGTTCTCAGGCCAGGGCGTGAGGTCCACCGGTGCCTGCTGCCAGCGCTTGTCGAGCGTGGGCCGTGGGAACGGCTGCACACCGGTCGCGAGGTTCGCGTCGCTCAAGACGATGACGACCGTGCGAAAGGTCTCGGCGATGCGCCGCGCAGTGACCATGATGTGGAGGCACTCCTCAATGGTTGCAGGAGCCATCACTACGTGGGGCGCATCACCATGTTGACCGAAGGTGGCGGTCAGGAGATCCGACTGCTCCGCCTTCGTTGGGAGTCCCGTACTTGGGCCGCCCCGCTGGACGTCCACAACCACCAGCGGCACCTCGAGCATCACCGCCAGACCGATGAACTCCTGTTTGAGCGATAACCCCGGTCCCGACGTGATCGTGAACGCGGTCTTGCCGGCGTACGAGGCTCCGATGGCGACACCCACCGCAGCGATCTCGTCTTCCGCCTGGTGCACGATGCCGCCAAACTTGTCGTAGACCTCGCCGAGGTAGTGGGACGCGGACGTTGCCGGTGTGATGGGGTACATAGCGCAGAGCTGCATCCCGGCTGCGATCGCACCCATGCCGATGGCCTCGTTGCCGTTCATCACCACCATCGGCACATCCGACTTCACAGTGGGCACTTCGATTCGGAAGTCGCAGTTGTTCCGCGCCCACGTGTATCCCAACTCCAAGAGTTTGGCGTTCCGCTCGTAGATCTCCTCGCTCTTCTTTCTGAACTGGTGGGCGATCTGGGCTTTCGTCAACTCGAGATCCCGATCGTAGATCCAGGTTAGAAGCCCGAGGGCGAACATGTTTTTCCCCCGGCGCGTATCTTCGACGATCTTCAGGCACTCCTCCTCCATCGGGACTTCGATGATCCGGTAGTCGCCAGAAGTACGGATCCGCTCGAGACCTGTAATCCACTGCTCACGGATATCGGAATCGGTGTGCGCCGCCCAGTAGTTGTCCAGGAGTATGATGGCGTCATCCGCCAGTGCGCCGAGCTCCATCCGTCCCAATAGCACCTGCTCGTTGAACGCGATGATAAGATTCGCGGCGTCGCCCCAGTTCGTGATCTGCTGGGTGCCGAAGCGGATCCGGTTGCCGCTCCCGCCTGCCGGCGTCCGCTGCGGCGGCTGGATCTCGGCCGGAATGATCTCCACTGTCCAGACCCCGTTGCCCATCTTGGCGCAGACGGAACCGAAGATCTGGCCGCACTTCTGGGCGCCTTCCCCAGAGTCGGATACGATCTCCACCGTAGTTTCGCGTGTCCGGATGACCTTCGGCCCTGCCCTTGTATGGATCGTCGCGCCCACCCGCTTTGCGCGGGATGCCGAGTCGCTTGATGCCACGGTTATGTCCCTTCTTGCGATGACGGGATCGCCGGTCTGCCCAGAAGCCAACACGCGAGAGCGACGTCAGCCCAAATGGTAGGCACTATGCGACTGACCACAATTCGGACTAGTTCGAAGGGAAGTCTCGGTTTCTACGTACGGGAGCGTGTCAAGTGAAGGCGCGGGCAGGAGGCAACCGCCGGAGGGCCCTGCATTCCACCCATGCGGGAGATCCTACGCAGATCGGTCGGGCTGGTTCTTCACGGAACTCGACGAACGCCGGTACGCAGCGCGTCGGGAACCGCGGCGCTCGGCACGGTTTGATCCGGTGCGTCACACCGTCCGACTCAGACGGGTCTAGAAAGCGATGATCGGTGCCGGGCCAGGCGCGGCCTAGCTGCCTCAATCAAGAGACAATCACACCTAAGCTGACAGCGTGTGACAGCTCGATGCTCCTGTTGGAGCGCACCTCCTGTGGTGCACGGGGCTCAGTCCGGCGTCATTGGCTCTCAGTTGCGTAGCTTGTCAACACCCCGCCGCGACAGCGACAAGATCTTTCTGACAATCAACAGCAGGCGCTTCTCGTCGATGGGCTTGTCGAGATATCCCTCTGGCGGTGGCACAGCTCGTTGATAGATCAGTCGGCGTAGCTCGGGCTTTCCAGAGATGATACACACCGGGATGTTCTCGAGCGGCGGGTCTCTGCGCATCTCTTCAAAGACCTGACCCCCGTCCTTTCCAGGCAGCGAGATATCAAGCGTCACCAGATCGGGATTCTCTCTTTTCGGGCTACCTCTAGAGCCTCATCACCATCACGGGCTTCGAACACCGTTGCGCCGTTGTCGCCGAGCACCGTGGAAATAAAAGTGAGATCATCTGGCTCGTCGTCGACCACAAGTACCTTACATTTGGATAGGTGGATCATTGTTCAAGTGGCTCCAATTGCCTCCGCTGTGACCCCGACGCAACCCCTAGACCGTGCCCTATGCCCGAGACCGTCTGGAGCAGACCGTCGTATCCCATGGATCGGAGTTTGCAGCCCAGGCGTGCGATGCAGTTACTTAGCGCGGGTATTCTACGGTCCCAGCCTAGTCCCCAGACCTCTCGCACGAGGTCGTTCCGGTGCACCACTTCACTGGCGTGCCGCAACAAGCACTCCAAGAGCTGGAATTCCTTAGGCATCAGACGAAGTTGTGTACAGCGGGCAAGGACTCGGTGGCTGCGGACTCTCAGCTGCAAGGGGCCAAACCCGAACTGGCGCGCTCCGCAGCGCGGTGATCGACGCAACACTGCGCGCAGGCGGGCTAACAGTTCAGCAATATGGAAAGGTCTGGCCAGATACCCGTCAGCGCCGGCATCCAAGCCTTGAGTCACCTGTGCGGTGGAGTCAGCTGCGCCGAGCAGGAGGATCGGCGTCGCGTATCCCTCGCTCCTGAGCTCGACCACGACCTGGAGTCCATTCTTCTTCGGGACCGCAACGTCTAGCAGAACCGCATCATACTCGTGCAGGTGCACAACTAGGACGGCTTCCTCGCCATCCCTTGCCTTGTCGACAGCGTGCCCCTGTTCCCGAAGGGCCATGCCGACAAAGCTGGCGACTTTGGGATCACCAACAGCCACGAGAACTCTCGTGTGACAACAACCTGCGTGGTGGCGCTGGCTCCCTTGCTGTGAGCGGCAGCGCCAAGTCAAATGCCCAACGCGAACCCACTCGTGGCGTGATCGTTGCTCGTGTTCGGCGCTTGGTATACCAGCGCTAGCGACAGCAGTGCCACGTCAGCATCCAGGTCACGACCACAGCCGGAATCCGCTTGAGGATGCAACTACGTCAGCGCTCATGGGTGCACTATACTGCAGTCTAGGCCCGTGCTTGTTGGCGAGAAATTCGCACAAAACCGTACGCTGATAAGGGTTTACGCGTAACGGGGTTCCCGAGGACAGTCGGAGCGTGTAGTAGGTACTAACCGCAACCGTCCACGTAGAAGTACGTATTTCGCCACGCTGGTCCCACTCGCCAGATTCGTCGTGCGTTGGAGGGTATTGATCGCCACAGTGCGTCGGGCGGCCTTGGTGCCATCGGCCGTCCGGCAGTCCAGCTCTTTTCCAATGATGCCGTGGCGCAGACGGACCGAACGCGATGCAGCATAGTTGCTTGCGAAGGGGGAAGTGTGAAGACCCCTACGAAGGCCACCATGGCCGCGCTTTTCATCGTTGCCTTGGCTCGCCCCGTGTGTATCAGCCAAGAGCCGGCGATTCCGGTAGGCGAGCAAATACCAGGCCTACTCGCGCTGGCCAAGACCCCGCCCGAGGCCGCACTGGACGTGGCGCTGGCTCACGTGCGTGGTGGTGCGTTCGTCGCGGCGCAGCTCGAACGTCGGCACGGCAGACTCACCTACTCATTCGATCAGGTTGACAGACGTCAGCAGCAGCCGAGCGACCAGGGGTGCCGCAGCCTTGCTACAGGAGATGAGAATGCAGTGGTCGGTTGAGATGGACCCAGAGACTTCAGAAGAGTATATCGTCGTCTCCGAAAAAGGGCGACCGCTACTCCTCAACCCCTTCACGAACAAAGGCTCCGCTTTCACGAAAAGCGAGAGAGACCAGCTTCATCTACACGGCCTCTTGCCACCCGCAATCTGTTCCATGCAACAGCAGTTAGACCGGGCCTACGAGAACTATCAGGCGAAGACGACCGACCTGGAGAGATTCATCTATCTAGCGAGCCTCCATGACAGGAACGAGACGCTCTTCTTTCGCCTGCTCCACGCGCACATAGACGAAATGATGCCTATAGTCTACACGCCGGTAGTCGGCGAGGCATGCCAAAAATACTCTCACATCTACCGGCGCGCCCGGGGGCTCTACATTAGCTACGAACAGCGTGACAAGATCGAGCAAATCCTGGCGAATCACCCAACGCCACCGGCGGTCATCGTGGTCACCGACGGTGAGCGCATCCTGGGACTCGGCGACCAGGGTGCCGGAGGTATGGGGATCCCCGTTGGCAAGCTCTGCCTTTACACCCTCTGTGCTGGAATACCGCCCTACCGTACACTGCCCATCATGCTGGACGTGGGTACCGACAACGAAGAACGCCTCAAGGATCCCCTGTACCTAGGTGCGAGGCACAGGCGAATTCGGGGAGCGGAGTACCAAGCGTTCGTCGACAGTTTCGTCGAGGCCGTCATGAGGGTGTACCCGGGCACGCTGCTGCAGTGGGAGGACTTCCTGAAGGCCAACGCCATCAAGCAGCTCAAGCGCTTCCGCGACAAGATCTGCAGCTTCAACGACGACATCCAGGGGACTGCGGGAGTCGTCCTGGCTGGCATCTCCAGTGGCTTGACGATCACGGGTCAACGGATGAGAGACCAGCGAGTGTTGTTCGCTGGAGCGGGAGCTTCGGCTTGGGGGATTTCCGACCTGCTGGTCACTGCCCTGATCGATGATGGGCTGTCTCGCACCGAGGCTCGGAAGCGGATCTGGACCGTTGACAGCAGGGGGCTTGTAACCAAGGACCGGCCAGGTCTCGAGGAGTTCAAAGCCACTTACGCGAGGAGTTCGGACGAAGTGAGCACGTACACCTGCAAGGATCGGTCGCGGATCACACTTGAGGAGGCGGTGCTCAACGTCCGGCCAACGATTCTGATCGGGACGTCGGGCTCCCCCGGCGTCTTCACTAGGAACATCATACAGGCGATGGCCAAGTACAACCAGCGGCCGATGGTATTCCCGCTCTCCAACCCGACGAGCAACAGCGAGTGTACGGCGGAAGAGGCCATCAGGTGGTCCGGCGGGCGGGCCATCGTGGCGACGGGAAGTCCCTTTGCACCTGTGCAGTACAGGGGCAAAACGTACCGCATCGGCCAAGGCAACAATGCGTTGGTCTTCCCTGGAGTCGGACTGGGCGTCTGGGTCGGGAAGATCAAGCGCATCACGGACGGCATGTTCTTGGATGGTGGCAGGGCTCTTGCAGACAGGGTTGTGCAAGAAGAGTTAGCCCATGGAGCCGTGTACCCCGAGCTCTCAAGAATACGCGAGTGTTCTCACGCGGTGGCCTGTGCTGTCATCAGACGCGCCGTGGCCGAGGGGCACGCGGATAAAGGGATATTGGACGAGCTGGAAAAGACAGTGGAGCGTGCGATGTGGTACCCCGAGTACCGTCCCATCCGCTATGAGGGCAGTGGGGTAATGTCTGAGCATGGGCATGCCCCGCGTGCTCCCGTGTGCAGCCTGGGGGCGCTGCGGGACTGAAAGATCGCCACCGTCCTTTCCATCGACCAGCGCGGATCGACATCGGCGCGGCAGCGTACTCTCGCGACGATCGGACTTGTTCGGCCGCTACCGTGGCCCCATGCGGTGCTAGCCCAGTTACAGCCTTGTGCGCCGCTCGGCAACGGTCGACCTGTCGGTCTGCCTTGTCAGCGGCGCACTACTTCTTCTTAAGCTTAACCACGCCCGCCAGCCGGTTGCGGCAGCGGTCCCACGTGGCTCAAGCGCAGATCACGGTTCTCACATCACCGACTGCGCTTCACCAAGATCCTCGAACAGCCGGGCTCTTCCTGAGTACCCAAGAACACATGCCCCAGCTTCCTCGTCCACAGCCAGAGCTCGTAACTCATACCTGGGTCCGTGGAAACGACCTGGACGATGCCGCCGATAGGCACCTGTATCATGCGCCGCTCTAGTTCCGCAAGGACTGTTGAGCGCGAGGAGCCCTTTACAGCCACCACTTCGTGAGCGTACATGCCATTGCGCGACTCGGTCATCATTCTCACGTCTCCAGCTATCGCCCCTTGCCTTCTGACGTCACCTGTTGCGCTTCACAAACACCCGCCATAAGACTTCCTGTCGAGCGCCAAGGTACTCATGCCCGGCAGCTTGAGCCCAGGACCTAGCAGCCGTCACGGCACCGTAGTGCCTGCAGAGGATCGCCATGACCTCACCTTTGGGGACCTGGCACATGCGCTGCTCTGCTTCCGAAGCCAAGTCACACGCTTCCATTTCCCGCGCGTCGATCACTTCGACTGGCTGAAGCGGCATTGGCGCTCGAGATGCGATGGCCACCTCCATGGCGGCACTCGATCTAGGGGTCTTGTTGTCGCATATTGGCAGACGTGGCGCGGCTTCCCTGCCTGCTCACCATGACACGCACCACATCTCTGCTGATGTGATGGTAAGAGCAACGAGAAAGGGTCGTAATCCGGACTTGGCCCTACGTGCCTTTCGGTTTCTACGTACAAGCACCGCGTGAGTAGACCCTCGCTCGCCAGCCCGTGCCGAGAGCGGGAAGAAGGGAAGAAGGTATCAGTGGCTGTTCAACGAGGGCAGTACGTCCTATCTGAACGTTGCTGGAAGAGCCTCACGACTTGGAGCCACGCTTCACGGAGACCCGCCAGCAGCGCTCCTCCAGCGCTCCAACGTATTCGTATTGGCGAGCCGCAGCCCACGACCTGAGGGCGGTACTTGCGCCAGGATCTGTGGACAGGATCGCGAGAACTCCGCCGCGGGGGACCCGTTTCATACTCTGCTCAACCTGCTGCACGTACTCAGTGGCCGACGTCCCTCTCGCATCGATCACCTCGTCAACAAGAAGCGCCTTCAAGTCTCGAATCATCGCGCTCAACTCCATTCGCAACTTCCACCGGGCCACCCCTGTTCTCTCGCACCTTCTTCAACCAACCGGCCCAGGCGGCCGGTCGAGCGCAACGCTAGTCGGTCGGACCAGCGCCTTTTGCAATTCGCGCCTGAGCTGTGGATTCGAGTGGAATGCGATGGTCAGGTGGTCCCGATCCTACGGTCTGGCACACATGCATGACACCGCCCCCGGTGTATCGGAGCCGTGTCTGCGTCTCTGTACTCGACGGGATGCGTGGCTCGGTGTGATCCTCTCGCGTGTTAGCCTCAACCAGCGGAATGTGAGTTTCGGGCACGTCACCTATGTACACGGTAGCCAGTTCGCTGTCGCCGCCCGTGTTCACCACTTCCACCACGAGCTTGCCGGCGGGCGAGAGGGAAACCTGAGCAATCGTCGGGTGTCCATCGTGGTCCCTGTACCACTGTTCTTTCAGCACGCCGTTGATGTGATCGAAAATCTCCCGGACGTCGCCTCCTGGCCGTAGCTGACGCCTATGACTAGCGCCGAGAGCCAACCGGCAAGGCAAGACGCTCTCGCCGTGTCTCTCATCATTTCTCTCGACCCCCGTCTGTCGCGCCTGCCCTCATTGCTCCTGGCGCAGACCGTACCCTCACCGACCTCGGCAGCCATCGCTCTGTCCTCACACACGGGTGATGGCAGGCGACTGCCTGCAATCGGGATGTTACGAGGGAGGCAGGTCGGTGGAAATCAGCAGATAGCCCTATGCCGATGACGGTTTCTACGTACCGTATCTAGACACACAGGTGGTGAAGGGTGCGTGGAATCAGGCCAGAGAGTCCGTGCATCGTCGACTCTCCGGTAACGCGGGTACGTGCTGCTGCCTAGTTACCCTCTACCGCGGATGACCATCTGCACGAGGTGCGATACCGAATGCGCCCGCATCTTCTCCATCACCCGGGCCCTGTGAATCTCGACGGTGCGTTGGCTGATACCCAGGTCGATCGCGATGAGCTTGTTCGCCTTCCCCCCGACCACCTTCTCCATGACCTCGCGCTCCCGCGGTGTCAACGAGGCGATTCGTGTGGCAATCGCCTGCTGATCGGCGACAGCTTCCCGACGCTGGGCGTTGATCTCAATGGCGTGCTGGATCTTGTCGAGGAGTTCCTGATCGCGAAACGGCTTTTGGATGAAATCCGCCGCGCCAGCCTTGACGGCTTTGACCGCCATGGGCACATCGCCGTGCGCTGTGACGAAAATGATGGGAAGCGTCGACTTCAGTGAATCGAGCCGTTCCTGAAGTTCCAAACCGCTCATCCCAGGCATGCGGACGTCCAACACCACGCATCCGGGCCTGGTGGGATCGTATGCGTCCAGGAACTCGTTCGCCGACGGATACGCCTCCGCACCCAGGCCAACAGAGCGCATCAGGAGCTTGAGGGACTCGCGCACGGGCGCGTCATCGTCCACGATGAAGACAGTGGGCTCAGCTGCTGCCATACCTCTCCTCCTACAGAGCTGGAAGGGTGAAGGAAAAAGTGCTACCGCCCTGCGGATTGCGCGAGAACCACATCCGGCCACCATGCGAGTTCACGATGGTCCGGCTGATGGAGAGGCCCATCCCCATTCCCCCTTTCTTAGTGGTAAAAAAGGCTTGGAACAGCCGATCGTCAGCGTTCTCCGGTAGCCCACACCCGTTGTCGGACACACTTACTTCAACATCCCCGTCATCCCAGGTGCGGGTACGGATAATGGCCTCCCTCGGTTGAGCCTCCGACTCTGCCATCGCGTCAATAGCATTGCGGACCAGGTTCAGCACCACCTGCTGAATCTGGATGCCGTCGGCCAGAACTACTGGAACGTCAGCCGACAACTTGAGGCAAAGCCGCACGTCGTGCAGTCGGGCATCAACCGAAGCAAGATGTTCCACTTCTCGGATGAGGTTGTTCACGTCACATTCTGTCCGCTCGCTCTCGCGCTTCCGGACGAGATCTCTCAGTCGATGGATGATCCCTCCCGCCCGCAGTGCTTCCTCCCGGATTCGCGTGAGGGCATCGAGGACCTCGGGGCTGTCCATCATGGCTGCTTCAACGAGACGTCTAATGGCCTGAGCGTATGTGGCGATGGCCGTGAGCGGCTGATTGACCTCGTGGGCGATGCTGGACGCCATCTCTCCCATGACACCGACCCGCGTGAGGTGAGTCAAGCGGGCCCGCAATTCCTCTTCTCGCTGACGATGGAGTTCCTCGGCGCGCAACCGCTCGGCAACATGTCCGAGCCTCGCCGCAACAGCGTCAATCAGCGCTCGTTCTCCTTCGAGGAACGGCCCATCGTCGCGCTTCGGTCGCTCGTCCAGGTAGCAGACTTCCACAGTGCCGGTCCGCTCCCCATGTACGCGGAGGTCGGCGACCTGCCTCCAGGGAGTCTCTCTAAAGTTGTCAGTCTTGAACTCGTGCCCGTCCAAAACGATGCGCGCACATGCGACGTCCGAATGCTCCCAGGAGGGTGGGAGTAGGTTTGCCGTTTCCTGCAATATCGTATCGAGTGATCCGCCGCGTTCCACGATGTGAGAAATGCCGTAGAGACAGTTCAGTTCCTTCACGCGCTCCTGCAATTGCTGAGCCATCTCGTGGACCGCTATTTCCTTCCGTTGTCGAGTGGTAACGTCCCAAGTGACAGCGACGTAGCCACTGACTACACCTGATTCCTCGGAAAGCGGCAGCGCTTCGCAGGCCACTACTCTCACGGTCCCATCGGGCGCTCGAAGGCGAAACTCGATCTGACAACCGCGGCCCTCGGAAATGGACTTCTTCCATTGCTGCAGCACTTGGTCGCGGTCCTCTGGATGCAACGCCCGAGTCCACCCCTCACCGATGGCTTGGTCCCTTCTGAGGCCGGCAAGCGCACACCAGCGCTCATTCACGTACACGAGATTGCCCATCGGATCGGTCCATAGGATCGCGGCTGGGAGTGCCTCTGACAGAGCCTTGAGGTGGCCATTCCTGAGGCGGTCTTGAGACCAGATTTGTGGTGCCACGCCGATCCCCCCGTCCAAAATGACCAACAGCGAGCGTGTAGCCTACTCATACCAATCGTGGTCTATCTAGACACACAGTAAACAATAACCAAATCTGAACTGCGCGACGACCAACTACCGGTATGACGTGGCAACGGTACGTACGTTCCACGATTCACAGGGCGGCCGCAAACCCCGACTGCGTTGATGCGGCGTGTGGCAGCCGCGGGGAGCCGCGGACTCGACCCGAGGCCTCGTCAGGGTCCGCGCCCGGACCGGATAGGATGTCACGATGGAGACACGGACGGAACGACAGGAATCCAAGCATCGGCGGCCAACGGTTGGCGTAGTTGGCGGCGACGATAGCGTTCGACGAAGCCTTCACTCGTTGCTGCAGACACTGGACCTAGGGGTCCAGGGGTTCACGTCCGCCGAGGAGTTTCCTCCAGAGCCTGGACGGCGGAACGCCCGACTGCCTCATCACGGAGGTCCATCTTCCGGGAATGACTCGAATTGGCCTCCAGAAGCTCCTGAAGGACCGACGTATCCACCTTCCGGTGATCGTCCTGGTCACGAACGCGGACGTGCCGGTGGCGGTCCGAGCCAGCTACCTCGGCGCTCTTGATTTCATCGAGAAGCCGCTTATCGACCGAGTGGTCGTCGCTCGGGTGAAGGAGGCACTCGCGTTAGCCGCATACTTCTCTGCCATCCGCCCTTCCGGCGTAAGCTCGTTGGGGCGCTTCTCGTAGAGCGAGCGTACCTCGCCCTCCAGCGTGAGCCGTTCGTTCTCCACCTTGGCGGAGTGCATCCTCGGCTGATGAAAAGGTCTTGACGTCGATCTTCAGTGTCTGGAGCAGCGTTTGCGGGCCGCGGCGCACACCGTCGTCTCCGTCCACGACGTACACGGTGCCTGCAGGGGAATTCGACCCCCCCAACTTGCACCGTTCCACGATCACGGAGTCCAGTTCTGGCTGCGCGTTACGCTGATGATTCCGAAGACCAATACCCGACCGCTCAGTCAGCTCCTCGATACAAGAGGCACAGCGGGGCCGCAGCCAACCGCTGTCCACCGCACTGTTGTCAGCAAACCGGAGGAAACGGTGAATCGTGGATTCTACCTAGGCTCGTCGCGCGTCTCCGTATGGAGCATCGAGGAGATCAGCTGCCGCTGCACCAGGCCTGGCCGCCGGCGGGATGCGCGCTAACTCTGATGACGCGAGACGCGTGGGGTCACACGGTCGTCGGGGAATGCGACGGTTGCGAGCGTGGACGACGACCGATGTGTCGCACGGTGTGGAGTCCTGGAGAAGGCGCGAACGGAACAGCTCATCGCCGAGGAGCTCCTCAACAAACTCGCCGAGGTCCTCCCCGTGGGCATCGTGCGGACAGATGCGGAGGGGGAGTGTACGTACGTCAACGAGCGCTGGTGCGGGCTCACCGGCCTCGACCGCCGCCAGGCGCTGGGCGACGGGTGGGCACAGGCGCTCCATCCCGGTGGCCGCGCACGCATCTTCGCAAAATGGAAGGAGGTCTCGGCAGAAGCCGGAGCGTTTGCGGAAGAATTCCGGTTTCGGGCCCCGGGGGCCTAGACCCCCAGGTCGGTTCCTAACCATTCTGGGGCACCGCATGAACGACTGCACTTTCCTCGGCCCTCTGGACCGCTCACGCTTCGCTGAGTGTGCGCTTCCAGCCGCGCTCGGGCTGGCGCAGACCCTGGACGGTCGAATTGAGCTGGTTTCCGTCTTCGAGCAGGACCGCGTCCTCGACCTGCACGAGCGGTTCACTACGGCCGCAGCATTCAGTGCGCTAGGCAGCAGCCCGGGGCAGTTGAAGCCGGAATCCGGTGCCGGGCACCGTCTGGACGAGACCGTCGTACCCTGCCTCGCGAAGCTTCCGACGTAGGCCGGCTACACAGGAGTCGACGGTCTTGTTGCGAGATTCGGTGGGCCGTTCCCATACCTCATCGAGAAGCTCGGCGCGCCGGACCAGCTGCCCGGCATGGAGCAGCAGATACTCGAGTAGCTGGAATTGCCTGGGCTCGAGCTGGAGCCGGGTCCCACCGGCACGGGCTCGACGCTTCCGGCGATCCAGCTCCAGCGGCCCGAACGCGATGCGATCGGGCTCCGATCTCGCCGCACGGCGTAGCAGTGCCCGCAGCCGTGCTAGGAACTCGGCCACAGCAAAGGGTTTGGCCAGGTAGTCGTCCGCGCCGTTGTCGAGCGCCCGCACGACGTCGTCCGTCGAATCGCGGTTGCCGAGCATCAGGATCGGTGTCTCGGAACGCTGGGACCGGAGTTCCGCAGCGACGCCGAAGCCGTCGTGCTCCCGCAGTGATGTGTCGAGAAGCATGGCATCGTAGCGGTTGAGGTGCTCGAGGAGCAGGGCCTCTTCTCCCGTCCGAGCGACGTCAACCGCGTACCCCTCCTCCTGAAGGCTCATCTTGAGGAAGCCGGCCACCTTCCTCTCACGTTCAGCTACAAGGATCTTCATGACGGTGCTCCGATTCGTGACCCGTACTAGAAACCTACGGCGTACAGCTTCTCCAGATGCGGCCACACCCCCTCCCACATGAGGCACGCTTCGCGACGACAGCACTCGATGTGCCTCCGCCAGCCCGTCTGCCACCACCTTTTCCACCAGTCGTACGATGCGTATGATGCCTCCAGTTCGGTATGCACCTGCCCCATCGGCCGGGAGACCCCACGTGCGTGGAGCTGGGTCCACTCCGCACGGTAAGACGTGCAGGCCGCACGGGGAATTCGGAGATTCTCCGATCGAGATCAGGGCTACTACGTATTGCGACGGGGCGCCGGCACCTCGACCCGCATCACTCCACCATCACCTGGCTCCACTGTGGCCCCGAGGTCGCGAAAGATCGCCAACGTGCGCGTATTAGCGGCGAGGACGTAAGCAACGAAGGTCCGGATAGCGTTCTCCGCCGCGGATCGGCTCAGCACACTCAAGAGGAGCGTGCCGATGCCCCGCTGCAGGTGGGAATCCACGACCGGTACCGCAACCTCTGCTTTGGTGCGATCTGGCTCGTGGCGGATGTATCTCGCGACTCCCACGCCAAGTTCCTCGGATCTGCTCAGATCGAAGGCCGCCCATGCCATGTGGTCCCGGTAGTCGATCTCCGTGAGATATCTGAGCTGCTCTTCGGTGACGTCTGGGACCGGCGTCATGAACCGGCGATATCGGTAGTGCTCTGAGAGCCGGATCAGGCCCTCCTTCAGGAGTGCCTTGTCCTTCGGGACGACGGGACGGATCAAGACCGGCGTTCCGTCGCGGAGCGACAGCCTCAATGATCTCGGCACGCCTTCAACCACCTGGACCGCCAATCAGGCTGTGGACTCGCAGCAGAGAGAGACGTTTCGTCCAATGCTACGATCGCGGTGGCCGGAAGACGAGCAGCGGTGCCGGCTATCGGAGCAGCCTCACCCCGTTCAAGGTCTACGTGCGCCAGGTGCGTCCCCGGGCCGGAGGCCGAGACCATCATCCGCTTCGACACGCCCGGCGAAGCGGAGGCACTCGGGATTCTCCAGTAGCAGGTGTACGTAGAAACCGCACCACGTGTAGCGTCAACTCCAGCCCGTTCTGAGCGTCTGGGCACTTGGCGCTCGCAAGATTCAGTACGTGCCGGTAACACCCACTGCACCTAGCGTCGTGAACGACGTCTATGTCAGTGCAGAGAGACAGTGGCGACGTCACACGGAGGACACGGAATCTTCGAGCGCCGGGCTCAGTCCGACTCCGTTGGCTGTCATCTCGGACCGCTTTGCATCGGTCACTGCGTTTTCTCGCATCTCGATGTGAGACGGACGAGTCAACAATCGGACCAACCACCACGGAATGCCTCCGTACGTACAAACCGTGATCCATGTAGGCGGAATCTCGGATTTTCATTGACTCGCGTCGACCCTAACGTGACGCCACTGGCAGCTGCGGGATTGCAGCCAACTCGCCGAGTCGACGAGGAACACCTGTTCAGATGCGAGATGAGGGTCCGACGGTAATGCGCACGTGGATCTCTACCGCGACAGCCTCACAAAGGCCAACCAACATTCCATGAAGGGATCCGCCCGGGACCCAGGTTCCGCGACCAGAACTCGGGCGAACGTCCCCACCGTCTGCCCTTTCTGCGCATGTGGATGTGGTCTTTATCTGCAGACGGTGGATGGTGAACTGACCGGTGTGTTGCCGAGCGAACACCACCCTGTCTCGCGTGGCAGGCTGTGTGCTCGAGGGTGGGCGGCTCATGAGGCGTCTTTGTGGGGTCGACGCCTCACCAGTCCTCTTGTCAGGAATGGCGGCATCCAGGAGCCGACGAGGTGGCGCACCGCGCTGAGGTCTGCCGCGGAGCGGCTCACCGAACTCCTCGCGGCTGGGGCGCCGATCGGTGTCCTGGGATCGGCTCGCGCGACAAACGAAGAGAATTTCCTGGCCGTTAGACTGGCCAGGACCGCGCTGCGTACACACCACGTGGACTCCTGCCTCCAAGCCCCTTACCAGAGTCTCGTCTCCGGTGTCTCTGAGTCCGATATGGCACGCAGTCTTGCCTCAGCACTTGAGGACATCGAGCGGTGCGAGGTGATCCTGCTGCTCGAGGGAGATCTCGCAGTCACGCACCCACAGGTCGCGTCCGCGATCATGACGGCTGCACGGCGCGGTGCCACGCTGGTGACGATGGGACCAGTGAAAACCCAGATGAGCCGCCTGGCCTGGCTGCACCTCCCCCTCATCCCCGGTGATGAGCCTGTTCTGGCGGCCAGACTCGTCGCCGCGAGTGACGGCGCCACGTTGGAGCATGCGGCCAAGGCTGTCGCTGCTCACCCGCCAACCGACTCAAGGCTAAGCCCCGAGCAGCTCATGCCTGTGGCGGGACTCGGACGCGCGGTGGAGGCATACAAGGCAGCGCGCAGCGCTGCGATCGTGCTCGGCTCAAGCGGTACAGCTAACCCGTGGCTCCGTGCGGTGGCCAGCGGGTTTGCCAAGCTCGCTGCCAGTACAGGACACCTTCAGCGTCCGGGCTCGGTGGTGCTGCCGCTTCCGCTTCTCTGCAACACGCGCGGAGCTCTTGAGATGGGCGCTGCGCCACACTGCCTCCCCGGTCGTCGTGCCCTGGACGACGAATCGGCGCGGCTGCGTCTTCGTCGCGTTTGGGGATGTGAGGTCGCGAGCCAACGAGGCCTCGATGTCGAGGCAATGTTGGATGAGGTGAAGGGACTAGTCGTTGTTGCCGACGACCCGCCCCTCGCCCTGCTCTCGCAAGAGTCCGGCAGGAAGGCCTTGGCAGGGCTGGAATGCCTGGTAGTGCTGGACGCCTTCGTCACCCCGACCGTGGAGGCGTCCCATATCGCTCTGCCGATATCGAGCCTTGCAGAAGCGGATGGTACGGTCACCAGCATGGAGGGCAGGGTGCAGTGGCTACGGGGGGGTAGGCCGCCCCCAGGTGAGGCCCGCCCAGGGTGGTGGGTGCTCAGCGAACTTGGGGCAGCGCTTGGAATGTCCAAGACTTGTCAGTCGGTTCGAGGTGTCTTCCATGACATTCTGGCTGCTGTGCCCGAGTACGCAGAAGCCCTGTCGCCGGAGGGAGGGCGAACGGACGGTAGCCTGGGAGTGCTCCCGGGCATTCTAGGAGATCCCCGCAGTCGCTCCGCTGAATCGGCTGACGCATGCGATTCGACCCTCGCGGCCCTTCGGGTCCCTGTGACGGCTGGGGGCAGCAAAGCCGAGTTCCCGTACCGTTTGGCGCGGGTGGGCTCGTTCGAATGGGGAGAGCACACATACGTTGACTCCTCGCCCACCCTCAGCCGCGATCACAGATCACGCCGCAAGCTGTACCCCGACGGCTATATCGAAATGAGCACCGAGGATGCGAGCAGGTTGGGAGTCCGGGATGGCTGGAGGATAAAGGTCATGTCGGCGCGCGGGGAAGTCGTGATTCCGGTTCGCCTCCGAGAGGCTATGGAACCTGGGATCTTGCTGGTCCCGTTCGCGTTCCGCGACCAGTTGGAGCCCGTGTTGAAGCGGGACGCACTGACGGCGGTGAACGTGGAGCGTACGTAGCCGACGCACGACGGGAGCCTGGAATGTCGCTTGAGGATGCGGTAACCATTGCCACGGAAAACCTGCCGCACTGGGTTGCGTCGCTCTGCGCTCGCGCAACGGTGGTGGCACCCACCTCCGGTCCCGGGGGGGATGTCCTGTTTTCGACGATCTCCTCCCCAGACGAAGTCCTCTGGGAATTTGAGAATCCCTTGGATCCGCCCAAGCGATTCCTCCTGCCCCAGACAGATCCTCTGGTCAAGATCCACCGAGATGGGGGTCACTTCCGTCTCAAACCCGTTCCTGACGACACCCGTCTGATCCTGTTGAACATCCGAAGTTGTGACGTCAGCGGATTCGTCTTTCTCCACCGCATGCACGCCCGTGATCTCCCTGACAGATCGTACCTCCGCCGTGCGGACAACACCGTACTCGTGAGCTTGGCCTGTGCCCAGCCGTGTCCAATGGGATTCTGCATCTGCTGCAATGCCGGCCCGTTTCTCCAGACCGGCTTCGATCTCCAACTGACGCCGTTGCACCAGCGGATGCTGGTCGAGGTGGGGAGCAGCAAGGGTCGCGCGCTACTGGACGGCGCGGCATCCCTGTTCCGACCCGCGACTGAAGGGGAGCTGGCGGCACGGACCGAAGTCGAAGCCCGGGCCCGCCGGAGCTTCGGAACCGAGACGTGTCATTTTGGCTCGGCAATGCGCCGCATCTCCACAGGCCGGGTGGCGCAGGAGCTGTGGGAGACCATGGGAGCCTGGTGCCTCGAGTGCGGCGGATGCACCCTGGCATGCCCTACCTGCTACTGCTTCAGCATCAGAGACCGGTCCGTCGACGGCGGTTGGCTGAGGTGTCGCACGTGGGACTCCTGCCAGTACTCGGCATTCACCCTCGAAGCCTCGGGCCACAATCCTCGAGCACGCGTGCCAGCACGGATGTGGCGCCGCTTCTTCCACAAGGTGAGCGCGCAGTACTACCAGCGGGACGGTGGGGTGGGCTGCGTGGGGTGCGGACGATGCATCAAGGTCTGCTTGGGAACGACGGACATGCCAGCAGTGGTCGAGGCGATCCGAAAGGGGGAGTGGCATGGCTGACCTGTTCCTTCCCAGCGTGGCCACGATCCTGAGTCAGCGGGACGAGACTCCGGATACGCGCACCTATCAGCTTCAGCTGCGTGACGGTCACGAGGAGGAACGGTTCAGCTTCCGCCCCGGCCAGTTCCTCGAACTCTCCGTATTTGGGGTGGGGGAAGCCCCCTTCTGCCTCGCCTCGAGTCCTACCAGACGAGGTTCCGTCGAGGTCACGGTGAGGCGCACCGGACAGGTCACCGATGCGCTCCGCGCCTTGGGGCCCGGGGACGAACTCGGCATCCGTGGTCCCTGCGGCAATGGCTTCGATCTGGAAGCCGCCCAAGGGAACGATCTCCTGTTCATCGCCGGGGGGATCGGGCTGCCTCCGCTGCGGGGACTCATCTGGAACGTCCTGGACGAGCGGGACCGGTTCGGCAACGTCACGATCCTCTACGGTGCACGAACACCGGCCGATCTCGTCTATAAGGACGAGTTGCGGCTGTGGGAAGACCGGGACGATGTCGAGTTCCGTGTTACGGTGGATCGGGCGGAGCCCGGCTGGGAAGGGAACGTTGGCATGGTTCCCGTTCTCCTGGAGACGGTGAAGCTCCAGCCGGCAAGCACGCTCGCCTACGTCTGCGGGCCGCCGATCATGATCAAGTTCGTGATCCAAGACCTCCTCATGCGCGGCTTCGCGGAGGACCGAGTGATCTCGACGTTGGAGAGGATGATGCAGTGCGGTGTGGGGAAGTGTAACCACTGCTGCATCGGGCACCTGTTCGTCTGCCGGGATGGTCCGGTGTTCAACTACCGGCAGATCCGCGAGATGGCAGAATGACCGTCGGGCACGCTCGAGCGACTCTGCCGGATGTCTTGGCCGCCCGACTGGTGGGACACGTGGTCCTCGTCGGCGTGGGCAATCCGCTGTTCGGCGACGACAACGCTGGCTGCCTGGTGGCCAATGGGCTCGCCGGCGTCCCGGGACTCCACGTGATCCAGGCCGACGACGTACCGGAGCGCCACGTCGTTCAGATCGCAGATCGTGCGCCGGACGTCGTCGTGCTGGTCGACGCGGTTGACCTCGGGGCGGCAGCGGGATCAGTCGCGATCCTGGAGAAGGAAGCGATGGCGCGTTACGAGCCGAGTACGCACCGGGTTCCTCTGGGTCTGATTGCAGAGTTCATTCAGCGTGCTTCCGGTGCAGATGTCTTCGTCTTCGCCATCCAGCCGGGTCGTGTCCAACTCGGAGCCGACCTCAGCCCTGAGGTAGCCCGGTCCGTCGAATCTCTCTGCGAGCTGATCCGGCAGTTGGTCACAGCCAGCGGTACCTCGGTACCTAGGGACGCATCGCCGGCGGGCGAGACGGCACCATGTTGACCGCCGCACTGGTCCTCGCCATGGCGCTGCCCGCGTTGGGTGGTGTGCTGGTTTCCGTGCTGCCGGCGCGCCCGGCACGGGCAACCGCCACATGCTTTGCAATCGCGGCAGCGGCACTCGGAATCTGGGCCGTTGCCACGGACTATCCGGACGCCTATCGCCGGGCCCTCGGAGATCTACCATGGCTGGGTGAGCAGGCGGGGCATGGTCTCCTGGGGGTCCTGCTCGATCCCCTCTCCTCGATCCTGCTGTTGATCGTCGTGGTCGTTGGTCTCCTCACCGTCGTCTACTCGGTCTCGTACCTGAGTGACGGCAATCGCGACCATCCGGTCGGCCCACAGGATCAGGGTCGTTACTACTTCTGGCTCCTGTTGTTCGTTGCGAGCATGGTGGGGGTGGCTGTCTCCCCGAACTTTCTCCAACTGTTCGTCTTCTGGGAACTCACGACGCTCTGCTCGTGGGCGCTGATCTCCTTCTACCGCAACGACAAGAGCCTGCGTGCGGGCCTGAAGGCTCTGATCATGACACACGTGGGAGGGCTCTTTTTCCTTCTCGCCCTGTTAGTGCTCTTCGTCCAGACGGGTTCCTTCGAGTTTGCGGCCCTGGCACGCCTGTCCGAGGGGGAGCGTACGTGGGTCTTCTGTTTCCTGATGATCGCAGCCTGGGCCAAAGCCGCGCAGGTTCCGATGCACACCTGGCTGCCCGACGCGATGGAAGCTCCCACGCCGATCAGCGCATACCTACACGCTGCTGCCATGGTGAAGGCCGGTGTGTACCTGATGGCACGGAGCGTAAGTGCCAGCTGGTCAGTGCTGCCGAACGTCGCGTATGTGCTCGGGGCCATGGCTGTGCTCACGATCCTCGTGGCGCTGTCGTTCTACTTCGTTCAGGATGATCTCAAGCGGCTGCTCGCCTACTCCACCATCGCGCACCTCGGCTACGTACTGCTCGGCGCGGCGCTCGGCGCCCTCGGCTCCATCGAGGGTTTCCGCGGCGGGGTCCTGCACATCATCTGCCATGGATTCTCGAAGGGGCTGCTGTTCTTCTGTGTCGGAGCGGTCGCGTATGTGACCGGCACTCGCAGCATCTCGACCTTGCGGGGCCTGGGTCGCACAATGCCGCTCACGGCGACCGCTTTCTTCATCGGTCTGCTGGCGGTGACCGGTATCCCGCCCTTTGCGTGTTTCTGGAGCAAGTTCATGTTGCTCGCCGGTGCCGTGGACCTCGGCGGTTCGATCGGGCCGGTCCTGCTCGTGGTGTTGCTCGGCGAGACGCTGATCGCCTTCGCGTGGATGCTCTTCATCGGGCAGGAGGTCTTTCTCGGCGCGCCATCGCCGGCCGCCCAGGTCAACAGCGACCCGCCGCTGGCAATGCGGGTGACACTGCTCCTATTGATGATCGCATGTGTCGTCGCGCCGGCAGCCGGAATCCCGCTGGTCGAGCTGATCGGAAGGTGATGTGATGAGCCACGTGTTCCTGCTCGGATCAAGTGGCGCCCTGTTGATGGTGGGAGCGCTCGCCAGCCTCGCGTTTGCGCGCAACCGGACGCTCTGCGGCTGGGTGGCGGTCGCGTTCGCAGCGGTCTCGACAGCCGCAGTGTTCGGCGTCGTCATCGACACGTTCCGGGCCGGTGCCGAGCCCGAGGTCGTCTTGCTTCGACTGCCCGTTCTTGAGGCAGCCTGGACGGTTCTCGTCGACCCGCTGAGCGCGTTCTTCCTGGCCATCACCGCTACGGTCTGTGTGCTGAGCACGCTGTTTTCCGTGCACTACATGACCCATTTCGAAAAGGACGCGGTCGCCAAGTTCTACCCCGTGCTGCTCGTGTTCTTCGCGAGCGTGGTGGGTGTGCTGGTCACGTCGGATTTCCTGTTCTTCCTGGTGTTCTGGGAGCTGATGACGCTCACGTCCTTCTTCTTGGTCACCTTCGAGCGCGAGAGCGCGGTCAGCCAGCGCGCGGGACGGAAGTACTTCATCATCACCCATGCGGCTACCTTGTGCCTGATCGCCGGCGCGCTCCTCCTCTGGAGGGTGTCGGGCGGGTTCCACTTCCCCGCCATGCGCCACGCCCTCGGCACATTGCTCGACACGCAGCCCGTCGTGGGCAACCTGGTGATCTTGCTGTTCCTGCTGGGCTTCGCGACGAAGGCGGGAGTCCTCCCCATGGGTGACTGGCTGCCCGACGCACATCCGGTCGCTCCCTCGGGGATGAGCGCCGTACTCTCGGGGGCTCTGGTCAAGATCGGGATCTACGGACTGCTACGGGTCTTCTGTGGCTTCGTGCCAGTCGCCGCCTCGCTACGAACCTGGGGCGTGATCGTTGCCCTGGCCGGAGCGGGCTCGCTGTTCATCGGTAACCTGACGGCCCTGAGGCAGGTCAACAACAAGCGCCTCATGGCTTTTAGCACGATCGGTCAGATCGGCTACATCTGTTTGGGGCTGGGGGTGGGTCTGTACTGCCTGCCGGACAATCCCTCGTTGGCTGCCCTCGGGATTATGGGCGCCCTGTTCCACGCGGCCAACCACGCATGCTTCAAGGCCTGTCTCTTCCTCGGCGCGGGCTCGGTTCTCTACCGCACCGGCGAAAGACACATGGATAAGCTCGGCGGACTCGGATCCTCGATGCCGGTCACTGCGGGTTCGTCCACGGTGGCCTCGCTGAGCATCGCAGGCGTGCCGCCATTCAATGGATTCGCCAGCAAGTGGCTGATCTTGGCGACGTGCCTGATGGTTGGCATACGGTCTCCCCTCTTCCTGTTGTTGAGCATCGTCGGTCTGTTCATCTCGCTCGCAAGCCTCGCAGCCTTCCTCAAGGTCCTCGGTGCCGTGTTCCTAGGCCGGCCCGACGAGGATTCCAGGGTGCGGGAGGTACCGTGGGCCATGGCGGTTCCTCAAGTGGTGCTGGCGGCGCTGTGCATCCTATTGGGGGTCTTCCCGCGAGCACCGCTCCAGTTCGCTCACACGGCCATCGCAAGCGTGTCGCAGGTCGATCTCCCGCCGATTCAGTCACTCCTCGGCGGCCCCTGGGGGCTGACCCTGACGGTGAGTGAAGTGTCGCTGGGTTTCTGGACACCCTTGGCGATCGTCGCAGCCCTGTTGCTACTGGGGTTGCTGGCCTACGGGATTCAGCGTGCCGGAGCGGCCACGGTGCGGCACGTTGAGGTATGGGCGTGCGGGGAGGAGCACAGGGCTTCGACCATACGCTATCCGGCGAGCAGCTTCTTCCTCCCGTTCAAGCAAGCGTTCCACGGCATCTACCCCACCGTACGGGCTCGAGCTCCGGCGTTCCCACCGCCGCTCAGGAGGGCGCTCGACTTCGACCGCTGGATTTTCACGCCGATCGCTCGAGGGGTGGAGCAGACTGCCCGTGGAATCGGGCGCACGCATGCGGGGATTCCCCAGCTCTATCTGCTCTGGATCGTGGTGGGAGCGGCAGCGGTGCTGGCAATCGTGCTCTTTGCGGCGCGCTAGGGAGTGGATCATGAAGGGCCAGTCCGACACGGCGATGCACATCACGGGGCTGCTGAGAGAGCGGCTGGGAGCTTCCCTCGTCTTGGCGGAGCAGCCGCACCCGGACACGGTGTGGTTCGAGATCGAGCCCAAGGCAGTGCGCACTGCTGCCGAGGTTCTGGCTCGAGAGACGACCGCGCGGTTTCTGGTGACGGCGGGTATCGACGAACGTCCTCTCGGCCGAGGCTTCGCGATAGTGCACCTTTTCTCCTTGGATGCCGATCACATCTTCCTCGCGCTCGAGTTCCGGCTCGACTCGGAGAATGCCCGAATCGACTCAATCACCCCGGTGATTCCTGCGGCGAATTGGGCCGAGCGCGAATTCCGGGATGCGATAGGGGTCGATCCCGAGGGGCACCCGGATCCTAGACGACTCATGCTTCCGGACGACTGGCCGGAGGGGAGTTATCCCCTGCGGCGGGACTTCCGCTACGACTACCGCCCTCCCGCTGTCGATGATGCGCGGCCCCCCTTCCTCGAAGCACCCGAGGGGTCGTCCGTGATTCCCATGGGGCCCTTCTTCCCGTCCCTGGAGGAGCCGGCGTACTGGCGGCTGTTCGTCGAAGGGGAGCGGATCGTCGGGTGCGACTATCGGGGCTTCTACAATCATCGGGCCATTGAGAAGCTCGGGGAGAGTGTTCTCACGTACGACAAGCTCCCCTTCGTCGCTGAGCGGATTTGCGGTATCTGCGGCTTCATTCACTCCACCTGCGTGTGCCAAGCCGTGGAGCAAGCGGCTGGCATCGAGGTCCCCCCCCGAGCCGGCTACATCCGGACCATCATGCTGGAGCTGGAGCGGGTGCACTCGCACCTCCTCTGGCTGGGCATCGCCGCGCACATCATCGGATTCGAGACGGTGCTCATGCAGAGCTGGCGCATCCGTGACCCGATCATGTGGCTCAGCGAGGAGATAAGCGGGAATCGCAAGACATATGGGATGAACTGCGTCGGCGGTCTGCGGCGCGATATCACCCCCGAGGCGGCCGACAAGTTGCGCAAGGTCCTCGAGCCAGTCGAACGGGAGATGCAGGCGGTGCGCAAGGCCATCATCGGCGACACGACGCTTCACGCACGGACCAAGGGCGTGGGCCTCCTGACCGCGGACTGGGCGCGGAGAATTGCCGTCGTCGGCCCAACCGCCCGCGCTTCCGGCGTCGCCGTCGACGCACGCGTGGACCACCCCTACGCGGCATACCGCGAGATCCCTCCACGCGTGTGTGTACAGCAGGAGGGTGACATCTGGTCTAGGGTGGAGGTGCGGATCGACGAACTCGAGGATTCACTCCGGCTGATGCGCACCGCGCTCGATACCATGCCGGCAGGGCCGATCCGCGCCGAGATCACCGAGGAGATCCCACCCGGACGGGTCGGGATCTCGGTTGTGGAAGCGCCCCGCGGAGAGGCCGTCCACTTCGTGATGACGGGGGACAACAACCGTGCCTACCGCTGGCGGGTACGGGCGCCCACCTACCCGAACCTCCAAGCCGTTCCGTCTATGGTCACGGGGGGGACGATCGCCGATGTCCCCATCACGGTGGGTAGCATCGATCCGTGCTTTTCCTGCACCGAGCGAGTGGAGGCTGTGGACATGCGCAGCGCGGAGACCAGGGTCTACTCCCAGGAGGAGATGCTCCAGATGTGGCGGGACCGAGGACCCCGGGGAGGTGACGGATGAGCATGGGAGTGCCACAGGTCCTCGGGTTATGCGCGGTGAACGTCCTCGTGGCGTTGCTCCTGTCCCCGCTGTACGAGGGGATCCTGAGGAAGCTCAGGGCGGTGGTTCACTCACGCGTAGGACCGCCCGTGACCCAGTCCTACTTCGATCTTCTCAAGCTCCTGGGAAAGGAAGATCTGAGGTCCACCCGGGGGGCACTCTGTGCTATCGCACCGGCGATGATGCTGGGCTCGGTGCTGGTGCTTGCGACGCTCGTGCCGATGGGCACGATGCCTCCCCTCGGCTCCGCCGGGGACATCATCGTGCTGATCTACGTGGCGGGGATGAGCGCCGTGTTCCTGATCCTCACCGCCTTTGCCAGCGGGAGCCCCTATGCCTTCGTGGGCGGCTCCCGCGAGATGATGCTGCTACTCTGCGTGGAGCCGGTCGTGGCAATCGTGCTGATCGTGGGCGCGGTGAAGGCCGGGACGCTGGCGACCGGGGGGGTCTTGGCCTGGCACGCGGCGAGTGGGCCGAGCATCAGCATGGCTCTCGCCGGTGTGGCCCTCTTTCTCGCCCTCCAGGCCCAGGCCGGGAAGCTCCCATTCGATATCGCCGAGGCCGACCAGGAGATCATGGGAGGCCCCCTGGTTGAGCTCAGCGGGCCGCGTCTGGCGCTGGTGCGCTGGGCTCTCTGGGCCAAGCAGCTGATTCTCGCGCTCCTTCTTGTAGAGGTCTTCGTGCCTTGGCCTCGTGTGGGGCTGTTCCCGCTCGATCTGGCACTGGCCCTGGTGAAGACGCTCGCCGTCCTAGTCCTCGTGGCCGTGATCGATGTCGTCAACCCTCGGCTTCGGCTGGAGCAGGCCATGAGTTACTACCTGCGGATTGCGTTCTCTGCGCTCGCGGCGCTGGCGTTTGCCGTGATCGGGATGTAGGAGGTCGCACGTGTTCCTGAGCAAACTGCGGGAAGCGCTGATTTGCTTCAGGGCGGGACGTGTTACGCTTGCCTATCCGTTTGCCCCTCACGACCCGGCACCCCGCTTTCGAGGCAAGATCGCGGTGGATCCGGACCTCTGCTTCGGTTGCGGTGGCTGTGCGCGCGTCTGCCCCGCGGGTGTGATCCTGATTCAGGATACCGAGCGACTCACTCGAGTGCTGGAGTTCCACTGGAGTCGCTGCACGTATTGTGGTCGCTGCGAGGAGGTCTGCCCGGAGCAGGCGATCCGCATGACTCAGCAGTTCGAGACGGCCACGGATCAGGCGCAGGACATGGTGATACGGCTGCAAGTCTTCATGGGGCCCTGCCAGCGGTGTGGAAGATGCTTCCCGCCGCCCACACCCCTAGACCGCATGACGGTTGCCGGGTTCCGCGACGGTGGTAACGGAGGGCGCGCATGAGCACGCCGGATCTGCCAGCCGACCTGATTCGCACGCTGAGCATGTTGGTGGTCATCACGTCCGTCGTCGTGTTAGAGACGCGGCGCCTGCGACTCTCGGCGGTGGTGTACAGCGTCCAGGCCGTGCTGATCGTGGCGCTGCTGCTGAGCTTCGCCGGGGCCAATCCGGCCCTGTACTGGTGGGCAGGGACCGCTCTCTGCACCAAGGCGGTTCTCATTCCCTGGTTCCTGTTCCGGTACATCGGGAAGACGCAGGAGATGGAACTCCCGCCCCTCGTCGGCTTCGGACCGTCGGTTGCCGTCGCGGCACTTCTCATTGTCGGGTTCTTCCGACTGACCTACGGCTATGTCGATCTCCTGGCTCCTACGGAGCTGGCCCAGGAGGAGGTGTTTCGCACGAACCTGGCCGTGGCCTCGACGGTGTTCGTGCTAGGGCTCTACGCAGTACTGACCCGGCGGGATGCTGTGAAGACGGTGATCGGTCTCTGTCTGCTGGAGAACGGAGTGCATCTGAGCCTGGTGAGCCTGGCGCCCGAGGTTTCGGAGACCGCCCTGTTCGGCATTGCCACCGAAGTGGTGGTCAGCGTCTTCCTGCTCCTGTACGTGATCGCCGGCGTGTACCAGCAGTTCGGAACCACCGACACCCTGCGGATGCGCGAGCTTCGCGGGTGAGCGGACACCGGTCATGCGTACGGAACGCTGAGCGATGAACGAGCCACTCTCTGAGGTCTATTCGATCCTCCCGGCCACGGCGTTCCTGGTGCCACTGGCCGCCGGCGCCCTCGTCTTCCTCGGCGGCGGGTTGGGCCGCGCGTTCGGCCAGGCGGTGTCACTGTTGGCCTCGCTGATCACCGCGGTCATTGGGGTGGTCATGGCTGGCGCGGTTGTGCAGGACACCGTGCTCACCACTTGGGGGAACGAACTCCGCGTGGACGGTCTCTCCGCGCTACTCGTCTTCGCGATCGGCGTGATCGGCCTTCTCACGACCGTGTACTCTCTGCGCTACGTGGACCGGACTGAGTTCCAGAAGCGAGTCGGCGTCGGCCGGGTGGAGCGCCGGCTGTCGATCTTCTACGGACTCCTGCTTTGGTTCCTCGGGACCATGGTGTGGGGGTGCGTGACCAACAACATCATCATGCTCTGGGTTGCCGTGGAAGCGACTACCCTCACCTCAGGGCTCCTCGTGGCGTTCTTCTGGGACAAGCGGGCATTGGAGGCGGGTTACAAGTATCTGATGCTCCTCACGATCGGCATCACGTTCGCGCTGTTCGGATGCGTGCTTGTGTACGTATCCGCGGCAGCGACAGGGCAGCTGGCGGGCGGCGAGGCACTCCTCATCAGCGAGGTGAGGAACGTGGCGGGCCTTCTGCCGCCGAGGACCGCGGTCCTCGCCGTGGCCTTCCTGATCATCGGATTCGGGACGAAGGCGGGCATCGCCCCGTTCCATCCATGGCTCCCTGACGCGCACGCAGAGGCACCCACGCCCGTGAGCGTGCTGCTCTCCGGCGTCATGATCAAGATGGCGCTGTACGCGCTGGCGAGGACGTTGGCCCTGTTCTTCCCCACTTGGCCGCAGCTCGCCGTCTTCGCGGTGGCCGTGGGCACGTTCACGATGGTGCTCGGAATCTCTCTGGCCCTGGGCCAGGACGATCTGAAGCGGCTTCTTGCCTATTCGTCCGTGAGCCAGATGGGATACATCCTGGCGGGACTCGGATTGGGGACGTACCTCGGGTGTTTTGGAAGCCTGTTCCATCTGCTGAACCACGCCATCTTCAAGGCCCTCCTCTTCATGTGCGCGGGAGCCCTGATCTATGCCACGGGCCGGCGAAGAGTCAGTGAACTGGGTGGACTGGCCAGGAAGATGCCCGTGACGGGCGCGTGTTTCTTCGTCGGCGCGCTGGCCATCTCTGGTTTCCCCCCGTTCAACGGATTCTGGAGCAAGCTGACCGTATACCTCGCTCTCGCGAAATCCGGGCTCTGGTGGGCGGCGGTCATCGCCGTGGCTACCAGCGTGCTCACCATGGTCGCCCTCGTGCGGCCAGCGTACCGCGTGTTCTGGGCGACGCCCGCCGCGGGTGCGGTTGGCTCAAGTGAGTTCAGGGATGTGCCTGCTACCGTGTGGGTCCCGATGGTGACGTTAGCTGCCGGGTGTGTCCTGCTGGGTCTTGCGCCGCATCTCGTTTATCCACTCCTGGACAAGGCCGCTACTGTCCTGGCGGTCTCAGGGAGATGATTGGTGAGATGTTGAAAGAGCTTTGTGCGAAGGCCCTCCTCAAGGCGCTGTGGGTATACCACGCGAACACCGGGGCCTGCAACGGGTGTGACATTGAGGTGATCAACGTCCTGACGCCGTATTATGATGCGGAGCGCTTCGGCATCCGACTAGTGGGATCTCCCCGCCACGCCGACGTGATTCTGGTCAGCGGCCCCGTGACTCGACAGGTGGCTCCCGCCCTCCAACGACTTCTGGAGGCAGTGCCCGCGCCGAAGTTGGTGGTTGCGGTGGGCTCTTGTGCCTGCGGGGGAGGTGCCTGGTTCGACAGCTATAGCGTGCTGGGAGGTGTCAGCCAGGCTATCCCGGTTGACTACTACATACCGGGATGCCCGCCCCGGCCGGAGGCGATTCTCTTCGGCGTCGCCCTGGCCCTTGGCCTGGTTTCGAAGAAGGTAGCCGAGGAGATCCTGAGCCAAGAATCACTTGACGAGCTGGCCCGAGGTGTCTCTCGGTACGTGGGGGAAGGCGATGGCAGACAGGACTAAGATCCTCGTAGTCGACGACGACCGGGACCTCGTGGACATCCTCACTATGGTCCTGGAGAGCCACGGCTACGAGGTTGTGCGGGCCTACGATGCACCCCGAAGCCTGGATGTCGTGGAGGAGCAACGTCCGGACCTGATCGTTCTGGACGTGATGATGCCGGAAGCGACGGAGGGGTTCCATGTCGTCTGGCAACTCCGGAAGCGGTCCGAGGACTACTTCCGGAACGTCCCCATCATCATCCTCACGGCCATCCACCAGAAGACGCAGCTCCGGTTCTACCCGGATTCCGGGGACGGCACGTACGCGCCGGGGGAGTACCTCCCGGTCCAAGGCTTCGTGGACAAGCCCGTCGACCCAGGAGCCCTCGTGAGCGAAGTGGAGCGGGTCCTTGCCGTCGGGCGGGAGCCCTGACTGGCGCACACGCCGCCTGAGTCGGCGAGCGTCCGTCGATGGATGCAGGAACTAGGAGCATTGGATGACGGCGATACCGACGGCCCTTCCGGCAACCGACGTGTTGATCGGGCGTATCGGCTGGCTCATCCGACTCCGCTGGATCGCGATCGTGGGTGTCCTGGTCTTCGTGGAGGTCGCCCGCCACTGTCTCGACATCCAAGTCTTCGTCTCGCGCATCTACTTCGTGCTTGGGGTCCTTGCTGTCTACAACCTGACTAACCACCTCGTCCTCCGTCGCGTGCGCAGGATCAGCGTCGCCGGCGCACGGGAGATCTCCGCAAGGGAGGCCAAGAAGCCGATAGGTGCTCTGGCGCGATTCCTACTTCCGCGGACCCCGCCAGGGGTGGACTACTACGACCGGCAAGCGGCACGGGCCGCTGTCTTCGCCAACGTCCAGATCGGACTCGACCTGGTCTTCCTGGCGGCACTTCTGCACTTCGCCGGAGGAATCGAGAACCCCCTCCGTGTCTTCTTCGTGTTTCACGTAATCATTGCCAGCATACTTCTCTCCCGACAGGCCACGTACGCGCACGCCACCTATGGCCTCCTTCTCCTGTCAGCCGTTGCCCTGGGGGAATTCTGGAGGATTCTCCCCCACTACTCGTTGCAGGGCCACTGGCGCCCCGACGGGTATCTGGATCCCCCTCTGGTAGGGACCCAACTCTTCCTACTTGGCGTCACGCTCTACGTGGCGGCGTACCTGGCGAGCTCCATCGCCGCACGCCTCCGTCGGCGGGAAGTGGACGTGGTGATCCTATCCCAGCGTCTGGCGGAGAAGGCGGAGCACCTGGAGACAGCGTACGTGGAGGTGAGCGCCGCCGAGAAGGCCAAGTCCCAGCAAATGCGAAAGGTAGCCCACGAGCTCCGCGGGCCCCTGGGGACAATCAAGACGGCCCTGAGCGTCGTGCTCGAGTTAGGGCCGGGAGCGATGTCCGCTCGGACCCGGGACCTGATCCACCGGGCGCACCGACGGGCCGGTGAGCTGGCTGATGTGACCCAAGAACTCCTGTCGTTGTCCCGGGCCCGAGGGAGCAAGACAGTGGTGCAGCACACGGTCGTCGATCCTGCTGACGTCGCGCGGCGGGTCCTGGACGAGATGTGGGTCCAGGCAAAGGACAGGGGCGTGGTCCTCACTGCTGACATCGGGGAGGAGCCAAAGGAGATGCTGGGAGATCCCGAGGGCCTGGCCGACCTGATGGGCAACCTCCTCAGCAATGCCATCCGTTACACTCCCGAACGTGGAACGGTGTCTTTCGAACTGTGTGAGGTCGGAGGGAAGCTCGTCATCAGAGTGACTGACACGGGAATCGGGATCGCGGAAGAGGACCTTCCGCGGATCTACGAGGAGTTCTTCCGATCGAAGCTGGCCCGGGCCTTCACCCCGGACGGATCGGGGCTCGGCATGGCCATCGTGAAAGCTGTGGTGGAGCAGCACGAGGGAACCATCTCGGTGGAGAGTACCCGCGGACACGGAACCTGCGTGCAGGTGGACATCCCGGTGAGGTCGAATGCCAGGTGAATCCGACCATCATCCTTCTCCTCACGCCTGCGGTCTGATTCCTGAGGCTCCCGTTGGACGGAGTCAACTGTCGGTTCGTCATCGTGGCCGGCGTAGGTATCAGCCGCAATGCCCCACGTACATGTCCGGATTTCGTTCGCCTGTTGGCATCTGCAGTGTCGTGAGAGTGACGCGGTCTGCCGAGAGTGAGCTTTGTTAATGCACGAGATGAGCGTTGCGCTTGAGGTGTGCAGCATCGCCGAGCGTCACGCGCCGGGTGGGCAACTCGCAGATGTGGTCGGTGTAGGCGTGGAGGTTGGCTGCGATTCGGGAGTCGAGGCCAGCAACCTTGAGTTCTGGCTGCAGATACTGTTGTCAAGTCCGCCGTACAAGGCTGCCAAACCCGTCGTGACGCAGGTACCCGGGGGCGACCTACGTGTCACCTACCTGGAGGTGGTTGATGGCCGTCCGGACAATTGAGGTGCGCGAGCGCGTGATGGCGAAGAATGACGAGCTGGCCGCAGAGGTACGGTGTCGGCTCTCGAGACATGCTGTTGCCGCGCTCAACCTGGTGTCTTCTCCGGGCTCGGGAAAGACGTCGCTCCTCGAGCGCACCCTCGAGCACCTGGGCGACAAGCTCAGCATAGCCGTAGTCACGGGGGACGTGCAGACTCAGAATGATGCTGATCGACTGGCGCGACACACGGACAGGCTCGTACAGGCCGTCGTAACCGGCGGCGCGTGCCATCTGGATGCGCGACAGATCCTGACGGCCCTGGAGGAAATCGATCTTGCTAAGACCGATCTCTTGTTCATCGAGAATGTGGGCAACCTGGTCTGTCCGGCTAGTTGGGACCTGGGTGAGACTGCGAAGGTGGTCCTGTTTTCTACCACCGAAGGGGAAGACAAGCCAGTGAAGTATCCAAAGATCTTCCGTGAGTCCCAGTACGCCGTCCTCAACAAGCTCGATCTCCTACCCTATCTCGGCTTTGACGTGCGCAGGGCGCTGTCCTACGCCAGGCAAGCCAACCCCAACCTGCGCTTCTTCCTCACTTCTGCCCTTACCGGTCGGGGAGTCAGCAAGTGGTGTGCGTTTCTGACGAGCTGCGTGAGAAAGGCCACGGGGCAGTGACCAGACTCCAAGGAATTGCACGTGATGCGCTGACAATCAGCGTTACCGGTATTGTACAAGGTGTGGGGTTCCGCCCCTTCGTGCATCGACTGGCACTGGAGCACGAGCTTGACGGCTGGGTCAGAAACGAAACTGGCGGTGTACGCATCCGGGTCGGAGGACGTCAGGCAGCCCTGGATGCATTCGTGCACGACTTGCGAGCCAAGGCTCCGCCACTGGCTAGGATCGACCTGCTGGATGTGGCGGCGGCCGAACCTGATCAGTTGGATGGATTCAACATTGTGCAGAGCCGTGACGGGCGTGATGGGCGCCAATCCGTCAGCCCAGATGTAGCGCTGTGTGCGCTCTGCGAGCAGGAGCTGCTCGACCCCACCAACCGTCGCTTCCAATACCCGTTCATCACCTGCACCGACTGTGGGCCGCGCTACACCGTAATCGAGTCAATGCCCTATGACCGCGAGCGGACGAGCATGCGCATCTTCGCTCAGTGTCCACAGTGCCTGCTGGAGTACCGGAATCCTGCCGATCGTCGTCACCACTGTGAGAGCAACAGCTGCCCGGACTGTGGCCCGCATCTGTGGCTCGAGTCTGCCGATCGGTCTACCACTCCCTTGGAAGGCCAGAAGGCCATCGAAGCGGCCGCCGACCTGCTGCGAAAAGGATGCATCCTCGCCATCCGGGGGCTTGGAGGATTCCACCTGGCAGTGGATGGCTGTGATGAAGAAGCCGTACGCCGACTTCGGGCTCGCAAGGGCCGTGAGGCGAAGCCGCTGGCAGTCATGGTTCGAACGGTCGAACAGGCCAGGCAACTGGGGCGTATCGGTCCGGAGGAGAAACGTCTGCTCACATCGGCAATGAGTCCGATCGTACTCCTAGACGAGGAGCCCGGGTCGCGCCTCGCTCCGTCGGTAGCGCCCGGCCTCGACACGGTGGGAGTGATGAGGGCCTACACCCCGCTGCACCAACTGCTGCTCGCCCGGACAGGCGGGCCGGTGGTAATGAGCAGCGGGAACGTCGCCGAGGAACCACTGGCAATGGACAACGAGGATGCGCGGTCGAGGTTAGGCGGCATCGCGGACGCGTTTCTGTTGCACGACCGCGAGATCAAGGTCCGCTGCGACGACTCGGTGGTCCGGGTGGTTGACGGTGACCCTGTGTTCCTTAGGAGGGCACGCGGATACGCCCCTCTCCCCATTGCTTTGCCCATTCCCACGCCGACACCGTTCGTGGCAGTGGGGCCGGATCTCAAGAACACCTTCACGCTGGGTCAGGACGCAATGGCCTACGTGAGTCAGCACATCGGTGACCTTGAGACCGTGGCCACGCTGAACCACTTCAATGCGACTCTCTGCGCCTGTCGTTGCCTGTTTCGGATCGACCCGACGATCGCGGTCCGCGACCTGCATCCCGGGTACCGCTCGACCTGTTTGGCGACGGAGCTGGGGCTGGAATCGGTGCTGGCGGTTCAGCATCATCACGCCCACATCGCTGCCGTCGCGGCCGAGCACGGTGTGACCGACCGCGTCGTCGGGGTGGCGTATGATGGCACCGGATACGGCGATGACGGTGCGGTCTGGGGAGCGGAAATTCTCGTCGCCGACTTCGCAGGCTACCAGAGAGTCGGTCAGCTCCGTTATGCCCGGCTTCCAGGTGGAGACGCAGCAATGCGCCGACCATGGAGAGCCGCGCTTGGGTATCTGTCGTTGGAGCCAACCGCAGAAGCTGAGTTTGCACGAGCGTTCGACGGAGTGAGTGCTACGGAGCGCACCGTTGCCAAGCGACAGATTGAACGAGGGCTGAACGCGCCACTCGCTTCATCAATGGGACGTCTATTCGCCGCTGCCGCGGCGGTCCTCGGCGTACGTCGCATCTCACAGTACGAAGGACAGGCCGCAATGGAACTTGAGGCCCTTGCCGGGAGGAGGCGATTGGCTCCTCTACCGTTTCCAATTAGAGACGGAGGCAGGGTGAATTGGATCATGGATCCAGTGCCGCTTCTTGTTGCGCTCGGGGATCGGCTCTCGGCCGGTGATGACGTGGCAGACCTGGCGGCACGATTTCACGATAGCGTTGCGCGCACGACGGTCGCAATCGTTGAGCGGGCTAGGGAGGCGAGCGGGATTCAGACCGTAGCTCTTGGAGGCGGTGTGTTTCAGAACCGGCGTTTGCTGTCTACCGTCAGGAAACTGCTTGAGGATCTCAAGTTCCGGATCCTGATTCCGCAGTGCCTGAGCCCCAACGACGGTGCTGTTAGCTACGGACAGGCTGCTGTCGCTGCGGCACTTCTTCAAGAGGATCATCCCTCTCCGCGCACCTGGGCCGCTGGTCGGAGGCAACATGTGTCTCGGAATTCCCGGACGCATCATCGAGATGAAGAGTGAATTGGAGCTCCCGACCGGCGTGGTCGATTTCGGCGGCGCCAAGCGCGAAGTGTGTCTGGCATACGTGGCGGACGAAGTCAGCACTGGCGACTACGTCATCGTACACGCCGGCGTCGCCATATCGGTGGTGAACGAGGAGGAGGCACAGCACAGCCTCGAGCTCCTGAGGAGCTTGGCTCAGTTGGATGGACGCGAACCTGCGGACACGGATCGACGCCCCGCCGGCCGCCCTGAGCAGGTCGCTGATCAATGAGGTACCTGTCCGAGTACCGTGATCGTGGCGTCGCTTCCAGTTTGGTGGACGCGGTCCGACGGGCCGCAACACGCCGCTGGGTCTTGATGGAGGTCTGCGGCGGACAGACTCACACCATCGTGAAACACGGTATCGACCAACTTCTGGCTGAGTCCGTCGAGTTGATTCACGGCCCTGGGTGTCCGGTGTGCGTGACTCCGGTGGAGCAGCTCGACAGCGCGCTGGAGCTGGCCTCACGTCCGGAGGTCATTCTCGCATCGTTCGGGGACATGCTACGTGTCCCTGGAAGCAGCGCGGATCTCCTGCAGGTCCGTGCGCGAGGAGGTGACGTGAGAATCGTCTACTCTCCTCTCGACGCTCTCGAGATCGCTCGACAGAATCCTGACAGAGAAGTGGTGTTCTTCGCCGTTGGGTTCGAGACCACCGCACCTGCGACCGCCATGGCGGTATGGCGAGCAAGAGAACTTGGTATCAACAACTTCTCACTGCTCGTGTCCCACGTTACCGTTCCCCCTGCGATCATGGCGATTCTCGACTCGCCCGACAACCGTGTGCAAGGACTCCTTGCGGCAGGTCACGTGTGCACGGTTATGGGCTGGAGAGAGTATGAGCCACTGGCGGAAAGACATCGCGTCGCTATCGTCGTCACGGGCTTTGAGCCAGTAGACATCCTCGAGGGTATCCTCATGGTGGTCCGGCAACTCGAAGACGGGCGATACGAAGTTGAGAACCAATATGTTCGCTCGGTGAGGCGGGAAGGCAACTGCCGGGCGCAAGGGATCATCTCGAAGACGTTCAGGATCATAGACCGCAACTGGAGGGGCGTTGGCTGCATACCCGCAAGTGGGCTCGGCTTGCGGGAAGAGTTCGTGGACTATGATGCGGAGCTCAGGTTCGGCCTGCGGACGGTGAACCGTGTGGAGTCATCGGTGTGCCGCGCGGGGGACGTCTTGCGAGGCATCTTGAAGCCGCAGGACTGCAGCGCCTTTGGTGGTGATTGCACGCCAAGACGACCACTTGGTGCTCTCATGGTCTCGTCAGAGGGGGCGTGTGCCGCGTACTACAGCTACGGCCGCGGCCGAACGGCAAGGGGAACATGACGACTAGCATGGACCGCCCGAAGCCCGTTGTGCACGGGGTACAGTGCCCCATGCCGCAGTCCCAGCACGAGCGAGTGCAGTTGGGACACGGATCCGGCGGGAGAATGAGTCTCGAACTGTTGAGGGACTGCTTCCTACCGCACTTCGCAAACGATGTCCTGGCCCGGCTTGGCGACGCCGCCACCGTCGACATGCCCTCCGGGCAGGTGGCCATTTCCACGGACACGTTCGTCGTTCAGCCGCTCGAGTTCCCCGGCGGTAACATAGGGTCATTGGCTGTACACGGAACCCTCAACGACATCGCGATGATGGGTGCCCGGCCTCGTTACCTGACGGCTGGATTCGTTCTGGAGGAGGGGCTGCATCTCGATGTACTTGACCGAATTCTCAGCGCAATGGCCCGTGCGTCGCGTGAAGCCGGCGTTCTTGTCGTGGCAGGTGACACGAAGGTCGCAGAGAGGGGGAAGGCCGATGGGATCTTCGTCAACACGACCGGTGTCGGCGAAATGACTCCTGGATTCATGCCGGCTCCCCACCGCGCTCAGGCGGGAGATACCGTGATCGTGAGCGGGCCCGTTGGCCGCCACGGAATCGCGGTGATGGCCGCTCGCAACGAGTTGGGGTTCGAGGCGGAGATTGAGAGCGATTCGGCCAACCTCAGTCCGTTGGTGAACCGGTTGGGGAGTGCGGTGGGAGACAGTGTGCACGTGCTGCGAGATCCGACGCGGGGAGGCCTGGCCAGCGCGCTCAACGAGATCGCTACCTCGTCGAGAGTTGGAATTGAGCTGGATGAAGCGCAGATACCCGTCCCGGGAGCGGTGTCCGCAGCGTGCGAGATGCTGGGTCTGGACCCTCTCTACGTCGCGAGCGAAGGGGTCCTGGTGGCTATCGTAGACCCTGCCGCTGCAACAAGTGCCGTTGCGACCATGCAGACTGAGCCGCTGGGCGAACGTACGACTGTCATTGGGAAGGTGGTCACCGAGCACGCTGGCCTCGTCACACTAAAGACTGGGCTTGGCGTGGAGCGTGTTATTGACATGATTCCTGGTGACCAGCTGCCGAGGATCTGCTGAGCCGCTCCTCCGGTCGCCGCATCAACCCCTCCACGACATTGCGTTCACGATGGGCCCAAGCGAAGCAGGCGTGTTCTACGCGGCAGCGAACCAGCTCATCGGCCTGGTGGTGCGGTACCCACCACGGAAACCAGCTCCTTGGACACGTAATGATCCAGGTGTTCGATCACCTTCGCCCGCCACTTCGGGGGGACGTCCCATGGTATCCAGGCTAAACCGTGGCTTTTCAGATTGGCGAGTCGGCCTGCATTCTCCCTGGTGCTGTTTGACGTATGTGGTTCGCGCACCGCGGTCCTCGCTGTCCGCGTCGCAGTGGCATTCCGCGGAACCGGCTCACTGATCTGTTGACTTGGCCGTGGCTCTCGCGCCGGTAGCTCTTCAACCTCCTCATGGTCCTCGACCTCCTGCCACTGCTCAGGATCATCGAAGCATTCGAGGAAGTCATCGCCCAGCTCGCGCACGTGCGTCCAGGTTCGATCTAGCCTCGGACTACTTGCAGGTTTCCGCGATCCCTGACTCTCCCGGGCACTCGGCCCCGGATGGCCTTGGCAACAGAGAGTGGAGGCGTGCAATTTGGACGAGCCCCTAAATGGTTGCAGATCCGTGAAACCGAAATTGAACGATCCGGACGCGTTCGACCCCGCCAAGCCCGCGCGCGTGCACGTTGCTGAAGACCGTTTCCTCGAGCGCTGCCGTGAAGCCCTGCTGCGCGATCTCACCAAGAAGTATGGCAGCCGGAAGGAGGCCGAAGCTGCCTACATCTCAGACGACTGGTGGATTGTGCTCGAAGGGCCATTACGCAGCCTCATCCGGCCGGACCAGTGGCGCGCCAGGCTTCTGCGCAACCTGCCTGCCACGCAAGCCGAACGATCGGAAACGCCTCTCCGATCGGCCGGAGAGCTAGAAGAGGCGGTTGTAGCGCTGGTAAAGGCCTTTGAGTTCATTCTCGCGCCATGGCTCGAGTCGGCAGACTGCGGACTGGACCTTCGCGCGGTTGCCAAGGCTGCCGGCCGGGTGTCCGGTGTTGGGTGCTAGGTGTTGGGGCGAGTTCGGGTCACCAGTTCGTGCCGAACACCCACCCATGCCTCCACCAGCTCCTGCGTCAAGCGGCGCGCGCGCGCCGACGACCTCGAAGGCCACCTCCTGTGTCAGACGGCAAAACGGTCCAACTCCCCGTTCAGGGCCTCGACCCTCTCGTCCGTTGTATGCGCGGGGAGCTGGCGGATCTCCTCGTACCGCGGTAACTCCTCGTTCCTGTAGAAGATGCCGAGACGGATCCTGTCTCCCGGCTCGGCCAGCGCCCTAGCTCTGCCCAGGTCTCCGGGGTCGTGATAGAGCGTACGCTGATAGATCTGATTCAAGTCCTTCTCCCAAATTCCGTCATCATGAGTCAGGAGCTCGATCTCATCCGGATTACGCACGGCTTCCTCGAAGACTGCGGCGGTCCAGATAGGGCACCGCTGCAGTATCCTGACGAAGGAGAACCCCTTGTGGTGGTACGCTGCCTTGAGTGTCTCGAAGAGGTGTGCAGGAATCCAGTCCGCCGTCTGCGCGACGAATGAAGCGTTGGTCATCCCCAGCATCGCCGCCAGTGGGTTCAAGGGACGCAGATAACTGCCGTGAGGTTGCGTGTTGCTGGGAAAACTCTCTGGGGTCGTTGGTGACGTCTGCCCCTTAGTCATTCCGTACATGTTGTTGTCGAGCACAATCGCCAACATGTCCATGTTGTACCGCGTCGCGTGAAGCCAGTGGTTGCCGCCGATGGAGCAGCAGTCGCCGTCGCCCATCACCACGAAGACGTGCAGCTCGGGGCGCTCCAGCTTGATACCAGTGGCCACAGGCAGCGCCCGCCCGTGCAAACCGTGGAAGCCGTAAGTCTTCATGTGGTGTGGGAAACGACTTGAGCAACCGATGCCCGACACGAAAACGGTCTCCTCAGGCTTCAGCTGCTCTTCCTCCAGAAGCCGCTGGAATGCGGTGAGGACACTCTGGTTGCCGCATCCCGGGCACCAGCGAGGGGC
>JABAOH010147550.1_pt1 | contig 38327 bp, 34 predicted proteins | sample 7062181 | NCBI WGS metagenome assembly JABAOH01 (sample SAMN14538630, study PRJNA623070) | marine sediment metagenome | biome: marine biome [ENVO:00000428]; feature: marine pelagic biome [ENVO:01000023]; material: deep marine sediment [ENVO:00002113]; isolation source: pool of 5 deep marine... | reverse complement strand
TATGCACGGCGCGGTCACGGCAGGCGCGAGCCACATCGAGCGCGTATTCGTGGAACACGATTGGATCGTTATAGGTGAACGCGACGCTCGGGCACCCAGTGTCGTGCGCGGCGCGGGCGATGGTCCGTGGATTGGCACGGTCCGCCAGCACATCGTCCCGGCGCGCCTTGCTCATGTGCCAGTTCTGGCAGAACCGGCAGGCAAGGTTGCAGCCTGCCGTTCCGAACGAGAGCACCGGCGTGCCGGGCAGGAAATGAAACAGCGGCTTTTTCTCGATGGGGTCCACACAATAGCCACTCGACCGGCCCCAGGTCGTGAGCCGGATCTCACCAGCCTGGCACGCCCGCACGAAGCACAGGCCCGCCTGCCCCTCACGCAGCTTGCATAACCGCGGGCACAAATCGCATTGCACCCGGCCATCTTTCAGGCGGTGCCAGTATTTCGTGGGAAAAACCCTGTTTGGGCTCGCCATCACGTGCCTCGCAACTTTCGTACAAGCTTGTCACCATACTTGGGAATAGCGCGTTGACGCATGTCAATGCGATTCAAGGGAGGACTGTGCGAGCGTTGATTATTATTCGCATTGCGTAGCCGCATGGACGCTCAGGAGGCGTCGATGCCGATCCACCGGGAAGCATTCTATTTCGGGGTCAAGGTTTCTCCAGCCATGCGGTCCGGGCCGAAAAACGGCTTCGAGCCGGCATATCTGACGCTGCACCGCTCGGGCGAACTGGCCGAACGCGCGCGGGTCGCCGACCGACACCTGGAGAATTGCGACCTGTGCGCCCGCTATTGTCGGGTGAACCGGAAGCAGACGCTGGCTGGCGTGGTCTGCCGGACCGGCGAACTTGCGGTCGTCAATTCGTGGGGCCCGCACCACGGCGAGGAGGACTGTCTGCGCGGCTGGCGCGGCTCGGGCACGATCTTCTTCTCGTGGTGCAACCTGCGCTGCGTGTTCTGCCAGAACTGGGAGATCAGCTGGAAGGGCCGCGGCGAAGAGGTGGCGGCGACGGACCTGGCCGATTTCATGCTGAACCTCCAGGCCATGGGCTGCCATAACATCAATCTCGTCAGCCCGAGCCATGTGGTGGCGCAGCTCCTCGCGGCCCTCGAGATCGCTGCCCGCGGCGGCCTGCGGCTGCCGCTCGTGTACAACTCCGGCGGCTACGACAGCCCCGAGGCGCTCGCGCTTCTCGACGGCGTGGTCGACATCTACATGCCTGACATGAAGTACGGTGACGCCGACCTCGCCAAGAAATACTCCCATACGCCGGATTATGTGCGGGTCAACCAGGCGGCGGTGCGGGAGATGCATCGCCAGGTCGGCGATCTGCAGCTGACCGCTGACAATATCGCCCAGCGCGGCCTCCTGGTGCGGCATCTCGTGCTGCCCGGCGGCATCGCCGGCACCGAAGAGGTGGTCCGATTCCTGGCCGAGGAAATCTCACGCGAGACCTATGTCAACATCATGGACCAGTACCGTCCGAGCTATCGCGCCGGCGAGTACCCGGAACTGGATCGCGCGATCACCGACGTGGAATACCGCGAGGCGGTGAACCTGGCACGGGAATATGGCCTGCGGCGCCTCGACCGCCGGTGTTCCGAGCGCTGGCTCGTCCGCTGGCCCTGACGATTCGCATCTCCGAGCGCGCAAAACCGGCGACCGGTGGCGCCTCGACGGAATCCAATTGTGGAGTAACCGGATCTTAAGTTCGTCCCCGGCAAACTCGACGCGACGCCACGATGCGAGAGGGGACTGTCATGAACGTTGCGAGTGGATGGAGTAGGACTGCCGCACCGATCCGCTTTGGTCGCCGCCTGATCAACGTCGCCATGTTCCTGATGTTGCCGGCCCTGCTGGCCGGATGCCTGCAGATGGAGAGGACCGTGCGCGTCAATGCGGACGGCAGCGGCGTGCTCATCGAGCGTCTGGTGATGGGCAACGAGATCGTCGACATGATGGCCGGGATGCAAACCGAAGGCCAGTCGTTCGCCATTCGCGACGACGACAGGCTCCGCGCCAACGCAGCAAGCTTCGGCGAGTCGGTCCGTTTCGTGTCGGCACGGGACATTGTCACCGAATTCGGGCGCGGCTACGAGGCACGCTATGCCTTCGCGGATGTCAACCTGCTGCAACTCGGACAGGACATCGAGGAGAGCATGCCGGGAGGCACCACCGAGGGCGATACGTCCGGCGGTGGCGCACCGAAATTCACCACCTTCACCCTGCACCATACGAATCCGGCGGAACTCGTCATCCACTGGCCGGTGAATGAAGGCGAAGCGGACTCCCGAACCGGGGAATCGAACTCGGAGTACGCGGAGACCGCCGCCACGCCCGAGCAGGAGCAGATGGCCATGGAAATGATGAGGATGGCCTTCAAGGACATGCGCTTCGCTGTCCACGTCGAGGTGATGGGCGACATCGTCGAGACAAATGCCATGCATCGCAGCGGCAGCCGGGTCACGCTGATGGACATCGACTTCGGCGCGCTGGTCTCGGACGAATCCGTACTGCAGGCGATGGCCGGAAACAAGCCCGCGTCGGTTGCCGACATGAAGCAGCTGATGACACTCGTGCCCGGGCTGAAGATCGAAATCGAACCCGAGATCGCGATACTCTTCCACTAGCGTCCGGTTGTCGGAATTCCGGCTGCCCGCCCGGCGAACACGCCGGACCGATGCTTTGTCCTTCCCCGGCAACTCCCGTCATGCCTAATATGTCTGCCTTCGTACAACCGGGCTACGGGAGGAGACGGACGAATGAGAGGCAGCGCATTTCACGCCGCGCTGGCAACGGCAGCGATTCTGGGGGTCGCCCTTGCGGGTGCCACGGCGCAGGCCGCGGTCAAGACCAAGACCATCGAGTACAAGGACGGTGGAACGACGCTGAAGGGCGTATTGGCCTGGGATGACGCCGTGAGCGGCAAGCGCCCGGGTGTCCTCGTCGTCCATGAATGGTGGGGCCTCAACGACTATGCCAAGAGCCGCGCGATGGAGCTGGCCGAGGAAGGCTACGTCGCCTTCGCGCTCGACATGTACGGCGACGACAAGGTCACCAGCCACGGCAACCAGGCCGGCGAGTGGATGAAGCAGATCACCGCCAACGTCGCGGCCTGGCGGCAACGCGCCAATGCCGGGCTGGCCGTCCTGAAGGCGCAGCCGCAGGTCGACGCCGGCAAGGTCGCGGCCATCGGCTACTGCTTCGGCGGCGCGACGGTGATGCAGATGGCCTATGCCGGCGCCGACGTGAAGGCGGTGGTCAGCTTCCACGGCTCGCTGCCGCCGGCGCCGGCGGATGTGACCGCGATCACGCCGCGGGTGCTGGTCGCGCACGGGCGCGACGACGCCTTCATCCCGGCCGAGCGGATCGACGCCTTCCAGAAGGGACTCGACCGCGTCGGCGCCGACTGGGAGATGACGATCTATTCCGGCACGCGGCACGGCTTCACCAACCCGGGCGCCGGCGATTACGGGATCGACAATCTCGCCTACAACAAGACCGCGGATGAGCGCTCCTGGGCGGCGATGATGAAGCTGTTCCGCGAGGTGTTCCAATAGGTCCACGCGGATGCGCCGGACAGGTGGCCGGCCCGTTTGCGTTTCTATCTCTTCCTAAGTGGCCGGCCAACGGTAGGGTCCGGCGCCGCGCAAGTGGCTGCAATGCGTGACAGCCGGCCTGAAGATCGGGACGAAGCCAATGACGCTGACATTCGAGAAGGTCGCCATCCTCGGAGCCACCGGCCCGACCGGGCGGACGCTCGCCGTCGAGTTGGCGCGACGGGGCGTGCCGGTTCGGGCCGTCTCGCGGCGCATCGAAGGGCTGGCGGCCGCCTTCCCGGAATCGGATTTCGAGCGGACAGCCGGAGACGCGCTCGATCCGACCTCCCTCCAGGCAGCAATCACGAGTTGCGATTGCGTGGTCGACTGTATTGGCCTGCCGGGGGACCGGATGGCGGACCATCCGGAACTCGCGCGCAATATTGCAGCGGCGGTTGCGGAGACCGGTGCACGCTGTGTGCAGGTCTCGAGCTGCTGGTGTTACATTCCGATCGTCTCGCTGCCGGTCTCGGAGAGGCATCCCCGCGAGGGTGGCCCGCTTTGGGCCCGGTTGCGGCGGGAGGCCGAAGACATTCTGCGCGACGCCGGCGCGGCGATCGTCCATTTGCCCGATTTCTTCGGCCCGCACGTGCATGTCAGCACGCTGCAGATGCCGCTGCGCGACGCCGTCGCCGGGAAGCCGATGAACTGGATCGGCGGCGCCGAACTTGAGCGCGACTATATCTACGTGCCCGACGCGATGCGCATCGTCGCCGATCTGATGACCAGCGAGGCCGCCTATGGCAACGACTGGGTGGTTCCGGGTTCCGGCCCCATCTCCGCCCGGCACGTGGCGGGAATTCTGACGGACATCCTTGGGGAAACAGTGAAAATCCGCGCCGCGGGGCCGCTTGTCCTGCGCCTGGTCAGTCTTTTCGATCGCGATCTGCGCGGCTTCATGCAGGTCGTGCCTGCCTACGTCAAACCGATCCGGTATGACGGTGCGAAGCTGGAGGGGCTGCTCGGGCCGACGCGGCGGACATCATACGAGGACGGGCTGGCCGAAACCGTGCGGTTGATCCGCCAGGGTGAATGAGAGCGGCGGGTGCGGCGACAACCTGACGTCCGCACGCCGCGGCCGGGCGACGAGGCAGCCGTCCGACTCCCCTTTGCCAAGAGTTGCCGTATGATGCCGGGATGCGACAATACGGAGACGGCCCATGCGAATCGAGCCCCGGCCCCTGAACCGGTACCCCTGGTACCTGCGGCCGTTTTTCTGGAACCAACGTCGCAAGTATGGCGCCGTCCTCGAATCCGCCCTGCTGTGGGCACGGTCGCCGCGGCTCTTCCAGGGCGTCGCCGTGCTCTACGGCATGATCGACCGGCGCTCGTCGCCGATCGACCCGGCTTTGCGATCTCTTGTTACGGTGCGCGTCTCGCAGATCAACCACTGCTCGTTCTGCGTCGATCTCAACTCGGCGACGCTGATGAAGCGCGGCGCCTCGCTGGACAAGGTGAACGCCCTGCAGGACTGGCAAGGTAGCAACCTGTTCGACCGGCGCGAGCGCGTCGCCCTCGAATACGCCGAGGCCATCACCTGGTCCGACCGCGAGGTCGACGACGATCTGTTCACCCGGCTGCGGGGGGAGTTCGACGACGACGCCGTCGTCGAGCTGACCGGCCTGATCGCCTTCCAGAACATGTCCAGCAAATTCAACAGCGCCCTCGACGTCCCGCCGGCCGGGTTCTGCCAGATGCCCGGCGCCGCGGCCGAGGATCCGCAAACCGGCGCCTGAGGGGATGCCGAACAAAGCGCGCGGCGACGGCCTTCATTAACCCTTCGTCAGACAGTTTCCGCCATGCTGCGCACATCGTAAATCGCAGGGGGTCTGAATGAGGCGTGTGCTGCGACCGTCCTGGCACATTCTGCCGGCACTGGCAGGAATCCTGTCTTTCGGCATGGCGGGTCCGGCCCATGCGAAGCCGCAGACCTGCACGCCGGCGGACGCGCGCGCCGGCGCGGCGCTGACCTGCGCGGTACCGGGCTTCGAGGGGCGGCCCTATGACATCCAACTGCCGGCTGCCTATGGCCCCGACCGAAGAGTGCCGGTGATCCTGGCGATCCATGGCGGCGGCGGCAATGCCCGCGGCGCGGCGCGGACCGCCTGCCCCGGCGGCGAGCGCGACAGCTCCGACTGCCTGCACGCGATGGCTGCGCGCGAGGGCGTCGCCGTGGTCTATCCCAACGGCACCTCGTCGCGGCTGATCCGGCGCATGCGCACCTGGAACGCCGGCGGCGGCACCGGCGACTGGCAGTGCGTCAGCGGCCGCGCCTGCAAGGACGGCGTCGACGACATCGCCTATTTCAAAGCGCTGCTCGACGACCTCGCCCGCTGGGCCGCGGTCGACCCCGCACGAATCTACGCCACCGGCCTGTCCAACGGCGGCGCGATGAGCCACCGCCTCGCCTGCGAGATGGCCGACCGCATCGCCGCGATCGCGCCGCTCGGCGGGGCCAACCAGTACGCGGCGACGTCGGTGTGCGCGCCGCCGCGCCCGGTGCCGGTGCTGCAGATCCACGGCACGGCCGATCCCTGCTGGCGCTACGAGGGCGGCAAGGCAGCCTGCGCCCAGCGCGACGACAAGGCCAAAATCGCGGTCGATGAGAGCATGCGCATCTGGGCCGGGATCAATGGCTGCGGGGCGGCTGGAGAGCCGAAGCCGTTCGCGCGCGAGGACGGGATCGAGACGGTGCGGATCCGCTGGGCTGGCTGCCGCGGCGGCGCCGAGGTCGCCCTGCTGCGCATGGAGGGCGGCGGCCATGTCTGGCCCGGCGGCTGGGCCTATCTTCGCGAGCGTACCGTCGGCCCGATGGTCACCGGCTGGAGTGCCAACCGCGTCATCCTCGACTTCTTCCGCCGGCACCGGCAATCTCCCTGATACGTCGGCGAACCGCTATGATGCGGGCGGATGTGCTGCTATTAGAGGCGCCATGCCGATCCTCTATGACATGCCGCTGTACCGGCCGCCGAGCGAGGGCAACAATCTGATCGTCCAGGCGACGATCGGCTGTTCGTACAACCACTGCACCTTCTGCTCGATGTATTTCACGAAGGCTTACCGCGCGCGGCCGCTGGACGAGGTGTTCGCCGACATCGACGCCGGCGCACGGGACTGGCCGCAGGCGCACCGCGTGTTCCTGGCCGACGGCGACGCGCTGTGCCTGCCGACCGCGCATCTCATCGAGATCCTCGATCACCTCGCCGCGCGGCTGCCGAATCTCGCCCGGGTCTCGGCTTATGCGACGCCCAAGAACCTGAACGAAAAGGGCATCGACGAGATGGTCGCGCTGCGCGAGCGGAAGCTCAGCCTCGTCTATCTCGGCATCGAGTCCGGCGCGACATCGGCGCTCAAACGCGTCCGCAAGGGCGCCTCGCAAGACAGCATCGCAAAGGCGCTCGACCGGGCGCGGGACGCCGGCCTGAAGGTCTCGGCGACGGTGATCCTCGGCCTCGGCGGACGGGACGGCTGGGAGGCGCATATTGCCGGCACGGCGGAGCTGGTGAACCGCGCGCCGCCGGCCTATCTCTCGACGTTGCAGCTCGACCTCGAGCCCGCGGTCTATGCGCGGTTCATGGAAGCGCAGGGGCCCGGCTTCGCATTCCAGGACGACGCCGGCATCCTCGCCGAGCAGGAACGGCTCCTCGGACTCCTCGACCCGCCGCGCCCGGTGATCTTCCGCTCCAACCACGCCTCGAACTGCCTGCCGCTGGCCGGCACCCTGCCGAAGGACCGCGACGCACTGCTCGCCATCGTCGCCGCCGCCCGCGCCGGCGCGCAGCCGCTGCGTCCGCGCTGGATCCGGGGGCTGTGAGAATGGCGCCATGAGCCTTTCCGAGGCCATCGAGGATCTCTACCAGGTATTCGCGTCCTATCCCTTGCGCCAAAACATGCCGGCCTGCAGCTGCTGCGTTGCGCCTGAGGAAATCTCCGCCCTGCTTTCCAGGCCCCTCCGGGAACTGGACGAGCAACACCTTGATCATTTTGCCTTCAGTGCGACGACGACCTGGGGCGAACCAGCGGACTACAAACATTTCCTGCCACGCATTCTCGAGCTTGCCGGCAGGCCCGGGAAATCGTGCGAGCTCGGCCTGGAATTATGGATCGTCGCAGGCAAGCTGGCGGACAACCGGTGGACCGATTGGCCAATGCCGGAGCGTGAGGCACTGGCGCGCTGGTTCATGGCGCTGTGGGAGGAAATCCTGACGCGCTATCAACCAGGATGGAACGGCTATGACGATCTGAGGTTCCTCGAGAATATTTCCACAGCAGTCGACGATCTCTCCCCCTTCCTGGACAGATGGGCCGCCAAATTGGAGCTGTCCGCCCTTCTCTTGCTGGCCGATTTCATCGTCGGCCGGCTGGGCGATGCCATGCGGGCGAAAGGCGGTTGGCAGAAAGTTCGACAGCGCGAGCACATTGTGCACTGGTTCGGCGACCCGGCACGGGCCGAATCGCTGGATCGTGGCATCGAGCGCTACATCGAGGATCCCCGAGCCGAAACGATGGCAACCGGTCTTGATTTCTGGCGATCGATGACCGGGCACACCGGAGGCTGAATCCTAGACCCCCTTGTGGCCCAGCGCCTCCATCTTTTTCAGCCATCCGGCGCGCCTTGCGTCGCTGACCACCTCGACGCCGCCGAACAGGCTCTCGCGGATCGGCGCGATGCCGACGAAGCCGAGGATATTGCGCTCCAGGCTCTTCAGGCTGTGGGCGCCGAAATACCAGCGGTAGAACGGCGCCGGCATGCCCATGGTGACGACGATGCGGGCGCTCTTGCCGGCCAGCAACTCGTCCCACTTCCCGTCGGTGTCGAGGGCGAAACCCGGCCGGAAGCACTGTTCCAGAAACGCCTTGAACAGGGCCGGCATGGTGCCGAGCCACAGCGGGTAGACCAGCACCATGTGGTCGGCCCACATGATCGCATCCTGCGCCCTCTTGATATCAGGCGGCACCGCGCCGGTTTCGAACTCTGCCGCCGAGCGGAGCAGCGGGAACTCGAGCTGCGCCACCTCGATGCGCTCCACCGTGTGGCCGCCGGCGGCGGCGCCTGTCGCATAGGCGTCGGCCAGGCCGTGGCACAGATGCCCACCGGCCGGGTCGGGATGGCCCTGGATGACGACAACGGGTTTTGCCATGGACGGGCGCCTCGCGCTGACAGCGACGTGATGTGCCGGGGAGCTTGCGTTGCGGCGTAGCGCAGGTCAATACGGCAGGGCGACGCGGCAGGTAACCGAATGGGTTCGGAACAAGAAGTGTCTGCCTCAGACCTTGCCGAGCGCCTTCAGGATCAGCTCAGGCGTCGCCGGGATCGCGGTGATCTTGCCGCCGAGCGGATGAATCGCATCGTTGATGGCGTTGAACACCGCCGCCGGCGCGCCGGCGGTGCCGGCCTCGCCGACCCCTTTGGCGCCGAGCACCGATTCGCCGGTCGGCGTCTCGACATGGGCGATGGTGATGTCCGGCATCTCCGCGGCCATCGGCACCAGGTAGTCGGCCATGGTGGCGTTGCGCATGTTGCCGTCGTCGTCGTAGATGCAGTGCTCGTACAGCGCCGCGCCGATGCCCTGCACGACGCCGCCGCGGATCTGCTCGTCGACGAGCTGCGGGTTGATCACCGTGCCGCAGTCCTCGACGACCCAGAAATCGAGCAGCTTGACGAAGCCGGTGTCGGGATCGACCTCGAGCCAGCAGGCCTGGATGCCGTTGGTGAACGCGAAGGGGAACTGCCGCGGCGAGTAATGGCGCGTCGCCACCAGCTCGGGGCTGACACCGTCGGGCAGCTCGTTGCCGCGGAAATAGACGGTCTTGCCGAGATCGGCGAGGGTCAGTCGCTCCGACCCCGTGTCCGCGTCGACAACGGCGGCATTGCGGATGTCGAGCCGGCCCGGCTCGGTCTGCAGCATCGCGCCGGCAACCTCGAGGATATTGCCGCGTAGCGCCCGTCCCGCCTGCAAGGCGGCCTCGCCGGCGATGCCGGCGCCGCGCGAGGCCCAGGTGCCGCCGCCATAAGGTGTGGTTTCGGTATCGCCGGTCACGACGCGCACCTTCTCGATCGGCACGCCGACGGCGCTCGCCGCGATCTGGGCGATCACCGCCTCAGTGCCCTGCCCCTGCTCGGTCACCCCGGTGGCGCAGGTCACGCCACCGGTCGGGTCGAGCCGGATCGTCACCCCGTCGCGGGCCGAGATGTGGGCGCCACCGACACCGTAGAACATCGGGCTCGGATTGGTCACCTCGATCATCGCCGCAAGGCCGATGCCGCGATAGACGCCGGCACCACGCAGCTTCGCCTGCTCGGCGCGCAGCCCGTTGTAATCCATCAGCTCCAGGATCTTTTTGAGGCACTTCTGGTGCGACAGCGCCTCGAACTTGATGCCGCTGGCCGCCGTGTACGGATAGGCAGCGTCCGGTATCACGCTGTTGCGGCGCAGCTCCGCCGGGTCCATGCCGGCCGCCCGCGCCGCCGAGTCGACCAGCGCCTCGGTCACGCCGAAGGCGACCGGATGGCCGACCGCGCGATACTGGCACATGATGTTCTTGTTCTGCAGGACGACCCGCCCGACGGCGCGGTAGTTGGCGATGTCGTATGGCCCGCCGACGAGGTTGAGGACCTGGTTGCACTCCACGGCACTGGTGCGCGGATACACCGAATACGGCCCGATCCCTGTCAGGTCGTCCATCTCGATCGCGGTGATGCGACCGTCCTTGACGGCGATCTTCGCCTTCACCCGGTGGTCGCGCGCGTGGATGTCGGAGACGAAGGATTCCAGGCGGTCGGCGACGAACTTGACCGGCCGCTTCAGCATCACGCTCAGCGCCACCGTCGCCATGTCGTCCGGATAGGTGTGGATCTTGATGCCGAACGAGCCGCCGACGTCCTTGGAGACCACGCGCACGTCGTCCTCATCGATGCCGGTGTGCCGCGCGAAGATGTTCTTCATCATGTGCGGAGACTGGGTCGACATGTAGACCGTCAGCTTGCCGGCGCCCGGATTGTAGTCGGCGACGAGCACCCGCGGCTCCAGCGTCACGCCCGTATGGCGGCCGAAATGCAGGACCTCCTCGGCAACCGCGTCGGCGTCGGCGAAGGCGGCCTCGACGTCGCCGGCGTCGACCATACGTTCGAAGGCGAGGTTGTCGCCGAGCTCCGGATGCAGCACCGGCGTCGCCGGATCGAGCGCGGTCTCCATGTCGACGACCGGCTCGAGCGGCTCGTAGGCGACCTCGATCAGCGCCGCCGCGTCCTCGGCCTGGGCCCGCGTCTGCGCCACGACCGCGACGACCGGCTCACCCTGCCAGCGCACGCGCCCCACCGCGAGCGCGTATTGCGGCGCCGACTTCAGGCCCTTCAAGTGGGACAGTACCCCGACCCACGGGGTGCAGTGTCGGGCCATCTCCTCGCCGGCGACGATGCGGATGACGCCCGGGCTCCCCTCGGCGCGTGACGCATCGATCGATTTTATCTCGGCATGGGCGTATGGGCTGCGCAGGAACGCGACATGCGCCATGCGGGTCAGGCTAAGGTCGTCCGTAAAGGCGCCGCGGCCCTCCGCGAGGCGGCGGGTGTTCGGCCGCGGCACGCTGCGCCCGATATAGGAATTCGGCAGGTCTTGCAGTGTCAGCGGGCTTTTGTCGGTCATGACTTCGCCCCCTTGCCCGCGGCCGCGGCGACGGCGTCGACGATCGCCTGGTAGCCGGTGCAGCGGCAGTAGTTGCCGGATAGGTATTCGCGGATTTCCGCGCGCGTTGGCTTCTGATTCTCTTTCAAGAGCGCTGCCGCCGTGAGCAGCATTGCCGGCGTGCAATAGCCGCATTGCAGCGCGTTGCGTTCGAGAAACGCCTCCTGCAGCGCCGCGATCTCGCCGCTGTCGGACACGCCCTCGATGGTCCACACCTCGGCACCGTCCGCCTGCACCGCGAGGGTCAGGCAGCCGCGCACGATCATGCCGTCGACGCGCACCGTACAGGCGCCGCAGACGCCGTGTTCGCAGCCGACGTGGGAGCCCGTCAGCCCGACATTCTCGCGCAGGAAGTCGACCAGGCTCTTGCGCGGCTCGACGCGGGCCGTGACGCGCTCGCCGTTGACGGTCAGCGAGATGTCTTGAACCGGATCCATCATCGCGCTCCCGTCATTTCGGCCAGCACGCGCTCCAGCAGCACGCCGGACAGATGCAATTTCATCGCGGAACTTGCGTGCAGATCGCCGGTCGGTTTCAGGTCCTCGCCGAGCCGGGCCCGTGCCTCGGCAAGAAGTTCGGGCGTTACGGCGTTGCCCACGAGCGCCCGTTCGGCAGCGGCCGCGCGCACCGGCCGGATATCGACCCCGGCGTAGACGAGGCGCAGCCCGCGCACCGTCTCGCCGTCGAACTGCGCGTGTGCGGCCAACGCCGCCATGGCGAAATCGCCGGTGCGCCGCACGAACTCCGAAAAACCGGAGCGCCAGTCGCTTTGCAGCACAGGGATCTGTGCGGCCACGAGGATTTCACCCGGACCGAGCGCGGTTTCGTACAGGCCGTGGAAGAAATCTGCGGCCGCGACCGTCCGCGTCCCGCCCTGGCCGGCGATCTCGAGCGTGGCCTCGAGCGCCAGCATGCAGGCCGGCAGTTCCGCCGCGGGATCCGCGTGCGCGAGGCTGCCGCCGAAGGTGCCCCGGTTGCGGATCGCCGGGTGCGCGATGTGCGGGACCGCCTGCGTCAGCAGCGGCGCGGCCTCCGCCACCGCCCTGGAGTTTGCCATTTCGCTGTGGGTGGTCAGCGCGCCGATACGCAGCGTCCCGTCGTCGATCGTGATCCCGCGCAGGCTCTCGAGTCCGGTTATGTCGACAAGGATGGCCGGCGCAGACAGGCGCATATTGAGTGTGGCAAGCAAGCTCTGCCCGCCGGCCAGCAGCCGCGCGCCGTCACCATGCGTCTTAAGCAGGCCGAACACCTCGTCCAGCGTTGCCGGTTTCGCGTAATCGAATGGCGCCGGTTTCACGTCTCCCTCCACCACGGCACGCGGGCCATTTGCGGCCTTCATGTACGGTGCGGTGCCGTCGCGTTTTCATCCCCGACCGGGGGCATAAATTAGCGCTCGATCAGAAATTGGCACATTACAACGATGGCTGTCAATGCTATGCTCGGCGCGCTTGCGGCTGGCATCTCAGCACGGGAAGGAACCGGAATGGCCCCGGAAACGGGCAACCGTGGTGTTGAAGGAACCGAGGAAGGCGGCGGCGGTCCGCCGCGGGTCCCCGAGTCACGCAGGCGCAAACGGCTGCCGCGGGGCGAACGCGAGCAGATGATCGTCGAGGAGGCGATCCGTTTCTTCGCGGAAGTCGGTTTCGAGGGCCAGACGCGGGAGCTGGCGCGGCGGCTCGGCATCACCCAACCCCTCATTTTCAGATATTTTCCGACCAAGGAAGACCTGATCGAACGGGTCTATCAGGAGGTCTATCTGAGCCGCTGGAACCCGTGGTGGGAGGAGCTGCTCGAAGACCGGTCACTGCCCCTCGACGAACGGCTGACCGACTTTTACCGGGCTTACACGAAGGCCATCTTCACCTACGAGTGGGTGCGCATCTTCGTGTATTCCGGCCTCAAGGGCGTCAACATCAACAAGCGCTATCTCGCCCTGATCCGCGACCGCGTGCTGAAACGGATCATGCGCGAACTGCGCGCCGCCACCGGCCTCCCGGAGCCGGAGAAGGTCGCGTTTACCGAGCCCGAGCTGGAACTGGCCTGGGGACTGCACGGCAGCATCTTCTATATCGCCATCCGCAAATGGATATACGAGGTCGCCATTCCGTCCGATATCGAGGGCGTCATCGCGGCGGAGGTCGAGAGCTTCATGAACGGCGCCCCGAAAGTGGTTGCCCGGCTGATCGACGAGCGCCGGCGTCCGGTTTCGGCGGCGCGCAAATCAACCGGACGTTGAGGCGAAGGGATCAACAGCTGAATTGCCGGTGTCACTGGATTGAGGGAGGCGACGTTTTCATGGGGATTACCCGGCTCGATCACTACTCGATACGCACCGACGACCTCGAGACCACGCGGGATTTCTATGTCGAGGCGTTGGGCCTCGTCGACGGCCCTCGGCCTCCGTTTCCGTTCCCCGGCTACTGGCTGTATTGCGGCGACCGGCCGGTCGTCCACCTGATCGGTCTGGACCCTGGAGGCGCCCAGGGGTTGACCGATTACATGGGCGCAGACCGTAAGCAGGTGCTAAAGGGCGGCGGCGCCGTCGACCACGTGGCGTTCAATGCCGACAACCTCGACGGCATGCGAACGCGGCTCGAGTCACTGGGGATCGACTATCGCGAGCGCGATGTACCGGATATGCACCTGCATCAGGTATTCGTCCAGGATCCCAACGGGTTCACTATCGAAATTAACTTCTGGGCAGATTGACCGGGTGACGGGGACGACGCCATGACCACCGCAAGACGGGTGGCCGCGCCGGGACGCGACACGCGCCAAGAGCTCCTGCAACGCGCCCGGGATCTTCTGTCGGTGCTGCGCGAGCGGGCGCCGCACGCCGAGGCGCTGCGCCAGCTACCCGAGGAGACGGAACGCGACTTCCATGAAGCCGGGCTGTTCCGGATGGTCCAGCCGGCCCGCGTCGGCGGGGCGGAGCTGGACTACGGTATCCTCGTGGATATGGGCGCCATGATCGGCCGCGCCTGCGGCTCGAGCGCCTGGAACCTGGTCAACCTGGGCTGTCACCACTGGATGCTGGGGATGTTCCCCCCACAGGCGCAGGACGAGATCTGGAACGAGAACCCCGACGCCCTCATTGCATCCTCCTTCATCTTCCCGGCCGGCCGGGCGGAGCGCACCAAAGGCGGATACGTGCTCACGGGCCGCTGGCCGTTTTCCAGCGGCGTGGACAATGCCGGCTGGAATATGCTGGCCGGCATGGTGCGCGACGAAGGCAGCGACGCGCCGCCGGTACACCGCCTGTTCCTGCTGCGGCGCGCGGAGTACGAGGTCATCGATACCTGGCATGCCGCCGGTTTGCGGGGCACCGGCAGCAAGGACGTTGCCGCCGAGGCGGTGTTCGTGCCGGAGCACCGCACGCTTGCGGCCCGGGACATCCGTGGCGGGCCGAGCCCGGGCAGCGCGGTCAACCCCGGCCCGCTGTATCGCCTGCCGCTGTTTGCCGTCTTCCCCTATGTGCTCAGCGGCGCGGCGCTCGGCGTCGCACAGGGCGCGTGGGACGGTCATGTGGAGGTGCTGCGCGATCGCGTCTCGCACTACACCGGCGCCAGGGTTTCCGACTTCCAGGCGGTCCAGATCAAGCTGGCGGATGCGAGAAGCAGGATCGACGCGGCGGAGTTGATCATGCAGAACGATTGCCGCGACGCAATGCGGATCGCCGAAGCGGGAAATGCGCCGGACATTGAGACCAGGGCACGGTTCCGCCGCAACGGTGCCTATTCGGTCAACCTGTGCACGCAGGCCGTGGATATCGTCTTCGGACTCGCCGGTGGAAGCGGCCTGTACGACACCAGCCCGATCCAGCGCGCCTTTCGCGATGCGCACGCAATAAACGCGCACATCGCATTCAACATGGACGCGGCGGGCACGACCTATGGTCGTGTGGCGCTGGGATTACCGCCGGACAGCCCGCTGCTGTGAGCGTATTCGCCTGGCGGGGCAGACGCCAGGCCCAGGACAGGGAGGAAAACCAACGATGCCGCGACGTTACGATGAAAAGATGTTCGACATCGCGCACCTGCGCGCTACCGCAGAGAAATGCAAAAACTGGGGCAAGTGGGGGCCGGATGACGAGGCCGGGACCCTGAATTACGTCACGCCGGAGGATATCACCGCCGCGGCGGGGCTGATCCGCAGGGGCAAGGCCTTTGCACTCGGCCTCAATTTCGATCGCAACGGGCCGCAGAAGGGCCTTTGGGGCAACCGGTTCAACCCGATTCACACCATGCTGGCGACCGGTACCGACGCGGTGGCCGGCAACCAGGATGAAGGCAAGATCCGGTACGCCGACGACATGGTCTCGTTGCCGCTGCAGTGCGGCACCCAGTGGGACGCCCTCGGCCACATCTTCTATGACGACAAGATGTGGAACGGCTACGACGCGCGGCTCGTCGATGCCGACGGCGCGAAGAAGAACGCAATTCACAAGGTGCGCGACCGCATGGTCGGCCGTGGCGTGCTTCTGGACGTCGCCCGCCACCATGGCGTCGACTACTTCGAGGACGGCATCGCCATAACCAACGACGATCTCGATGCCTGCGCCGAGTCCCAGGGTGTCGAGATCCGGCGCGGCGATTTCGTGATCGTCCGCACGGGACAGATGGAGGACCGGCTGGCCAAGGGCGAATGGGGCGGCTATGCCGGCGGCGATGCGCCGGGCCTTGCTTTCGAGACGGCCGAGTGGATCTACGAGAATGAAATCGCGGCGATCTGCACCGATACCTGGGGCTGCGAGGTCCGTCCGAACGAGACCGAGGATGCGAGCCAGCCCTGGCACTGGGTGGTGATCCCGATGATCGGCATCACGATGGGCGAGATTTTTTATCTGAAGGACCTCGCCAACGACTGTGCCGAGGACGAGGTCTACGAGTTCTTCTTCTGCGGCCCGCCGCTGCCGATCACCAAGGCGGTCGGCTCGCCGATCAACCCGATGGCGGTCAAATAGCCTGTCGTACAGGGAGAGAGCAAATGTCGGACACGCTCCCCAGCTCACGGCTCGACGGCAAGGTTGCCCTGGTCACCGGTGCCGGCCGCGGAATCGGGCGCGGCACGGCGCTGGCCCTCGCGGAAGCGGGGGCGGAGGTCGTTGCCTGGAGCCGCACGGCGCACGAGATCGAGAGCCTCGTCGCCGAGATAGAAAGCCGCGGCGGCAAGGCAATGGCACAGGTCGTGGACGTCACCACCGATGCGCGCGTCCGGGAGGCGGTCGGCGCCCTGCCGCGCATCGATATCCTGTTCAACAATGCCGGCACCAACAAGCCGCAGGATTTCCTGGACGTCGATGTGGAATCGCTGGACACCGTCCTCGATCTGAACATCCGCGCCGCGTTCATCGTTGCCCAGGCGGTCGCTGCACGGATGGTCGATCAGGGCGAGGGAGCAATCATCAACATGTCGTCGACCATGGGTCATATCGGGGGACCCAAGCGCAGCGTGTACTGCACGACGAAACATGCCATCGAGGGTCTGACGAAGGCCCTGGCCTGTGAACTCGGCCCGAAGGGCGTGCGCGTAAACGCAGTGGCGCCGACCTTCATCGAAACGCCGATGACGGCGCCGATGCTGGCCAACGAGGACTTCCGCAATTTCGTGGTCGGCATGATCCCGCTCGGCAAGGTCGGCCTGCCTGCCGACGTTGCCGGCGCCGTTGTCTTCCTTGCCTCCCCGGCAGCGGCCATGATCAATGGCGCCAGCCTCCTGATCGACGGCGGCTGGACCGCGCATTGACGGGCCCGCTACGTAGTACAGCCGCAGGTCGTAATACCACGGGCGTGCCTGCCCCGGATGCGGCGTGAGGCCGACGAACCGTGGTAGTATCATTTAACATTTGTTAATGATACCAATGTATAGGATTTGCTGGTATCGGCGCACGGGCTGCGGTCACACCAGATAGTTGAAGTGGATTGTCCCGTCGCAGGTTGTCGTTCCTGCCTGACGGACATATCTCACACGTTGCGTGCTGTCGCCGATGTAGCGTATTCATTGTTCCTGGGGCGGATGTCCGCGCCTGAGGCGTCTAAGGGAGAGGTCGAGAGGTACAACCAGTCAGGGCAGAGATGCAGGATCCGGGCGCGACAGGAGACGATCAAGCTGTGAACGGCACATTGAAGTCCGGCCGAATTCGCGGGCTGGCGCGACGCGCGCTGCCGTTGCTACCTGCCGTAGCCGGCTTGATTTTCGTTGCGGTCCTGCTGTGGCCAGCGCCAAGTGAATCGCCCACCGTGTTACGCGTCGGCGTGCTGCCGGACCAGTCGCCCGAAATACTGCAACAGCGATATACGGCCCTGATGGACTATCTCGAACAAGAAGTCGGGGTTCCGTTCCAACTTGTCATGCCCGGCGACTATGCGGAGCTGCTGGACATGTTCGGCCGGCGAGAGGTCGACATCGCCTATTTCGGCGGCCTGACCTATCTGATGGCGCGTGAGACGAGCGGCGCCCGTGGCCTTGTCATGCGCGACGTCGACACCCGGTTCCGGAGCGCGTTTCTTGCAACAACCGGCCGTCCGGAATCGACGATCGCCGACTTCCTCGGCAAGCGCCTGGCGTTCGGCGCGCGACTCTCGACCTCGGGACACCTTATGCCGCGGTATTTCCTGACCCAGTGGAATATCGATCCGGAGTCCTGGTTTTCAGACATCGTCTATACTGGGGCACACGACGCTACCGCCCACCTTGTTCGCGAGGGGGACGTCGACCTTGGCGTGGCCAACGCGGAAATCGTCGAGGCGATGTACAGAGACGGTCGGCTGCGGCGCGACGAGGTGCGCATCGTGGACCAGACCCCGCCTTACGTCGACTATGTCTGGGCCATGCGCTCCCAGTTCGATTCCGATCTCTACTACAGGGTGGTTTTCGCGTTTCTGAGACTCTCACCGTCGGATGCTCCCGGGTCTGCAATTCTCGCAAATATGGGCGCTGGCGGTTTCCTGCCTGTTCGCGACAGCGAGTTCGGGTCGCTGCGAGAGATCGCAGTGTCCCTGGGGCTGCTCCGATAGGACATGTCAGAGACTGCGGACATGGCGGCCTACGAGGAACCGCGGGGTATTCGGGTCCGCCGATATGCCGTCATTGCGCTGAACCTGGCTATCATTGTCGTCGTATCGGCCGTCGTCCTCCTATACGAATACCAGGACTTCGAACGCTCGCGACTGATCGCGGAGTACCATCTGCCGGTTGCCCATCTGGCGGAATCGGCGACGCACGAGCTGGCTCATTTTGAGGTCGTCATCCGCCGCGGCGAGGCGCCGCGGCAGGGTTCCGAAGCGGATCATGTCGATCTCGACACCCCGGTCTCCCTCGGTCGCGCGGTCCGAGACCGGGTGTACCGGCTACAGGAACTCCAAAGCGCCCTGACCGGGCTCCAGGAAAAATTCCGAGTACCTCGGTTTGACGGTCTCAGCGGACTGGTCGATCAGGCCTTTTCGACGCTTATCCCTCTCGCGCGCGGACCGGCGGTGGGATCGCCGGACCGCGACATTCTGACGGCCATCGCGCTGGTGGAACTGCGCCTCGACCAGCTCAAGCGTCTGCACCTTGCCACGGCAGAGCGGCTGCTCGACGACGACGGCACGATCTATGACATCAGTGAACGAACGCTGCTGTTCTTGTTCGCCCTTCTGATCGTCTCCGTAAGTCTTGTGACCGCGGGAATCGTGCGACGGCTGGAAGCCGCCTCCGTGGAGCGAAACAAGGCCGTGGCACGGATGGCGCAAACGACCGGCCGGCTTGCTCAGACCGCCGACCGGCTTGCCCGGGCCCAGAGGATCGCAAGGATCGGCAATTGGGAATGGGATGCCCGGACACGTGAACAATGGTGGTCCGACGAGACGTATCGCCTGCTCGGCAGGCCGCCGCAATCTGCGCCGGCGGTAAATGACGTTCTGCTCGAGTCCGTACATGCAGCCGATCGTGCGCGCGTCCGGCGCACGTTGAAGGACTCCGAGCAGAATGGAACCGGGTACGATATCACCTACCGCATCGTTCTGGCCGACGGTGGCGAACGAGTTCTCCGTGAACTCGCGGAGCCGGTATTCGATGAACTCGGCAGGTTCAAGGGCCAGAGCGGCACCTTACAGGACGTTACGGAACGCGTGCAGGTGGGGTCAGAGCTGGCCAGGACCTTGCGAGGTCTGGAAAGGGCTCAGCAGATAGCGCGCGTCGGCAGTTGGGAATGGGACGCGGAGACCGACACGCACAGCTGGTCGGACGAGGCGTTTCGTGTTCTCGGGCTCGAGCCCGGGTCGCTCGTTCCGGACGGACAGACTTTCCTGCGATTTGTTCATCCGGACGATATCGAGAGCGTCAAGGAGGCAAGCGCCCAGCTCTTCGGTGCCGGAACGCCGCTGAACATCGAATACCGGATCATTCGCGCAGACGGCGTCGAGCGCATGGTGAAGGTACAAGCCGAAATGGAAAAGGACGATGCCGGCCAACCCGTGCGCATCGTCGGAATTGCGCAGGACATTACCGATCAGAGGACGGCTGAAACAGCGTTGGCCGACAGCCTGCATTTTCTGAAAGAAGCGCAGCGTATCGGACAGATGGGCAGCTGGGAGCTGACTCTCGAAACCGGCAAGATCGTCTGGTCCGACCAAAACTACCGACTGCTCGGACTGGATCCCGAATCGGTCGAGCCCAGCTTCGAACTGCTCTTGGACATGATCCACCCCGACGACCGCGAGGCGATGAGGGCGCGCAACGAGCGGGCCGTGGCCGAGGGCGCGGTGGCGCCCATCGAGTACCGTCTCTGTCGTGCGGACGGTGCCACGCGCGTTCTACTGTCTGTTGGCGAAGTCGTGTACGGGACGGACGGAACTGCAGTGCGTCTGCGCGGCACGGTCCAGGACATCACCGACCGCAAGAATGCGGAAGAGGCTCTGCGCAAGAGCGAAGCAAGGCTCAACGCATTCTTCACAGAGGCTCCGGCCGGCCTTGCCATCCTGGCACGCGACCACCGCTACCTCATGCTCAACGAGACGCTGGCGCGGATCAATCAACGGCCACTCGAGGATCACATCGGACGCCGTCCGTCGGAAATCCTTCCCAACGAGATAGGCCGCCGTTTCGAAATGCTGATGGAGCGCTCTCTCGAAGGTGGCGAGACCCTGACCAATGAGCAGGTAACGGCAGAAACGCAGGAAGGCCTGCGCCACTGGGTGCTCTCGCAGTTCCCGGTCTCCGGCGACCCCCAGCGTCCGGACGCGGTCGGCCTTGTGGTGGTTGAGATTACCCGGCAGAAACGAGCCGAGGAGGAGTTGGCGCGCCTCAACGTGGAACTGGAAAAACGGGTGGAAGAACGCACGGCAGAACTGCGGGACGCCCAGGTGGAACTTGTCAAGCGCGAACGCCTCGCCACCCTCGGACAGCTGACGGCCACAGTCAGCCACGAATTGCGGAACCCGCTAGGTGCCATGCGCGCATCGATGTACGTCCTCGAGAAGGCGATCGAGGGTCACACCGATCGCGTGGCCCGGGCCATCGAGCGGGTCAACCGGAACATCACTCGTTGCGACCATATCATCGATGAGCTGCTGGACTTCACGCGCATCCGGGAGCTCGAACTGCAACCGATCTCTATCGACCGCTGGCTGGTCAAGGTTCTTGAAGAACAGGACGTTCCCGACGGTGTCGTAATCGAGCGGAACTTCTGCGCACCGGACGTAAAGATCCCCGCGGATGCCGACCGTCTGCGCCGCGCTGTCATCAATATCTACGAGAACGCCTGCCATGCGTTGACGGCTCCGGTATCGGACAACGGCACCGAGGCCGACAAACGGCTGAGCATAATGACTCGGGTCTGCGACGACCGGCTCGAAATCGTATTCAGCGACAATGGTCCGGGAATTCCCGAGGACCTGCTCGACAAGGTGTTCGAACCGCTTTTCAGCACGAAGAATTTCGGCGTTGGCCTCGGACTGCCCACTGTCGACCAGATCATGCAGCAACACGGCGGCGGCGTGACCGTCAGCGCCGGACGCATTGGAGGCGCGACGTTCGCCCTGTGGCTGCCCCTCGCCGCGCAAACTGAAACGGCACAGCTATGAAGCTCCTGGATGTTCTCGTCGTCGAGGATGATACCGATCTCGCGGAAGCGATCTCGGAGGCACTCGAACTGGCCGGCCACCGCCCCACCGTGGCCGGGACCGGAAGGGACGCCATCGAACTCTATGGCCGACAGTCGTTCGATATGACTTTCATGGACATCAAGCTGCCCGATGTGAACGGCGTGGAGGTGTTCCTGAACATCCGACAGGAATACCCAACCGCACGAGTCGTCATGATGACAGGCCATGAGGTCAATGAACTGGTTGCGCGTGCCATCGAACATGGAGCGCTCAAGGTCCTGCGCAAGCCGTTCGCTATGGAAGCCGTCCTCGAGGTCCTGAATGAAATCGATTCGACCGGGATCATCCTCGTCGCCGACGATGATCCGGAATTCGTCGAGAGCATTGGCAATCTGCTGGCCCTGCACGGATACAGCATCGTGGTCGCGCGCAATGGCCGGGAAGCTGTCGACCGCGTACTCGACATGACACCGGACGTTTTGTTGCTCGATTTGCGACTGCCGTTGCTGCACGGACTAGATGTATATCTTGAACTCGAACGGCTCGGACGCAGCCTCCCCACGATCATTGTCACCGGCTACCGGGACGAAGAAGCCAAAGCCATTCGCACTTTGCGGTCGATGGCGGGGACGGACTGTCTCTCCAAACCCGTCGATCCCGGGGCGCTGACCCGGGCGATCCGGAACGTCCAACGAAAGAGGGGCGCCGAGCAATGATCCCGGATCGTGCGCGTTCAGCTGACGAGTTATCCCCCTCTTCGTCGCGACGGGTTCTGGTGGTTGACGACGATCCCGACTTCGCGGACGGCCTAGGCACCGTCCTCGAACTCCATGGCTACATCGTCGCACATGCCCATGACTGCAAGTCGGCTATGGCGGCGGCCGCGGACTTCCGCCCGGACATGGCAATCCTCGATATTCGGCTGGGAGCTGAAAGCGGGCTCGACCTCCTTGACATGCTCGTGAAGGGATATCCGGGGCTCGTGTGCATTATGGCGACCGCTTTTGCCGAGACTGAGACGGCGATCCAGGCAGTCAAGAGCGGTGCGCACGACTATCTGCGCAAACCGCTGTTTGCCGAGGAGGTGCTCGCGGTCCTCAAACGCTGCGACGAGGCACTGCAGCTGCGCGAGAGCAACGAAGCGGCGCAGGAAGCGCTACGCCGGGAACGTCGCCTGCTGTTCGATGCCATCGAAAGCGTGGCCGACGGGTTCGCCCTGTTCGATGCCGAAGACCGGCTCGTGCTGCACAACAACCGGCTCCTCTCTATCCTCGATTGCATCAGCGACCAGCTGGCCCCGGGCACGAAGTTCGAGGATCTGGTGCGCAGCGCAGTGGTGCGCGGCGCTGTAAGGGCCGCCGAAGGACGGTTCGACGACTATGTGCGCGAGCGCATGGAGCGCCATCGCCAACCGCGCGGCCCGTTCGAACTGGAATTCGGCGAGGGACGCCTGCTCCAAGTGGAAGATCGGATCACCGGGGACGGCGGCCGCGTTGTCCTGTACTCCGACATCACGTCGCGGCGCCACGTGGAAAAGGCGCTGCGCGAGAGCGAACACCGCTTCCGCGACATGGTCGCCAACGTGCCCGGGGTCGTTTTCCAGCTCGAAAAGCACAATGGCCATGACGCCGCGCTGCACTATGTCAGCCCGAGCGCAACCACCCTGCTGGGACTCGATCCCGAGACTCTGATCGCCAACCCTACGCTGTGGTTTGACATGGTCCATCCAGACGACCGGCCCGGATTCGATTTGTCGCTGGCACGTGCAGCCCAGACGATGCAGCCCTGGACGTGGGAGGGCAGAATGGTGCCGAGCACGGGGGTCACTTGGTGGTGCCAGGGCGCGGCCCGGCCAACGCGACTGAACGACGGCGGCATCTTGTGGAACGGCATCATTCTTGATGCAACAGAGCGCAAGGAACTCGAGGAACAGCTGTTGCAGTCGCAACGGCTCAAGACGATCGGCCAGCTCTCCGGCGGCGTCGCGCACGACTTCAACAATCTTATGCTGTCGGCGATCCTCAACATCGAAGCGGCGATGGAGGCTCGCAACCTGTCGAACGAAACCCTCGATTCGCTGCAACGGTCGCTCAACAGCCTCGCCAACGCAAAGGAACTCACGCTGCGGCTTCTCGCGTTCTCGCGGCAGCAGGCGCTGAAACCATCCGCCACGGACGTCAATGCCCTGGTGGACGAGGTCTGCACGCTGGCCGGGCGCGCGATCGGGGAAAACATTCAGATCAGTACGAAGTTGCAGGATGATGTGGGCAACGCCATGGTCGATCCGCGGCAGCTGGAAAATGCTCTGGTCAATCTCGTGCTCAACGCGCGCGACGCCATGCCATCCGGAGGCGACCTCACCCTCGCTACGCGAAAGGTGGAGCTTGGTGCCGCAGACACGAAGGACTTCGACGACATGCTGCCGGGCGCCTACGTGAAGATTGCGGTCAGCGACACCGGCACCGGCATGCCGCGGGAGGTGGCAGAGCGTGCGTTCGAGCCGTTCTTCACCACCAAGGAAGTCGGTGCGGGCAGCGGCCTCGGTCTGTCGATGGTGTACGGGTTCCTCAAGCAGTCGCGCGGGCACATCACGCTGGAAAGCGAACCCGGCAAGGGAACGACCGTTGCCCTGTACGTGCCGTGCGCGGACGCCGCGGCCAGTGCCGGTGTCCGTCCCGAGACGCGCGATCGCGACCGCATGCCGCGGGGGAGCGAAACGGTCCTCGTCGTCGAGGACGAGCCCGGTGTCCGGGACGTGGTGGTCAGCCTTTTGAGAAAACTTGGCTACCAGGTGATCGCCGCCAGAGACGGCCATGAGGCCCTGGAACGCCTCGACGAGGTCGACGGCGTCGACCTTCTGTTCACCGATATCGTCCTCCCCGGCGGCATGACCGGCCAGGACATTGCGGACGAAGTCGCGAAACGCCGGCCGGGGGCGAAATTCCTGTTCACTTCGGGCTATGCTGCGGCGGCCATAGGCGACCGCGGACAGGTCGCGCACGGTGCGGAACTGCTCTCCAAACCCTATCCCATGAAGGTGCTCGCCAACCGCGTCCGCGAGATTCTCGACCGCAAGGACGGGTGAGCCTCGCGACCGAGGCAATACAGCGGCGGCGCCGGCCCACGCCGGTCCATTCTTTTGATCTCCACTTACGCCCCAACCGGCGCGTCGGTATGAGTCGCGTACCCGGTTTGGAATCGATACAATGGGGCAAAATTGGGGCAAGCGACACGGTGGTGGCACGCTGGGATCTCATGGTGCGAAGGCGCCGAGGAAAGCGATTTCGTCGTCTTTGGGTGGCGGAGCCGTGACAATGCCGGTGGTCCTGCGTCGGCGCATATATATTTGATCTATTGATAAGTAAATCGATCCGGGCAATCCTGCCCGCGTCAGATTCAACCGCGGTCGCCGGAGGAACCGTTGCCACAACCCGCTGATATAGAATTCAAGAATGTCACGAAGCGGTTCGGCGACGTTGTGGCGGTCGACCATGTAAGCCTCGCTGTGGCCAAGGGGGCGTTCTTCTCTTTCCTCGGCCCCTCGGGATGCGGCAAGACGACCTCGTTGCGACTCATTGCCGGCTTCGAGCAGCCGACCAGCGGCGACGTCCTAATCGGCGGCAGTTCGGTGGTCGGCGTGCCGCCATACAAGCGCCCGGTCAACATGGTCTTCCAGCATTACGCTCTGTTCCCGCATTTGACGGTCGGCGACAACATCGCCTATGGGCTGCGCCAGCGCGCGCCGCAGCCGCTGAAGCCGGAGGTCGAACGCCAGGTCGACGAGATGCTGGAACTGGTGCGCCTGGCAGGATTTCAAGGCCGCCGTATTTGGGAGCTGTCCGGCGGCCAGCAACAACGGGTCGCTCTGGCGCGTGCGCTGATCAACCATCCGACTGTGCTGCTGCTGGACGAGCCGCTGGCCGCCCTCGACCGCAAGCTGCGCCGCGAGATGCAGATCGAGTTGCAGACCCTGCAGCGCGAGGTCGGCATCACCTTCATCCTGGTCACGCACGACCAGGAGGAGGCGCTGTCGATGAGCGACACCATCTGCATCATGCATGAGGGCCGCATCGTGCAGGTCGGAAGTCCGACCCAGCTGTATGACGAGCCGCTCAACCGCTACGTCGCGGATTTCGTCGGCAAGACCAACTTCTTCGAAGGACGCGTCGTCGACGCCGATGCCACCGCCGCGCGCATCGAGACGGCGGACGGCCGCGCCTTCGCCGGGCGCAGCCCGAAGGGCGGAGTGGCGCTGCGAAGCGGCGCGCCGGCCGCGCTGGCGGTGCGACCCGAGCTGATTTTTATCGCGTCGCCGCAGGACGGCGCGCCCTATGAGGCCGACGTGCAGTCGCCGGCAATCATCAGGAACCGGATCTTTCTTGGCGAACAGACGGAATACCTTGTCGAGACCGAGGGTCTCGGCGAGGTTCTCGTGCGTGCCCCCAAGCACGCGGAGACCGTGACCGGCGGGTTCAATCCGGGAGACCGGGTGCTGATCGGATGGCGGAACGCCTCCGCTCTGGCCCTCGGGGATACATAAACCAACAAACCAGACAGCCGGCCGGATGAACCGCGGTCGGCCGTCCTGAAGGGAGTGTCACATGTCGAAGACCTACAAGGATAACATGCCGATAAGCCGGCGCCGGTTCATCGAGGAACTGCGGCGCTACGAAATAGGCTCCGTCAGCCGCCGCCATTTCCTCGGCGTGACCGGACTGGGCGTCGCCGCTAGCGTGATGGCCGCCGCCGTGCCTGGCCTGCGGCCGCGCAAGGCCTGGGCCGCCGGCGATATCGGCGACCGCGTCGTGCTGGCCACCTGGCCGAACTACCACGACCCGGAGAATTTCGCGAACTTCACCGAGGCGACCGGGGCCCACGTGCAGGTCAACGTGTTCGGCTCGAACGAGGAGATGCTGGCCAAGCTGCAGGCGGGCGGCAGCGGCTGGGACGTGTTCGTGCCGACCAACTACACCATCACCACCTATGTCGGCGAAGAGCTGATCGAGCCGCTGGATCTCTCGAAAATCCCCAACTACGCGGCGGATGCGTTCGACCCGCGCTTCTCCGACGCCGGCACCGTCGACGGCACGGTCTACGCCGTGCCGAAGAACTGGGGCACCACCGGCTATGTGGTCAACACCAAGCACACCAAGGGCCGGACGCTGACCACCTGGAAGGAGTTCTGGGACATCACCAAGACCGATTTCTCGGGCCGCACCATGGTGCATGACTACCAGCTGACCACCATCGGCAACGCGCTGAAGTATTTCGGCTACTCGTTCAACTCGGTGGACCCGAAGGAGCTGGCCGACGCCGAGAAGCTGCTGCTCGAGGTCAAGCCGCACCTGTTCGCGATCAGCAGCGACTACCAGCCGCCGCTGCGCAACGGCGACGCCTGGATGTCGATGTGCTGGACCGGCGACGGCAAGCAGCTGAACACCGACATGCCCGAGATGGAGTATGTCCTGGGCCGCGAGGGCGGTGAGATCTGGAGCGACTATTACGCCGTGCCGAAGGGGGCACCACATCGCGCCGCCGGCTACGCGCTGATCGACTACATGCTCGACCCGGCGGTCAACGCGAAGGAGGTGCTGGCGCACGGCTATCCCGTGGCCGACGCCCGCACCAACAAGCTCCTGCCCAAGGAACTGCTCGAGGATCCGATCCTCTATCCGGCGCAGGAGTTGCTGGACGCGCTCGAGTTCGGCGCGGCGGCGACGCTGACCGACCCGAACCGGGCCGAGCTGCTGGCGCGCTTCAAGGCGGCCTGACGGGAACGGGGCGCCTGACGGCAACGACAGGGCGGGCAGCGCCGGGCCATCATGCGAGGCACGTGGGGCAACAGACTTCTGCTGATGCCGGCCTCGGCGTGGTTCCTGGTGATGCTCGCCCTGCCGCTGGTCGTCGTCATCGTCTTCAGCTTCGGTGAACGTGGGCCGGCCGGCGGCTATGTGCCCGCGTTCACGCTGGCGCAGTACGCCAATCTTCCGGCCCGCCTCACCGCGTTCAAGAACACGTTGCTGCTGGCGCCGACCGGTACGCTCGTCGCGCTGCTGTTCGCCTATCCGCTGGCCTATTACCTCGCGGTCAAGGCCAATCCGAGGCTCAAGACCATGCTGCTGGTCATGGTCATCGTGCCGTTCTGGACCAGCATCCTGATCCGCACCTATGCGTGGATCTTCATCCTCGGCGGCCGCGGCATCCCGGCGCTGCTGGAGTTCATCGGCATCGAGGGCGTGCGCCTGATCAACACGCCGTTCGCGGTGCTGATCGGCATCGTCTACGGCTACCTGCCGCTGATGGTGTTCCCGATCTACGTCAGCCTGGAGAAGCTCGACAAGCGGCTGCTCGAGGCGTCGAGCGACCTCGGCGCGCCGCCGCTGCGGACCTTCCGCCAGGTCACCCTGCCGTTGTCGATCCCGGGCGTCGCGACCGGCTGCATGCTGGTCTTCATCCTGCTGATGGGCGAGTTCCTGATCCCGGCGCTGCTCGGCGGCGGCAAGGTGTTCTTCGTCGGCAACGCGCTGGTCGATCTGTTCCTGCAGTCGCGCAACTGGGCCTACGGCTCGGCGGTGGCGGCGACGCTGGTCATCATCATGCTGGTCACCGTCAGCCTCTACATGAAACTCATCGCGCGGGTGGGACAGCAGCGCGAAGACGTATCGCTGCTCTAGGGGCCGGGCCATGAGACTCTATGCCGCCGCCGTGTACCTGTTCCTGTACATCCCGATCGGGATCATCGTGCTGTTCAGTTTCAACGCCGGCCGCCACGCCAGCGACTTTCGCGGCTTTTCCACCAAATGGTACGGCACGGCCCTGGGCAATCCATTCGTGATGGACGCCCTGGCCACCAGCCTGACGGTCGCCCTGTCGACGGCAATCCTCGCCAGCCTGATGGGCACCATGGCGGCGCTGGCGCTGCAGCGTGTCACCGGCCGCCTGCGCACCCTGTACGATGCGGTGATCTACGTCGCCATCATGATCCCCGGCATCGTCATCGGTATCGCGACGTTGATTGCGCTGGTCACCGTGTTCGACGTCCTCAACCCCCTGCTGGCCGCGATCTGGCCATGGGAGCGGGCGCCGCGGCTCGGCATGGGGTATGTCTCGCTGATCGCGGCCCACACCCTGTTCACCATGGCGCTGGTGATCGTCATCGTGCGCGCGCGCATCGCCGGCATGGACCGCACCCTGGTCGAGGCGTCGGCCGACTTGTACGCCACGCCGTGGCGCACGTTTCGACAGGTCACCCTGCCGCAGATCTTCCCGGCGGTGCTGGCCGGCTTCCTGCTGAGCTTCACCTTCAGCTTCGACGATTTCATCATCGCCTTCTTCGTCGCCGGCTCGGAGACGACGCTGCCGATCTACGTCTTCTCGTCGATCCGCCGCGGCGTCACCCCCGAGATCAACGCCATCGGCACGATGGTGCTGGCGGTCTCGCTGAGCCTGCTGGTCGTGGCGCAGTTCCTGCTCCGCATGAAGGCACGCCAGGCGCGGGCTGGCAGCTGAGGGGGACCATATCCGCGCTGTCACATTTTCATCAGGGAGCATGACCATGATCCTCAACGACCGGGTTGCCATCGTCACCGGAGCCGGCTCCGGCATCGGCCGGGCCGGCGCGGAAATCATGGCCCGCGAGGGCGCTTTCGTCGTCATCGCCGACAAGAACGGCGCCGGCGCCGCGGAGAGTGTGGGACGCATCGAGGCGGCGGGCGGCCGCGCCGAATCGCGCCTAACGGACGTCACCGACGACGCAGCGCTGGCCGAGCTGATCGACGGCACCCACCGCGACCACGGCCGCATCGACATCCTGCACAACCATGCCGGCATCCAGGTCGCCGGCACGCTGGAGGAGGTATCGGCAGAGGGGATGGACGCCTCCTGGCGGCTCAACGTGCGGGCGCATTTCATGGGCTGCAAGCTCGTCGTGCCGCACATGAAGGCGCAGGGCGGCGGCACGATCATCAACACAGCATCCAATTCCGGTGTGTTCGTCGATTCCGGCATGCTGGCCTACATCACCACCAAGGCGGCGAACATCATGATGACGCGGCAGATCGCGCTGGACTACGCCAAGTTCAACATCCGCGTGAATGCGCTGTGCCCCGGCTGGGTCGATACGCCGTTCAACGAGCCCTACATCCGCCAGATGGGCGGCCGCGCCGCGATCGAGACATACGTCGCCGAAACCATCCCGATGGGCCGCTGGGCGACCCCGGACGAGATCGCCGAGGCGATCCTGTTCCTCGCTTCCGACCGCTCCTCCTTCATGACCGGCCACGAGCTAGTGGTCGACGGCGGCGAGTGGTTCGGCTGAATCCGGGACCCGCCGGCGGTTAACCTGCGACCTCCGGGTAATAACACATGTACCCCTGGGCGCAGCGGTCGGGGCGGGAGCGCAGACCGCGGGCAAACTCGGCCAGGGCGGCCGCGTCCGCCCCGTCCGTCATGCGTTCGATCGTGGTGCGGACCAGCTCCAGGCTCTTCAGCTTGCGCTCGGTCGGCGTTTCGCGCCCGGCGATCTTCACCGTGCCGATGCCGTGCGCGGCAAGCAACGGTATCGCGCAGAGCCCGCACGGGCCGAAGGGGTAGCCGTCGTCCGTCGTGGAAAATCCGCAGCTGAACTTGTACCAGGCCCAGCGCTTGTATTCGGCATCGTTGGCGGCCAGCGCGCGCCCCTCGCGCGCGGTGGGTACGCGGCCGTCGTCGCGCCGGTAGGCCAGCTCATAGTCGTCCATGCAGATCGGGCCGCCGAACTGCATCGGCAGGTGGATCGTGTGGCAGACGCCCTCGTCGAACAGGCAGCCGTCGTTCAGCGCGAAGGCCTCGAAGTCAAGCTCCGGCGCCGCGGCGGCGACGTCCGCCATCTCGGCCAGCGTCATGTGGCGCGGAAAGATCACGCGCGCGGCGCCGAGATCCCGGTAGAACAGCGCCGCCTCACCGTTGCGGCAGGCGGCGACGGAGCTGATGTGCAGGCGCAGGTCGAGGCCCATCGCGGCCAGTGCCTGGAGCAGCATCAAGTCGCTGACGATGACGGCGCTGCCGCCGGCCGCGGCGAAGCGCTGCGCCAGCCCCTGCAGCAGCTCGAGGCGCTCCTCGGAATAGTGCTGGCCGTTGAGCGCCAGCGAGGCGTCGGCGCCGCCGTCGCGGATCTCGCCGACCGCCTCGCGCAGGGATTCGCCGTCCTCGAGATTGCCGAAGGTGCGGCGGTTGACCGTGGAGATGCCGAACCGCTCCGCCCAGCCGAGCGGCACGACACCGAAATACAGCTCGTTGGCGCCGGCCTGCAGCATCGGGCCGATTTCCTCGGCGCGGCTAATCGGCGCGGCAATGCGCATCGTCGACCTCCTCTGCCATAGCCAGGCCCCGATCGCACCAGTCCGCCGGCAACACGAGGCGATCGATCCATCCGTTCTGCACGGCCCGCCACATGGCTCGCTCCATGCCGGCATCATGGCGGTAGAAGATGCTGTTGCCGCGCTGGAAGCTCTGCAGGTCGCGGCCGGCCCGGTCGGATGGCCGCGACAACCGGCACACATAACGCAGGCACTCCTTGCTGCATGCCTGATCCGGCCGGAACTTGTCGACATCGGCGAACCGCAGCGAGCCGATGCGGCAGACCCGCCCGCGCACCGCATAGCCGAAGGGCGCATGCACGGAGAGCGCCAGCCCGCCGGCTCGGAGATCGGCGGGCTGCGCGAAGGGCGGCACGTCGACCTCGGCGCGATCGATGCCGAGCCGCTGCAGCATGCCCCCGAACCCCGGCGCCGCGAGGCCGGGCGGATTCAGCCGCGCCCACTGCGCGGACGGCAGGCGCGGATCCTTGATCATCTTGCAGAGCTGGCGTCCGGCGACCCGCCGCAACGTCGGGAACTCGCGCGCGGCAAGACTCAACACGCCGTAGTCGTTGACGACGATCTCGGTCCCGCCGGGCAGCAGCCGGAACAGGCGGCGCAACCGGGCGATCCCGGCATCGGGCACGGACGGCGTCGCCAGGGTCAGCGCCAGGCCGCAGTCCTCGGCCAGATCTAGGGCGCGCCGCAATACCGTCGGTGTCGGGACCAGGCGCTCGCAGAATTCGTTGCCGAGATGCAGTCGCACGACCCGACGCTCGGCCAGCCCGTTCATGAACGCCGGTGGCGCCAGCCCCAGCGCCTCGAGCAGCGGCCGGGTTCGCGCAAGGTCGCCGAGACGCGCAAGCGTACGACCGTCGGTCAGCGCGACCGCGATTTCAGGATGGCCGGTTCCACCGGCCGCCGCACTGTGCCCCGCCATGGCGGCCTCCGGGATGGTTTCACCACTCCCCCTCTCCTACCGCCGGACGCGCGATGCACGACGGCATACAGGATAGCGGGGGTCCGCGCGCGCCGCCAGTGGCTTCGCCGTCCCGCGGCACCGGGGCGAGCCGAAGGAACGAGCCCATGCGTTAGGGTTTTCCGCGGGTTTCACGGACATGTTATGGAGAACTGGAGCGCCCTATCGCCGCACCGCCGCAAAGAACGTGAACTGGCCGACGTCCAGGCGGCGCGCGTCGCGCTCGCGGAACCACGCCTCCAGTGTACCGGCGGCCTGCATCTCGCGAACTTGCGCTTCCGCCCGCGCCGTCTGCTCGGGCGTCGCCAGGGCCCAGATCGAGTCGCCCTTGCGCCAGCGCGCACTCAACGGCCCCGTCACATCGAAATAAGCCGCGCCCTGCATGACCGCGTCGCGCGCGGCCTCACTGCGGCGCATCTCGAAGCCGGACTCCGCCATCATGGCGCCCAGGCGCTCGGCCGGGATGTGGCGGCGGATGCAGGCCTCGCGTGCTTCGGGGATGAGGTCGTAGTACCAGAAGCCATCACGCAGCTGCCGGTGTGTGCACATGTTGATGATTAGCACCCCGCCGCGCCGCAGCACCCGGTGCATTTCGCGCAGGACATGGCGGTGGACGGGGAAGCCCGGATCGTCGCCGTCCTCCAGGTGGTGCAGCACCTGGTTGATCATGGCGCCATCCATGCTGCCGTCGGCAAACGGCAGCGCCTCGAGACTGCCGCGGTGGAAGGCGATGCGACCCTGGGCCTCCGACTTCGCCAGCTTGGCCCGCGCCACGGCCAGCATGCCTGTGTTGAGATCGACCGCCTCGATGCGCCCGACGTCGGGCAGCAGGGCCGCAGCGTAGGCGCCGGAGCCACAGCCCGCATCGAGCAGGCGCATGTCCCCCAGCGGTGTTTGCGTCAGGATCAGGCAGTCGCGCAGGATGTCGACCCCGATCGCGACACGCGTTTCGTCATAGGACGGCGCGACCGCGCCGTAGTCTTCATACCGGCTCATTCACGCTCCTCCCGGCCCGGTCGTGTTGGGCGGCGGAATGCCTTGCGGGAATTGACCCGGATCATTGCCCCGTCCGCCGCCTTCTCTCTATGCTTTCCAGCACGGCTTGACAATCGAAGGGCCGGCCATGACCACCGTTATCGAAGAGAAACGGACGGTTCGGACGGCCGCCGCGCCGCCGACGCGCGCGTCGTTGCCCATCGTACCGCAGGCCGTGCCGGCCGTCCCTGCGCGCGAGCGGGCACGGCTGGGCGTGCTGGCGGGACGGCTGCTGGCGGACGAGCCGGCACTCGGCGGCGCCGATTTCGGCTCGCTCGTGCGCCCCGGCATGACGCCGGACCGACCGGCCCTGATCCTCGAGGATCACCACGGGCTGGCCCTCTACACCGCGCTGCGCGATCCGCGCACCGAGTACCGCGCGCTCCTGCTCGCCGGCGACGGCGACTTCGTGACCATCGCCGGGCCGCGGAACGAAGCCTTCGAGGCCTACTGTCGCGACATCCTGGGCCTCGGCCGTGCGGAGATCATCGAACCGCCGCCGCACAGCGCCGTGGAGCGCGTGACCGCCCTGGTGCTGCGCGACGCCGACTCCATGAACCGGCTCACCGACAGCGCGCGCCGGCACGGCGGCCTGACGGTGATCCCCTATCTCGGCACGGCCGACATGTGGCTGCTGGCGCGCGAGATCGCCGCCCGGTCCGGCCAGCCCGTGCATGTCGCCGCACCGCCGCCGCGGCTGACCGGGCGCGCCAACGACAAGCTGTGGTTTGCGGACCGGGTGGCCGAGGTGCTCGACCGGCGCGCCCTGCCGCCGACCTGGTATGCATACGGGCCGGCGGCACTGGCCCGCGAGATGGCAGTCCTCGCGGGACGCCACGACCGGCTCGTGGTCAAGGTGCCCGACAGTGCCGGCTCGCAGGGCAACATCGTCCTGTCGTCCGGGGACGTGTTGGCGCGCGCGCCCGAGCAGTTGCGCGACTGGCTGATCCGGATCCTGGGCAGCCTGTCGTGGGACGGCGAGTTCCCGCTGCTGGTCGGCGTGTGGGACAGCCCGACCCAGTCCTCGCCCTCGGTGCAGATCTGGATTCCGGCACGGGCCGACGGCCTTCCGGTCATCGAGGGCGTTTTCCAGCAGATGGTCGAGGGCCGGCAGGGCATGTTCATCGGCGCCGCGCCGGCCGAGCTGCCGCCGTGCTGGATGGCGCGGCTCGCCGACGAGGCGATGCGCATCGCCATGCTGCTGCAGGCCATCGGATACTACGGCCGGTGCAGCTTCGATGCCGTGCTCGCCGGCCGCACGCTGGACGGCGCGGAGCTGCACTGGATCGAATGCAACGCGCGATGGGGCGGAGTCTCGATACCGATGACCCTGGCCAATCGGCTGGTCGGCGACTGGCGCACACGGCCCTTCCACATCGTGCAGAACCACGGCGTCGCCATGACTCCGTTGCCTGTCGCAGAAGCGATCGACCGGCTCGGCCATCGGCTTTACCGGCCGGGTCTGAGCGAGGAGGGACTCGTCCTCCTCGCCCCGCAGCGGATGGCGGCAGGCTCCGGCGTCGATTTCATGGCGTTGGGCCGCACGACGGCCCGCGCCCGCGCCCAGGCGCGCGACGGGCTGACGATCCTGTGCGGCAACGGGTGACGGCGGCCAAGGGAATCTTTCCGGCACGGCGGAGCCCGGCGCATTTCTCCTGTCACCGCTCGGTAGACCATGCATAATCCCCTTGCACTGTCCCGTGCCGGAGAGGCGCCATGGATTTCATCTTCATGCTGACGCGCGATGACGAGACCGTCGCCGACGGGCTGGCGCTGCTCGACAGTCTCGACGGGCTGGGCCTCCGCCACATCGGCTTCAAGGACATCGGTGCCGACCGCACGACCCTCCAGGCCCTGCGGCGACGGATCACCGCGATGGGGGCGACGAGCTATCTCGAGGTCGTGAGCCCCCATGCAGAGGACTGTATCGCGGCTGCGCGCATGGCGGCGGAGATCGGGGTGGACTGCGTGCTGGGCGGCACCGCGGTGGATGAAACCCTGCGAATCCTCGACGGGACCGGCATCGCATACTGTCCGTTTCCCGGCTTTCCGGTTGGCCATCCGACCAGGTTGGACGGCTCGCAGGCCGAGATTGCCTCCCATTGTGCGGACTTCATGGCCAAGGGCTGCGCCGGTGTCGACCTCCTGGCCTATCGCGCCACCGAAGCCGAGCCGCTGGAACTCGTCCGCGCCGCCCGGGCTGCGCTGGGACGCGGCCGGCTGATCGTCGCGGGCAGCGTCTGCAGCACGGCGCAGCTGGCCGATCTGGCGCGCGCCGGGGCCGATGCGTTTACCATAGGGACCGCCATCTTCGCCAACGCCTTCGCCGAGGGCGAAACCGGGGTGGCCAACCAGGTTCGCGCGATCCAGAGATGCCTTGACGGCGGAGCCGAGACGGTTCCGGGTGTGCAGTGAGCCGGATGAGGCCCCTGTCCGCGTTCCCCATCGACACCCGGCGCGCGGTGCGCTTCGTGCTGTGCGACATCGACGATACGATCACCGACCGCGGCCGCTTGCCGTCGGCGAGCCTGGGCGCGATGGAGCGGCTGCAGGCGGCGGCCGTCCGGGTCGTGCCGATCACCGGCCGGCCGGCCGGCTGGTGCGACCACATCGCCCGCATGTGGCCGGTCGACGGCGTCGTCGGCGAGAACGGCGCGCTGTGTTTCCGGTACGACCACGAAAAGCGCCGCATGCATCGCGTCTACTGGAAGAGCGAGTTCCAGCGGACTGCGGACCGCGAAAGGCTGGCGGTGCTGGCGCGCGAGATCACGGCGGCGGTGCCCGGCAGCGCCGTCGCCGCGGACCAGCCGTACCGCGAGACCGACCTAGCGATCGATTACGCCGAGGACGTGGACCGCCTGCCGGGCGAGGCGGTGCAACGCATCGTCGCGATGTTCGAGGCGGCGGGGGCGACGGCCAAGGTCAGCTCGATCCACGTCAACGGCTGGTTCGGCGATTACGACAAGCTGTCGATGACGCGGCGCGCCTTTGCGGAAGTCTTCGGCCGCGACATCGACGGCGCGCGCGACGACATCGTGTTCATCGGCGATTCGCCGAACGACGCCCCGATGTTCGCCTTCTTCCCGAACGCGGTGGGCGTCGCCAACGTGCGCGACTTCGCCGGCCAGTTGCCGGCCGAGCCCGCCTGGATCACCGAAGCCCGTGGTGCGGCCGGCTTCGCAGAGCTGGCGGCGGCGCTCCTCGACGCACACTGAGATAATCTCCGCCCTGCGTTGCGACCCTTACGCGGTCTCGCCGCCGTCGACCGGGATCACCTGTCCCGAGATATGCCGCGCGCCGTCGCCGGCGAGGAACAGGATCGCCGCGGCCACGTCTTCCGGGGCGGCGATGCGGCCGGACGGCGATTCGGCAGCCGCCGCATCGCGGCCGATGCCGAGCTGCCGGAACCGCTCTTCCGCCATATCGGTATCGACCCAGCTGGGGCAGACCGCGTTGACGGTGATCCCGCGCGGCGCAAGATGCAGCGCCAGCGCCCTTGTGAAGCCGACGACGCCGTGCTTGGCGGCGCAGTAGGCGGTCTGGTCCGCAGAGCCCCGCAGGCCGAGGAAGGAGGAGACGTTGACGATGCGGCCGGTGCGATCCGGGAGCAGCGGCAGCGCCGCCTTGCTGCACAGATAGGTGCCGGTCAGGTTGACCCGCAGGATATCGTCCCATCGCGCATCGTCGGCGGCCGCGTCCATCGGGTTCGCACCGGCGATGCCGGCATTGTTGACCAGCGCGTCGAGCCGGCCCGGACCCGCGGCGAGCGCATCGAACAGCGCGCGCACCGCGGCGGCGGCGCCAACGTCGCAGGCATGGAAGACGAGGCCCTCGGGCAGCGCGCCGCCCGGCGCCTTGCGGGCGCACACGTGGACTTGGTACCCGGCATCGCGGAAGGCGACGGCCGTTGCGAGTCCGATACCCCGGGTGCCGCCGGTGACGAGGGCGAGCGGCGCGCTCATTGCGCGGTCTCGCCGCCGTCCACGGGAACGATGGCCCCGGTGATGAAGGACGACGCGTCGGAGGCGAGGAAGGCGACGATACCGGCGATCTCGACCGGCCCGGCGAGGCGCCCGAGCGGGACGGCCTCGCGATAATGCGCTTCGGCGCCCGCCGGGAACCGGTCCGGCCAGCGCCGCTGCAGCGCCGCCGTCACGTCGCGCAGCATGGCCGTGTCGGTGCTCCCCGGGGCAACGCAGTTGAAGCGGATGCCCTTGTCGGCCCAGTCGAGCGCCGCGCTCCGCGTCAGCTGCGCCAGCGCCGCCTTGCTGGCGCCGTAGGCGGCACTGAAGCGCTTTGCGATCAACGCCTGGTCGCTGGCAATGTTGACGACCGCGCCGCCGCCGCGCGCGATCATCGACGGCAGCACCGCGCGGATCAGCGCGAACGGTGCCCGGAAATTCACGGCCATGACTTCATCCAGCTCCGCCAGCGAGGTGTCCAGCAGCGTGCCCACCACGGTCACGCCGGCATTGTTCACCAGGATGTCGACGCCGCCGTGGCGGTCCGTGACGGCCGCGACGGCCCGGGTGACGCGCCGAGTTTCGCGCAGGTCCACCTCCGGCAGGTCGAAGCCCTCAACGATGGCGCCCTCCTCTGCCAGCCGCTCGACGATCGCCGAGCCGATGCCGCCGCGGTGCCCCGTCACCACCGCGACCTTGCCTGCAAGATCGGCATAGTCGGCCACGCCCTATGCCGCCCGGGCGCCGGCCCTGCGGTCCTCGCGAATCATGTCGGAGGCCTTCTCGGCAATCATGATGGTCGGCGCGTTGGTGTTGCCGGAGGTGATGGTCGGCATGATCGAGGCATCGACCACGCGCAGGCCCTGCAGCCCGCGGACACGCAGCCGTTCGTCGACCACCGCCATGTCGTCCTGGCCCATCCGGCAGGTGCTGACCGGATGGAAGATCGTCGTTCCGATGTCGCCGGCGGCGTTCGCCAGCTCGTCGTCGCTCGCAAGGTGCGCGCCGGGCTTCAGCTCTTCCGGCTCGAAGCGCGCAAGCGCCGGCGCCTGCGCGATGCGGCGCGCCAGCCGCAGCGCGTCCGCCGCCACCTTGCGGTCGCCCGGAGTCGACAGGTAGTTCGGCTTGATCACCGGCTTGCTGCGCGGGTCGGCGTCGCGCAGCCGCACGGTGCCGCGGCTCTCCGGGCGCAGGTTGCAGACCGAGGCGGTGAAGCCGGGGAACGGGTGCAGCGCCTCGCCCAGCTTTTCGGTCGACAGCGGCTGTACGTGGAACTCCAGGTTCGGCGTCTCCTGCGCCGGATCGCTTCTGGCGAAACAGCCGAGCTGGCTCGGCGCCATCGACAGCGGGCCGGAGCGGAACAGCGCGTATTCGAGCCCCATGCCGATGCGCCCGATGAGGCTGTTGGCGCGCTCGTTCAGGGTCACCGTATTCTTCACCTTGAACACCGGGCGGATCTGCAGATGGTCCTGCAGGTTCTCCCCGACCCCCTTCAACTCGTGACGCACCGGCACGCCGTGGCCGCGCAGCAGCTCGCCGGGTCCGATGCCGGACTGCTGGAGGATCACCGGCGAGGCCACCGCGCCGGCCGACAGGATCAGCTCGCCAGCCGCCTCCGCATAGGCCTCGGCGCCGTTGTGCCAGAA
>JABAOH010007177.1_pt5 | contig 38348 bp, 34 predicted proteins | sample 7062181 | NCBI WGS metagenome assembly JABAOH01 (sample SAMN14538630, study PRJNA623070) | marine sediment metagenome | biome: marine biome [ENVO:00000428]; feature: marine pelagic biome [ENVO:01000023]; material: deep marine sediment [ENVO:00002113]; isolation source: pool of 5 deep marine... | reverse complement strand
AAGGAGTGGTGATAGATCTGATAACCATCCTGCAGACCCGCGCTATCCACCTTGGCCGCCATGCGACTGGCGTAGACTAGCTCTCCCGGGTCCCTGTCCAGGCAAGGTCCCGAGGCCTCGATCTCCTGAGGCGTGCGTCGCGACGTAGCTCCCTTTCCTCCAGCCACGAAGATCCCGAGCTCCTGCTGTCGTGCTTTGAGCCCTTGCTTGAGCGCGCCACAGGCGGTGGTGGTGAGACCACTAGAGTGCCAGTCAAAGCCCAGAACACAGCCGAAGGACTGAAACCAAAAGGGGTCCGAGAGGCGACGGAGCAAGTCTTCTGTACCATGCTCCTCCACAATGACCGCGGCCATTTCGCCGGCCAGACTGGCCATACGTTGGAACAGCCAGCGAGGCGCTTTTCCGTAGTGCAGCGGCAGGCTAGCTGTGCCGGTTCTCACCTCCCCCTCCCTACCTGCAGCCAGCCCTCTATCTCTCGGGCAAGGCTCTCCCCCACTCCCTTGATGCCCTTCAGTCCCCTGCGGCCCTCTCGGAGATAGATGGATTCCACATCCTCCTCCATCTCGTCTATGGCCCATGCCGCCTTGCGGTACGCCCAGACGCGATAGCTCTTTGCCTCCTCCAGAGTCAGATCGTACGCTCTAAGGAACAGCTTCTCGGAGATCTGCTTGTTGGCGGCCAGTGCCTCGCCGGCTACGATGGGGCGAGACATGCGATCTTGAATGCCCTCCTGGGCGCAGATATCCCTCACGCGCCGCAACAACTGAGGCCCATAACTGCCTCTGGTCTCGAAGCCGTCGCCATAGAGCCTGTGGTAGAGAGGCGTGGCCTCTGGGTAATGTAGATCCAGGAAGGCCATGTACCTGTCACGCTGTGCGCCTGCCTTCAAGGTCAGGCCCCCTCCGAGCACGAAGCGCCCGCCTGCGTCCTTCACTCTCCGGACGACCTCGGTGATGTTGTCGTCGTCGTCCGAGATACCGGGCAGCAGAGGCATCATAGCTGCCCCTGTGGTCAAGCCAGCCCTCGCCACCTCGGTCATCGCTGCGAGCCTCTCCTCCGGGGTGGAAGCTCCCAGCTCGAAACGGCCCGCCACATCCGGATCGAAAGTGGTAATGGTGAAGAAAACGCAGGCCCAGGCCTCGCGGTCTAGTTCCTGGTACAACTCCATATCGCGTAGCACCAGGTCGGACTTGGTCAGCACCTCAACCGGGAAGCGGTGGCGATAAAGTGTCTCCACTATCTCCCTCGTCAGGCCTCGTTCCTTCTCTATGGGCTGATAGCTGTCGCAGACGCCGCCCATGCCCACCACGTCTGGCTTGAGCCGGGGAAGCTGCCCCTCCAGCACAGCCACGGCGTTGTCCTTGATCCATACCTTCTGATCGAAGGCCTCCGACAAACCGTACTGGTTGGCGCGGGCATCGCAGTAGATGCAACCGTGAGCGCACCCACGGTACGGGTTGACAGTGTACGAGACCCATAACCAGTCGTCCACGTGACGCAACCTGTTGATCATGGATTTAGCTTCGTAGGTTTCGTATTGCATCACAATCTGCCGTCTCAGCTGCCGAACTAATGTTCTATTATAGCATGGGCAGTCACATCTGGCAAATCCGATCAGACCTAGGCCTGGCGGAGGCGCTCATCGCCGCGTGGAGTTCATGCGCTGCACCAAAGGCAGCAAGAGGATCAAAGCCTTGGTGCCTCGTCGAAGATCGCTGTCAGGGCCCTCATGGTTTCAGGCTCAACCGCTGACTCCTGTGATGACTTGCGAAGGTAGCTCTTCAGCCTGCGCAAGGGCAAAACCGGCACGGATGTTTCGGTCACCTCGAGACGCGCCTCTGGATTCAGAAAGAGGATCAACCCCTGCACGCCTACATCGCTCCCCGGGGCGTGCTCCTCCAAGTACTTCCCTACTTTCTCCACTTCCCGCCGTGCGTCCTTAGTGGGGTTGCCGAGAGATTCCTCGGTGAAGAAACGCAGCATTCGGCGTATGCTGAAATCCCGCACCCACTTGTCCTTGAAGCAGCGGATCGTCCCGTCTACACCCCTCAAGACCAAGACGAAGAGGCCGTGAGGCGTGAGCAGTACGTGATCGGCGGGCAAGATGTGATTATAGAGATGATACCGATCGTCGAATCCGCCCAAAGTATCGACCAGCTGTTGTATGAGGCGCGGTTCACGAGTCGCTTGCGCTATGCCTCGGTTGCCGATGGTGTACATGACCACGCCCAAGGCTATGAGGACCACAGTTATCGCCTTCCACGGTGTGAACGACACGAGCAGCCCACCGAACACCATGATCAGGGCAATGAAGTTCGCCACCTGGCCTACCCTGCCGCCGCGGGCAATCAGTTCCTCATCGGTGCTTGCGCGCATGATCCTACTCCTTGTGCTTGGATATGTATGAGCGACCACCACTCACGGTCGTTCATATCGCCCCGCGGGCCCACTCTGCTCTGGGTACCTCTGCCACCCATTGGCTAGACGGAACCTTAGACCAATCCAACGAACCAGGCGATTATCTCTTGCCCACAAACGAGCATGGCCAATCCCCCCACCACCAAGAACACGCCATAGGGGATGTAGCTCTGGAGGCCCTTCGTCCGGGTGAGGACGAGCACCAGTGAGACCAGCCCTCCCAGGCACACGGAAATAATGAGGGCAAAGATGATCTCGGGGAAACCGGTGATCAGACCGATGAACGCGGCCAGATTGGCATCACCCCTGCCCATGGCTGTTCTGTTGAAAATGAGCCCACCGATTATGGCGACCAAGTAGAAGAAGAGGAAGGCCAGGGTGCCACCCAGAAGCGCGCGACGCACGCCCAGCCACGGGTAGAAGAAGCTGCCAATCATGGCGATGCCGATGGCCGGAAAGATCACCACACGCAGGATGAGATGATGCTCCAGATCGATGACGAAAACCAGGAAGAGTACACATGTGTATAGTGTAACAAGCAACAGTTGCAGCGAGGGACCATAACGTAGCCAGTAGAAAGCGAATGTGAGCAGGGTCAACGTTTCCAGGACCGGTCTCCGCCACCTGTGAGGGGCGCCGCAGTGAGGACACCTACCTCCCCTCAAGATAAGGCTCAGCAGCGAGATTGAGTCCACCCAACTCCACTCAGCTTGACAGTACGAACAGCGAGGATCGTTCAGCACACTGTGGCGCTCAGGAAGATGATCGGCGGCAAGATTCAGGAAGGCTCCCGTCAACAAACCAAATAGGGCGTAGAGAACGACCACACGATGCTCCACAGGTGAGAAGTAGGGCCGATTATACCACGGAGGTTTGACAAAAACAAAGGACAGCCATACAATAACCTGCACACCCACGGTATGGATCCTCGATTCTCGGCTCCGCCCACGCAGGTGCGTGCAGGGTTTGCTATAGATGCCTCGCTACGATAGGCTAAGCATATTGGTGAGTCTGACCCTCTTCGGGCTCGTGGTATCGCAGGTCATCGAACTCCCGACGAGGACCATCTCTTTCGTCGCTCTGGGGGTTCCGACGACCATCTATCTCTCGGGCCGGTGGCTCATCGGCGCTCTACTCGTGGTTCTTGTTGGCACAGGAATGGACTCCATCGTGCGGTCCCACCCATGGGCCCGCAATGCGGTCTGGGAATACAGTCTCTCCTTCTGGGGAGTACCCTGCGCGTTCACCCTGCTTTCCCTATTCCTGCTGCCTCTATCGCCTGACAAGTACTTGTGGCTTGCTGGGCTGGCTCTGACGGGCATTTTGCTGGCGCTGCTGATCATCGCACAGTACCGGACCATCGACCGGCGAGATCGTTACTACGGCGTTGCCCGCTGGGGACTTAACCTCGTGGTCTACGTGAGCATCGCCGTTTTCTGCACCCTCATCTACGGCGCCCGTGCACGGAGTCTGCTATCGGCGACGGCAATCTCGGTCCTGGCAGCCGCCCTGGCCGCGGAGTCGCTACGCCTTGAAGCTTCCAGGCAAGCGATGAGACGAACGTGGCTCTACTCCCTCGTTGTTGGAGCCATCATGGGAGAGGTCGCCTGGGCACTCAACCACTTGACCCTCGGCGATGCAGCTGCGGGCATACTCTTTCTCCTGGTCTTCTATGTCGTAAGTGGACTAGCCCTGCAACACCTGCGAGAACGATTGGTCAGACGTGTGATGGTTGAGTTCATCGTGGTATCACTTCTCGGGCTCGGACTACTCTATCTTGTGTGATGCGCAGCATAGGCTCGTGTGAGGAGGTAGGAGGAAGATGGTATGGCTTCAGCGCATGGAGGAAGACGCCAGGCAGATCCGAATGCCAGAGGAATGGGGAGGCATAGTACCCTCAGGGGTATTCCTGGACCAGGCGCGCAGAATCGTCCAAGAAGGCCAACAGCAAGGGCTCATCCTGCGCGCCATGGGAGGCGTGGGGATACGCCTGGACACTTTGGAGCACCAAGAACTGGGACAGCGATTGACTAGATTGGGTGAAGGCGAGCAGGAGTTCACTGATTTGGATTTCGTCTCCTACAAGAAGCACCGCAAGCAGATGCAGGGCTTCTTCGAGAGCCTCGGCTACAGTAAGAGGAGGGCCACCCTGTCATCGGCGGCGTCTGAGAGGCAGATCTACTTCCATGAAAACGGTTGGTTCTTCGTGGACGTCTTTTTCGACAAGCTCATGGTAGCCAACCATCGCTTGGATTTCCGGGGTCGGCTCGAACTGGACCCCGTCACCTTGAGTCCCACCGATCTTCTGTTGGAGAAGCTACAGATCGTCGGCTTCAGCGACAAGGACTTCAAGGACACACTGACGCTCCTCTTTGCCCACGAACTGGCTGAGGAGGACACCGAGGACACCATCAACGCCGCCTACATAGCAGGCCTACTCGCCAAAGACTGGGGCTTCTGGTACACGCTCACCACGAACTTGAAGGGCATCAGTGACTTGCTGCCCACAATGGAGGCCCTCACGAACGACGAGATTCGCCTTATCGGAGCCAGAGTCGATGACCTGCTGGCTCACATCGACGCAGAGCCCAAGAGCATGGGCTGGAAGGCACGCTCCAAGATAGGGCCTAAGAAAAGGTGGTACGAACCGGTCGAGACCGCAGATACGGTAGGTGATTTCGGCATCTGGCGCATGATGGCCGAGAAGCGCGAGGACTAGAGCGCTCCTTGAGCGTTCGCCTCACGCCGATTCCCCGAATCAGTGGCAGGCCTCGTCCAGCAGCGGCCAATCCCGCTCACCGTTCTTCAACTCGAAGGAATGCTCCATCATTCCGCGTATCAAAGAATCGCTTAGGTGAGCCTCCTGGCAAGGATGGAACTGGCGACCCTCTCATCACGCCGACTGATAGTCCTCGCCGGTCCGCTGCCCCGGCAGGAGCTTGGGCCGCATTCCCCCGATCCAAGGCACTAGCCCGCAGATACGGGGGCCCCAGGCGATCTGATCAGCAGGATAGGCCTGGTGGTACCACGCAGCACCTTGGAAGCGACACTGCCGAACACCCACCGTCCGACGCCGCTGCGACCGTGAGTGGACATAGCGATCAAATCAACGTCGTTGACGTCGGCGTAGTCCACTATCTCCGCAGCCGCATCCGCCCCGTGCCTGATGGTGTGGCGCGCTTTGACGCCTGCGTCTTTGAGATCCTGTTCCACCGCCATCAAATGGTCCTCAGCCTCCTGCTGCTCCTCCGCTGCCACATCGGCCACGACTCCTGTGGCGGGGAGCACCTCCAGCAGGATGACCTCGGCCTGGTGACCGGCTGCCACAGCCTTGACGTGAGGGAGTATGGCCCTGGCCAGTTCAGAGCCATCGAGGGGAACGAGTATGGTGTCCTACGTCGAACTACCTCCTATCGCAGTCGTCGATTTTCATAATCGGATCTTGCAATCCCGGCCGGAAACAGTATAATTGACAAACACGTATTCGCGCCTGCCCCGCTGCAGCCTGGGCAGCCCCGTGCTTGGGAGCAAGAACACAGAGAGGATGGTAGATAAGATCAATGGCCAAGACGAAGTTTCTCTTCTCCACCGATTTCCACGGCTCCGAGACAGTGTGGCGGAAATTCCTCAACGCCGCCAAGTACTTCGATCTGGATGCTTTGGTCATCAGTGGCGATATGACCGGCAAGCTTCTGGTACCCATCGTAGAGAGGACGGATGGCAAGTTCGATGCTGCTCTCTACGGCGAGCCCCAAGTCTTGTCCGAGGACGAAATCCCGGACTTCGAAAAAAAATGCCGCATGATTACCTATATCCCCTACCGCACCACCCCAGAAGAGGTGGACCGTATTGCCGAAGATGAGCAGTACAGGGAGGATGTCTTCGAGAGATGTGAATGTGAGACCATTGCACACTGGCTGACCCTCATCCCAGACCGTGTACCCCCTGACTGCAAGGTCATCATCAGCCCGGGCAACGATGACAAGTTGTCCATCGACGAGGTTATCCGGACTGACCCTAATCCCCAGGTGATCTTCGGAGAGGAAGAAGTCGTAGAGCTGGATGAAGAGCACGAGGTGCTCTGCTTTGGCTGGTCGAACCCCACTCCTTTCAACTCCCCACGCGAGTGTTCCGAGGAGGAGTTGGAGGAGAGATTGGAGCGGACCGTAGCCAAGGTCAAGAATATAGAGACCGCTGTATTCTGCATCCACGTGCCACCGTACAACACCTTCATTGACGAGGCGCCGATGCTGGAGAACGATCTATCTGTTGCCGTCAGGGGCGGCCACACCCATATGGTCCCCGTAGGCTCCACCGCGGTTCGCAAGATCATCGAGGAATACCAACCGTTGTTGGGATTGCACGGTCACATCCACGAAAGTCCAGGCCGGATAATGCTTGGGCGCACGGAGTGTCTCAATCCCGGCAGCGAATATGCCGAAGGCATCCTGAAGGGATTTCTGGTGGAGATCGATGGCAACAAGCTGACCCAGTTGCGAAGGATTGACGCTTGATACAAAGCCCCTGCTATCCCTCCGACGCACTCAGCACCCCACTGAAAGAGTGGGGTGCTGTCTTGGCGTGCACTCCTCTTCTTCGCTCTCAAACCTCAGTACTTGTGGGTCACCACGTCTTCGGGTAGGTCGTACCAGCGCTTCTTCTCGCCAACCCTGGCCCGCATCTTCCACCTCATCGACTTCGGCTCTTCCTCGATGGCGTGACGCAAGCGGGACAGCCGATCGAGGACGACTCCCTGCTGGTCCTCCTCCAGGTAGTCCGGCACCAGTTCGCCGAACTTGTCGATGTTCATGGTCAGGGTCTTGTACCAGCCCCAATCGTCGCTGCACAGCTTGGCGATGAACTTCGGGTCTATGGTCTCGAGGTCGTCAACCTCCTTGACGTCGTGATCATAGAGCATGGCGAAGCTATCTTTGACGTCCTTCTCGTTCACCTCAATGACCTGCATCTTGGACAGCAGTAGCTCCTCGATGGGCACGGTGTATTCGTCCCGTTCCAGCCGGCCGACGAAATTCAGTTCGTGGCACATCACGAAGACGTCAAGCATGACATCAGCGTCATATCCCAGCTCCGGATGGTCGAAGAGCAGCCGCCGGTGCCCTTGGAGCGCATTGAACCGCACGTTGGGCTCGTAACCGAGGTCCTCCATCAAGCGGGACACCTCCGTCCGTTGGCTGCGGTAGCCGATGAAATCGACGTCGCCATACGTGCGCGCCATGGAGCGGTGTGCGGCGCTGGGGCAATGCAACTTCACGGCCACGCCCCCGATCACCCTCAGGTGCAGCCCCCTGTCACGGGCAGCGTCAACCACCCGGCGCACCTCTTCTTCCATCGTGATCGTTCGCTTCGAGACCCCTTGTCCTTCTTCCATATTTTCCGACTCCTTTCCAGGCCTGCTCAATGTGTCAACCATTCACCTACCCCCACTAGTTCCATTACCTCGAACCGGAAATCCGAGGCGTCCAGCTTCAAGTCCGAGGCTGGGATGTCTGTGTGCTCCTTGTCATCCTCATACAGCCTCACCAGGAACCTGCCATATCCCTCGTGCACGAGGGACACGCGGGAGAAATCCCTCCAATTCTTCGATTTCTTGCGCGCCTTGCCTCTCTGCAACTCGAAGCTTCTACCATCATAGGAGAGTATAGCATGGTAATTCCTTCTGTACCACCACCAGCCTACCGCACCAGCTATGATCACGTTCCCGATCAGAATGGGCCAACCGATTAGGAAATCCCTAAAAATGACATAGTTGGCACCGATCCAGGCCAGGGAAGTGACTATGAAGAAGATCACGAAAGACTTGCCGAGGTTCATTAGCTGCAAAGGTGCGATGGTTTTCATTTGAAGCACTTAATGAACCTGGTCATCTTTCTAGCCCAATATGACGGACCGCTGATAATCTCCTGCGAATCAAGGTCCACCAGGGCGAGGCCAATCTCTCGACTATCGTGGCTTTCCGCGATAGCCCTGGCCTTTGTGGAGAAAGTGCCTTCGTGGGGAATCACCAACCAGGCCCAGGCGAACTCCTCATCCTTCAGGAACTTGGAAATGGTGGTCAGGACCTCATGCAGGCGCTTCAATCCTGGGTCCTTGGAGTAGGCAAAACAGGCGACATAGTAGTTGGGCGTCGTGAGCCAAGCCGCCACTCGGGAGAGGAACACGCCCTTGGGTCTCACCGTAGCGGTGATAAACATGTCGAAAACCAGATCCCCCATGGGGTAGTCCCAGAAAGATTCATTGAAGTCGGCGACCCACCTTCCGCCACCGACCATCAAGTTGTCCTCCAGCTTAAGTAGGTAGTCCCTAACGTCCACCTTGCTGCCTGCTCCTGCGGTTCCCCGTCACCGATTTATCCAATTGTAACACAACAAGCAATGGCCAAGCAACCTTCAGCGCTGTCACCAATAATCATATCCCAATGATCGCTCTCGATCGCCCCTGAGAGTTGAGCCACGTGAAACGATCTGGCCTTTCCTCCTCGGCTCCCATAGCCTCGTGACGCCTTCACTGCCTCTTCCGGCCCAAGCACCCTATCCAGCCTTCGACAACGGCCTGCAGGCCAACTCTGCCAGGGCTCCGTTGGAGAAGGCGAGTCACCGCGCGATAAAGACACCCTGCGGAGCGATTCGGTCCCCTCATCTCATATCACCAGCTTCCCAGCACTGGGGACAGAAAGCGAAAAGCAACATGGAGGACCCAGAACTTGCCAAGGCACACCAGACGCAATGGTCCAGCGGCTCTCAGTTGAAACATGCGAGGAACCTGTCCATCCTTCGGCCCAAATAGGAAGAGGCCGTGACTATCTCCTGGGAACTGACATCAACGAGAGCGAGGCCTATCTCTGCGTTGGCGTTGTGTTCCACCATCGCCCTGGCTTTACGAGAGAAAGGACCTTCGTGGCAGATCACCAACCAGGCCCAGGCGAGCTCATGTTCCCTCAAGTATGCTGAAATGGTCGTCAACACCCCGTACAAGTACTTCAACTGAGGATCCTTCGAATAGGCGAAGCAGGCAACTTGGTAATTAGGGATGGTGAGCCAGGCAAGCCACTGAGAAAGTGCGAAGCCCTTGCCCCTCACCGACGCTCGGACGAACATATCGAACACCAAATCACCAAGACGGTAGTTCCAGAAGGATTCGTTGAAATCAGCGACCCATCTTCCGCCACCGAGCATGAGGTTGTATTCCAATCTGAGCAAGTAGTCCTCGACCTTCATCTCCCCCAGCGCGCTGCGGTCCCAGTGGTAGAGCTGTTGCCTGAAGGTCCGACTTGACGCAAGATCGGGCGCCTTAGCCAGCCTGGCGGTATGGCGCATTTCACGATCGGACCACCGGCATCGCCAATGAATAGGAAAGGCTCTTCGCGGGCACCTTAAGGGCCCACGAAGAGCCTCAAGTTACGCCACGAACACCCGAGACTCTATTCCGGTGGAATCTCGGCAAAGATGGTGGTCAAGTCCGCGCCCACACGGCGAGCCCTGCTCCGACCCCAGAAGTACACCCCCAGAGAGACCAGGATCAGCACGATGGTGAACCAGAAGTTGATGCTGAGCCAGTTACCGGTCAGAGGGCCCCATCCGTAGGCGTTGGGGTGGAAGACGATCAGCAGCGAAAGGCCGGCGTTGGCAACAAGCGCTATCCATCCCAGCACCTGCACCACCGTCTTGCTCTGCCGCCACGGCGCCCGCTCGAAGACCTCTGGCATCCTTGACGGGAACAAGGCGCAAGATAGGGCCACGCCGCTGAAGAACAGGGCATCCCACAGGTCGGTGGCCACCACCGCGCCCGCCGAGCTGATCCACTGCTGTCCGAACGGACTGTGGATGAGCGTTATGTTGAGGCCGTTTGGACCGAACAACTCCGCCTCGGCCACCACACCCAGCAAAGCCGCCACCGAGGTGACGATAATAGCGTTCACCGGGGAGTGCCACTTCTCGTTGACGTCAGCCACCCACTCCGGCAGGATGCGGTCGAAGCCCATGGCGAACATCATCCGCGAGCAAGTGAGGATGAAAGGCGGGATGTCGTTGGCCACCCACAAAGCCGCGAACGCCAGGAGCAACCAGCCGAAGAGACGGCCGCCCGCCGCACCGAACGTCCCAAAAGCCGAGATGCCAGCGAAAGTCGGCATCCACGGCCCGATGCTCGGCAGTCCAGCGTCCGCATAGCTTCCTGCTCCAGCACCTAGGAACCCGACCGCATCTACCAGGCTGAAGCCTGTGGCCGCGTCCACGCCAGCCATGCTACCCGCTCGGGCCAGGAAGAAGGAGATCGTCATGTAGATCAACATGATGATGACCCCTGATGTGAAGATGGCCCGCGGCAAACTGCGGGAGGCTTCCTTCACCTCACCGGCGACGAACGTGGAAGCGGCATAGCCGATGTAGGCCCAGTAGGCGAAGAAGCTAGCTGTAAACACAGCGCTCCAGTAGTTGCCCGAAGACGCTAGCCCCTGAGCCAGTGCTGCCTGGGTGTATTCCGACGCCGAGTGCCCGGTGATCAGTTGCACTCCACTCTCCATGGTAGTAGGGGTGGCCATGATGAACACGAGATACACCACAACCAGCACGGCCGCCGGGACCCAGAAGATGATGTGCAGCAAGTAGCCCGTCTGCCTGGTGCCCAGGCAGGCGATAGCGCTGAAGATGGCGATGATCACGATGCCGAAGATGGTCATGAACCAGGGATTTGCCAGAGCGGTGGTGTCAACCCCCGCCAGGCCGCCGAAGATCAGCGTCGCCTCAAATGTGGCCACCGCGATGAGGCCGTAGGAGACAGCCACGGAGAGGAACTCCAGACAGGTGGCCACGAAGGAGAAGCCGGGGCTCAGGATCCTCGACATGAACACATACCCTCCACCAGAGCGGGGCATGGCTGCCGACAGCACCATGAAGGTGTAGATCGAGAGCAGCATCAAGATCCCCACGATGAAGAAGGCCATGATCATGGGGTGGATGCCGAGGAAGTACTCTGCGGGCTTGACGGCTTCGGCACCGATGGACTGGAAGACGCGCTTCTGCCAGCCTAGACCAACCACGTTGGCGATGGCCAGGATCACTGCCGTGAGGAACCCGATCTCCCGGACCAACCCGGTGGCCCTACGTGCAAACAGGGTTTTCTCTGCCATTCTTGAAACCTCCTATTCTCCCTTCGATGGGCATTACAGTGTCACATGGTTTCAATGAGAACTGCTCACTACTTCCGATAAGCATCACCTCCTTGTGCAACAGCGAAGATATATTAATGTGCGAACCTGACCGGAGAAGCCCGTTCGCGGCGTCCCTGTCTGCTCGATATCATATCTTAGCACATATTCGACCAAATGTCAAGTCCTCCTAGGGATTCCGTAAAACGAAAGATGACACCGATGCGCCTACGGAATTCCAACCCATCGCCAAGTCAGTATCTCATTACAAGACGAGCTGCACACAATGTTACCGGAATTCACACTGAATCCGAGCACCTTTCCTCCGCCTCTGCAGCCTCCACGGCCGTTGACTGCAGCGGTGCAAGAACCGCTCAACCGGTCATCCACGTGGTACATCACCTGGTAGCTATCCTGGATTAGATCTATCCTGAGAAGCCCGGACACCGCCTTGACCTTCCGCTGGCACCCTCTATGGCTTCGCAGAATGGCCCCATAACTCCAGATAGTACAACACCGCAAGGGGGGCAAGGATGCGCACGTCCAAGGGCCCTGGGAGCCGCGATACCGCAACCGCACAGATGATTGCCCGGCCAGCCCCACCCTTCACCGAATGCGGGCCACACAGAGCCCAACCCATTGCTTTGCCCATGCCTATCAAGTATAATCGAAACTGTGTACCGAGCGGAGAATTGAGAGATCGCACATGCACGATGAATTGCGCAGACTGCCCAGTGTGGAGAAGATGCTCCAGAGAGGGGAGATGCAGGGACCCCTGGAGGAGAAAGGTCGGTACATGGTCGTGGAAAGTGTGAGGCGGGTTCTGGACAGCGCCCGACAAGACATCACAAACGGCCAGCCCTGTCCTCCCCTCGCCACACTCCTGGATCGAGTCCTGACAGATGTGGAGGCCACCGGCAGGCCCACGCTGCGCAAGCTTATCAATGCCAGCGGAGTGATCATTCACACTAATCTCGGTCGTGCTCCGTTGAGCAAAGAGACAATAGCAGCGATGGAACTGGCAGCCGCTGGATACTCGAACCTGGAGTATGAGTTGGTCACTGGCGACCGCGGCTCACGATACACTCATGCGGAACAGTTGCTGTGCCAGCTCACCGGGGCTGGCGGCGGCCTCTTGGTGAACAACAACGCCGGGGCCGTTCTGCTGGTGCTCACAGCTCTGGCACGGGGAAGGGAAGTAGTCATCTCACGGGGCCAGTTGGTCGAGATTGGCGGTGGCTTCCGCATCCCGGAAGTGATGGCCCAGGGTGGAGTCCGACTCGTGGAGGTGGGGACCACCAATCGCACCCGTGCAGAGGATTATGAGGAAGCCATCGGTGAGAACACGGAGCTGCTGATGCACGTCCACCACAGCAACTTCAGGGTCGTTGGCTTCACCGAGGAGGCGACCTTGCAGGAACTGGTGGACCTGGCTCATCAGCATGCCCTGCTCGTGGTGGATGATCTGGGCAGTGGGGCTCTCCTGGACACCGCTCCCTTTGGGCTGGCTCACGAACCCATGGTCCAGGAGAGCGTAGACCAAGGAGCAGACCTGGTCTGCTTCAGTGGAGACAAGCTGCTGGGCGGGCCGCAGGCAGGCATCATCGTGGGCCGCGCCGATCTGATCGCCTCCCTGACGCGCCATCCCCTCGCTCGCGCGCTCAGAGTGGACAAGACGACCATCGCTGGAATACAAGCCACCCTGCTGCATTACTTGAAGCAGGAGGCCACTGAGAAGCTACCGGTCTGGCAGATGATCAGCTTGAGTCTGGAAGACATACAGCGACGAGCTGAGTCCTGGGCTGAGCGGCTTGTGGAATTGGCCACAGAGGTGGAGGTCGTACCTGGCCTTTCTACAGTTGGCGGTGGTTCCCTCCCCGGCGAGACCCTGCCTACCAGACTAGTAGCCCTTCGAATCCCTTCCCCCGATCACCTTGCGCAGCGCCTGCGCAGAGGCGAGCCGCCAGTGGTAGGACGCATCGAGGCCGGGCGGCTCGTCCTGGATCCCCGTACAGTGCTCCCTGGTGAGGAGCACGAACTCCTGAGCTCTTTGGAGCTTGCCTTGCAAACCTAGTTGACAGAGGAACTACTACGACCCTCTGAGCGTTTAGTAATAGGAGTGCAGAACCTCCTTCGCAAGAGCCAATGCGTGACATGAGCACCAATCGAGTTCGCTACCGCAACTACTCACGAGCGAGAACCGAACCTCCGGAACGCCGTGGATGCCTGAGCTTCTTCGTTCAGGGATGCTATACCTTCATTCTGGTCATCCTCCTCCTCTTCTCTATAGCGGTGGCCGGGGGCGCCACTGTGTACGCATATTACGCGCTCACCCTACCGCCGGCGGAGGAACTCGGCGCGCGTAGGCTCTTCATGAGCACCAAGATCTATGACCGCCACGGCCGGCTCCTTTATGAGGTCTTCGATCCCAACGCCGGCCGACGCACGGTTGTGCCGATCGCGGATATGCCCCAGCACCTGAAAGATGCCACCATCGCCACCGAGGACAAGACTTTCTACAAAAACCCAGGCTTCGATCCCTTGGCCATACTGAGGGCAGCACGACTCAACCTGACGGAAGGTGAGATAGTCTCAGGAGCCAGTACCATCACCCAGCAACTGGTGAAGAACGTCTTCCTTTCACCGGAGAAGACTTTCACGCGCAAGATACAGGAGGCGGTGCTAGCCCAAGAGATCACTCGACGATACAGCAAAGATGAGATCCTGCAGCTATACCTGAACGAGGTATACTACGGCAACATGGCCTACGGCATTGAGACTGCAGCGGACACGTACTTTGGCAAGTCCGCCCGTGAACTCACGCTGGCGGAAGCGTCTTTTCTTGCAGGCCTGCCTCAGTCGCCATCGATATACGACCCCTACACCAATTTGGAGGCAGCCAAAGATCGCCAGAAGGTAGTACTGGGCCTGATGGTCAAAGAGGGATACATCACGCGATCTGAGGCGGACGCAGCCTGGGCACAGGAATTGTACTTCGTCCCCCTGCGCGTGGATATGAAAGCCCCGCATTTCGTAGTCTACGTACGCAAACTCCTAGAGGAGAAGTATGGCACAGAGATGGCTTACCGAGGCGGTCTCCAGGTGCACACCACTCTGGACCTGGAAATGCAAGCCTTGGCTCAGGAGGTGGCGCGGGAGCGCGTAGCCGCCTTGGCAGACAGACATGTTAGCAACGCCGCTGTAGTGGCCATGGTCCCACAAACGGGGGAGGTCCTGGTCATGTTGGGGAGCATCGATTTCTGGAATGAGGCAATCGATGGTCAGGTGAACGTGGCCCTCGCGCTGCGACAGCCAGGCTCGTCCATCAAACCCGTCAACTACCTCGCCGCTTTCGAGAAGGGATGGACCCCTGCCACCCTTATCATGGACACAAAGACCGAATTCCCCAACTGGGAGGGACCACCGTATGTACCCAGGAACTACGACGGCAAGGAGCACGGGCCGGTCCTGCTGCGTCAAGCCCTGGCGTGCTCTTACAACATCCCTGCGGTGAAGACGCTGGAGTTCGTGGGTGTACCCACGATGATGGAAATGGCTCGGAGATTGGGTATCACAACGTTCACAGACCCGCAGCGGTATGGCCTGTCCCTGACACTGGGCGGAGGGGAGATCACGCTACTGGAGCACACAGCAGCATATGCCGTCATGGCCAACGGGGGGCTGCGCATTCCTCCAGTGGTCGTGCTGAGAATAGAGGACAGCAAAGGACGGCTGATCGAGCAGTACAGCCCCCCTGCGGGCCGGCAGGTCATCTCACCTCAACATGCATATCTCATCACCCACATTCTCTCGGACAACGAGGCACGCACTCCCGCCTTTGGCCCCAACAGCCCTCTTCGATTGTCGAGGCCTGCGGCCGCCAAGACAGGGACCACCGACGACTGGCGCGACAGCTGGACCGTGGGGTACACCCCCGACCTCGTGGTTGGCGTCTGGGTAGGAAACAGCGACAACACCCCTATGGATCATGTGGCTGGCTCCACGGGTGCGGGCCATATCTGGCACAATTTCATGGAGCGTGTCCTGGCCGAAACACCGCCGAAAGAGTTCCCGATCCCTCAGGGCTTAGTCACCGCCGAGATTTGCGCTCGGTCCGGGCAGGCACCTACAGAACTCTGCCCGGAGACGAAGATGGAACTATTCGTCGATGGCACAGCGCCCACCGCATCAGACAGTATCTACCAGAAGATTGGCATCTGCAAGGTGAGTGGCCAGAGGGCCACCGAGTTCTGCCCTCCCGAGGTAGTGGAGGAGAAATTCTTCGAGGTCTATCCCGACGAGTCCAGAGAGTGGGCCGAGCGAATAGGAAAACCTCAGCCGCCGAGAGAAGAGTGCGAAGTTCACGTACAACCGGCGATGGTGGGATTGACGCATCCTACCAACGGACAAGAGGTTGGAGGCACCGTAGATGTCTGGGGCTCTGCAGATATGACAGACTTCTCCCACTTCGCTGTGGAGTACGGAGTAGGACCCGAGCCCGTTGGCTGGGGAGCAGTCAGCGGGCCGCACCACGAGCCAGTACACAATGGTCTCCTGGGCCGCTGGCCGACGCAAGGGTTGGAGAATGGTCTTCACTCCTTACGAGTGGTGGTTTTCGATCAGGGCGGCCATAGCGCAGAGGCACGGGTGCACGTGACCGTGAACAACGTGTTCGCGACTCCCACCTTCACTCCGGTTCGAACGAGCACCCCGATACCGACTCGCACCCCTACCAGCACGCCCTGGCCCACACACACTCCTACCCCTACAATGAGCCCCCGACCAACGGACACCCCTACACCTCAGCCTACTGCAACCCCTACGCCGACTCCCACTGCCGCGCCAATCGAAACCGCCACCCCAACTCCCACGATGACGCCCACTGAGACCCCTACACCCACGCCCACCGAGGAGTCTGTCGAGACTCCCACGCCCACCCAGCAATGAGCCTGGCCAGACGGTGTCTCCTCCTCGGCGCTGCTCGGCGTCAGCCGAGAGGCAAGAGGCTCTTTGCAGCATTGACAGATGGCGCACTCTGCTCTATAATGGTCATTGAATGCACGTAGGCCACAAACCCACTATCATCGTCCTCTCGCCGCCGCCTTGGGCCAGGCACGCTGCATTCGAGATCTGAGTCCTGCTACTCGCGATCATTCTCAGTGATCCAGAGTAGTAGTCTCAGCACAGGCGAAGCGTTTCTGATTGGGCCAGCGTCGGATTGTCGCGGAGGGCGGATTCTCGTCCAGCTTTGACAGACACGCCACGAAGTGGACGAGGGCTGATGGTAAGCGAACTCATCTCCTCCCCTGCGTGAGACCGGCCACGAGGTTCCTGCTCATAGGGGGTGACGATGCAGCTCTATCGTGTGGGCGAAGTGGCGCAGATGTTCGATGTCCATCCCAACACTATCCGCAAATGGGTAGAAGCGAACATCCTCCGCCCTGTGAAGCTGCCCGGCAGCCAGTACAACCGCTTCACGGCCGAGGAGATAGACCGTCTGCGCCGGGAGATGGGGCTACCTGCCGATGAGATAGTGCAACTCTATCGCGTAGGGGAAGTGGCCAAGATGTTCGGTGTTCACCCCAACACGGTCCGCAAGTGGGCCAAGACAGGCATCCTCAGCCCCGTCAGGCTTCCCGGCAGCAACTACAGCCGCTTCACGCCCCAGCAGATCAATGGTCTTCGTTGCGAGATGGGGCTACCGCCCATCGAAGAGCAGGAATAGGGGCGATGCCAGCCTATCCCGCGAATCTCAGGAGGGCGCCAATGCTGCCCAGCTCAGCGAGCTTCTCCTTGTTATCCCCTTGTACAAACCTGATCTCGCAGTTCTGCAGGAAGGCCTGGCTCACAGCATCTTCAACAATGTCTTCTGACGGCTCGGTCGTGGATGCGCAGAACGGGCAGGGTTCCACCACACAGAGCGAGCCGCAGCCGGTGCAACGCTGACCGGGGGCTCTGAAATCGGCACTGACCAGCAGCATCAGCACCTGCCGCTTCTGCAGTGCGTGGAGAGTATCCTCCAGTCCCGCCGCACCGAGGTTGCCCGTGTGAACCTCCCCCCTCAGCTTCTCGATGGACTCCCTATCGTAAGCCTCCCTCAGTTGCCTGGCGACGTCCAGAGTCTGTCCCTGCACCTCCTTCGGAGAGCTAACCATCTCCATGGGAAAAGTGCCTGCCAGTCTCTCCTTGAGATAGGGATGAAGGTATTCCACGAACTCGCTCACCAGCTCGTCAGTCCCAGCGACGAAAAGCCGCCGGAATTCCTCCTGCTGTTGCAGAGCGAAGGTCTGGTCGGCAGTGTCCTTCAAGTGGTGCATGACGCGATCATTGTGATGCCGCTGATAGCGTGCCTGAGCCCACCCTCCCTGGTCGTGCCGGCCTGGTACCGCCCCGAAGATGTCGGATCGTTCCTCGACATCGGCCGGGTTGAGCAAGAAGATACGGGCTCTCCCCTTGCCGACGAGCACGGTACAGTAACGTTTGTACCGATTCAGCAGCTCAATCATTGGTCTCATCCGCGTAGCATGATCCACTGCCAGCAGCGGCCCAGCCTTGTCTGGCAGATGATAGAGCTTCCAGAGATCGACGGCGGAACAGGCGAAGATTGCGAGGCCCCCACTGCCCATCACCATCTCCTCCGTCGCCAAGCGTTCGATGCGGGCCAAGTCTTCGGATACAGACTTCACCTGTGCACCGGTCCACTCTTCTTTGGCTGCCTGAGCTTCGTTGATCAAGTTCTTCAACCTGATGAGACTGCCTTCCTCCGCTGGTTCGCCTTTCTCCAGCGGGTAGTAGAAACTGCAGATCAAATTCTTGTCATCTCGATAGCTCGCCAACTCCCTCAGCTCTTCTCGGTCGAACACTCACTTCCCTCCTTGCTACCTGCGAACGACAGCCAATTCTTGACCGCAAGAAGCACATCTATTCCTATCCAGATTGAGGGTGGTGTGATAGCCAACCCTGCCGATAGCGACCGCGCCACAAGACGGACAGAGGGTGTTCTCGTGAAGATTCCCTGGCACGTTCCCCACGTACACGTACCTGAGACCCACTTCTCCCCCGATCTCCGCCGCACGATGTATGCTGTCGATAGGGGTGCTTGGCCTGTTGCGCATCTTGTAGCGTGGGGTGAAGCGCGAGACGTGCCACGGCATGTCTAGGTCCACTCCAGCGATGAACTGAGCGATCTGCCGCAGTTCATCCTCGCTGTCGTTGAGTCCTGCGATCAGCAGAGTGGTCACCTCGACCCACACGCCTCGTTCATGCATGGCTTCGATGGTTTCCAACACGGGCTGTAGCCTGGCTCCGCACACTCGACGGTAGAATGCATCGTCGAAGCTCTTCAAGTCAACGTTCGCCGCATCCAGATAGGGGCTGATCGTCTCAAGTGCCTCAAGGGTCATGTAGCCGTTGGTCACGAAGATGTTCCTAATGTCTTCCTTCTGAGCCAGTTTCGCCGAATCGTAAGCATATTCGAAGAAAACGGTCGGTTCGGTGTACGTGTATGCGATACTGTCACAAGCATACCTCTTGGCCGCAGCTACAACCTGATCAGGGGGAAGCTCCTGCCCAGTCAGAGAGAACCCCTCCCTGGGAGCCTGTGAGATGTCAGCATTCTGGCAGAATCTACAGCGAAAGTTGCAGCCGACGGTGGCTATGGAGAAACTCCGCGTGCCAGGGAGGAAATTGTATATTGGCTTCTTCTCGATGGGGTCCACGTGCGCTGCGATGGCCTCAGCATACACTAAGGTGTAGAGCGCTCCCTCCACATTCTGACGGACCCCGCAGATACCCAGGCGGCCCGGCTTTATGGTGCAGCGATGGGCACAGAGAGAGCAGCGAACAAGACCGTCATCCAGTTTCGTGTAGAGCATAGCTTCCTTGCGCATCGCCTCTCCTTACCAAATCCTCCAACAGCTGCCCCAACTGCCAAGCGTTCTCCACAGCGTATGCATAGGCGTCGTTATTGAAGTAGATGTAGGCATCCAATCCCTGTTCCAACAACTGGTCAACACGCGTCGCCAAGTCGCGCAATTGCTGTTCGTCGTAACTCCCGGAGTACTTGACGCCAACTCCGTGCATTCTCACGTACACAATAGCACCGGTGATGGGGAACGGACAAGGAAAGTCGGGAAGGCTGATGTGGCAAAAGGCCACTTGCTTCTCCCTCAAGAGCTCGAGGATTCTTTCACAGTGCCAGCTGTGGTGTCGAAACTCGATCACATGGTGCAGGTCGCCGGGCAGCAGGTTCAAGAAGTCAGCAAGGCGTTCCTCATCGAGATGGAGATTCGGAGGCAGTTGATACAGAATGGGCCCCAACTTGCGTCCTAGCAACCTAGCTCGTTGCAGGAACCTGTCGAGGGCTTCTTCAGTTCGGCGCAGCTTCCGGAGATGTGTGATGCTGCGAGGGGCCTTCATAGCGTACACAAACTGCGTCGGGCCCTGTTCTCGCCAGCGCAGGAAAGTCTTCTTCGCAGGCAATCGATAGAAGGAATAGTTGATCTCGACAGTGGGGAAATGGGCAGAGTAGTGACTGAACCACTCGCGCGGAGGCATGTCGGCAGGATAGAAGAGGCCGCGCCAATGGTTATAGCTCCAGCCCGAGGTACCGACGTGGAAGCTGCCTCTGCTCACTCCTTGGCCCTGTATCCGCCCAGCAGGAAGTCTTACAAGTCTACTGGTACCTAACCCCGTGGCAGGAAACCCACAGGGTTGCGTTTCACTCCACCTTGCCGAATCTCAAAATGAAGATGGGGACCCGTGGAACGGCCCGTGCTGCCCAACAGCCCTATGACCTGCCCCCTCTGCACCCCTTGGCCTGCCATGACTCGAATCTCGCTCAGGTGAGCATACAACGTTTCGAACCCGTTGCCGTGATTGACGATGATGTAGTTGCCGTAGCCTCCCATCCAACCTGTTGCCGCTACGTAGCCGGTGTCAGACGTATAGATGGGAGCTCCCCTCACCCCGCCTATGTCAATGGCCTGGTGTCCCAGCCAGTAGCTCTGGGTAAGATACCCGCTGGCTGGCCACATGAAGTTGCCGCTACCCTGCGGAGCATTGGCCGGCGGTGGAGCCGTGGCATACACGTATCTGGGGGTCACAGGCCTTGTGCCCCCTGGCACCACTAGCCTTTCCCCAACCCGGAGTTGGTAGGGCTCGGACAAGTCATTGTACTGGCACTCGACGATGACCGATGGCTCCACCCTATATCGCTGTGCAATACTGTCCAGAGTATCGCCTGCCTTTACCTCGTGGTATGCCCCGTCCATCGGCAAGACGAAAAGCTCTTGTCCCACGATAATGTAGTCGGGCCAAGTCTCCAGTTCCGGGTTGGACCACAGAATGGTTTCAGGGCGAAGGCCGAAACTCTCTGCAATCTTCCAGACGTTGTCCCCAGGCTGGACGGCATAGACGATGACGCCTTGGCGACCCCTCTCCGGGATAATGGTTATGGGGGCCGCCCCCCTGACGAGATAGTCTGGGTTGTCCTGCCCACCCGTACCCCAGGAGACGAGGGTGACTTCTTCTCCCGGAGCCTTGCGCAGCTCGAATATCTCACCCCTCCTCAGCTCTTCGACCCCAAACCCGCCACCGTAGAGCACTGCAGCGATCACCAGGATAAGTGCGAGATGAGAAGCGTGGCGCGACAGGATCGACTCATCGGTTCTGAACCAAAGAATCAGCGAGGATAGTACCCGTTGAATCCCACCTTCACGAGAAAGCCCACCCATGCAGTTAGCCTGTACGACCCCCTTGATCTTAGAGGAGCTCTCTATTGAGCGTCTCGATGAACTCCTTGTTGGTCTTAGTCTTCGCCATGTAGGACAGTAATGGGCCTATGGCCTCTATACCTCCTCCCATCTGGTCTATCATGCTCCGAATAATCCATACCTTGCTCAGGACTTCATCGCCCAGCAGCAACTCCTCACGGCGGGTTCCCGAACGCTCGATGTCAAACGCGGGGAAGATCCGGCGCTCTGCCAACCTCCTGTTGAGGTGCAATTCCATGTTCCCGGTACCCTTGAATTCCTCGTAGATCATGTCATCCATGCGGCTGCCCGTGTCTATGAGACAGGTGGCCATGATGGTCAGGCTGCCCCCTTCCTCAATATTGCGGGCGGCGCCGAAGAACCTTTTGGGCGGATACAAGGCTGCGGGATCGAGGCCACCCGACAGCGTTCGTCCACTCGGAGGCACAGTGAGGTTGTATGCTCTTGAAAGACGGGTGATGCTGTCAAGCAGAATCACGACGTCGCGACCAACTTCCACCAGACGCTTGGCCCGCGCCAGGCACATCTCGGCCACCTTCGCGTGATTCTGGACCGGGTCGTCGAAAGTCGAACTGTAGACCTCTGCTTCCACCGACCGATCCATGTCGGTCACCTCCTCCGGCCTCTCACCGACAAGGCACACCATTAGGTGGATGTCGTTGTAATTGGCGGATATCCCATTGGCGATCTGCTTCAGAACCGTGGTCTTCCCTGCTTTTGGAGGGGAGACTATCAAGCCACGCTGGCCACGACCGATGGGAGCCAGAAGATTCATCATCCGGGTGGTCAGGATCTCGGACGAAGTCTCCAAGTCGATGAGTTCGGTGGGGAAAATCGGGGTCAGATTCTCGAATACGGGCCGTCTCTTGGCTGCCTCAGGGTCCAGGCCATTTACGGCCTCCACCCTCAGCAGACCGTAGTACTTCTCTGAGTCCTTTGGAGGGCGCACCTGTCCTATGACCGTGTCGCCAGTCCGCAGCCCGAACCGCCGGATCTGCGATTGGGACACGTACACATCCTCCGGCCCAGGCAGAAGATGATCGGAGCGCAAGAAGCCTATGCCCTCTTGCACAATCTCGAGCACTCCTCCGCCGAAGATGTGACCCTGCTCTTCAGCTTTCGCTCTCAAGAGACGAAAGATGAGATCCTGTTTCTTCAGACGACTGATGCCGGAGATATCCTGCTCGGCCGCCAACTCCCTCAGTTCATCGAGGGTCATCATCTCCAGTTCAACTATGTTAAGCTTCGCAGCGCGCCTGGGCTCAGGCTCTGCCATGTTCATGGTAGCATCATCGTTTGAACTCATGAGTTACCTCTCTCTTCTGGGTTTCAAGGGACAGATAGACTCCGATCTCCAATCGCGAAGGATTTGAAGGTCTGTCTGGTACATGGACCCCAAAGTTGATTCGTGGTGTCAACTCGGCACGCGCCATCTCAACAAGGGGTATGCTCACAAGAGGATTCGTCCATGGTGAACAGGGGGAGTTAACACTCAACTGGTAGCGGCAAAACCACACATATTATAGCACAATTCTGCTGTCGCGTCAAGTCGACCGCGAACTCGTCCGGAACATAGTCTACACCCGGTGCTCAGTCATCGAGCGAACTAACGGCCAGTGGAGACTCCCCACACAGTCACGGCCATCAGCACACCCCCGCCCCCTACGCGCACAATACCAGCCGCCGAACAATCACTTGCTAGGTGGCGCAGATGTCCTCTGCCAACCCCAGTTCCGGTGGTCCCTCTGAAGATTATCACCTGGAGGCGCAGTCCAACATGTTGCTCAGGGTCAGGTGGAAGCCCAAGGCCACTGCCTACAAGCCACGGACAAAGAAGACGGCGATGTCCTGATTGGTGTAGTAGCGGTCATTGAAGCCACAGAAAACGAATCCGTGCTTACGGCAGAAGCAGATGGCGGGGTAGTTCTTCGTCTGCGTTTCCAGCATCACGGCCCGCAGATCACGCTCTCGGGCCCACCGAAAAGCGGCTCGAAGCATCTCAGTGCCTATCCCCTGGCGACGACGTTGTTTGACCACCGCCATATCGCTGATCCAACCTGTACTGTGCCAAGGCTGGACTGTCATATCCAAGTAACCGCGCACCTCACCTTCCTCCTCAGCCACCAGGAAACACTCGTCTCGCTGCCAATCCTGCACCAAGTAGTCGGTGTCGCGCGGTGGTTTCGAGCGGACGGAGCGCGGCAACTTCACTGTCTGGAAAGTCACAACCGTCTCCTCGTACGGGCGTTCCTCGGTACGAATCTGCCACACGTAGTCGGTTACGTACGAGGAGTCAACGAGAACACAGGTGTTGAGGTCTTTCAAGCTCGCTTTGCGGATGATCATCTCTCAAACTCGACACTCTGGGCGAAGGTTTCCTCCAGTGGCACCCCGTTTTTCACCAGATATGCTGGTATGCTGCTGACCGCCAAACTGGCCATCACGTCCAGCGAGCTGGGGGCGTCACCAAAGGTACTGCCCTCAAGATGTACAGCTGCCACGTCGACCCCTTTGCGCTTCAGGTCGCGGAGGGCATCCACCCAGGAGGTGAAAGGAGAAGGAGTGATTACTATGGCCGTCGCGCCTCCGCCCAACTGATTGCCCTCAGCCGCAATGACCTCTCCCAAAGGAACTCGGCTCTGCGCCTTCACGACGGCCAACGACTCGAGCAACCTCACTAGCTGCCTCTCCCCCCGATCCACTTGAACTATCTCGCGTCGCTGGCCGTAGCTGATCATCCCCAACGCTCTCCTCTGGGCCAAGAGATGCTTGGCCAGCGAGGCGGCTATGGTAACCGCGTACTCCTCGGTGCTGGGGTGTATCTCCAACGCGGTCCGGGTAGAGAACGCGGTGTCGACTGACTCGAACAGCGACTCGTCCTGCCAGCTACCTACCTGCACCTCCTCTTCCATGTCTACAAACAGCCAGATGTCAGCCAGCGGATCCAGCTCGAATTCCTTGGAGATGAGGCGCCCCCTTCGAGCAGTGGACAGCCAATGTATGCGGTTGAAGCTGTCGCCGGGCATGTAGTCTCTCACGCTTGACACATTGGTGGTCATAAGTTGTGTCCGGCGCTGCAGGGCATCTCCGCCCGAAAGCCGTCCGACCGGGGCCCTGAAGTAGGGCACGTCAACTGTGGCTGGATAGACGACCAGCGTGGAGGTCAGAGGCACGTCGCGTTGCATCCGGAACAGCCCGAGGGGATCACCGCTCACCAGCGTGATTGGGCCGAAGTTGAACTTCCCGCGGCGCTTGCACCTGGCGCGCACGATCCAGCTTCGTTCTCGATGCCCACCCAGCGACCCAAGCACGCGATCAGCTTGATAACCTCGCAAACGCGAGTGATCCCGCATCGCCACCCACAGCTTGGGAAGAGGTCCCTCGTTTCTGATCAGGAACCTCTCCTGAATGACACCCCCCACCTGTGATCTGTTCGAGCGCAACTCACGAGATGCACCGAGCCACCGGATGTTGAGGCAGGCCCAGATGAAGCACAGGACGATCAAGGCCGCCAGAACATAGACCGTGCGAATGAAGAGCTCGTGTCCGGTGACGAGTGTTGGCACGAGGATGAGAGCCAGTAGAACAAAGACTGCCCAATTTGCCCGTACGCGCACCGTCCGCGCCTTTCTTGGGAACTCCAGTCGCTCTAGCTTTCCTTCTGGACCGGAGCCCCTGGGACCTCCACGGTCTGAAGTATCTCTTTGATCACCGTGCGGGGATCCACTTCCTTGATTCTGGCCGAGGGGTTGACTATGAGGCGATGTGCCAAAGTAGACGGAGCCAGAGTTTTCACGTCATCGGGGATGACATAGTCTCGTCCCAGGAGGGCAGATCGAGCCTGGCAGGTCTTGAACAAGGCCAACGAGCCGCGAGGGCTGGCTCCCAGATAGACATCTGGATGACGCCGTGTGGCTCCCACCAGGGCTACTATGTACTCCTTGATGGCATCGTGGACGTAGACCTCTTTGATCCGCTCTTGCATTTCCAGCAGTTCACCGGAGTCCACGACCTGCTCTATGGTCTCGATGGGGTGAACATACTGCTGAGCCTCCAGGATGCGTATCTCGTCAGCTGGGCTAGGGTAGCCGAGGCTGATGCGCATCAGGAAACGATCCAGTTGAGCTTCGGGCAGTGGAAACGTGCCCTCGTACTCGATCGGATTCTGGGTCGCCATAACGAGGAAGGGCCTGTCCAGCTGGTGGGTGACGCCGTCAACCGTGACCTGATGCTCCTCCATGGCTTCCAGTAGTGCCGACTGGGTTTTCGGGGTGGCACGGTTGATCTCGTCAGTGAGTACTATGTTGGCCATAACCGGTCCAGGGCGAAACTCGAATCGTCCAGTGCTCTGATCATAGATGGAAACACCAGTCACGTCACTGGGTAGCATGTCAGGCGTGAACTGAATGCGTTTGAACGTGCAACCGAGAGATCGAGCTACCGACTTCGCCAACATCGTCTTTCCCACACCCGGCACATCGTCAATAAGAGCATGCCCCTGGCAGAGCAGGGCAACGAGAGTGAGCTGCACCTCCTCATGCTTTCCGATGATGACGTTTTCTACGTTGTCAATGATCTTCTGCGCAGTGGTCTGAACACTGTTCATTAGTCTTTGCTCCCTAGGACCCGGCGGGACTGACACAGTTCCCGCCCTGGGCCTTAGCTTCGTACAGTGCCTGGTCGGCCTTCTCCACCAGTTCGGCCCTGTCTCTAGCATCAGTAGGATAACTAGCCACCCCTATGCTTACGGTCATGGTGCAATTCTCGAACGCCAACTGCCTATCGTGCTTGGAACTAGGTGCCTCCACCACACGGCTCAGACGCTTCGCTGTGGTGATGGCGTCTGACTTGCCCGCCTCCACCAGGATCACCGCGAACTCATCGCCACCGTACCGAGCCACAAGATCGCAGCTACGTACTGATCGCTTCAGCAGCCAGGCTATGTCTCTCAGCATGTCATCTCCTGCCTGATGACCGAAGCTATCGTTGATGGTCTTTAAATGGTCCAAGTCTATCATGAGTAGCGAGAGCGGACGCCGAAACCTATCTGAACGCGAGATCTCAGCGGAAAGGAGATCGTCAAACGTGCGACGATTATACACCTCAGTCAAGCCATCTATCTGAGACAGGCGCTTGTAGAAATCTCTCTCCCCGGCGGCCCGAAGGAGCCTTCGCTTCTCCAAGGCTTTGTCTACCATGAGTTTGATCCGATCTACGTTAAATGGCTTGCTAATGTAGTCATAGGCGCCAAGTTTCATCACCTCTACGGCCGACTCCACGGAAGCGTATGCGGTGATGATTATCACCTCACAAAACGGATCTAGCTCCTTCGCCCTTCTCAAGACCCCCACGCCGTCAACACCAGGCATCTTCAGGTCGGTGATGACCAGGTCGAAGGAATCCCGCTCGAGTTTGGCTATAGCGTCCTGACCGCCCAGGGATATCTCTACTTCGTGCCCACCTCTGGACAGCAGCCTCTTGAGGAATCTGCAGACCACCTCCTCATCATCCACGACCAGGATTCTCGGCGAGATTCCAGGGCGGTCTTCGCTGGCAGCATCGTTGGCCTCTTCGCCTTCGTGCAGGTTTCTCGCGGCTTCCTCTACGCTCTCTCTCGGCCCCATCACTCCAGTCTCTCCAGGGTGCAGTCAAAGTCTGGTTTCCGGGGGGGATATATGTGTCATTATACCAGACTTCTCAGTGTCTGGCAAGCAATTGCCGTGATAGGTCCCTCTCCGCGGGCCCCCGTAGCCGTGCACCCACCAAGGCACGCTGTGGCCCCACATGCACACACTTCTTCTTGAACTCTCACTCCTCACGGAGTGCTTCTTAGGGCAACGACCGGGGCTCTACGGCATGTGTGCGAAGGCTAGTGGCCCAGCCTCCTTCGGGCCTACTCTAGAAGCCCGTACCCCGACAATCGCATCGCGAGCCCCTTCCTCGCCTACTCCTCATCCCAGGCCTTGGCACCGACTCCTCGTTGACACTGGTCCCACTGTGCGGTAGAATTGGCCTGCACACTCACCAGAGGAGACAACCACTGAGATTGCTCCAGACAGAATACTCAAAGTTGACGATGATCCCAAAGTGGTTGATTTCTGTGCCCGTGCCCTGAGAGTGGATGGCTACCAGATAACGAGCAGCATGAGAGGACACGAGCCCGCCGAAGCCGCGCGCAGCGAGAGATTCGATGTGATACTCTCCGACATCAAGATGCCGGGGATGGATGGATTGGATACAGTACAGGCCATCAAGCGAATACGGCCTCAGGTAGAGAACTCACTCACACAGCGGCATGTCGGGCTCACGCTCGGCCTCCCGATAGTCACGGAATTGGTTGAGTTGCATCAAGGGAAGATGTGGGTGGAAAGCCAGCCAGAGAGAGGCAGAACCTTCTACCTGACGATTTCGCGGCATCTCGTACCGCAGCGCGAGAACGACTGAACGCAACGAAAGGACAGCAGGCATGATATCGGCAACCGATCTAAGGAAGGGCGTCACCTTCGAACTGGATGGAGAGCTCTATCGGGTTGTGGAGTACCAGCACTCGTACATAGGACGTGGCAGCGCCAATGTCCGCACGAAACTGAGAAACGTGCGCACGGGGCGCACCATTGAGCGGACCTTCGCGGCCAGCGACAAGGTCCAAGAGGTGCGGTTGGAGTTGCGCCAGGTGCAGTACCTGTACCGGGACGGTGATCTCTACTACTTCATGGACACGGAGACCTACGAACAGCCGGCTCTCTCAGCCGACACTCTGGAGGACAAGGTCGACTACTTGAGGGAAGGTATGGAACTTTCCCTCTCCATGCACGAGGGACAGCCGGTGGAGGTAGAGCTGCCGATCACCGTCGATCTCGCGGTCACCGAGACGGAGCCTGGTATCAAGGGAGATACTGCAACTGGGACCACGAAGCGGGCAGTACTGGAGACGGGCCTGGTCGTGCAGGTCCCCCTCTTCGTAGAAGTGGGCGACACCCTACGCATTGACACCCGCACGGGCGAATATCTCACACGGGTCTAGCCCTCGCCGTCCCCCACCAGGGAGTCAGTGATCTCCCGCCACAACGGGCTCAGGGAGAGCTGGGGTCGCAACTTCGGACTCAGCTCTTGGACAGTCCTCTCCCTCAGACGGTCCAGGGATCGCGTCGCGAGGTCACCTTCCAAGCCAGGGAAGGTGAAGTGAATGCCGGTCTCACTACGCCACAGTTCGTTGCCCAGTGGATACTCAACTTCAACAAGGTATTTGATCGCGGTCAGAGCTTCAGAGTCTGAGCGTTCCACGACCACGCGGAGCGTCCGCCACGAGAGTTTGGCGGGCTCTGGCCAATAGCCCGCGATCAATGCCTTAGCCATGGTCGATTTATGGAGAGCGGACAACCGATAGGAGTGGTCCCACAGACTCACGTCCCCACCGTTCTTTCCTTGGCCCAGAAGAAGCTTGCTGTACGCCCATTGTGTGATAGGTCTGATGCCCAGCCGTTCCACAGCCTCTCTGTGCTCCCCTTCCAGAGCAGTCCCGTCATCGAAAGAGTCCAGGAGACCCGCCGTTTTCTCAGGGCGTGGGTATAGGCGGCCCTTCCAGAACCATGAACCGAGGTCCCCTGGGCCGTCCTTTTTGATGTTGTTGATCTCCAGAAGGTGTTTGGCCACCACCTCGCAGTACAGCTTGCGTATGTCGGCCAGTCGCTCGGGGTTGATCAAGGCCTGGGGATGGCCACCAATCTCCTCTCGCTCGTGTATCGCTCTCAAGAGCTTCACTTCCGGCGACAGTAGCGCCTCCGGATGCCAAGTTCGCCCCTGCATCTCAATGAGATCAGCCACAAAGGGGAGCTCGTCCAGGCCCTCCAAGAAGCCCTCGACCGAGAAGAAAGGCGACCGCATGTCACCGATGAATTGCTCTTCTGCCCTTTGCCATGCCAGGTCAGCCGCGACCTTCTCCGCCAGGTGAGCGGCGCGATCGAACGCGTCCTGATCGTACGAGGGGAGAGTCTCCCGGGCCCTCGTGATGGCGCTTCTCACTTCGCTTGGGGAAGCGTCGTAGTGGACACGCGTTCTGTCCAGCAACTCGGCGATCAGCCCGCAGACGACTTGGGTGAAATCCTTCTCCACGGCACCGAGGCTGGCTGCCCCAAGGGAACGGCGTATAGTAGTGGAAGAGTCCGCTTGCAGCCCCAGGAAGGGGTCTCTTCCTCTACATAGGCGCCGCAGGATCAGGTGGTGAGAGAAGGTCTGCTCTGCGGAGACGTACTCGACACTCAGCTTGCCCAGGTCGTGGAGCAAGTTCCCTATCTCGTTGAGCAGCACCGCGTTCCGGACATCGGCACTGCCTAGCAGCCTCAAGGGCTCATTCTCAGACATGCACCCTGGGCCCACGCTGTGGCCAAACCTACGGAGTCCAGAGGAAGGGGCACCGGGGACCCGATAATCTGCGTTTTGCTGCCTGGTGCTCACGCCCCTCGAAAAGTGATGGACCCCCGCTGCCTGGTGCGATTCACTCGCCTTCTCAGAATCGTACTATGCCTTCAGCCACCAGCACCACCTTGCCGCCGACCCGCACAGCAGAGATCTGATCACCTGAAGAATCCACCTCGACGAAAAGCGTACTTGGCCGACCGACCTCTGCTCCTTGCTCGGCGGTGATATAGGTGGTGGTCTCCGTCACAGGCACGGCACGGTGGTGTACGAGATATGCCCCTAAGGCGCCAGCGGCGCTTCCAGTGGCCGGGTCTTCTAGTACACCGAGCAGCGGACCGAACATCCGCATGTGTACGGTCGCGTCGGGTCGTGAGGTCTCGGGAGTGAAGACGACCACGCACTGGGCATGAGCGGCTTCACACGCCTGGTTGAGGGCAGGGATGTTCAGCCGACCTGTCTGCAGCGCCTCCACCTCCGACAGAGAGCGTACGGGCACCATCATCTGCGGAGCCCCTGTCGAGACAACTTGAACGGGCGGTCCCGTCTCGCCAATTGCTTCAGAGGCAAGACCCAATCCCGTTGCGAGGGTCGTCACATCTTCCACCACATCGAGGAACGTGGGACGCTCCTGGGTCATCACCACCCTCTCCACCCGGCCCTCAATTACCTCCAGGTTAGCCGGCAACACTCCCACGCCTAGCTCGAAGCTCACCTCCGTCACCGGCTCGCGGAGGGCAACGCGTCCCAGGTGCGCCAGCACCCAGTGAGTACCCACCACTGGATGACCAGCAAAGGGCATCTCCCTGGCGGGTGTGAAGATGCGTACCTTGAAGTCGGCCCCTCGGTCCTGTGGCGGTAGGACGAAAGTCGTCTCGGAGAGGTTCATCTCCCGAGCCAGTTGCTGCATCTCCACCGAGGTGATCCCCTCCGCCTCTGGAAAAACCGCGAGGGGGTTGCCCCCGAACGCCTTATCAGTGAACACGTCTACCTGGATGAACCGATATTCCTTCACAGTCTTTCCCCTTCTTGCCCAAAGAGGCGCCCAGTTCGTCAGCGTGAGTGCGCGCACCCGGCGCTCCACAGCGAGCACGCAGCCAAGGAATCTATCGCATTCCTTTTCGGAGCTGAAACGCCAGCTTGGAGTATCCGCGTTCTTGCCAGAAGTAATGTGTATCTACTCTGTGAAGATCAGAGTTCACTTCCACAGCTTTGGCCCTCCCATCCGCGATGATCTTCTCTTCGGCGAAACTGACCAACGTTCCTCCAATGCCCTCTCCTCTGTACGCCTCATCTACTACGAGATCTTCAATGATCGCCGCCTCGCCTTCGTAGAAAAGGCTCCACCGAAAAGACTCCGTGATGATCCCTCGCAGCGTCCCTTCTGCCTCGTAGCCGTAGATCCAGTAGTTCGGCGTTGCGATGTACTTGCTCAGCGCTTCCCGCAGCCCGTCATGATGAATGACCTTCTCCGGCCACAGTTGATGCAGCAGTGCAAGCACCCCTGCCGCGTCCGTCTATGTAACCTCCCTGATCATGTTATGCCCCAGTAGCACCGTCCATTTCCACGACTTGGGCTGGCCAGTCTAAACGAAGAAGAGCGGGGACATCATGCCCCGCTCACCCACCTATGCCAGTAGCCGCCAACGGAGGCCACACCGAAGTCCTTGACACACCTGGCTCCCTCTCCTTCACCGTTTTGCGACCAGTGCGCTCACTGGCCCTTCAGCTTGCCACGTACCGTCTGGTATAGCTCCTCCGCCCCCAATTCCTCCAAGGTGTAGCATTCAGCGCCGAGGTAGTAGGCCAGCTCCTGAGCCAAGCCTCGGTCGAAGGACTTGTGCTCGGTGTTGATCACCACCGAGCGGATGTTGCTGCGCTGCATCAACTCCGCTATCTGACAGCTCTCTTCGCGCGGCGTGAGGTCCGTCATGGATACGTTTCCCGCCCCATCGGTGAGCAGAATCATGAGGGGCATCACCCGCGGATTTCGACGTATCTCTCGCTCGAAGACCTGGTAGCTCAGGTGCAGGCCGCTTGAGAGAGGCGTCTTGCCGCCGACAGTGATATCTTCCAGCAAGCTCTCAGCAAGCCTGACACTGGACGTGGGCGGCAGTAGCAGTTCGGCGCCGTTCTGCCGGAAGACGATAAGCCCCACTCTGTCGCGGCGCTGGTACGCGTCTTGAAGGAGAGACAGAATAGCCCCCTTGGTGGCTACCATCCGCTCCGCTGCCGCCATCGACCAACTGGCATCCACCACAAAGAGCACAACATTCGCTGCCCGGCTCACCCGCACCTTTCGTCGCAGGTCCTCCCTTTCCAGGACAAGGGCGACATCTGAGCGATCTCTGTGAACCTGACGCGGCGCGGCTTGACGAAGCGTGGCATCGAAGGCGATGTCGTCTACGCGGCCTTCCATGGGTCGGCTGAACACATAGCGGCCCCGCTTTCGGGTCGTGCGGGTAAGGCTGCGGCGGCCAGATGTGCGTCTCGAGAGTCGATCCAGAGGGGTGGTCAGGCGAGGTGCCATGAGGGGCTTACCCACCGCCACCGGCACTCCCTGTCGCCTGGACGAGGGTGAGCCCTCTTCGGTGTCCTGCTGCGTGCGAGGCATGGATTCGAAGGGGGGAAGCCAATCCTCGGACGTCGACTCATCACCGTTCAGGTCTTTTTTTTTACCCGCAGAGGCAACTTCCTGGAGCGCGGGCGTCTTCTGCTCCGCCGCACGAGCTTCCATTCCGTGGAGCTCCTCCCTCAGTTGCTGCAGGCGCTCTTGGCCCTGCTGGAGTGGACGCTTCTTCAGACGATGCGGCAGGGCCAGCTGTGCTGACAGCAGGATGTCTCTCCGGGAGATCTCATCCCGCCCCTCGAAGGCCGCGTGAGCCAAGCTGGACTTGAGAATGACGATATCCCCTCGGTGGCCGTCAACACCCAGGTCGGCCGTAAGCTGGGCAATGGAGGCCAAGTCTTCTTCGTTGTAGGAGACTGCGTTGATAAGATCCCTGGCACGGGTGATCTGCTGCGCCAGCTGCTCCTCTTCTTCCTGCCACGCTTCGTAGAAGGCGACCGGATCCTCTTCGTATTGGATGCGTCGAACGAGAATCTCCTTGCGCGCCTCCGTATCGGCTATGCTGCTGATCATCACGCAGAGGCCAAAGCGGTCCAACAGTTGAGGGCGCAATTCCCCCTCTTCAGGGTTCATGGTGCCAACCAGGATGAATTGAGCCGGATGGGTGAAGGAGATACCCTCTCTCTCCACAACATTCACCCCCATGGCTGCTGAATCCAACAGCACGTCCACGACGTGGTCGTCCAGGAGATTGACCTCGTCCACGTACAGCATCCCCCGGTTGGCCGTGGCCAGCACACCGGGTTCGAAGCGCTTCTCTCCTGTCTTGATGGCCAGTTCGATGTCCAGCGTACCCACCACCCGATCCTCTGTGGCGCTGACCGGGAGGTCTATCATCCTGATGGGACGGCTGGCTACGGGCAACTTCTCGTCGCCGCTGTACCGCTCGAAGCAAGTATCGCACATCGCGTCGGGTCGATACGGGTCGCAACTGAAAGGACAATCGGCCACCACCTCGATGTCAGGGAGCAAGGCAGCCAAGGCACGAGCGGCCGTAGATTTCGCCGTACCTCTCTCCCCACGAATTAGCACTCCGCCTATGAGCGGGTTGATGGCGTTCAGGATCAGACCGCGCTTCATCGGACCCTGGCCTACAATGGCCGTGAAAGGAAATATCGGCAGCACAGATACATCTCCCCTGCTAACTTAGAGTTCTCTTCCGTCCAAGAGAGGACGAGGGGATGACCCCGCAGGCGCGCTGCGGAAGCGACCCCCTCCACCCTTTCAAGTATACTCCGGCACGTGGCCCATGTCAAGCGGAGTGGCGCCAGGCTACGTGCCGCATGACTTGAGACAGCTGACTGGCAGTTGCCGCCAGTCTTGTCTTGTTCTCAGGCGCAGGACTGCCCTGCCGACGCACCAAGCTGACGATAGGCCTTGGTTCCGGACGCGCCTGGCCACGCGTTTGAAGCCCAGTCTTTGCCGGATCATTCCCGGTGTGCTATATTTGTGCCAACACTGATACAAGCGCGCTCCGCACAAACCGGGTGGAGATCTAGAGTATGACCGCACTCTTCGAGTCTGGGACAATCGGTAGTCTACAGTTGCCAAACCGCCTTATACGCTCGGCGACTGCCGAGTACATGAGCGATCTAGACGGGAAGCCGGAACAGCCCCTGGCCGATCTGTACCGAGAGCTGGCGAGGGGTGGAATCGGGCTCATCATCACCGGACACGCCTTCGTCCATGAGGGAGGACGCTGCAATCTGCACATGACGGGAATCCATGGCGACGATCTCATTCCCGCCATGGAGATGCTAACCATCGCGGTCCACGATGAGGAGGGCCGCGTGGTAGTCCAGATCAACCACGGCGGTAGACAATGTCCAGCGGAAGCGATCCCCGGCCCCGCAGTGGCTCCATCGCCAGTGGCCCTTTCGAAGGACAGCGAACGCCCTCAGGAATTGAATGAGGAAGGGATCCGAGAGATCATCTCTGCCTTCGGTGACGCTGCCGGACGAGCCAAGGCGGCAGGTTTCGACGGGGTACAAATCCACGCCGCTCACGGATATCTAATCAATCAGTTCAACTCGTCCGCGGCGAACTGGCGTCCGGACCGGTGGGGCAGCACCCCAGCAGGCAGAATGCGTTTCCTGGAGGAGGTAGCCTCCTCTGTCCGTGACCGGGTGGGCGAGGAGTATCCCGTGCTGATCAAGCTTGGGATGGAGGACTACGTTCGCGATGGCCTCACCCTGAAGGACAGCGCAGACATCGTGCGCCATCTGTCGGACTGGGGGATCGACGGATTGGAGATTAGCGGAGGCATCGGAAGGACTAGTGTGCGCAAGGACATACTGCGTCCGGAGGACGAAGGCTACTTCCTCGATGGCGCCCGCATGGCGCGGGAGGCTACTGACCTGCCGATCATACTGGTGGGCGGGATGCGGTCCAAGCGGGTCATGGAGGCCATCCTGCAAGAGGGCAGCGCTGACTTCATCTCCATGTCCCGCCCGCTGATCCGTGAGCCGGACCTGCCTAGACGGCTGCGCGAGGGCCAGAACCGCGCCTCGTGCATTTCCTGCAATCGCTGCTGGCCGCCGCCTGGGGAGTACGGCATCGCCTGCCGCGATCCGAACAGGAAAGGCTGACGTGACGCCCAGATCTGTCAAGCGAGACAAGAATGCTTCGACTCGGGACAGCTACTCTCCCAGGTCGAAGGCCGCACGTTCGGTTATCCGGGCCCATCGGCTCGGCCCCTCGTCTCGGAGCAAGCTGTCCCCAAGACAGAGACGGTGACTGGGATCAATCGGAAAACCATAGTCCGCCTTCTGCCCCCGTCTCTCTGTGCTCGGTGAGTACACGACTCTCGGCTTTCCGTCAAAGCTCCTGGCATCAGAGATGTTGCGGTACAGATAGCCGTCTTGGGTCTGCAGACCACTGACGGCTTTGCTGGTGCGAAGGAGGTCTTCCAACGCAGGCCGCTCACCTTTCTCAGTTCGAGGGACATCCGAAGGCCATCGAAGGGCACTTGGGACGGAACCTTAAATTTCCTGGCGCACCCTTGACAACCGTTCAGTTCTAGTATATACTATAAGCAGTCCCGTTCTTGCCATATTATGCAAAAAACGCAACGAGTATTTCCGCAAGAGCACAGGCGCAAGGTAGTGAGGCGCCCAGGAGAGTTGTAAAGGAGGAACTCGGGGATGTAGGAAACTCTGATCGTAGTCGCTAGAGACGCGAGCGATCAGAGTTCTTTTTGCTGGAGGACCAGTACGATCCCGGCGGCGATGATCTGATGGGCAGTTGATTGGTGACTTGGCCCTCAGGGAGCCAATAGTGAAACCGGCCGGAAGCAAAGCGTTGGCAGCGTGTCCCAAGCGCGCCGGGCGAAGATATGGCCGGTTCTCTTGACTCACCAAGACTGCCGGGGTCGGTGGGCGAGTCACGCAACGTCGAGGGCCCGAGGAAGCGAGGTCGCTCAATACACAGCGAGAGCGGCGCTCAAAGTCGGTTCGACATTGCTACCGTTGAGGTCATTTCACGGCTCTTGCAACGCAAGCTAGTAACTCGTAACGGCGCGTAAAGGTGCAAATACAGAATGGTCCCAGCCGGTGGCGGCCGGCCGAGACCAAGCACGCAGGGCGCGCGCGGCACCCTTTGTGCAAGCGGATTGTAACATAGGGGCTCGCTGGGCGCAAACCGGCGAGCCCTATTCCGTGTCGATAGCGTAGCTGGCTGCTTGCAAGCGGGTCACAATTCCAAAGAAGTGGTCTCGGCAGGTGACGGCCCACCGAGACCGTGCACTCGAGGCGCGCGAACACCCTTTGTGCACTCTGAATCATGGCACATTAGTTCCAATTCTGCAAACGGCCAGTTGCGGTGTGAACTCGCAAGCGGCGAGCACGGCGCAGGCCTGCAACGAGACTCTGGTCCCGCACGGTGGCGGACGGGCGGGACCATTCACCCGGGGCGCGCGGCACCCTTTGTGCACCCCCAGCGGGGGCAACTGCCGCGGTCCTAAGCATTGTTGAGAGAGGAGGTGATGCGGCAGACGCTTTTGCATACCATCCGCAGCGTTCTCTCGTCTGGGTAGAGAACATGAGCCCAAAACTGGGGGGAGGTATTAGGGAATGCGTGGACGTAAATCGCTGTCAATGGGCGTACTGGTCGTAATCCTGGTGGTTGCCCTGGCTAGCCTGGGCATGGGTTACGCCCTGTGGAGCAAGACCCTGGGCATCTCAGGGACCGTCAACGTCGGCGCCCCTACTCCGACCCCGACGCAGCCCGCCCGACCCAGCCTCGAACTGATACCTGACGACGCCTTTGCTGACCAGCCCTGCGACGGCCCGTATGGACTGGAACTGTCAGTCCACAATACGTCGGACGAAGCCAAAGACGTCGCCAAAAATGTGGAGGTCACCTTCACCGCTGAGGCGAATGGCCAGTACCTCGACAGCGTGCTCTTCAGCGATGGCGGTACCTGGAACCCAGCGGTCGAGGATAGCTACGTCTGGCACGTGGGCGACATCGCTCCCCTAGACAGTGTTAGCATAGCCTATGAAGTACATGTCCTCCCAGAGACGCCGCCAGAGACCGAGATAAGGCTACTGATCGAGATCACCAGAGAGGATAACCGGCCTCAGCAGAACGAAGGGCGCCGTGCCTATGCCACCATAGTACACTGCATATCCACACCGACCAGCGGTGACGCGACTCCAGAGACTATTGACTGGGCTGAAGACACCCCCGGGCCAACAGCGACGAGCGAGCCAGCTCCAGGGGACGAATCGACCCCAGAGCCAGCCCTGGAGCCGACCAAAGACCCGACAGCGACGCCCGAGCCCACCGAAACGTCCACATCAGTCGACACGCCCACGCCCACCGACACCCCTGCACCACAGGAGTGAGCAAATACAGAGCTATTGGGTCACCCGTCTGAAGACGACTCGCCACGAGTGATAGGGGCTGTGCTCCGGACAGGGATCGGCAAAGGTGAGCCCTTCTGCGGTCTGGCTCGTACCGTCGAGGAGTTGGACGGCGTAAGTGCCTGGGGCTGTGACCAGGAAGTCAGCAAAGCCTGGACCCACCTCTGGCTTGAGGCCGGTGAAAAAGGAATCCTCACCCTCAGGCCCTGATACCATGACCTCCACGCCAGCGAGACCCCTGCCATCCTCGTCTCGAACGTACACCAAGATGTAGTCGCCAGCTCCCTCACCGCTGCAGCCCAGGTCTTCTTGCTCCGCAACCTCAAAATCGACGCTGGGCGCAGGCGTGGAACTCGGAGCCGCGGTCGGCAGCGGTTGGGTCGGCGTAGCGCTGGGCTCAGGAGGCGGTTCCGTGGGTGTATGCGTTGGTTCCGGAGGCACCTCTGTGGGCGTTGGCGTGAGGGTGGCTTCCACAGTGGGCGTGGCAGTCGGGGGGACGATGATTTCAGGAGTTGCGGTCGGAGTTTCGATGTACGGCAGCAGCGCCACATCCGCCACGCCGACGTCATAGGCCAGCAGAGCTAGGCAGCGCGTCTCTGCCGAGTATCCAGCTTCCTGGTATCGCTGGAAGAGGCCGATTGCCACCTGCCGCGTGTCGTCGAACCCCAGCTGATTAAGCCTGTGCGTGGCCAACTCCAAGTCTCCATCCTGACAATAAGCAGCCGCGATCATCACCACGTAGTCGTGCTTGTGCTCGTCGCGCAGGTCGACGGGGTCAGTATCGTAGTACTCGACGGGCCAGACCACCCATGCGATCACCAGGCCGATGCCCAGACCAAGGGCAAAGCCCCCAACAAAGGCTAGTACGTGTCTGAGTCGCAGATCAATTGGCACGGCAAGTCTACCTCAAAGCTGGCGCGTGCGCTGAAAGGTGAGCGAGAAGCACGTGTGATGCTTACGGTAGGGATCGGTGCGCGTTCCCAGGCCCAGCCCGTACATCTTGTCGCTGGGATCACCCTCAACGTAGACGTTGTACGCTCCCAGGAGCTCATTCATAGGATAGTTGAACGCGTACTCCTCGACCA
>JABAOH010144552.1_pt3 | contig 38386 bp, 38 predicted proteins | sample 7062181 | NCBI WGS metagenome assembly JABAOH01 (sample SAMN14538630, study PRJNA623070) | marine sediment metagenome | biome: marine biome [ENVO:00000428]; feature: marine pelagic biome [ENVO:01000023]; material: deep marine sediment [ENVO:00002113]; isolation source: pool of 5 deep marine... | reverse complement strand
CGTGGGCGCCGCGCGCGAAATCGCGCGCGGCGCGGGTGGTGGGCCGCTGGCGACCTATTCCGGCGTGACCGCGGACGCCACGGAGAGCGTGGAAGCGAGGTGCATCCGGGCGGTCGTGGCGCAGGGTGGCGTCGAGGCGAAGCTGCTGCCGCCCGCCGAGCTGGCGGCGCACCAGGCCGGCCTGCAGCGGGTCCTGCAGGCGGTGGAGGAACCGTTCGACGCGTCCATGCTGCTGTGGATGCTGCTGTACGGGGTGGCCCAATCGGATGGCCACCGCGTCATGCTGGACGGGGTCGATGGCGACCTGGTGACTTCGCTGCAGGGCAACTATCTGCTGCTGTTGGCCCGTCGGGGCCGCGTGACCAGCGCCTGGCGGGAGGCGCGCGCCGTGCGCGAGCGCCACGGCGGGCAGGACTTCACCGCGCGGGAATTTGCCCGCCTGCTGCTGACCGCGGCCACGCCGGCCGGCATCCGGCGCTGGCGGCAGCGGCCCCGGCACCGGACACGGCTCGCGGAGGCCCTCGATGACACACTGATCGCCCCGCGCTTCGCGCACGAGGTGTCGCTGGCCGAACGGTTCGAACGATTCGACGCCCATAGCCATTCCGACCTGCGTGGCGGTCCCCGGCAGGTAGCCATCGCCGCCCTGGTTTCTCCGTTGCTGACCGCCGGCGTGGAGCGCTATGCCCGCGTTTCGGCACTGTGCGGCATGGCCGCGCGCCACCCCTACCTGGACCGGCGGCTGGTCGAATTCTGCGCCAGCCTGCCGTGGAACCAGCGAATCCGCCACGGCTGGACAAAATACATCCTCAGAAACCTCGGTGAACGCTGGCTGCCCTCCGAGGTGGTCTGGCGGAAAGATTGGGAATCGTTGATGTGGTCGTTTACCGAGGCCTGGCTGAGGCTGCAGTGGCGGGAGGTTCGCGAGCGCCTGGCCGACCATGCCGAGCGCCTGTCGGAATTCGTCAAACGCGGGCAGATCACCGGGCTTCCGGGCGACCCCGGCCGCCTCGAGCAACCGCGCCAGGCCCAGTTGTGGTCCGCGTACAGCCTGCTGCTGTGGCTGGAGCGGAATGACTTTCCGTGAGGATTCCCTTCGTGACGGGCGTTGCGGTCGGCCCGGCCCTTACCACCGCCGATGGGTGCCGCGCGGCATCGATTGTGCGCAGGCCACCCCCATGATGCAGGCGTAGGTCATCGCGATCGCGGGCATCTGCAGGCTGAAATCGAACAGGGCGTGGAACCCGACCAGCACGCTGGCCGCCAGCCCGGTCGCCGGGTAGATCCAGTCGCGCCCCCGCCCGCGCAGGCCCCGCCAGCACAGCGCCGCCAGCCCGGCCAGGCACAGCAGCAACGCCGCCGCCGCCGGCCAACCGAGCTCGAAGGCATTTTCCAGGTAGGTGTTGTGCGCGCGGTGGAAATGCTTGTTCAGCCGGTCGTCGCGGTACAGGCGGAAGCTGTCGGAAAAGGTGCCGTAGCCGAAACCCAGCACCGGGTTGTCGCTGATGGCCACGGATGCCAGTTGATAGGCATCGGCACGGCCCTGGCTGTCCATGGTCAGGCGATCGATGCGCTGCAGCAGGACCTCGCTGGTCAGCACGAAAGCCAGCACGGTTACGGCGAGGGCCCCGCCGATCGCCGCTTTCGCGCGCCGGCTCGCAATCCTTTGCCGGTGATGGACGGCCAGCAGCAGCGCCAGCGTGCCCAGCACGGCGCTGGCGAACCCGCCGCGCGAGTGGGTCAATACCAGTGCCGCGACCATCAGCAGCAACGCCGACATCGGCATCCAGGCCCGCAGGACGAACTGTTCCACGCGAAACGACCTGCTGCGCGGCGTTGCATAGACGGGGTTGCGGCGCAACGCGAGCTTTCGATACAGGCCCGTCAGCAGGCACAGGATGGCGAGGCCGACATAGGTGGCGAACGAATTGCGGTTGACGAAGGTGCCGCGCACGTCGTGCCGGAAGGCGTCGTCCTGGAACCACAGCAGCAGGCCGAATTCGCCCCAGTACACCACCAGCCCGTAGCAGGCGTACACGAAACCCGCGACCGCGATCCACTGCAGGGTCCTTGCCGCGCGCGCGCGGTCCGCGCCCAGCTGAAAAGCCAGCCAGAACACGAGGGCATATGCGGCCAGCCTGAGCAGCGCGGTGACGGTGTCGTCCTCGGCGAGCGAGATGCGGCCGGCAAGCGGTTCGCCGAGGGAGTCCGCCGCCAGGCGCCACACCGGATGGCGCCACTCAGCGGGCACCCAGCTTGCGGTCTGCACCAGCGCCCAGGCGCATACCGCCAGGAACAGAACAGGGATCCATGCGGGCAGACCGCGAATCACCGTGGCCGGGCGCATCAGCGCCGCGCCACCCCAGCCGACCGCCAACCCGGCAGCGAACAAGGTGCACAGCGTCCAGGACCATTCACGATTGCTGCCTAGCGGCAATGGGGCCAGCACCACCAGCGCCAGCAGCAGGGCGTGCAGGACGCGGTTCATGCCAGCAGCGGGTCGTAGTCCAGCGTCGTGCCCGTCTCGCCACGGGCCTGGATCAGTCGCCGGGATTCACCTTCCAGCACCAGGCAGGTCAACAAACCGGTGAAGCACGCACCGGTGTCGATGCCGATGCGGTTGGGCAGCAGTTCGGGTTCGGGCGAGATCGTATGGCCGTGCACCACGACGGCGCCGTGCGCTGCGCCCGATTCGGTGAACTCGTCGCGAATCCACATCTGGTCGTCGGGATCCTGGGCGTCCAGCGCCACGCCGGGGCGGATGCCCGCATGGACGAAGTAGTAGTCGGCCTCGTGATGATAAAGCCTGCAGCCCAGCAGGAATTCGAGGTGTCCGGGCGGCAGCCGCTCCCGCAAGCTTGCAGCCAGGTCCGGCAGGTCCTCGGGCGTGGGCAGGCGCCGTGGCCGGACCCCGTAGCTGAGCAGGGTGGCCAGCCCTCCGAACGTCAGCCAGCCGGCGGCCTCGAGTGGGTAGTCGAGAAAGTCCAGCATGGCCTGTTCGTGGTTGCCGAGCAGGTAGATCGCCTCGAAACCGGTCAGGGGCGCGGCCAGCAGGCAGTCGATCACCTGCCGCGAATCGGGACCGCGGTCGATGTAATCGCCGAGGTAGACGACCTGCAGGGAGCCACCGAACGCCTCGCTGTCCGCCCGAATCTGCGCGTGCAGGTCCAGCAGCAGGTCGAGGCGGCCGTGGATGTCGCCCACGCAGTACACGCGCTTGCCGGGCGTATGGCGTGGCTCACCCCCGCTCGACCGACCGCCACGCAGCCTAGCGAGCAGGCTGTCCAAGCCGGGCCTCCATGTCTGCCAGCACCTCCGCGTGCGCGGGCTCCAGCACCCGGGCCACGGCGTCGAACGCCAGCGTCCCGTCCCGCAGCGCGGCGAGGACTGCGCGCTCCTGCAAGCGCCAGGTCAGCGCGGTCTGGTCACCGAGCAGGTGGAGCGATTCCGCATCCAGGTCCTCGAGGTAGGCGTAGCCCAGCCGCAGGCGCAGCGGCAACAGCGTGGGCTCGACCCGGCCCGTGAAGATGGACATCTTCAGTGCGGCCACGACCCGGCCGGCGGGCTGGCCGAGCCCGGCGGCCGCCGCGGCAATGCGCAACCACGCCTCCGGGCGCGTGGGCGCGCGCCTCAGGACCTCCTGGGCGGCGGCCTGGGATTGCCGGAGGGCTCGGCGCCGTTGCACCAGGGTCGCATTGCTGTCCATGCCCTGCAGGTACCGCAGCACGCTCAGGCCATCCCAGTAACGATAGTGGTCATGCCGGCCGATGGCCTGCTCGGCCCGGCGGCTCAGCAGTTCCAGCTGCTCGGGGGGTACGGATACGCCTCGCCAGTAATTGCCGATGGCGGTGTCCACCGGCAGGAAGTGCACGCTGGCGCTGAGGCGCGGCCATGCCGCCGCCAGCAGCGCGGCGGCGAAGGCGAGGGTCGCCATCGCCAGCAGGCGCGGGACGGCGGCGCTGCCGCTCTTCATCGGCCCGCGGTCCATTCAGGTGCTGGGCGCTCAGTGCGGATCATGCCTGCACCCGGGCATTGGGTCGGCTCAGCCCTGGTAATACTGCCCATAGCGCCCATAGTGGTAATAGTAGCCGGAGTCCCCGTAGCCCAGGCGCCCGTAGCGTCGCAGGTCGACCTGCTGCAGCACCGCGCCGGTGATGTCGGAGCCGCCCTTGCGCAGCAGGTCCAGGGCAGCGCGCACGACCTTGCGTGGCGTTTTGTCCCAGCGCACCACGAACAGCGTCTTGTCGGCCAGCTTGCCGATGACGCGCGCGTCCGCGACCGCCATGACCGGCGGGGTATCCAGCAGGATGTAGTCATACTTGGCGCGCAGGCCGGCCACGATGGCTTCCATGCGCCGGGAAGAGAAAATGTCGGTGGCATTGGCGTAGCCGGCGTCCCCCGAGCGCATGAAATCGATGCCGAACTTCTCGACTTTCACGATGAAATCCCCGGGATCGCCATCCGCCGCCAGCACCAGGTCGGTGAGCCCCGGATGGTCGACCGCCAGGCCGAGGGTCTCTTCCAGGCGCGAGCGCCGCAGGTCGGCATCGATCAGCAGCACCTTGCGTCCGGCCTGGGACAGCACCATGGCCAGGGACAAGGCCAGCGAGGATTTACCCTCTTCCGGCACCGAGGAGGTGATCTGGATGGCCTTGATCTTGGCATCCGGGTCGGAGAGTTGCAGTGAGATCTTGAGCGAATTCAGGGCTTCGACGTAAGCCGAGGTGCGTTTGTCGAGCAGGTGTTGGTGCGGCTTGGTGCCGGATGGCAGGCGGGGCAGCATGCCGATGGCATGCACACCATACTCCTTCTCGATCTGTTCCGGGCTGAGCAGGCCCGGATTCAACAGGTGCAGAGCAAATACCAGTGCACAGGCGCCCAGGAACCCGGTCATGGCGATCACGCTCAGCATCCGGTTGCGGTTGGGATAGGACGCCCCCCGCGGCACCTCGGCCGGGGAGATCACACGCGAATCCGAGGTTTCCATGCCCTGGGTGGAGCTGGTCTCCTTGAAGCGATTGAGAAAGGTCTCGAACAGGGCCCGGTTGGCGGCCGCTTCGCGTTCGAGGGCGCGCAACTGGATGGCCTCGCGGCTCTTCAGCCCCGCTTGACGCTCGGCTTCGCCAAGGTTCTCCTCCAGGCTGGCCTCGCGGGTGCGCGCCAGTTCCAGTTCGTTCTCCAGGCCGAGGGCGATCTTCTTGAACTCGTCGTTGATGCGCTGCTGGATCTCGTTGACCTCGGCGTTGACCTGCAGCATCCGCGGGTGCTTGGGGCCGTATTCCACCGACAGTTCGGAGGCCCGGGCCAGCACCTCCGCTTCCTGGTTGCGCAGTTGCTGGACCAGGGGCGAGGCCAGCACCTCGGCGGCCGTCTCGATGCGCGGGCTGTCGCTGGCGAGCAGACGGTTGATCTGCTCCAGCCGCACTTCCAGCTCGGCGCGCTGCGCCTTCACCGTGATCAACTGGCTGTTCAGCTCCGAGAGCTGCGCGGCCAGCACCGCCGATTGTTCGCCTTTCGTCAGGCCGTGCTCCTCGCGGTAGAGTTCCACCGCCCGCTCGGAATCGGCCACCTTGGTCTCCAGCTCGGCGAGCTGCTCGGTGAGCCAGTCCGTGGCCTTGCGGGTGGCCTCGAACTTGGCCTGCAGCTGGTCGAGGATATAGGCCTCCGGCACCTCGTTGGCCACCCGTGCCGCCAGCACCGGGCTCAGCGAGCTGAAACTGATGGTGAGCACGTTGGAGTACTCCACGCGCTCCGCCTCGAGCCGGCCGAGAAAGCGGTCGATGGCCGCGGCCATCAGGCGGCGCTCACGCTCCGCCTCCGAGAGCTCGACCACCTCCACCTCGCCGCGGATCGACTCACGGAGAGATTGTTTCCATTGCGCCGGTATCCAGCGCCGGGGGTTGAGATAGGCCAGGAAGTCGAAAAAGCGCTTCTCCGGCACCCCCATGGCGGGGTTGAACTCCGCATGGCTGAGCAGGTTGAGTTTCTCGATGACTTTCTGTGCCAGGCCGCGGGAGCGGATCACCTCGATTTCACCCACCGCCTCGTCGCCCCAGGAGAAATCGCGCGTCAGCACCTGTTCGATATCCACCACGCGGATCTCGGGCACGCCGATCATCAGCGTCGAGTAGGCCGTGTAGATTGAAGGGATCTGGTTGACGTGGATGAAGCCCGCAATCGCCACGAACGCCGTCAGCGCTATGATCAGCTTGCGCCGGAACCACAGGATCTGCAGATACTCGAGCAGCGGGAAGGGTTCGCCCTGTCCGAACTCCTCCTCGACCTGGCCGGCGCGCAGATCGTGCCCTGGCTGGGTGTCGTGCATGGTCAGAAGATGCGCTCCGCCACGCGGATGATGTCGCCGGGCTGCACCTTCTCGCTCACATCCAGCTTGAGCTCGTGGCGCTCGCTGTCATCCGCGCGCACCACGTACACGACGTCCTTCTTGGCCCGGTAGGTGTAGCCGCCGGCGATGGCGATGGCGGTCAGGTAGGTCATGCCGTCGACGTAATTGTAGGAGCCGGTGCCGTTGACCTCGCCCATGATGTAATAGGGTCGGTAATTCTGCACCCGCACCGCGATGCGCGGATTGACCAGGTAGTCCGGTTTCAGCTTGCTGACCAGCAGTTGCTCCAGTTCCGTGCCGGTGAGCCCCGCCGCCTCGACCTGGCCGATCAGGGGCATCGAGAAGCGGCCCGCGCCGTCCAGGATGTAGTCGCCGGTCAGGTCGGCCTGGTTGAAGACGTTGACGTGGACGCGGTCGCCGGGCCCCAGGCGGTACGCGGTATCCGGGCTGGCCGCATCGGCCGCTTCCGGCGCCTGCGCCTGCGCGGCCAGCGCGATGAGCGACAGGCACAGCAGCACGCCGAGGCGCCACCACCCCGCGAGCGGGGGAGCGCCGCCGCCAGCGCGACAGTGCAGCCGTGCCTGGTCCGTCATCGTACGCAGTGAATTTACCCGGCTTCGATGGCCCCGATTATAAGCTCCGTGCGGGGCCCGACCAAGTTTTCGCCGGCCGTGTCGGCGGCGCCGGTAGCCCGCGGGCAAGCGACCGGAGCGATCAGAATTGCAGGCCGAGGGTCAGGAAGTAACGGTTGGCCCGATGGTCTTCGGCCGCGAGGTTCGCTTCCTGTTTCTCGTAGGTATAGCCGCCGCTCAGGTTGAAGTAGCGGTTGAAAATGTAGCTGAGGCCGATGTCGGCGCGATACACCTTGGTGTAGCGCAATGATTCCTCCGGCGCTTCCCGGCTCAGTTGGTAGTCGTTGTCGGTGTAGGACGCGCGCGCGTTGAATAACAGGTAACGCCGCAGTTCGTGCTGCAAGCGCACCGAGTACAACGTGCCGAGGTATCCCGAGGTGTCGGGCTGGGTGGTCTCCAGCGGAGCGCGGTTCATGCGCAGGTTGACGGAAGTGAGTCGGGTCGGGAACCATTGGAGGCTCATGCCGAAGCCGGTGCCATCGACCGCCTCGAAGCGGGGGTCCTCGTAATCCTGCTCCAGGTACTCGATCCAGGCGCTGCCGATCAGCAGGTCGGTGAGGTCCCAGGTCATGCCGCCCTGCACCCGGTAGCCGTCCGAATCGCGCTGGAACCCGCCGCCGTCCACCGGCTGGTCGTAGCTTATGGAGTTCAGGCCGAAGTCCATGAACACCGACTTCGCGGAGGCGAACTGGTAGTCGAGGCGCACATTGGCGGTTTCCTGCTCGCGGTCCCGATCGCTGTTGTCGATCACGTTGCCGTCGCCGTCGCGCGCATCGTCGTAGCCGGTCTTGATCAGCCCGAATTTCAGTTCGGCGCTGAGGCGGTTGAAGGTGTGCAGGTAACCGACCTCGATGAAGTCATGCGAGAAATCGGTGGGCTCGACGCCTCCCGCGTCGTCCGGCGTGCTGCGGTCCTCGTGCAGGGACATGCTGGCGGCGCGCAGGCTGATAAAACTGCCGTGCCGCACGTCGATGCGGGCGTTCAGGTTGAAGATCAGGTCTTCGTAATCCTCGGAGCTGAAATCCTGGTAGCGAGCGATGTTCGAAGAGGCCCCGAGGCTGAGCGCATGCCGGCTCCAGTCCGAGTTCAGGCTGAGCGACGGGCGGGCGTGGTAGATGGTATCGCCGACCTCGTCCTCGGGCAGGTAGAAGATGTTGTCGTGATCCTCGTAGACGAGTTCGAGTGCGGGCACGAAGATGAAACTGCCGGCCCGGACGCCCTGGGCCTGGTAGTCGCCGGGCATCCGGTAGATGGTCTTTTGCAGGATGCCGGGGTCATAGTATTGCTGCGCCCGGGCATCGATGCAGAACAACAGGCCAAGGGCCACCACCAGAATGGCTGACACGGCCGGAAATCTCGCGATTGCTCTGGTCAAGTTGCATCCTTGCCTGGCGCGGTGTTCAGCCCGTCAACATAGCATTTTTGCCGATTGATGTCAGTGACGCGCATCAACCCGAACGGTGCTGGCGGGGCGGCTGGGCGCCGGCTGCGCGAGGGCCGGGAACTGGCCAAAGGCGCCGAGTTTCAGTAAGCTGTGCCTCCCCCCGGGACGGGCTACGGGGCCGCGAGCAGCGAGGAGCCGCCATGCGCTGGAAACACAGGCCGGACGACGAAGCGGAGATCAACATCACGCCGATGCTGGACATCGTGTTCATCATGCTGATCTTCTTCATCGTGACCACCTCCTTCGTCAAGGAGAAAGGGCTGGAGGTCTCGCGGCCATCCAATGCGCCGCCCAAGCAGGTGGAGCAGAAGAAGGGGCCGATCGTCCTCAAGATCGACGCCAGCGGCAACATCACGCTCAAGGGCCGCCTGCTGGAGCGCAAGGCGGTGCGGGCCAACCTGGAGCGGGAAAAGGCCGAAAAGCCGGATTCGCCGCTGATCGTCGCGGCCCACCCGGACGCCGAGACGGATGCGCTGGTGACCATCCTCGATGCCGCGGAGGCGGTGAAGATCGCCAGCGTGAGCGTCGCCACCACGTCCCGCTGAGTCACCACATCCGCGTGNNATGCATCGCTCGAGCCATCACGATCCGGTTGCGATAGGATGGTGAGCGGGTAATGCACGGGAGTGGGGGATGCCTGTCGAGCGTGGCGTGTTCCTGGACCTGGGCTCGGTCGACCAGGGCGACCTGCGGCTCGACGCGCTCGACACCTGCCTGCCTGGTTGGCAATGGTTCGATTTCACCACCCCCGGGGAATGCGCGGCACGAATCGCCCAGGCCCACGTGGTGGTCACCANNCCTGGAGCTGGTCATGGTGGCGGCGACCGGCACCAACAACGTCGATCTCGAGGCCGCCGGGGAGCGGGGCATCACTGTTTGCAATGCCCGCGATTACGCCACGGAATCGGTCACCCAGCATACGCTCAACCTGGCGCTGAACCTGCTGTCCGGCCAACCCTGGTACCGCGAGCGCGTGCAGGCCGGTGACTGGAGCGCACAGCCGCAGTTTTCCCTGTTCGATCGCGCGATCCGCGAAGCCTCCGGGCTGAGCCTCGGCATCGTGGGGTATGGCGTGCTGGGGCGCAGCGTGGCGCGGCGCGCCCGCGCGCTGGGCATGAACGTGCTGGTGGCCGAACATCGCGGCCGCCCGCCGCGCGGGGACCACTTGCCGTTCGAGGACGTGGTGGCGCATGCCGATGTGATCAGCATCCACTGCCCGCTGAATGATGAAACGCGGGACCTGTTCGACCGGCCCGTGCTGGAGACCATGAAGCGCGACGCCATCCTGATCAATACCGCCCGCGGTGGCATCGTCAACGAGCTGGACCTGGCGGCGTGCCTGCGCGAGGGGGTGATTGGCGGGGCCGGGATCGACGTGCTGACGGCGGAGCCGCCCCCGCCCGACCACCCGCTGCTGGCGCCCGATATCCCCAACCTGATCGTCACCCCGCACAATGCCTGGGCCAGTCACAAGGCCCGGCAGGCGCTGGTGGACCAGTTGGTGCAGGTGCTGCGCGCTTACCTGCGCGGCCGGCCGATGAACCGGGTGGCCTGAGGCGCCCTGCAAGGCGGGGCTGATCCAGATCAGGCCGGGCGCCGACCACCGCATTTTTAATATCTGCTATGTTTGGAGGGGGAGGCTTGACGATCACAAGCCAGCCAGAAGGATTCGGTTCGACGTTACGATTACGTTCACAACAACCCAAGGAGCCTGCCATGATCAAGTCCAGAGCACTTTTATCCCTGTCGGTCGTCATGATGCTCGTTGCCTGTTCGGCGCAGCGCGTGGCGGTCAGCGCCGAAGCTGAAGACCCGCTGCCGCGCAATACCCTGTTGGGCTCCGCCACCGTGCACAAGCCGGAGGTGATCCTGGTGATTACGGGCAAGGGCTCCAAGCGCGAACTCCTGATCATCGCCGGGCCGGGCAACTGCCAGACCAGCACGCATCCGGGCTGCGTTCGCGTCCCCCAGGATGACAAGGCCGAAATCAACTTTCGCATGTATGGCATTCCGGACTGGGAGATGACTTCCATCCAACTGGTTTCCGAGGCGCATTCCAGCAAGCTGGATTTTGCTGCCCAGACGGGGTTCACCGAGGCCATGAAGGATGATTTCTACGTGCAGATCGGCGGTGCCATGGTGAAGCCGGACGATAACGGTATCATCGACCTGTCGAGTCTGGCCGATGGCACCGAGTTTACCCTGCACGACCTGAACAACTTTCAGCAAAGCTACCGTTACCAGATTCGGGCCTGCAAGAACACTCAGTGCGTGGAATCGGACCCGATGATCGAGAACGAAGGTTAAACGGGCCCAGGGAGCGAATCGTTCCCGCCCTGGTGCCGGGCCGTTACCCACTGGGCACCGGTCCGTGATGAGCGACCAGAGAGGCGGCCTGGCTGCTGCCCGGGCGCATGGATAGGGACGTGAGCCGCACCCACCACTACAAGGCATTCATCAGTTACAGCCATCGTGACGAGGCCTGGGCCGCCTGGCTGCACCGCAGCCTGGAGGCATACCGGGTACCGCGGCGGTTGGTCGGCAGCCCGGGGCGATTCGGACCTGTGCCGGCGAGGCTGTCCCCCGTGTTCCGGGACCGGGACGAGCTACCCTCGGCAGCGGACCTCAGTGACACGGTGAAAGCTGCGCTCGCGGACTCGGAAACCCTGATCGTCATCTGCTCGCCGGCCGCCGCCGGGTCCGAATGGGTTGCCGAGGAAATCCGCCACTTCAGGGCCCTGGGCCGCGGTGAGCGCATCCTCTGCATGATCGTGGACGGCGACCCCCATGCCACGGCTCCTGAGCTTGCCTGCTTCCCGCCCGCGCTGCGGGAGGACGAGGATGGCGCTGCCCATGAGCCATTGGCAGCGGATGCCCGCAAGTGGGCGGATGGCAAGTCGCTCGCCAAGCTCAAGCTGGTGGCCGGGGTGCTGGGAATTCGCCTCGATGAGTTGCGGCGGCGGGAATTGCAGCGCAAGCGCAAACTGCGTTCGATCGGAGCGCTCGCGGCCATTGCCGTCGTCGCGCTCGCGCTCACCGCCGTGCGCTCACGCATGGCGGAGCAGCAGGCACTGCAGCAGCAACAGCGGGATCGGGAACATGCCGAGCAGATGCTGTCCCAGTTCATCGAGGCCAGCGAAGAGCTGAAGCAGGTGGCGGACCTGCAGACGCGTCGCAAGTTCAGCGAGGTAGCGGCCGGGTTCCTCGATAACCTGGACGCCGATGACCTGAGCATCGAATCGCGTCGCAACCTGGGCCGGATTCTTCTCGAGCAGGGCGAGATCGCTTGGTCGGAGGGGCACCAACAGCAGTCGCTGCGCCTGTTCACGGAATCGCGACGGATGCTGGGCCCCATTCGTGCGTTGCAGCCCGATAACCCGTCCATCATCTTCGATCTCGGCCAGGTGGAATACTGGATTGGCCGCATTCACTACGACCTGGGGCGTCTTGACGAGGCCCTCGATTATTTCACGGCTTACCACGAGGCCAGCCGATCGCTGATGGAAATCGATCCGGACAATGCCGACTGGATCATGGAGACCGCTTATGCGCTCGGCAACCTGGCAAGCGTCGAGACGGAACGGGTGCAGCTGGATGCGCAGCAGGTGCTCGCCTATCGCCAGGCAGCCCTGGTCCTCGCCGAGCGCGCCGCCGGGCTGGACGCCGGCTATGGCTCGGAACTGCCCCGCTTCTATGCGCATCTCGCGGACGCATGGCTGGGCGTATGCAATGTCGGCGAGGCGCTGTCGGCACGCCTGAACAACGCCCGCTATGCGGGCCATTATCGGAACCTGAACCCCGCCAATAACACCCTCAAGCGGCGGTATGCGTTTGCCCTGGCGGGGCTGGCCCGCGTTCAGCGCCGCGCTGGCCAGATAGATCTGGCGCTGGATAACCTCGGGCTCGCGATGGAGCTGCTGGGCGAGATCTTCGAGGAAGATCCGACCAATCTGCTGTTCCGCTGGAATCTCCTGAACAAGTCTGCGCGTGCCGCTCACCTGCGGGCCCTGGGCGGAGACCTCGCGGAAGCCTCGGCAGAGTTTCAGACCCTGGAAACACTGGCCGTCGAATTGCTGGCGGAGGACGTCGAGGTCACCCTGGAGCACCTGGCCGAGTATGCAGACTATTCAATCAAGCACGCCCATACCGCCCTGATGTTGGGCGAGAATACCCGCGCCGGCCCGCTGCTGGGCCGGGCTACCGACACGATGCGTTCCATCCTGGCAGAGCACCCGGAGCATCGGGACGCGCGAGAACTCCTGCTGCGCGCCCTGTTCTATCGCTGGGCCCTGGATCCCGGCACGCTCACCGCTGCGGTCACAGCCGAGCTCGATCGCCATGGCCGCGCGCTGGAGTCCGCGCCGGGCTGCGAGGCGATGGACCTGAGCGCGCGGTTGGCGGTGATGCGTGGCTCGCGGGAGCAAGCGCGTGCCGAGGCCTCGGCGCTGCGCGCAAAGGGGTATCATGACCCGGAGTTTCGGGGCTTTTGCAGGCAATATGACGTGTGCGCCCGCTGAGGATCGCCGCGCCAGGCGAGCCGATGCTGCCCGCTTCACCGCGCTGCGATTTGCTTAACCCGCGCGCGGCATATTCGAAGACCCAATGTAAAGGAGTTTAAGCCATGAACAAGCAGTGTTTCCGTGTGATGCAAAGGGCCGGTTGGCTGGGCCTTGCCATGCTTTGCCTGGTATCCCAGGCGGCGATCGCGCAAGTGACCAAGACGATGAACCTGTCCGTCGACGGCGGTAATCTCGTCCTTGGCCCCTCCCAGTGTGTCGCCAGTGGTGTCGGCAACCCACAGCGGGGCCCGGGCTGCCTGCGCTTTCTGCCCGGCGAGGCAGGCCATATCGTCTACCGGCTGACGGGTGCCACGGGATGTGCTCCGGGTGCGCAGTGGCAGCTGGATGAGATCATGCTTGCGGAGAAGCGTGGTCATGGGCCCAAGCCCAACAAGCCCAACGCTGCCCAATGGGCCAATATGAACAAGAACCTCGACAACGTGGTGACTGGCGACTTCGATGTCGATCCCAATACCGGTATCGTCACTGCGACGGCTCTGGGCGCCGGGCTCAGGATGGCCAATCGCAACCTGCAGGGTGTCAAGGGAGAGCCCAGCTACTCCATCTTCTATCGGGTGCGGGCCACCTGTAACGGGAACTCGATCTACAGTGATCCGATGATCGAGAACGAAGGCTGACTCGCCGGTACGACCTGCCATGAAGCTGACCATCGGCGTCACCGGTCACCGCAACCTGGTCGCCGCCGAAGTGCCCGCCCTGCGCGAGCAGGTGCGGGCGTTCTTCGAGGCTTTGGCGCGCGAGTATCCGGGCCTCGAGTTGCAGGTGATCACCCCGCTGGCGGAGGGCGCCGACCGGCTGGTGGCGCAGGTGGCCCGGGAACTCGGCATTCCGCTCGTCGTGCCATTGCCGATGCCGCGGGCGGAATACGAGCGGGATTTCTCCGGCACCGCCTCGGTGCACGAATTCCGTGACCTGATCGAGGGCGCGGAGGTGCTGAGCCTGCCGCTGGCGGGTGACACGGCCGGCGCGGTGGGGCGGAACCACCTGTACGCGCAGCTCGGGGTATTCATCTCCAACCATTGCCAGATTCTGCTGGCACTGTGGGATGGCAAGCCGGGCGACGAGAGCGGCGGCACCGCGGACGTGGTGCGCTACCACCTCACCGCGGTCATGCCGGGGTTCTCGGCCGGGGAGGAATCGCCGAACCTGCTGGCGGAGAACGAGAATGACCTCGCCTATCACATCGTGTGCTCGCGCGATCGGCCAGATGGCGGGCCGCAGGCGGGGCTCGAGGAGCTGCATGGCTACTGGCTCACGGCCCATTTCGGCCGCCAGCAGGGGCCGAGGATGCCGGAGGATTACCACCTCACCATGCTGCGCCTGCAGGCCTTCGCTGCCGATGATGACACGTATCGCAAGCTGCTGGGGGCGTCTGCGCGCTCCCTGCTGGCCGGGGAGCCGCCACTGGCCGAACCGGCCGGCGTACGGTACGTCAACCGCCTGTTCGGGGTCGCCGACTGGCTGGCGATTCACTTCCAGAGGCGCGTGTACCTGAACATGCTGACCACCCACGTGGTGGCCATCTTCATGGGGCTCACCTTCATCCTCTACTCGGAATTCGGCGGTCCGCACTGGCTGGTGTACCTGTTCCTCAGCCTGTTCCTGACCGGCTTCGCGGTGTACCTGGTGGGCGACCGGCGCGAATGGCACCGCAAGTACCTCGATTACCGCGCCCTGGCCGAGGGCCTCAGGGTGCAGCTGTACTGGAACCTGGCCGGGGTGGTGGAAACCGAGACGCCGGAGTTCGCCTATGACAATTTCCTGCAGAAGCAGGACGTCGATCTCGGCTGGATTCGGCACATCATGCGCTCGGCCAGCCTGTACCGCGACCGCACCCGGGCGCCGGACCCGGCGTGGGTGGACTGGGTGGCCGATCACTGGGTGGGCCAGGCCGACGGAAAAACCGGGCAGCTGGGTTATTACACGGAGAAGAGCATCCTCAAGACCCGCAACCTGCAACGCACCGCGCGCTTCGGCAGCCTGTCGCTGTGGGGCGGCATCCTGATCGCGGGTGTGCTGGCGCTGATGGCGGGCCGCATCGGCCCGGATGAGCGCCACCTGCTGATGATCCTCATGGGCGTGCTGCCCCTGATCGCCGGGGTGCGCGATGCGTTTTCGCACAAGCGCGCGGAGAAGGAGTTGATCAAGCAATACCGGTTCATGGGCAAGATTTTCACCAACGCCCGCCGCCTGCTGGACGGTTCCACCGACACCGCATTCCGGCGCCGGGTGTTGCGGGCACTTGGCAATGCGGCGCTGGAAGAGCACGCGGAATGGATTCTCATGCACCGCGAGCGACCGCTGGAGCACAGCGGGCTTTAGCCGCCGGCCTGCGGCGTCGGGCCGGTTTCAGCGGTTCATGCGCCCTGCCACCAAGCGTTCGACGACCTCCGGTTCGGCCAGCGTGGAAGTATCGCCCAGGTCGGCATAGTCGTTGGCGGCGATCTGACGCAGGATGCGGCGCATGATCTTGCCGGAGCGGGTCTTGGGCAGCGCCGGTGCCCACTGGAGCAGGTCCGGAGAGGCAATGGGCCCGATGTCCTTGCGCACCCAGTTGCGCAGTTCCGTGCGCAGTTCTTCGCTGGGTTCGGCACCGGCGACCAGCGTGACGTAGGCGTAGATGCCCTGGCCCTTGATCTCGTGCGGAAAGCCGACCACCGCGGCCTCGGCCACCTGCGGGTGGGCCACCAGGGCGCTCTCCACCTCGGCGGTGCCCATCCGGTGCCCGGAGACGTTGAGCACGTCGTCCACCCGGCCGGTGATCCAGTAGTAGCCGTCCTCGTCGCGCCGGCAGCCGTCGCCGGTGAAGTAGAGGCCCGGATACTGCGAGAAGTAGGTTTCCACGAAACGCTGGTGATCGCCGTACACGGTGCGCATCTGCCCCGGCCAGCTCTGCTTGATCACCAGTTGGCCCTCGGCCTCGCCGGCGAGTTCGCGGCCCTCGCCATCCACCAGCGCCGGCTCGATGCCCGGCAGGGGAAAACTGGCCGAGCCCGGCTTCATCGGGGTCGCGCCCGGCAGCGGGCTGATGAGAATGCCGCCGGTCTCGGTCTGCCACCAGGTATCGACGACCGGGCAGCGCGCATCGCCGACCACCTGAAAGTACCACTCCCAGGCCTCCGGGTTGATCGGCTCGCCCACCGATCCCAGCAGGCGCAGGGATTGCCGCGAGGTGCGCCGGACAGGCTCCTCGCCTTCGCGCATCAGGGCGCGGATGGCGGTGGGCGCGGTGTAGCAGATGTTCACCTGATGCTTGTCGCACACCTGCCAGAAGCGGCTGGCGTCCGGGTAGTTGGGGACGCCCTCGAACATCAGGGTGGTGGCGCCGTTGGCCAGCGGCCCGTAGACGATGTAGCTGTGCCCGGTCACCCAGCCGACGTCCGCGGTGCACCAGTAGATATCGCCGTCGTGGTAATCGAAAACCAGCTCGTGGGTGTAGGACGCATAGACCAGATAGCCGCCGGTGGTGTGCAGGACGCCCTTGGGCTTACCCGTGGAGCCCGAGGTGTAAAGGATGAACAGGGGGTCTTCCGCGTTCATCTCCTCGGCAGGGCAGTCGTCATCGACCGATTGCTCACGCTCGTGCAGCCAGTGATCGCGGCCGGGCTCCATGGACACCTCGTTGCCCGTGTTGCGCACCACCAGCACCGAGCGCATGAAGTCCGACACGCCGGGCCGTCCCAGGGCCTCGTCCACGTTGTTCTTGAGCGGTACGATCCTGCCCCCGCGCACACCCTGGTCGGCCGTGATCAGCAGGGTGGACTCGCAATCGATGATGCGCCCGGCCAGGGCGTCGGGCGAGAAACCGCCGAACACCACCGAGTGCACCGCGCCGATGCGCGCACAGGCGAGCATGGCAATGGCCGCCTCGGGAATCATCGGCATGTAGATCGTTACCCGGTCGCCGCGCCGCGCGCCCAGCGCCTTGAGCACGTTGGCCATCCGGCACACCCGCTGGTGCAGTTGCCGGTAGCTGATGTGTTCGTCGCGCGAGGGGTCGTCGCCCTCCCAGATGATGGCGGTCTGCTCGCCCCGCGCATCGAGATGACGGTCAATGCAGTTGTGGCACGCGTTCAGGGTGCCGTCCTCGAACCAGCGGATGTGGAGGTCGGCCGCATCCCAGGACACGTCCCGGATGCGGGAAGGGGGCCGGGCCCACTCCAGGCGTTGCGCCTGCTCCGCCCAGAAGCCCTCGTTGTCCTCGAGTGAACGCGCATAGGCCTCGCGGTACTGGTCCGCATCCATATGGGCCCGCGCCGCCGCGGCGGGGATGACCGGGTGGGTCTTGCTCATGTCACTGTCCGTCGATGATGGGGCACCCATTCTACCGGCAGCGGTCGACCACTGTAATGCGCGCGACCGTCGGCCGCGCCTGGGCGGTCAACGGCGCCAGGTCATGCCGGGGCGCCATCCCCAGCGCCACAGCAGGCCGGCACCGAAGAACAGGCCGCCCAGGTGGGCGAAGTGCGCGATCTGCGGCATGGCCTGGGTGACGCCGAAGACCAGCTCGATGGCGCCGTAAATCAGCACGAACCACTTGGCCTTCACCGGCACGGGGAAGAACAGGAGCAGGATGCGGTTTTCGGGCCACATGACGCCGTACGCCAGCAGCAAACCGAACACTGCCCCGGAGGCACCGATGGTCGGATAGAAGTCACCACTGAGTTGCTGCACCACCAGCTGCGTGATCGCGGCACCGAGGATGCACACCAGGTAGTACAGCAGGAACCGCTGGCTGCCCCAGGCGCGCTCCAGCGGCAGGCCGAACATCCACAGGGCGAACATGTTGAAGAAGATGTGGTTGAGGCCGCCGTGCAGGAATGCGTAGCTCAGCAATTGCCAGGGCCCGAAGTGACCGCTTTGCAGCGGCCACAGGGCGAGCGCCGGTGACAGGTTGTTCAACAGGAACACCGCGGCGCAGGCGATGATGATCGCGATCGAGGCTGGTGGCTGCATGACGCGGTTGTAGGCCACTGGACTGCTTCCGTTTTGCTGCCGGGGATCGGCGCGTGCCGTCACTCGCACCGGGGTTACTCACACGCTGTTCATACTACAATAAGCGCAATGCAAACCGAGCACCTGAATCATCAAGCCGGCCCCCGGGGCATCCACCGCGTGACGGTCTACGCGGCCTCCAGCCGCGCCCTCGCGCCCGCTTACTATCAGGCTGCCACCCGCGTCGGCGAGGTGCTGGCGGAAGCGGGCAAGACCATTGTTTTCGGCGGCGGCGGCGCCGGCCTGATGGGGGCCATGGCCGACGGCGCGCTCTCCCGCGGGGCCCAGGTATACGGGATCGTGCCGTCATTCCTGCAGGAACTGGAGCTCAGCCATGCCGGGCTCACCGGCCTGGAGATCGTCGCGGACATGCGCACCCGCAAACACCGCATGCTGGAGGAATCCGATGCCGTCGTGACGCTGCCCGGGGGTTGCGGCACCTACGAGGAGGTTTTCGAGGCCCTGACCCTCAAGCGCCTCGGCTTGTGGCTGGGTCCGGTGGTGCTGGTCAATACCAACGGCTTTTACGATCGCTTCCTGGATTTTCTCGAGCACAGCGTGCGCGAGCGGTTCATGGGCGAAGCGCATGCCCGCATGTGGAACGTGGTGCGGGAACCGGAAGAGGTGGTGGAGGCGTTGCATGGCGCACAGGCCTGGGACCGCGACGCACTCAGCTTCGCCAACGTAGGGGACTGAGCGTGGCGGGCGATATCCAGCGACTGCCGACCCTGCGGGGAGTGGCCTGGCTCACCGGCGGGCTGATGCTGATCCGGCGCCAGCCGGCGCGGCTGCTGTTGTTCGGCCTGATCCTGCAGTTCCTCATGGGCCTCGCGCAGTCCGGGCTGTTGGGGCTCATCCTGATCCTGTCGATCCCGGCCCTTACGGCGGGCATGCTGCACGTCATGTCGGCCGTGGACCGCGGCCTGCGCCCGCCGCTGACGGCCCTGTTCGCGGCCTTCACCTCGGGTCCGCGGTTGTTGCGCCTGCTGGCGCTGGGCGCCCTGGTGCTGGCCCTGGCCATTATCGCCGTGATGATCGGTTTGGCCGGCGCGCCCCTGGTGTTGGATGAGGCGCTCATCACCCGGCTCGAGCAGGGTGACGTCAGCGCCGTTCAGGAACTGGACCCGGCCCTGCGTCAGCGCATGGTGCTGGCGGTGTTGGCGGGCATGCTGCTCGGTGGCTGCGTCAGCTATTTCGCGGTGCCGCTGGTGTGGTTTGCCGACCGGGCCGCGGCCGCGGCCATGCTCGCGGGGGTGATGGGCCTGCTGCGCAACTGGCGGCCGATGTTGCTGCTCGGATTCCTGCTGCTGGTCATCGCGATGCCCGCCGGTCTGCTGACCGGGGTGCTGCTGGTGGCGCCGGCGGGCGAATCCGCGATGAGCCCGCTGCTGGCGCTGGTGACCCTGTTGCTGGTGGTGATCTTCCAGTTGCTCGTGTTTGGCACGCAATATGCCGCTTTCAAGGACATCTTCGGGCTGCCCCCGGCGGCCGGCGATGAGGGGGCTCGAGCCGACGATCAGTTGGTGGCCTGATCCCGCTGCGGGCCCGCCAGCAGGATGCGCGACATCAGGATTCCCACCTCGAACAGGATCCACATCGGCAGCGCCAGCAAGGTCTGCGAAATGACGTCCGGCGGCGTCAGCAGCATGCCGACCGCGAACGCACCGACGATCATGTAGGGCCTGATCGCGCCCAGCTTCTCGATGGACGTGATCCCGGTGGCTACCAGGATGATGGTCGCGATGGGCACCTCGAAGGTGATGCCGAAGGCCAGGAACAGCGTGATCACGAAATCCAGGTAGCGATTGATATCGGTCATCACCGCCACACCCTCGGGCGCCACCCGCATCATGAACCCGAATACCAGCGGAAACACGACGAAATAGGCGAACATGCAGCCGAGATAGAACAGCGCCACGGAGGAGAACAGCAGGGGCCGGGCCAGCCGCTTTTCGTGCCGGAACAGGGCCGGCGCCACGAAGGCCCACAGCTGGTAGAGGATGTACGGCATGGCGATCATCACCGCCAGCAACAGGCTGAGCTTGAACGGCGCCAGGAATGGCGAGGCCACGTCGATCGCGATCATGCTGCTGCCGGCCGGCAACTGCGCCAGCATGGGGGTGGCGATATAGTTGTACAGATACCGGGCGAAGGGCAGTAGCGCCAGCAGCACGACCAGGATGGCGATGCAGGCCTTGATCAATCGGCTGCGCAACTCCACCAGATGTTCCAGGAACGTCTGCTCGCGGTCGCTCTCCGGGTAATCAGTCATCGGCGCCATCCGGCGGGCGGGCCTGCGCCCTCGCACCCGGCGGGGCACCCATCTCTTCCAGTTGCTCGGCGACGTCCTTGAGCTCCTGGCCGGCAGACTCGAGCGGCTCCTTGATCTCGGCCGCGGCGAGTTCGGCTTCAATCGAACGACGCAGGGTGATCCAGCTGCTGCGGGCCTTGCGCATCAGGCCGCCCAGGGTTCGGGCCACGCGCGGCAGCCGCTCCGGGCCCAGTACCAGCAGCCCGATCAACGCCAGCAGGAAAATCTCGGCAAAGCCTACATCAAACATCGCTTCCGGGCGGCCGCGGGGCCGGTTCCTGCTCCCGGTCGATCTCCTCCGCGCTGCTGGATGGCATGGCGTCGGCGCCCAGCTGCTCCGGCTCATTCGCTTCCGGCTCTTCTTCCAGGCCCTTGCGGAATCCCTTGACCGCACTGCCGAGGTCGCTGCCAATGTTCCGGAGACGCTTGGTGCCGAATACCAGCACCACGATCAAGAGCAGGATCAACAGTTGCCATACGCTAATGCCGCCGACCATGTCGCTTACTCCACATTCGATGGTGATGACCGCAGTTTAGCGTATTCGGATCGCGTTGGCGCACCGGGACATGGCGCAGCCCTCGAGTGGGGTTTCAGCCGCTGCCGCGACGCAGTGCCCAGGCTCCCGTAAGCAACAGCGAGAAGATGGCGAGCCACAGGCTGCCGGGGCCGAAGGTGGGGACGGCGACCGTTTTGCCCGCTGGGGCGGGTGCCTGCACCGGTGGCGTGGGCGGCGGCGGTGGGCTGCTCGCCTCGCAGCCGGAGGGGGGAGCCACGGCCAGGCTCTCGAAGCCCGTGACGCTGGTGGTGCTGACCAGCGTGGCCGCGCCGGTTGCGGTGTCGAGGCTCAACACCTGGCTGCCGAGCTCTTCCGTGGAGGTGCGCCGGTCGGTGATAGCCCACAGGGCCCCGCCGGCGTCGAAGCTGAGCCCGGCCTCGAAATAATCGCCTGCGGCCGGCCCCATCTCGCCCACCAGGCTGGCCGTGCCATCGGCCGTATCGATCCGGTACAGGCTGCGGTTGTCCTGTGGCCCCCCCTCAGCGAGCAGGCCGTTGCCCAGTCCGAACAACTGGGTCGGGCTGCCGTAGGCGGCGATGGCGCTGATGTTCACGCCCAGATTGCCCGGTGCCCCGATCAGCGTGGCGGTGCCATCCAGCGCCAGGGTGTAGAGCGACTGCGTCAGGACAGAGGTCAGGTACAGGGTGCCGTCACAGGCGAAGGTGAGTCCGAAGTCATGTCCCGGCAGAGCGTCGAGCCCCTGGATACCGGCCTCGCTCAGCACGACGACCTCGCCGGTACTGGTATCGATGGGAAACAGCTTGTGGCTCTCGTTGTCGACGGCCCACAGCAGCCCGGATGGGTCGAATGCCAGCCCCTCGATATCGACGCGGGGCGTCCCCAGGGAGAGAACCTGGCCGACTTCGGTCTCGCTGCCGTTGGCGAGGTCGATGGCGTACAGGCTGTCGCCGCCGGGCTCGTCCGAATTGACGCTGTAACCCAGCGGCGCGCCCGCCGCGGCCAGCGGCATGGCCAGCAAGGCGAAAATTGCGATGTGCACGGAGTTTTTCATGCGCCCAGCAAACACCGTTCCACGCCTGGAAAAAGGGCGTTAATGCTAGCAGAAAAATACCATATTACAAAGCGTTATAGGCATATCTGGGGCGTGGTCGGGCGACTGTTGCAAGTTCGCAACACGGGCATCGGGATGGCTCGTGGCGCTCTTCGGCGGTGCCGGCCGGCGTAGCGCTTGAGACCCTTGAGAAAATCGCCTGTCGAGACGGGCATCGGGGCTGGCCGAATGTGTTACAGGACTGGAATTCCGGAGATTTGTTGTTTTTGTGCCACAGCGGTTTAGGGCCCAATTGCCGCTGTGGATCGGCTTCAATCACCCCGATAGATGCAGCCGGCATTGCAGGTTTCCTGCACCACGACCTTCGTCAATGCCGGCAACGCAGGGGCAAGGCGCTGCCAAATCCAGCGTGCGAGCTGCTCCGAGGTGGGGTTGTCCAGGCCCTCGATGTCGTTCAGGCAATGGTGGTCGAGTTGTTCGAACAATGGCTGGAAGGCGCGCCGGATATCGGCGAAGTCCATGACCCAGCCGCTTTCCGGTCCCGGCTCCCCGGAGACGTGCACCTCGATGCGGAAGGAGTGGCCGTGCAGGCGTGCACACTTGTGTCCGGCTGGCACGTTGGGGAGCCGGTGCGCGGCCTCGATCTGGAACACCCGAAAAATATCCATGAGCCGATTGTGCCGCCCCGCTTGTGGTGAGGCAACCAGGCCCCACACGCTACTGCGGGTCCTCGTCGTGCGGCGCTTACCGGCAGTCGCAGAAGGGTTTCTTGGTCGATCGCCCGCAGCGGCACAGGGCGCCCTGCATGGTCAGGCATTGCTGGCCCTTGCGATTGTAGACCCGCAGGTATCCCTGGTACTTGAGCGGCCCGTCCTTGATGCAGGTGACGGTCAGCATCTGCGGATTGGCCATTTGTCGGCATTCCGATGCCTGCGGGATGCTGCCGGAATCGAAGAATTCGACTTCCATGTGCTGATCGTCACAGTACGGCTTGTTGCGCGAAGCGCCACAGCGGCACAGCGTGAGGTGATTGGCGTAGTGGGTCTGGCCCGCCTCATCGATCAGCGTGATATTGCCGGTCAGTTTCAGGGGGCCGGCGGCACTCACCAGGGCCTCGTTTGGCACATCCAGGCGTTTCGGTACACGCCGGTTACCGCGGTCTTCCATGAACCAGCGGTCCTGGGCGCGGTCTTCCGTGCTGAGTGTTTCCGTGCGCCGACCCGCCTGGGCGGTCTCCGGCGCGGCCGGCCGGTCGCGATCCGCCGTTTCTGGCCCGTGTGGGTTGGCTTGCCCGGTTTGCGGTTTAGGAGCTTTCACTTCCTCGATGACGTCTTCCATGACGTAGCACTCCAAGAACATACCTTCCTAGTGATACCCTAGGATCAGCATACGCTCTTTGGCGCCGAAAACAACTGTCAAAACATGAAACTACGGTTTTTCCTGGTACTGGTCCTCCTGCCCGCCTGGACCTGGGCTGCCAGCGAGCCGGCCCCGGACCGCACACGGGGCGAAGGCCCCTTCGAGCGGCTGCTTTTGAGGGGGGTGACCGTCATCAGCGGGGAGGGCGCACCGCCCGTCGGCCCCATGGACGTGCTCATCGAGGGTAATCGCATTACCGAGCTGCGCAACCTCGGGGTGCTGTTCCCCACGCCGCCCGAAAACCGCATCCCGGTCCAGGAGGGGGACCGGGTGCTGGAACTGGCGGGCCACTACCTGCTGCCCGGTTTCGTGGACCTGCACGCGCACTTCGGCGGCGACGAGCAGGGCGTGCCGGCGGAGTACGCCGCCAAGCTGTGGTTGGCCCATGGCATCACGACCATCCGGGAACCGGGCAGCGGCAATGGTCTGGAGTGGACCGTGCGCCATCGCGAGCGCAGCGACCGGAACGAGATCTCAGCGCCCCGCATCGTGCCCTACGTGGTGTTCGGCCAGGGTCACGAGGGGCCGATCCTGAATGCGGAGGAGGCGCGCCGCTGGGTGCGGGAGGTTGCCGCGCGCGGTGCTGCCGGCGTCAAATTTTTTGGCGCGCCGCGCCCGGTCATGCAAGCCGCGCTGGACGAGGCGCGCCAGCTCGGTCTCGGCTCCGCCATGCACCACACCCAGTTGGAGGTCGTCACCTGGAACGTTCTGGACTCGGCGCGGGCGGGATTGACCACCATGGAACATTGGTACGGTCTGCCGGAGGCCATGTTCGAAAACCAGGTCATCCAGGATTATCCGCCGGAGTATAACTATGCCAATGAGCAGCACCGCTTCGGGGAGGCGGGGCGGCTGTGGGCGCAGGCGGCGGCGCCGGGCTCGGATACCTGGGTGCGGGTCCGCGATGAACTGATTGCCGCGGGTCTGACCATCGACCCGACGCTGACCATCTACGAGGCCAGCCGCGACCTGATGCGCGAGATGAACGCGGACTGGCATGCGGATTACACCCACCCGGCGCTGTGGGATTTCTTCCAGCCCTCGCGTGACGCGCATGGCTCGTACTGGTTCGACTGGACCACCGCGCACGAGGTGGCCTGGCGCCGGAATTTCGGGATCTGGATGACGTTCCTGGACGATTACAAGAATCACGGTGGGCGCGTCACCCTGGGCTCCGACGCGGGGTACATCTGGAAAATCTACGGATTCGCCTACATTCGCGAAATGGAGTTGTTGCAGGAAGCGGGCTTCCATCCGCTGGAAGTGGTGCGCTCGGCCACCATCCTCGGCGCCGAGGTGTTGGGCATGGACGGCCGGATCGGCTCGATCCGGCCCGGCAAGCTGGCCGATCTGGTGGTGAGCGAATTCAATCCCCTGCAGAATTTCAAGGTGTTATACGGCACCGGCCATTTTCGGCTCGGCGAGGATGACCGCCCCGAGCGGGTGGGCGGCGTGCGATACACCATCAAGGACGGCATCGTCTACGATGCCCGCGAATTGCTGGGGGACGTGCGCGCCATCGTGAATGCCGCGCGCGAAGCGCGCCGCGGCTCGGCCGCGCCCTGAGTGCGGCATCACCCAGGCGCCGGGTTCCGCTGCGCCATCAACCTCCGCCCGCCATGGCGGCCTCGAGGTCTGCCAGCACCTCCTGGGTATGGGTCTCCGGGTCAACGTCCGCGTAGTGCTTCGCAATCTTGCCTTCGGGGTCGATCAGGAACGACTGGCGGCTGGCGATCTTCATCAGTTTGAAGTCCCTGAGCACGCCGTAGGTGCGGGCGGTGGCGCCATCCGCGTCCGCCAGCAAGGTGAACGGCAAGCGGTATTTGTCCGCGAACTGCTTGTGCGAGTCGACGTCATCGACGCTGATGCCGACGACCGACGCACCGATGGCCCTGAAGGCATAGATGTTGTCGCGGAAATTGCAGGCCTCGGTGGTGCAGCCGGGCGTATCGTCCCTGGGGTAGAAATATACGGCCAGCCATTGTCCGCGATAATCCCCGAGGTCGTGCCAGTCCCCGTTCTGGTCCTGCAACCGGAATGCCGGCGCGTCTGCCCCGACGCCAGGCGGTTCGCCGGCCAGCGCGGGGGTGGCGAGAACGAGGGCCAGCAGGGCCGGAAAGATTCGATGCATGATCGTGCTCCTGCACAACGCCGTGAAACGGCCTCCGATTATAAACCCTGGCCGGCTCAGGAGCCCGGAAACATCACCCGCGAGCGGTTGAACAGGGTGGCGGCGAACGCGGCCAGCGCGAGGCCGACCAGCAAGGTGCCGCCGCTGGACAGGCCCAGCCAGTGCCATGGCACCGACTCGCCACGGACGATCTCGCCGATCAGCAGGTTCTGGGCAAAGATGGGGATGGCCATCATCGCGGTTTCCGGCTTTACCGGGTTGGCCATGAACAGGATGCTGGGGATCATCGGGATCAGGATCACCAGGCCCATGTACGACTGCGCCTCCCTGAAACTGCGGGCGTAGGTGGCCAACAGGGTCAGCAGGGCCGCGGCCAGCAATGCGACCGGTGCGATGGCCAGCAGGATGCGCCCGATGGTCTGCATTCTGAGGCTGAGATCGATGCCGAGCGCGCCGGTCGGCATGAAGGGCAGGGCGAAGCGGAACGCCAGCAGCGTCAGGGTAAGGGAGGCGAATGCAAACAGCGTGGTCGCAGCCATTTTTCCGCTCATGATCTGCCAACGTGGCACGGGGTTGATCAGCAGCGGCTCCAGCGACCCGCGTTCCTTCTCGCCGGCGGTGGAATCGATGGCCAGGTGCATGCCGCCGGTGAACGCCGTGATCATCAACAGGTAGGGCAGGAAAATCATGAGCAACAGGGCGCGGCTCCGGGGCGTCGACAAATCCACGTCCTTGACCATCACCGGCACCGCCAGGCTGGGGGATACGCCGCGCAGCTGCAGGCGCAGGAAGCCAATCTGCCGGCTGTAGGCATTGAGCAGGCCCTTGACCCGGCGCATCGGGATTTCCGACGCGCGCCGGGACGGGTCGGCAATCACTTCCACCACCGCCGGCTCCCCCGCGGCCCATTGCTCGCCGAAGCGGTCCGGGATACGGATGACCACGGGCACCTCTTGCTGACGGACCGCGCGCTCCGGGTCCGCGGGCGCGGGCTGCACCACCATGCCCTGCTGTTCCAGGAACGCCACCAGGCTGGCGGCATGTTCGGCCCCCACCACCGGCACCTCCAGCACTTGTTCGGCCCGCTCCATCTGCTTGGAGGCGCTGAACCAGGCCAGCCCGATGAACAGGATGGGAAACAGGATCGGGCCCAGCAGCAGCGAATTGAACACGGCCTTGCGGTCGCGCAGGTTTTCCCTGACCTCCTTGCGGAACACGATGCCCAGGCCGCTCACGCCAGCAGGCCCTCGTCGGTGCCAATCAACGCCACGAAGGCGTCCTCGATGCTCTCGCAACGGCTCCTCGCCAACAGCTCGGCCGGCGTGCCATCGGCGGCGATCCGGCCCTCGGCAATGATCACGATGCGGTCGCACAGGGCCGCCACCTCCTGCATGATGTGGGTCGACAGCACCACCGAATGCCCGCTGGCTTTCAATTGGCGGATATAGCCACGCAGCGCGCGCGTGCTCATCACGTCCAGGCCGTTGCTGGGTTCGTCGAGGAGCACGGTCTGGGGCTCATGCACCATGGCCCGGGCGATGGCCACCTTCACCCGCTGACCCTGCGAGAAGCCCTCCGCACGGCGGTCGATGAAATCCGCCATGTCCAGCGTCGCGACCAGTTCCCGGATGCGGGCGCCGATGACCTCGTCGGCCATGCCGTGCAGCCGCCCGAAGTAGCGAATGTTTTCACGTGCGGTCAGGCGGGTGTAGAGCCCGCGGCTATCCGGCACCACTCCCAGGGTGCGCTTGATCCTCATCGCGTCCCGCGTCGGGTCCAGGCCGTCGATGCGGATCTCACCGCGGTCCGGCGGCAGCAGCGAGTAGAGCATGCGCAGGGTGGTGGTCTTGCCGGCGCCGTTGGGGCCGAGCAGGCCGGTGATCTCGCCGTCCCGGGCCTCGAAGGAGATGCCGCGAACCGCCCGCACCTTGCCGAACGACTTGTGCAGGTCGCGAACCGTGATCACGGCTCGGGTCCCAACAGGCTGGTGAAGAAAGGTGCCGGCCGGATACGCTCGACACACTCGGTGCCGAGCTCATCCAGCGAGCCGTGCTCGATGAATCGGGTCGCGATGTCCCGCAGGCACACGTTGCGCAGCACCGAGTGCGATTGGCCGCGGGCTATCAGTACCCGGCTGCGGGTGAAGCCTGCGGCAGCCTGGTGTGCGTAGTGCGGCGGGGTCACCGGATCGCGCTCGCCGGCCAGCAGCAGGACCGGCGTGTCGGAGTGCACCGGGTCGTGAAATCCGTCGGGAATCTGGCCGCGGGGCCATACGCGACACTGGGCCGCGACCGCCGCGAGGAAAATATCGCCCAACAGGGTCTCGGCCTGGTCCTGCTCAAGGTCCATGAAGGGATAGTCCTCCGAGCACATCACCGACAGCTCCATGCCCCGCGCCAGCATTTCGCTCAGCCCGCTCATGACCAGTATCGCCTGGCTGGCCAGGCGCTCCACCCGCCCGGTCGTCGCCGCCTCGTGGATCAGCAGCGGCAACACGGCCTGGGTCTCGCTCTGGTAGCTCAGGAAGCGGATGGCCACCGCCAGCGTTTCCGCGCCCAGCCGCAGCGGTTGATCCTTACCGGTGACGGGATTGGTGATGGTGATCCAGCGCGGCGCGCGCCGCAGTTCGGCCACCAGGTCGCCGAGTCCCTGCTGGCCGTTGGGGAAGAGCTCGCGGCAGGCGTGGTCTGCGTGGCAGTCCTCGAACACCGCCGCGACNNGGGAAACTGGCGCAGGTAAACCTGGGCTGCGCGGGTACCGTAAGACACGCCGATCAGGTTGATGCGCTCGTAGCCCATGGCCCGGCGCACCCGGTCGTAGTCCTGCATGGCGATGGTGGTGGTGTAGAAGCGTGGATCCGCATCCAGCCTCGGAAGACATTTCTCGGTTTCCCGGGCGAGCTGCTCCAGGTCGATCTCGGCGTTCAGGTCGCCGGCGCTCTCGGGTACGCAGTGCAGTTTGTTCGAGCGCCCGGTGCCCCGTTGATCGATCATCACGATGTCGCGTGATTTCCGCACCGCCTTCAGCACCGGTTCGAGCATGACCCAGGTCTCCGAGGCGGCCTGGCCTGGCCCGCCGGCGAAGAAGAACACGGGGTCGGGTTGCGTGCGGGTCGAGGTGGCCCGCGCCAGCGCCACGTGGATGGAAATCTGCCGGCCGTGCGGCTTATCCGGTTGTTCGGGGACCATGAGGGCACCGCACTCGGCCTTGGCCGTGGCGGTCGTCCCCGGCAGCGCCAGCATGCAATTGGCGAATTCGATGGTATTTTCCGCCGGCAGCCCCCGGGCGTTACCGGGCAGCCATATCAGTGCCAGCAGGCAAAGGCTCGTCAGTGTCTTCCGCATTCCCGGGGATCATCGTGCAGGCGCTCACAGGTTAATGAACGGCTCCACTGCCGTCCATAGGCAAATCGTCACGCCCCCCGCCGGGCTGGGCCTATAATATGCCCTTGCCCCCGCACCCCGGCTTCCCAGGCAAGCGCATGCTGGCATTGCAAGTCCAGAACCTGACCAAGACCTACGCGAATGGCGTCGAGGCGCTGAAGGGAATCAGCATGGACGTGGAGGAAGGCGATTTTTTCGCGCTGCTGGGGCCGAACGGGGCAGGCAAATCCACCCTGATCGGCATCGTCAGTTCGCTGGTCAACTGTACCTCCGGCTCGATCAGGGTGTTCGGCGCCAGCGTGCAGCGCGAGCGGTCCCGGGCCATGACCTACATCGGCCTGGTGCCGCAGGAGCTGAACTTCAATCAGTTCGAGAAGCCGATCGAGATCGTCGTCAACCAGGCCGGCTACTATGGCATCCACCGAAAGACCGCGCTCGAGCGTGCCGAGAAATATCTCCGGCAGCTGCAGTTGTGGGACAAGCACGACAAGCCCGCCCGGTCCCTGTCCGGCGGCATGAAACGGCGCCTGATGATCGCGCGCGCCATGGTCAACGAGCCGCGCCTGCTGATCCTCGACGAGCCCACCGCCGGCGTCGACATCGAAATTCGCCGGTCCATGTGGGAGTTCATCCGCGAGATCAACGAGCGGGGCACGACGGTGATCCTGACCACGCACTACCTCGAGGAAGCCGAGCAGTTGTGCCGCAACATCGCCATCATCGACCACGGCAACATCATCGAGAACACGGACATGCGAAGCCTGCTGGCCAAGCTCGACATCGAGACCTTCGTGCTCGACCTGCGCGAATGCCTGGAGCAACCGCCGGTGCTGGAAGGCATGGAGATCATGATGCGTGACGAATACACGCTGGAGGTGTCCCTGCCGCGCAGGAAATCCGTCAACGCGCTGTTCGCCGAGCTGGATCACCGGGGCATCCACGTGGTCAGCATGCGCAACAAGGCGAACCGCCTGGAGGAGCTGTTCCTGCGGTTGGTCGACAAGGGGCAAGCCGCATGAGCGGTCATCTGAACTGGATTGGCTATCGCACCATCGTGCGCAAGGAAATCACCCGCATCCTGCGCATCTGGGGACAGACCGTGGTGCCGCCGGCCATCACCATGACCCTGTATTTCATTGTCTTCGGCAACCTCATTGGCCGCCGCATCGGTGAGATGGGGGGCTTCGACTACATGCAGTTCATCGTGCCGGGCCTGGTGATGATGTCGGTGATCACCAGTTCCTACGGCAACATCGTGTCGTCGTTCTTTGGGGCCAAGTTCGGGCGGCACATCGAGGAGTTGCTGATCTCGCCCCTGCCCAACGGGGTCATATTGGCCGGCTACGTAACCGGCGCGCTGGCGCGGGGGTTGATGGTGGGCGGCGTGGTGATCCTGGTGTCGCTGTTCTTCACGCGGCTCGAAGTCCAGCACCCGCTGATCACCATCTCGGTCCTGATGCTGACCGCAGTGGTGTTCGCCATGGCCGGCATGGTCAATGCCATTTTCGCGCAGAAATTCGACGACATCGCCATCATCCCGACCTTCGTGCTGACACCGCTGACCTATCTGGGCGGGGTGTTCTATTCGATCGGACTGTTACCCGAGTTCTGGCAGAAAGTGTCGGCATTCAACCCGATCCTGTACATGGTCAACGGCTTCCGATTTGGCATCCTGGGTGTCTCCGACGTCAGCATCGGCCGAGCGTACGTCATCATCCTCGTGTTCGCCTTGCTGCTGTTTGCGACCTGCATGACGCTACTCAACCGGGGCACGGGCCTGCGCAGCTGAGCGCGCGGAACCCCGCCGCGCGGCACCAAGACGAAAACTCCGATAGAATAGCCCGACTTTGATTCCCGACAACCCGGTTCGATGACAACACAAAAACCTTCCGTGAACTGGCCGGCCGCCCTCACCCTGTGGCTCACCCTGCTGGCTGCCGTGACCGTGGTGCCCTGGTATGGAGTCCAGTTCGGATTCACTGGCTGGGCCTGGGCATTCGCCCTGCTGTTCGTGGTGCTCAACGGCGTCGGCATTGGCAGTGGCTACCACCGGCTCTGGTCGCACCGCGCCTATCGGGCCCATCCGGCGTTGCGCCTGTTTTTCGCGATCTTCGGTGGCATGGCCTTGCAGAACAGCGTGCTGGTCTGGTGCGCTCGCCACCGCGCGCACCATCGCGATGTGGATGACAACGACAACGATCCGTACTCCATTGGCCGTGGTTTCTGGTTTGCGCACATCGGCTGGATGTTGCGGGATTATCCCAGCAGCGAGGTCGACGAGCGGCTGGTGCCCGACTTGCTGCGCGACCCCATCGTCATCTGGCAGCACCGGTGGTATGTGCCGCTCGCGATCGCGACCAATGTCGGCCTGCCGATCCTGCTGGGATGGTGGGTCGGCGACATCTGGGGTGTGTTCCTGCTGGCAGGCGTGGCGCGGGTGGTGGTCAACCATCATGTGACCTTTTGCATCAATTCGCTTGCCCATCTGTGGGGCACCCAGCCCTATACCGACGAGAACAGCGCCCGCGACAACTGGTTCATCGCCTTACTGACCTATGGCGAGGGCTATCACAACTACCACCACATGTTTCAGAGCGATTACCGTAACGGCATCCGCTGGTGGCAATTCGACATGAACAAGTGGTTCATCGCCACCTGCGCGCTGCTGGGCCTCGCCAGTCATCGCAAACGTGCCCCCGGCTTCAAGGTGCTGCGCGCGCGGCTCAACATGGAATTCAAGCGAGCGCGTCAGCGCCTGGCGGAAGAGTCGGTCGACCGCTCGTGGCGGGAGACGCTGGAGCAGGAATACGTCGAGTTCCTGGAAACGGTTAAGGAGTGGCAGCAATTGCACGTCCAGCGCGTGCAGCAGGGCCGAGCAGCCCTGGTGGAGATGCTCGATACCCGTTACCGGGAGCTGGAATTTGCGCTCAAGATGCAGCGCAAGCGCCTCGCGCTGCTGACCGCCCAGCTGTCCGTCTGATCGCCGTCGCCGGCCCGGGGCGCCCTCTGCACGGCGGCCTGTGTGCCCCGGCCGGGCCGCAGCCGAGGTCGAGATGAGCCCGTCGCATATCGCGCGCAGTGCCCCAACCCGGGTCAAGATCTGTTGCATCGCCAGCGTCGATGAGGCGCGCCTGGCGATCGATGCCGGTGCCTGGGCGGTGGGGCTGGTGGCGGCCATGCCCTCCGGGCCCGGGCCCATCGCCGACGCGCTGATCACCCGCATTGCCGGACGGGTCGCGGGCCAGGTGGAAACAGTCCTGCTGACCAGCCGGGTGGAAGCGGCCGGTATCATCGAGCATCACCGCCAATGCCGCACCTCCAGCGTGCAATTGGTCGACCGGGTCCCGTTTGGAGACCTGGAGCGCGTGCGCCGGGCGCTGCCGGGCGTCCGCCTGGTGCAGGTGGTCCATGTGAAGGACGATGAATCGATCGACGAGGCGCTCGGCGTGGCACCGCGTGTGGATGCGATTCTGCTGGATTCGGGTGTCACCGCGGGCCCGGTCAGGGAACTGGGAGGCACCGGGCGCACGCACGACTGGTCGATCAGCCGGCGGATCAGGGACAGCGTCGGCGTGCCGCTCATCCTGGCGGGTGGTCTGACACCGGAAAACGTGGCCGGCGCCATCCGTGCCGTGCGCCCCTGGGCGGTGGACCTGTGCAGCGGTATCCGCGCCGAGGGGCGGCTGGATGCCGCCAGGCTGGCAGCGTTCATGCAGGCGGTGCACGCGGCCTGAGCCGGCGCGGATCATTCAGGGCAAGCGGGCCTGCGCCAGGTTGTTGGTATCGGTGCCGAACCAGATGCTGTTGGTGCGCGGGTCGAACACCATGTGGCGCACGGCCCCGGCCCCGCTCGGCACGGGCGTGATGCTGAAGAATGATTCGGTGGCCGGATCGAAACCCACGAACAGGTTGGGGTCCGGCCAGGTTTCCACGAACCAGACCCGATCCTGGCTGTCGGCCGCGATGGCGTAGGGGCCCGAGGACTCGCTGGGGTTCTTCCATTCCGAGAATTCGCCGGTCTGCGCCCGGTAGCGCCCCAGGAAGCCCTCGCTGTAGTCGGTGTACCAGACGCTGTCGTCACTGGTGATCGCGATTCGACGCAGGCGAGACGGTTCACGGGGTGTGCGGATCACCTCGAGGGTCATGGTCTCGGGGTCGACCGTGGCGAGGGCATTGGTGCCCAGCAGCGCCACCCACGGGCGCCCCTGTGAATCGATCCGGATTCCGTAGGGCCGTGATTTCTCGATGGGCACCTCGAGCAGCTCGATCGCGCCGGTAGACTTGGTCAGGCGTCCGACGAAATTGCTCCACTGGGCCGTGAACCAGATATGGTCCCGTCCGCTGAACACCAGCGTGTGGGGATCTTTCACGGCGTCATCGGGCATCGGGAAGCGTGTCATTTGCCCGGTGTTGGGGTTCATGCGGCCGATGTAGCCCTGGCGGTTGCCGGCAATCCAGAGGTAGGCGTCGCGGTCGACGATGAGGTTGTGCGGGCCCGTGCCGGGCGGCAGTTCGAGGCGCGCGAATTCGAGGCTGCGGGGATCGAAATGGGCCACGTAATCACCGCCCTGGCCCACCAGCCAGACGGTGCCGTTGGGTGCCACGTCGGGATCGCGCGGGCGGGTGTCGGGCCAGGGCACCGTCCATTCGGTCATCTCGATTTTCAGCGGCGCTACCGGCACCCGGGGCGCTGCCTCCTGTTCGGTTTGTGCCATCGTGGCCTGAACTGCAAATGCCGCGAGGGCGAGCACGGTCAGCGTGCGCATGGCGGTCGCTCCGGCGTGGGAAAGGTCCCGCCTAAGATACCGCAGCTCGGGTGGCCTTGCAGCCCGTGTGCACCGGGCGCGTGGCCGGTATAATCGCGCTCGCCGGCCGATTGCCGTCACCGATTCTCCAGCGAGCACCGGGTGCCATGACCCTGAGCGTAACCAAGAATACCGTGGTTTCATTCAACTACACGCTGACCGACGAGCAGGGCGAAACGCTTGACGCTTCCGGCGAGCGCGGGCCCATGAGCTATCTGCATGGCGCCGGAAACATCATCAGCGGTCTCGAGCAAGCCCTGCAGGGCCGGCAGGCCGGCGAGGCCTTCACGGTGACGCTGACACCGGCCGAGGCCTACGGCGAGCGCAACGAGGCCAACATCCAGCGTATTCCGCTGAAGCGCTTGGGTGGGGGCGCGAGGCCGCGACCCGGCCAGGTCCTGGCCTTGCAGACCCAGCGGGGTCCGGTGCAGGTCACGGTGGTCAAGGTGGGCCGCTTCAGCGTCGACGTCGATGCCAATCACCCGCTGGCCGGCAAGGCACTGACGTTCGCGGTCGAGATCACCGCGGTTCGCGAGGCGACGGCCGAGGAGCTCAGCCATGGGCACGCCCACGGACCGGGGGGGCACTCGCACGGCTGAAATCCCGCCGCTGGTCACGGGGGTCCGGCGCTCCGCCCGCGCCCCGGGCTATGCATCCTCCCGCTGCGCCGCGGCACTGCCCGTCTGTACCCGCCACAAGGCGGCGTAGATGCCCCCGCACGTCAGCAGTTCCTCGTGGTTTCCCTGTTCGACCACCCGCCCCCCGTCGAGCACGTAGATACGGTCGGCGTCCACGATGGTCGATAGCCGGTGTGCGATCACGATGATGGTGCGCCCGCGGGCGATGATCCGCATCGACCGCTGGATGGCGGCCTCCGTCTCGTTGTCCACGGCCGAGGTCGCCTCGTCGAGGACCAGCACCGGCGGGTCTTTCAGGACGGCCCGGGCGATGGATACGCGCTGGCGCTGCCCGCCGGAGAGCTTCTGCCCACGCTCGCCCACCACGGTGTCGTATCCCCGGGGCAGCGCGCTGATGAACGCGTGTGCCTCGGCCGCCCGGGCCGCCGCGATCACGGCTTCGCGATCGGCGCCCGGGAGCCCATAGGCGATGTTCTCGGCCACCGTGCCGTGGAACAGGAATACGTCCTGGCTGACCAGCCCGATCGCACGGCGCAGATCCTGCAGCTCGATGTCCTGGATATCGATGCCGTCGAGGCTCACCCGGCCGCGATCGGGCTCGTAGAAGCGCAGCAGCAACTTCACCAGCGTGCTCTTGCCCGAACCCGTCTGCCCGACCAGGGCCACGTTGGCACCGGCAGGAATGTCGAGGTCGATGTCGCTCAGCACCGTCGGTCCGCCCGCGTAGGCGAAGCTGACGTCCCGGAATGCCACGGCGCCGCTCACGCCCGCCGCAGGCAGCCGGCGGGACCCGCTCTGAATACCGAAGGGCGTCTCGATGAGATTGAGAATACGCCGGGTCGAGGCCATGGCCCGCTCGAACAGGTCCACCGTCTCGGCCACCCGCGTCAGCGGCCACAGCAGACGCTGGGTCAGGAATACCAGGACCCCGTAGGCGCCGGCCTGCATCTCGCCCGCCAGCGTGAGCTTGCCGCCCAGCAGCAAGGTCGCCACGAAACCGGCCAGGATGGCCATGCGGATCACCGGAATGAAGGCGGAGCTGACCCGGATGGCCTTGCGGTTGGCCTCCATGTAGGCCTCGCTGTCGGCGCGCAGCTCTTCGAGTTCATAGTGCTCGCGGGTAAAGCTCTTGATGGTGGCGATGCCGGAAATGTTATTGGCCAGGCGGGCGCTCAACAGGCCGACCCGTTCTCGCACGCCGGCATACAGCGGCTGGGCGCGGCGCAGGAACCAGAAGGCCCCGGCGATGATGACCGGGATCGGCATGAAGGCCAGGACCGCGATCTGGGGCGAGAGGTAGAAGAACACCGAGCCGACCGCCGCGACGGTGGTCACCACCTGGATCAGGGCATTGGCGCCGCCGTCCAGGAACCGCTCGAGCTGGTTGATGTCATCGTTGAGGATGGCGATCAGGTTGCCGGTCGAGGCCTCCTCGAACCAGGCCATGTCGAGATCCTGCAGGTGGCCATAGGCGTCGATGCGCAGGTCGTGCTGCAGGCTCTGGGCGAGATTGCGCCACAGCACCAGCAACAGGAATTCGAACAGTGACTCGAAAGCCCAGACCAGGATGGTGAGCACGCCCAGCAACAACACCTGGTCCCACGGCTCGACGATCCCGAGTGCGGCGATGAAGGATTGGTCGCGGCGGACCACCACATCGATGGCGATGCCGATCAGGATCTCCGGCAGCACGTCGAAAATCTTGTTGAGCACCGAGCAGGCGGTGGCCAGCCCGATACGCCCACGGTGGCCGCGGGCGTATCGCAGCAGCCTCACCAGCGCCTGGATCGAGGTGGGATTGGCGTTGTGCCGGCGGGCGCCCATCGGCCAAGGTTATCACAGCGACGCCGCCCCTCCCGGGCGGCGTCGAAGGGCTTCAGGTCAGCCTAGTGCAGGGTCGTGCGGGCGATGTTCCTGAGTTCGTCGCGGTCACAGATGACGACCTGTTTACGGTCCACTTCCACCAGTCCGCGCTGCTGGAAGCGGGCCAGCACGCGGCTGACCGTCTCGGTGGCCAGGCGCAGGTAGCTGGCGATGTCGCGCCGCGACATGGCCAGGATGAATTCCTTGTTGGAGTAGCCGCGGCGTGCGAAGCGACGCGACAGCGACAACAGGAACAGGGCGATGCGCTCATCGGCGCTGAGGTCGCCGGCGATGGTTTCCAGCTCGGAAATGCGCTGGCTCATCATGCGGAACAGCTCGTGCTGCAGTTCCGGCATGCTGCGCGCCATGCTGCTCACGGAATGGAAGGTCAGCGAGCAGATTGCGCTGGTGTCCAGCGCGACCACGTTGGCGATGTGGCGGCCGGAATGGATCGCATCCAGGCCGATGATCTCTCCTGGCAAGTGGAAGCCGAGCACCTGTTCCTGGCCATCCTGGTCGATGGCATAGCTCTTGAAGCATCCGGTGCGGACGGTGGCCACCGTCCGAAATTCATCGCCGGCGCGAAAAATGTGCTCACCGGCGTGAATCGGCCGCGAGCGATGCACGATCTGCTCGAAGCGGATTTTGTCGTCCTTGTCGAGGTTCTTGGGCAGGCACAGTTCGCCGAGCGAACATTGGCTGCAGGCCACCTGGGCGCGGGCCGGGTCCCGGTGGGAGTCGCGAAGCGAATTCATTTGAAGCACGTTATTCATATTGTTGGCCTCCACGGTTCACACTTATTTTAAGTTTGTTTGATCCAGATCAGTATTCGGGAAACTACGTAGATGCCAACGCGCTGCCCCGGGGACGGGGCAGCAGGCGTGCGGTGGGTTCAGATGACCCGCGAGAACCGTTGCGGTTGTGCCGCCCGGTTCAGGTATTCATCGAACACCATGGCGATATTGCGCAGCAGCAGGCGGCCGCGCGGGGATACCGTGAAGCCTGTCTCGCCGGCCTCGATCAGGCCGTCCTGCTCGAGGTCGGCCAGGCGGCTGACCTCGGGTGCAAAATGTTCCTCGAAGTCGATGCCGAAACGCTGCTCGAAATCGGCGTAGCGAAGCCCGTCCTGGCACATGATGGACTGTATGATGCCGGCGCGCAGACGGTCCTCGGTGCTCATGGTCAAGCCGCGCCAGATGGGCAGCTCGCCCGCCTCGATCCCGGCCTCCCAGGTGGGGATGGTCTTCAGGTTCTGCGCGAAACAGTCGCCAATCTTGCCGATCGAGCTCACACCAAGCCCGATCAGGTCGCATTCCCGATGTGTCGAATAGCCCTGGAAATTGCGGTGCAGGTTGCCGGTTTCCCGTGCCCGCGCCAACTCGTCGTCCGGTCGCGCGAAATGATCCATGCCGATGTACTGGTAGCCCGCATCGGTGAGCATGTCGATGGTCAGCTCCATGAGCTGCAGCTTGGTCTCCGGGCTCGGTATGTCCGGCTCGTTGATCATGCGCTGGGCGCGGAACATGTCGGGCAGGTGGGCGTAGTTGTACACTGCCAGTCGATCGGGACTGGCCGCGATCACGGTCTCCAGGGTCCTGCGGAAGCGCGCTTCGGTCTGCAGCGGCAAACCGTAGATGAGGTCCACGGAGATGGAATCGAGCCTCAGTTCCTTGGCCTTGTCGATCAGTGCCAGGGTTTCCTCCTGCCCCTGGATGCGGTTGACGGCCTGCTGCACTTCCGGGTCGAAATCCTGGATGCCCATGCTGATGCGGTTGAAGCCGAGGTCCTGCAGCATGACGAGCCGGTCGGGATCCATGGTGCGCGGATCCAGCTCGATGGAGAATTCCCGCCCGGCGCTGGTTTGCAGCGTGAAGTGGGCGTTGAGCCGCGCCATCAGCTCGGTCAGTTGGCGGTCGTCGAAAAAGGTCGGCGTCCCACCGCCAAAATGCAGCTGTTCGACCGCGCGGTCGCGGTCGAACAACGCGCCCTGCATCTCGATCTCGCGGTACAGCTGGTCCAGGTAGCGAACGCCATGCTCGGGGTGGCGGGTGATTTTCTTGGTGCATCCGCAGTAGTAACAGAGCGAGTGGCAGAACGGCAGGTGCACGTAAACCGACAGGGGTCGGGGGATGAGCTCGGCGTTGCTGGCATCCACGCACATCCGGTAGGCCACCGAGTCGAAGCCCTCATGAAACTGGACGGCGGTCGGGTAGGAGGTGTAGCGCGGCCCGGTGATGTCGTAGCGCTTGATCAGAGCCTGGTCAAAATGG